>SXGU01124672.1_pt1 | contig 17039 bp, 15 predicted proteins | sample 3174531 | NCBI WGS metagenome assembly SXGU01 (sample SAMN11356863, study PRJNA531348) | freshwater metagenome | isolation source: freshwater sample F1-140 | place: China: Fuxian Lake, Yuxi | collected 2017-12-25 | reverse complement strand
GCGCTCTCCCAGCTGAGCTATACCCCCAAAAGAGCTGCGCATTCTACAGGCGGTCAGCTCGCGTGTAAAGCGTTTATCACGGCAATGCGATCGCACAATGAGCAGGCCATGGCCAATGATCCGACAAACGATTAGACTCACCTCTGCGATCTCTTTCCGAAGTTGATGATGTCAGCCCACACCGCGCTATCCACCTTGGCCTATGCTGCCCTTCTGTTTGCCCTCTCGGGCTGTGCCAGCCATGGAGATCCGCGGGATCCACTCGAGCCCATGAACCGGGCCATCCACCAGTTCAACGAGACGGTAGACAAGGCCGTCATGAAACCGGTGGCCCAAGGCTATCAAGCCGTAATGCCCCAGCCGGTGCAAACAGGGGTGCGCAATTTCTTCTCCAACCTCAATGATGTCACGGTGCTTGCCAACGATACCCTGCAGTTGAAGGTGGAGCACGCCAGCCGCGACTTGTTGCGGATCACTGTCAACAGCACCTTCGGCTTGCTGGGGCTTCTGGATGTGGCGCAAGACATGGGGCTGAAGAAGCGCAACAAGGACTTCGGCCAAACCTTGGGGTACTGGGGCGCCACCAGCGGGCCCTACCTGGTGTTACCGTTTTACGGCCCCAGCTCGGTGCGCGATGCCGCCGGCCGACTGGTCGACAGCCTGTATTTTGACCCCATCCAGAATCGTGAGGTCTTCTCCCAACGCGCAGGCGTTGTCGTGCTGGATGCCATCGATACCCGCGCAGAACGCCTCAAGACCAAAGACGCCCTGGATGCGGCCGCCCTCGATCCGTATGAATTCACCCGCGATGTCTTCCTGGAGCGCCGTAGCCGTCTGATTGACGAAGGCCGCCCGTCCGTTACTGCGGAATGAACGCGGCCTTTACGCCGAACGACCTCCCGGACGACGACGAGGCCGACGATCACGCGGACAACGCCACGCCCAACGGGCTCGGCAACTATGTCACCCCCGCCGGATACGCCCGCCTGCAGACGGAATTTAATCAACTCCTCAAGATTGAGCGCCCGACGGTCGTGAACATCGTGTCGTGGGCCGCCGGCAACGGAGATCGCTCCGAAAATGGGGACTACATCTACGGCAAGAAACGCCTGCGCGAGATCGATCGCCGTCTACGCTTTCTTGGCAAACGGATCGATACGGCCATCGTCGTGGATCCTGCCACCCGTGAAGAATCGCTCGATCAGGTCTTTTTTGGTGCCACCGTAACCGTGGCCGACGAGAAGGGGGAGGAGGCCACCTACAGCATTGTGGGTATTGACGAGGCCGACCCGGGCCGCGGGCGTATCTCATGGGTTTCACCCCTGGCGCGCGCCCTGCTCAAGGCCGAACAGGGATCTACCGTTCGATTTCAGGCCCCCGGTGGCTGGCGCGAGCTGGAGATCGTGACGATCGCGTATGTCAGCCTGGACGACTAATCAGACCTTGTAACCCATGTGCAGGGCCACCACGCCTGCCGTCAGATTGTGATAATCCACGCGACCAAAACCGGCCTCGCACATCATCTGCTTGAGCGTCTCCTGATCTGGATGCATGCGGATGGACTCTGCCAGATACTGGTAGCTCGCTGCATCGCCGGCCACCTTCTCGCCCATGAAGGGTAAGAGCTTGAAGGAATACAGGTCGTAGAGCGGTTGCAGCGGCTTGGCCACCTTGGAAAACTCCAGCACAAACAAGCGACCACCGGGTTTTAGCACCCGCCGCATCTCGGTCAAGGCCGCTTCTTTATGGGTCATGTTGCGCAGACCAAAGGCCACCGTCACCAGATCGAAATGGTCATCCGGGAAGGGGAGCTTCTCGGCATCGCATTGTGCCGTGGCCACCACACAGCCTTCATCAAGCAGGCGGTCGCGACCAATACTCAACATGGATCCGTTGATATCCGTCAGCCAGATCTCACCTGTCGGGCCGGCATCTTTGGCCAGCAGGCGACTGATATCCCCCGTACCGCCGGCGATATCGAGGATACGCGCACCCGGGCGCACCCCGGCGCGCAGGCGCAGAAACTGTTTCCAGATTCGGTGCATGCCCATCGACATGAGATCGTTCATCACATCGTAGTTGCTGGCCACCGAGTGAAAGACCTCGGCGACCTTGCCGGCCTTGGCCGACTCGTCAACGGTCTGGTAGCCGAAATGGGTCTTGGATTCAGACATGGGAATTCCCGCGATCGGCCGGTTTAACGCGGCACAAAGCCACCCGGTGCACTGACGCCTTCACCGAAGAAATACTTTTCGCACTGTTCCATCAGATACTTGCGATGCTGTGCATCGGCCAAGCTCAGGCGGTTTTCATTAACAATCATGGTCTGCATGCGCACCCAGCCAGCCCAAGCCTCCTTGGAGACGGCATCGAACAACCGCTGACCCAGTGCCCCCGGGAAGGGAGGGAAATCCATCCCCTCGGCTTCACGACCCAATTTGATGCATTGAACTTGACGCGCCATGATCCTTTACCTGCTTAACAATCCGAGACCCACATAGTAGCCGAAGGCCGCTCACTTGCGCCAGAAGGCGGGCGTCAACACCACGAGCAAGGTAAACAACTCCAGACGCCCCAGCAGCATGGTGAAGATACACACCCAGGTCTGGAAATCGTTGAGGATGGCGTAGGTCGTGGCCGGTCCCACCTGGCCCAGACCCGGACCCGCGTTATTCACGCAGGCCACCACGGCAGAAAAGGCCGTGAACACATCCAGGCCCGAGGCAATCAGGACGAAGGTCAACACCACAATCATGGCCACATAGATGAACATGAAGGCCAAGACGGCAAACAACACCTTGTTCGCCACCCCCGCCTCGCCCAGTCGTACGGGTAATTGCGCCGCAGGGTGCAATAGATGCTTGAGCTCACGATAGGTCTGCTTGTAAAGCAGGATCGCGCGCATCATCTTGATGCCACCTCCCGTCGAGCCCGAACTGGTGGCAAAGCTGCACAGGAACAAGAGCCAAAGCCCCATAAAGATGGGCCACAGCGCAAAATCCGTCGTGGCCAGACCGGCCGTTGTGGCCATGGAAATGGTGTTAAAGGTGGCATAGCGCAGTGCGACACCAAAATCAGGGTAATACCCCCCCAGCCACAACGCCAGGGCCAGGCCCAGACAACTGCCCAGCACAACGGTAAAAAACCAGCGCAATTCCGGATCCTGCTGATAGGGCCTCAAACTCGCGCCCCGCAACGCCATGAAGTGCGTGACGAAATTGAGGCCGGCGATCAACATGAAGGCCTCCGCCACCAACTCCATCGGGATCGAATTAAAGTGGCCAAAACTAGCGTCATACGAGGAAAAACCGCCCAGCCCCATCACCGAGAAGGCATGCACGGTCGCATCGACCCAGCTCATCCCTACGGCCCAGAAAGACAGCAAACACGCCATCGTGATCAACAGATAAACCGCCCACAGGCTCTTCGCCGTTTCGGTCATGCGCGGGGTGAGTTTGGTGTCCTTCATCGGTCCCGGGGTCTCGGCCTTGAACATCTGCCGACCGCCCACGCCCAACAGGGGCAAGACCGCAATGACCAACACGATGACGCCCATGCCGCCGATCAAGTGCAGCGCGGCTCGCCAGATGTTAATCGACGGCGGCAACTTGTCCAGCCCTGACAACACGGTTGCACCCGTCGTGGTCAGTCCGGACATGGCCTCAAAATAGGCATCGGTCAGACTCAAATTAGGCAAGTAGTGCAACAAGGGGAGCGCGGCAAAGACCGGCAAGACCAGCCAAATCAGCACCACCAACAGAAATCCGTCGCGCGCTTTCAGATCGTGCTTATAGGCCCGACCCAGCAGCCAAAGCAGGCCTCCTGTGCCCAGCGTGGTGAGTACGCCCACATCATAGGCACCCTCAGCACCGTCCGCGAGATACCAAGAGATAGCCAGCGGGAAAAGCATGAAGACACCAAAGACAACGATCACCAGCCCCAATATATGCAACAACGGCAGGATGCGGCGCTGCAACATCAGAAGAACCCGAAGGTCACCTGCAACAAGCGCTCAACCTTGGGTAGCAGACGCTTGTTGGGCACAAAGAAGATGAGATGATCCTCGGCCTCTATGACCGTATCGTGATGCACGATGATGACCTGATCGCCCCGGAGCAGGGCGCCCAAGAAAACCCCCTCAGGAAGATCAATCTCATCCAACCGGCGCCCGATCAGGCGTGAAGAACGCTTGTCCCCATGCACCACCACCTCCAGCGCCTCGGCCGCACCGCGCCGCAGCGAATGTACTGCAGCCATGTCACCCCGGCGGATGTGCGTCAACAACGGGCCAATGGTGGCCTGCGCAGGCGACAAGGCCACATCGATCTCGCCGCCTTGCAAGAGGTCTACATAGGAGGTGCGATTGATGAGCGCAATCACCTTTTTCGCGCCCATGCGCTTGGCCAGCAGGGCGGACATGATGTTGTCCTCATCGTCATTGGTGAGGGAGCAGAACACATCCATATCTTCGATGTTTTCCTGCGTAAACAACTCCTCATCGGTGGCATCGCCCACCAGGACCAGCGTCGATTTGAGCCGTTCCGCCAATTTTTCCGCATGGGCCTTGTTATGGTCAATCAGCTTGACCTCGTAATCGTGCTCTAGTGCCGCGGCCAGACGACTGCCGATGTTGCCGCCGCCCACTATCATCACCCGACGCGCACTCTTGTCCGCGTTGCGCATCTCTTTCATGACCGCACGAATGTTTTCAGTCGCGGCGAGAAAAAAGACCTCGTCCCCGTTTTCGATGACCGTACCACCCGAAGGCTTGATGCTGGTTCCGCGCCGGAAAATGGCCGCGACCCTGGCATCGAGGGTCGGCAAATGGCGTCGCAATTCCTGCAACTGATGCCCAACCAACGGCCCGCCCTTGAGGGCCTTGACCGCCACCAGACGGATACGGCCCTCGGCAAAATCAAGCACCTGCAAGGCCTCCGGATAGTCCACCAAGCGTTTGAGGTAAGTGGTCACTTCCTCTTCCGGGCTGATGATATGGTCAACACCCAGATTGTTCACATCAAAGAGGGCCGGGTGGGACATGTAATCGACCGAGCGGATGCGGGCGATCTTGGTCGGGACATGGAAGAGGGTACTGGCAATCTTGCAGGCGACGATATTGGTCTCGTCATTCTGGGTCACCGCCACCAGCATGTCGGCATTCTCAATGCCGGCCTGGGCCAATACGGACGGATGTGAGGCATGGCCCTGTACGGTGCGCAGGTCATAATGATCCTGCAACCAGGCCAGTTTTTCGGCATCCAGATCGATAACCGTGATGTCGTTGGCCTCAGAAACCAGACTGACGGCGAGATTGGCCCCTACTTGCCCAGCGCCGAGAATGACGATTTTCATGCTTCTTCTTCGGAACCGTCGCGCGAATTCAATTTACGCAACACCCGGTACAGATGGGTGCGTTCGATACCCGACTCCGTTGCTGCCTGGCTTACACTGCCATTGCAGCGATGGAGCAGGGCCTCCAGATACAACCGCTCAAAGGCATTGCGCGCCTCCTTGAACGGCAAACCAAACAAGGAGTCGAATGCACTGGCCTCAACCCCGGTGGTTTTCTTGATGCCCAGGTGCGCCACGACCTCGTCCTGTTCAATCGTGGAGGCCACACAGGCCCGCGCCATTTCATCCGCCACGCGCACCAATTCGTCCAGATTTCCGGGCCAGTTCTGCTCGGCCAGAACCTTCAGGGCCCCCTCGGAAAACACCTTGGCCTCCAGGCCATGTCGCGTCACTGCGGCCTCTAGGGCGGTCTGCGCCAGTTCGAGGATATCTTCACGATGTTCGCGTAGCGGCGGCACCCGCAGGGCCGACTGGGTCATGGCGTGATAGATCTCACGCGAATAACCTTCCTTGCTGGCCAGATTCTCCTGGCTCGCGCAGACCAGACGCACCCCGAACTCGTTATGCCGCAGGAGGATCAACTGAAGCCCCTTTTGCTGCATCGGGGTCAGGGTTCCAATCTCCGCCAGATAAAGCAGCCCCCCCTTGGCCGCCTGCAACCAATCAATCGGGCTGTCGGCGAGCGTTTTCAAGTCCGTCGGGGCATGCCAAGGCGTCCCCTCCACATGTAAAAAACGCGCGCAGGTCTCGCTCCCGGCACCCGGTTCAGCCGCCAGAAACAGGGGCACCTCGGGAGAGGCCTGACGCAGGCGCTGGGACAGGCTGGTAATCACCTCGCCGCGACCCAGTCCTGCAGGTCTTTCCAACAAGGCGGGGGTGGGGGTGGTGGCTGCCAGGGCCCGCCCAATGGTTTCAAGCAACGGCTTGAAGGAAATCGGTTTTTCCAGGAAGTCGAAGGCCCCTAGGCGCATGGCCTCCGTCGCATGCTTGATCGTGCCGTGCCCAGACATCATGACCACCGGCATCTTCAGGCGACCCTGAGCCACCCATTCCTTGAGCAAGGACAGGCCATCGAGATCCGGCATCCAGATATCAAGCATGACCAGATCGGGCGTCCGCTCCAGCAAGGCCTCCCGGGCCCGGGCCCCGTTCTCGGCCAAGCGCACATCATAGCCCTCGTCCTCGAGGATCTGCTGCAGCACATCCCGGATACCGGGCTCGTCATCTACGACCAGTATTTCACTCACGCGTTATCTCCTCCATCAGGGGCAGCGTGATACTGATCGCTGCGCCATGCGGGTCGACATTATGCACCTTAATTTGGCCCTGATGATCGTCCACAATGCGCTTGACGATCGACATTCCCAAGCCCGAACCCTTGGGTTTGGTGGTTGCATAAGGTTCAAACAAACGGGCCATCTGCCGCTCGTTAAATCCGGGGCCGTTATCCTCCACGCAGAGGCAGACCCCACCGTCCACGGCCCCGGTGCGAATCACGACCCGTGGTGTCTCCATAGGCTCTGTCGCCTCAAAGGCATTCTTGATCAGGTTGATCAGCACCTTGCTCATCAGGCCGCGGTCAGCCGCTGCGGCCGGCAAATCCGGCGCCAACTCCAGGAACAGGTCCACATCCACATGCCCCGCGTAGAGATGCAACACTTCCTCTACCAAGGCGTTGAGATCAAGGGGGGCAACCACCGGGGCCGGGAGCCGTGCATATTGAGAAAGCTCATCGACCAGGATACGAATCTGATCAACCTGAAAAAGGATTGCTCCGGAGGCCTGTTCCAGCATCTTGCTCTGCGCCGGCTCAAGCCCTTTGGCCAACCGGTGCTGCAAACGCCCAATGGACAGCTGTATGGGGGTCAACGGATTCCTGATCTCGTGAGCCAATCGGCGGGCCATCTCGTTCCAGGCCGCCGCCTTCTGAATCTGAAGCAGGGATGTAATATCGTCAAAGACCAAGGCGTATTCGGGGATCTCGCTGGCAGCAATCCGCGTACCGCGCACCAACAGGATATGTTTGATATCCCCCACCTGGTATTCGACATGGGGCTCCTGCCAGAACTGCACCGCATGGGACGGATGATTTGCGATCGCTTCCGTTTCCGGCATCCGTACAAAATGGGCCTCCACAGCCTCGCCAAACGCACGCAGATCCGAGCCCTCCATCCCCCACTCATGCGGCATCAGGCCTTCCAGCTGACTGGAAGGATAGCTCAGGATTATCTCGGCCCGTTCATTGACCAGCCGAACCCTGAACTGACTATCCAGGGTAATGACGGCCGTGCTCAGGCTTTCCAGCAAGTCCTCCAGATAGACCTTACCCCGCCGCAGGTCCGCTTCCTTACGCCCCAACTCCATCGCCATATTGTTGAAACCGCGGATCAGCTGGCCCAACTCATCCCGGCTCTTGAAGGCATCGGGCAACGGATTGTAAACGCCACCAGTCACCGCCCGCTGTCCCTGGCCTAGGCGGCGCAAGGGGTCAACCCAGCGCTCGGCAAAGATCATGGCAAAGGCCAGAGCCACAAACAAGGACAACAACAAGACCAGCCCCAGCACCAGGAAATGCATCCACCCCAGTTCGCGCGCCTCGCGGCGGATTTGGGCCTGGCCCTCCCTGGCCGTCACATCCATCCTGTCCAGAAAGCTGGACAGTTCCTTGTCACCCACCGCCCGCTGGGTGTAAAGGAAGAAGGGCGGCTGACTAATATTCTCGGGCTCTACCCAGTACAACACCTTCATCTGCCATTCCTTGCCGGCCTCGCGCTCAACGACCGACCAGATGCCACTCTGTGTGGCCCCAATGAAGGCCTCGGCAGGCGGCCTGGCAGCCACAAGCTCATAGCCGGAACCGCTATAGGCCGTTTCCACGCGCCGCGCATCGTAAATGGCCGCAAGATCAATCTTGTGGGTTTGGGACAGGGCCGTTAACTGGCCACTACGCCGCCCCGGGGGCATCTCGGCCAAGCGGCGAGCAATCCAGCGGCCATCCTCGCGCTGTCCACTCAGCTTGTCTTCGAGCATACGCTCGCGCAACTCGGTCGCCGATTGCTGCACGGCATCATACTGTTTCAAGAACCAGGTATTGACGCTATACGCCAGGAGCAGACCCGACACCACAAAGAGGACCAGGCCCGGCACCAGGGCCATCAAGGCCAATTGACGAAAGGCCCGCAGGACGAGTCCCGAGCCAAAGTTCCGATGCCGCAGACGCCTGAAAAGCTGGAACAACTGCCAGGCAAAAAGGGCCATGAACGAGACCAGACCCAATACCACCACGACCATGGCCAGGAGAAAATGCTCCTCACCGCCCGGGGTCGTCGTATAGAGCAGCCCGGCAATGACCAGCACGCCAAAAAGGATGCTGGCGATAACGGCCTTGATCAAAGGTTTGGCTTCCAGGCCTGCCAGCCGGAATCAACACTCAGGCTGGAGTCCAACAGGTTGACGAGCTGGAGCGTCTGCGGCAAACGGTTGGCCACCAAATGCAAACGCAGACGGGCCTCATAGTTTTTTCCGGCCGGCAGGGCCCGGTGCCCCACAACCCATGCCGAAATGGTCCCCAGCGCCTCCAGTGCGGCCTCCTGGGTATCGAAATCCTGAGAGTCCGTTCCGATGAGTACACGGTACTTGTCCGCCCCGGAGCGATAGCTCAGTTGATAGAGGCGTTGTTCCGCAACCAGATTCTCGTCCAACCACCAGTCGCGCTTCTGAAAGAGCTCAAACTCCTGACTGAATGACAAGGTAACACCCCGACGCAAGGCCTCCACGGCCTTCTTCGACAATTCCACCTGAAATTGTGCGTTAAGCAACAAGGCCCCGTCTTGCCGATACAGTTGCCGCGACTCCAGCTGCACGCCGCCCGCCCAGGCATTGACCCAGGCCAAACTCAGGACGAACGCCAGCACGACGGGCCAGAGGCTACGCCTTACGGAATCGTGCATAAAAAAAGCCGTCGTGCGCTGCCGCCGGCAATAACTGCCCATCCTGTGCTCCATAGGTCTTCAAGGTATCCAGAGGCTCCGGGCGGGCCTCGGGATGTGCCGCCATAAAGGCCGCCGCCTGATCCTGATTTTCCTGCCGAAAAACGCTGCAGGTTGCATACAGGAATTTACCACCGGGGCGCAGCAGCGGCCACAAAGCCGCCAACAAACGCGCCTGTGACTTGGCCAGTTGTGCGATATCTGCCTCACGCTTGAGCCAACGCGCATCCGGGTGACGGCGCACCATACCCGAACCCGTACACGGGGCATCCAGGAGGATGCGATCAAAAGGGCGACCGTCCCACCAGGCCGCGGTATCGGCTGCGTCTGCAACCCTCAACTCGGCCGTCAGCGATAGCCGATCCAAGGTCTCGGCCACCCGCTGCAAGCGACGCGAATCGGAATCAAGGGCCACCACCTCCACCGCATGCCGCTCCAGAATATGCGCCGTCTTGCCGCCGGGCGCGGAGCAGGCATCCAGCACCCTCATGCCATCCTCAATCTCCAGCAGCCCCGCCGCCTGCTGAGCCGCCAGATCCTGAACCGACACCCGCCCCTCGGCAAACCCCGGCAAGACAGACACCGGACATGGGCGTTCAAGAATGAGCGCGCACCCTTCCGCCTTTGAGAAGGCGATGCCTTCCTGCTTCAACAAGTTGGCATACTCCGCCACCGACTGTCGACGGGTATTGACGCGCAAGGTCATCGGCGGGTGGAGGCCCAAGGTTGCCACCATCGCTGGCCAGTCCTGCGGCCAATCCCGCTGCAGACGGGCCAGCCACCAAGGCTGCAGATTACTGCCCGCCACAGGGTCTGAAGCCGCCCGCGCGCTCAACTCCGCCTTGCGACGCAGGAAATTACGCAACACGGCATTGGCCAACCCGCGTGCCCGTGGCGCAATACGGGCGACGGTCTCCACCGCCTCGTTAACCGCCGCGTGCGGCGGTGTCGGACTCGCATCCAGCTCATAGAGGCCCACCAGCAAGGGCCCGAGCAGATCAGGGGGGTCCAGCTCCCGATTGAGCAACTGACTCAAAAAGAAACGCAAGCGGCCTGCCAATCGCAGAGTGCCATAGGCCAGGTCCTGAGTTGCGGCACGCTCACGCCCAGGCGGCAAGGCCTCCATCACCTCGGACAAGCTGCGGCCTTCCTGAAGGACGGCAACAACGATCTCGGCAGCTCGATAACGCGGGGTAACCATGCATCACCTCTTCAGTTCATTCGCATCCGGTAAACAGACGACCGGCCAACAAGGGCCGACCGGCCAGGAAGGCCGACACCGGAAGACGCTTTCCGCCCGCCGCCTGCACCTCCAAAAGGCGCAGGCGGCCCGAGCCACAAAGCACATCAATCCCATCACTCGTGGCCCGAACAATCGTCCCCGGCGATGCGTTGCCCCCCTCGCCCGGCACCACCTCAGCGCGCCAGACCTTGAAGGGCTGTCCATCCAGCAGCGTCCAAGCACCCGGCACCGGGTGAGAGGCACGCACCTGACGCAGCAATTCCATATCTGACCGACGCCAGTCCAGCTGCGCCTGCGCCTTGTCGATCTTGGCCGCATAAGTCGCCAGCCGCTCGTCCTGCGGTTCACCAAGCACCGCATCCTGTCGCGACAACAGCGCCACGATGGCCTCAGCACCCAGCGTAGCGAGGCGATCGTGCAGTTCACCTGCCGTCTCCTCGGCCCCGATGGTCAACGGATGGCGGGACAACATCGCTCCCGTATCCAGCCCCGCGTCCATTTGCATCAAGGTGATGCCGGTCTCGGTATCACCCGCCAGGATCGCCCGCTGGATCGGCGCCGCCCCGCGCCACCGCGGCAATAAAGAGGCGTGGAGGTTAATGCAGCCGCGGGGCGGGATATCCAGCACAGCCTGCGGCAAGATCAGGCCGTAGGCCGCAACGATCATGACCTCGGCAGAGACCGCACGCAGCTGCGCCTGCGCCTGCGCATCCCGCAGGGTTGAGGGCTGATAGACCGGCAGACCGTGCTGAAGCGCCACGACCTTGACCGGGCTTGGTGTGAGTTTCATGCCCCGACCAGAAGGGCGGTCCGGCTGCGTCAGAACCAGGGCAATCTCATGTCCGGCCGCAATCAAGGCCTCCAGGGCGCGTGCTGCAAATTCTGGCGTACCCGCAAAGATGAGGCGCATCACATGGTCTCGCGATCGAGTTTTTGCAACTTCTTGCGAATGCGGCCCTGCTTGAGACGGGAGAGGTGGTCCACGAAGACATGCCCCTCCAGGTGATCAATCTCATGCTGGATACAGACCGCCAGTAAACCTTCGGCCTCCAGATCGAAGGGTTGGCCATCCAGATTCAGGGCGCGGACGCGCACCTGCTCGGCACGGGTCACCTTGTCATAGATGCCCGGCACCGACAAACATCCCTCCTCGCCCTCCTTTGCCCCGGTCTGACTCACAATCTCAGGGTTGACAAGGGTGATCAGCTGATTCTTTTCTTCGCTGATGTCGATAACAACGAGTCGAACATGATGATCCACCTGAGTCGCGGCCAGGCCAATCCCGGGCGCGGCGTACATGGTCTCGGCCATGTCGGCCGCAAGTTGTCGGAGCGCGTCATCTATCGCCGGCACAGGCTGAGCCACCCGTTGCAAACGCGGGTCCGGGAAATGAAGAATTTTGAGCAAGGCCATTGCCGTTTGTGATCAGTCTGTATTTAATGTATGCATTATAGCGGGAGGGGCCCGCCCGAATGCAGCCCACACACCATGCCTGTCAACGCCGAAAGTGAACTCTGGTTGCGCCTGGAGGCCGTGCCCGGCCTGGGCCCGGAGGCCGTTTCGCGCCTTCTGGGCGCCTTCGACAGCGTAACCACCCTCTGTGCGGCCAGCCAATCCAGCCTAGCCTCATTGATTGGTGCTGCCCGTGCCACCGCGCTACGCAGCACGGAAACGGACGCCGCCGTGCGCAGCGGTCTGGACTGGCTGGCAGCCGAAGACGCCCATCTCATACCCATTACCGATCCCGCCTACCCCGAGTCCCTGCGATCCATTCCGGGTTCGCCGCCCTGGCTCTATGTCAAAGGTAATCTCGCCGTCCTGTCGCAACCCCTGCTGGCCATTGTCGGTTCCCGCAATGCCAGCGTCCAGGGCGTGCGCGATGCCGAGGCCTTTGCCAAAGACCTCGCCACCAGTGGCCTGACGATCGTCAGCGGTCTGGCGAACGGCATTGATACCGCCGCGCATCGCGGTGGGCTGGCCGGCAATGGCCGCGGGATCGCCGTGGTCGGCACAGGACTGGATCGTGTCTATCCCGCCCGGAACCGCGCCCTCGCACATGAGATCGCCCACGGCGGGGCCCTCGTGTCCGAATTTCCCATCGGCACACCGCCGCGTCCGGGCCATTTCCCACGCCGCAACCGCATCATCAGCGGGCTCTCGCTGGGTGTGTTGGTCATTGAGGCCGCCCTCGAATCCGGCTCGCTGATCACGGCCCGACTGGGCGGCGAACAAGGCCGCGAGGTGTTTGCCCTGCCAGGCTCCATCCACAATCCGTTGGCGCGTGGCTGTCACCGACTGATCCGCGACGGGGCCAAACTGGTCGAGTCGGCCAACGACATCCTCGAAGAGTTGCACCTGCCGCTCGCCGCCGGTGTAACCCTCCTTGATCCCGCCCCTGCCGACGAACTGCTGGGCTTGCTGGATAACGGGCCACTGAGCTTGGATCAACTCCAGGAGCGCAGTCGCTTGACGGTCGATAACCTATCGGCCATGCTACTTACGCACGAGCTGGAAGGTCGCGTGGCATCCTTGCCCGGCGGATTGTTCCAGCGCCTCTACTGATTGATCGCAAATATGTTCGATATCCTCCTTTACCTCTACGACAACTATCTGGTCACCGACCGGGCGCCCGACAACGACCTCCTGTCCAGCAAGCTCAGCGCGGTCGGGTTTGATGCCGATGATATCGACCGTGCCCTCAACTGGCTGGAGGCCATGAACCAACTCTCGGACACCGAGCCCTATCCCGACAACCAGTCCACACGCTGCTATACCGCCTATGAACAACAGCGGCTCGCCATCGACGGGATCGATTTTCTCTTCTTCCTGGAGACCTCAGGGCTGCTTCCGGCCCACGCCCGGGAATGGGTCGTCGATCGCGCCCTGGCCTTGGACGATGCCGAGGTCTCCGCACAGAGAATCAAATGGATCGCCCTCTTGGCCATCAACCGGTTGCACGGTCCTGGCGACGCCTTGTGGCTGGAAGACCTGGTGCGCGGCGAGGATGATTACCAGCCCACGCTGCACTAATCCCCCTCAATCAGACTCCAGCAAAGGTCTCCCGTGAGCAAGAAACTCATCATCGCCGAGAAACCCTCTGTTGCGGCGGACATCGCCCGTGCCCTCGGGGGTTTCACCCGCCACGATGATTATTTTGAGAGCGATAGCTTCGTCCTTTCCTCCGCCATTGGCCACCTGGTTGAAATTGCGGCACCCGAGGAATATGAGGTTAAACGCGGGAAGTGGTCATTCACTCACTTGCCCGTTATCCCCCCGCATTTTGACCTCCAGCCCATCGAAAAGACCGAGTCGCGCCTAAAGCTTCTGGCCCGCTTGGCGAAGCGTAAAGAGGTCGATGGCCTGATCAATGCCTGCGACGCCGGACGCGAAGGTGAGCTGATCTTCAGCTATATCGTCCAGCACAGCGGGATCAAAAAACCGGTCGAGCGCCTCTGGTTGCAATCGATGACCAAACAGGCCATCCAGACCGGCTTCCAGAAACTACGCCCTGCGACCGAGCTGTACGGCCTGCGCGATGCCGCCATGTGCCGTTCCGAATCCGATTGGCTGGTTGGCATCAACGGCACCCGGGCCATGACCGCCTTCAACTCCAAGAATGGCGGTTTTCACCTCACCACCGTGGGCCGCGTTCAGACGCCGACCCTGGCCATCCTGGTCGAGCGCGAGGAAAAGATTCGCCGCTTTGTCTCCCGTGAGTATTGGGAGATCGAGGCCGAATTTGCCTGTGCCGCAGGCCGTTATACCGGACGCTGGTTCGATGAGGGCTACAAGAAATCTGAGGATGAGAATGCCAGTGCCACCCGGCTTTGGGACGCGGCCCTCGCCCAGGCCATTCACGCGCGCTGTCTGGGTCAACCCGGCGTGGTCAGTGAAGAAACCAAACCTTCGTCGCGCCTGTCGCCACTGTTATTCGACCTAACCAGTCTGCAACGCGAGGCCAACAGTCGATTCGGTTTCTCGGCCAAGACCACCCTCGGCCTGGCCCAAGCCCTGTACGAAAAGCACACGGTACTGACCTACCCGCGTACCGATGCCCGCGCCCTGCCCGAAGACTATGTCGGCCAGATCGGCACCATCCTGTCCGGCCTGCCGGTGGAATATGCCCCCCTTGCCAACCAGATTTCGAAAAGCGGTTGGGTGCGCCCAAACAAGCGCATCTTCGACAACACCAAGATCTCCGATCACTTCGCCATCATCCCGACCGGCACTCCACCCAAGGGTCTGAGCGAGATCGAACACAAGCTCTACGATCTGGTCACCCGGCGCTTTCTGGCCATCTTTTACCCACCCGCCGAGTATCTGGTCACCAGTCGAATCACCCGTATTCAGGCCGATGCCTTCAAGACCGAGGGCAAGGTCCTTGTCCAGCCAGGTTGGCTGACGGTCTACGGCAAGGGTGGCGAGAGCGATGAAGACGGCCCGCCTCTGGTGCCAGTCACCCCCGACGAAGCAGTGGATACAACCGCCGTCACCATCAAGGCCAACCAGACGCGCCCACCCGCGCGTTACAACGAAGCCACGCTGCTGTCTGCCATGGAAGGGGCCGGCAAAATGGTGGATGATGAAGAGTTGCGTGCGGCCATGGCCGGACGCGGACTCGGCACCCCGGCGACCCGGGCCGCCATCATCGAAGGCCTGATCACCGAGAAATATCTGCACCGCGAAGGACGCGAACTGGTCCCCACCACCAAGGCCTTCCAGCTTCTGATTGCCTTGCGTGGCCTGAAGATTGACGAACTTTGTTCTCCAAATCTGACTGGCGATTGGGAGCTGGAACTCAAAAAGATGGAGCAGGGTCAGCGCACGCGCGCCGATTTCATGCGCGAGATCGCCGCCATGACCGAACGCATGGTTGGCCAGATCAAGGCCCATCAGGACGATGACATCATCGGTGACTTTGCCACGCTGGCCACGCCCTGTCCCAAATGCGGTGGCGTGATCAAGGAAAATTACAAAAAGTTCGCCTGTCAGGCCTGCGACTGGAGTACTTGGAAGATCGTGGCCGGTCGCCAATTCGAGGTCGCTGAAATGGAGACCCTGCTGACCCACGGCCGTGTGGGCCCCCTGACCGGGTTTCGCAGCAAGATGGGGCGCCCCTTCGATGCCGAGATTCGTCTCAACGACGAAAAAATGCCCGAATTTGATTTTGGCGAACCCGAATCTGGTACAGGCAGCGAACCGGTCGATCTGACAGGTTTAACCCCGCTGGGCCCTTGCCCGAAATGCGCGGCTCAGGTCTATCCCATTGGCAGCGTATACGCCTGTGAGGCCAGCCTCGGCCCCAACAAGACCTGTGATTTCCGCAGCGGCCAGACCATTTTGCAGCAGATCATCGACCCCGAGCAGATGCAAAAGCTCCTCGCCTCCGGTAAGACCGATCTTCTCACCGGCTTCGTCTCGGCACGCACCCGGCGTCCCTTCGAGGCCTTTCTTACCTGGGACCCCAAACAAGGCAAAGTAGTGTTTGAATTCCCCCCGCGCGACCCCAAGCGCGGCGCGGCTAGAGGCGCGACAGGCGGCATCACCCTGGGAGAACACCCCGCCGATGGCAAACCGGTCCTCCTCAAACCCGGTCGCTTTGGCCCCTATGTTCAGCACGGAAAGATCAACGCCTCGCTTCCCAAGGACCGCCCCCAGGACGGATTCTCCCTGGAAGAGGCCTTGGCCTTGCTAGAGGCAAAAGGCGGCAAACCCGCGACAAAGAAGGCCGCTCCCAAGAAGGCCACTGCCAAAGCTACAGCCAAGCCCTCTACAAAAACGCCAACCAAGGCCGCGACCGCAACCAAACCGGCCGCCAAACCGCGCACGCCCAAATAAGGTGGCGCTGATTCTTTCCTGACCCGTCATCCCGTTGTAATGCGGAATCTAGGCCTATCGACCCTATGGACATTGGCGTTTGACGGCGTGACGAATGGATCAGCGCTTCCGAAGGGAATCGCCCTTCACAAATAAATAATCTGCGCCCCTTTTACATCCCCCAATACTGTAGTAAATTGCACGGGTATTAAGGGATGGCCCTTTGTTTCTTTATTGAGAGGAAATTCATCATGTCCGTTCTGGTTGGCAAGCAAGCCCCTGATTTCACCGCTATTGCCGTCATGGGTGATAACAGCATCAACGAGACCTTCAATCTGTCTACGCATCTGAAGGGTAAGTATGGCGTCATCTTCTTCTACCCGCTGGACTTTACCTTCGTCTGCCCCTCTGAGCTCCTGGCCTTCGATCACCGCCTGAATGATTTCAAACAGCGCGGCGTTGAGGTGATTGGCGTCTCCATCGACTCTCACTTCACCCACTTGGCTTGGAAAAACACCCCCGTCAACAGCGGCGGCATCGGTCAAGTTGGCTATCCCCTGGTGGCCGACATTCGTCACGCCGTGACCCAGGCCTATGACCTTGAAGTGGATCCGGGCGTTGCCCTGCGTGGCTCCTTC
>SXGU01204355.1_pt1 | contig 17046 bp, 17 predicted proteins | sample 3174531 | NCBI WGS metagenome assembly SXGU01 (sample SAMN11356863, study PRJNA531348) | freshwater metagenome | isolation source: freshwater sample F1-140 | place: China: Fuxian Lake, Yuxi | collected 2017-12-25 | reverse complement strand
TTGCCCTGATTTGTTTTTTGGAATCTGACAGCAGCTCTATCGAACGCGGCATCGCCGTGGATCAGCAGCGGCAGCACGCGCCAGCGCTCGTCGATCGCGCCACGGATCCGCTGGCGGGCGCGGGCCTTGCCCTCGACGACGGGATTGACGATTTCGAGGTGCGACGGATTGGCGGCGAGGCGGACCTCGACCATTTTGCCGGAAGCGGTTTCGAGGATCGCCTCGTAGCCGAGATGGTATTTGACGTCGCCATCGCCGCCGACGGTCTCGGGCAGGTAGTTTTCGGAAAACTGCTCGAACAGGACGTCGAAGTTTTTCCGCATCACGCTGGTGAGGATGTTGAGCCGGCCGCGGTGGGCCATGCCCATGACGACCTCGACGACGCCGAGTTTGGGGCAGTGCTCGATGATGGAGTCGACGGCCGCGACCATGGTCTCGCCGCCCTCGAGCGAAAAGCGTTTCTGGCCGACGTACTTGGTGTGGAGAAACCGCTCGAAGAGCTCGGCCTTGTGCACACGGCGGAGAATGCGGATTTTTTCCGCCTTGGAGAAGTCGGGCTGGTTGCGGGTGGACTCCATTTTTTCCTGGAGCCAGTGGCAGACGTCGACGTCCTGGATATGAGTGTATTCGACGCCGATGCGATCGGAGTAGGTCGTGCGGAGGGCGAGGAGAATATCGCGCAGCGGCATTTGTCCGCCGCCGAGATAGGTGCCGAGGTCGAACGACGTGTCGAGATCGGCCTCGCCGAGGTCGAATTGGGCGAGACCTAGTTTCGGGTGCGCCGCGGGAGGATCGCTGAGCGGATCGAGGTGGGCCTCGAGGTGGCCGATCGAGCGATAGGTGTTGATGAGATGATGCACCCGCGACTGCTTGAGGCTGTCGATGATGGGTTCGGTTGCGTGGATCTGGGAGCGATCGTGGGTCGCGGCCGTCAGGGCGGCCGCGGGCGAGGTGCCGTTGGAGCCGAGGGTGAAGCCTTGGAAGAAGGCGCGCCAAGTTGGGTCGACGGAATTGTGGTCGGCGAGCCAGGCCTGATAGGTTTCCTCGATCAGATCGGCGTTGGCGTGTGTCGGCAGGGAAGAGCGGTTCATCGGGTACGAGGCGAGAGACGGGTCGAAGCAGCGGTGATGATGAGAGAGTGAATGGTTAATCAACCACGCCCGAGGGGCCGAAGACAAGTTTGAGGCCGATCTGCTCGGGGATTGCAATCGGTCTTAACGTGGGTAACAGGCGGATTAGTAACTTCCCTGTCCACCATGGAAACACAGATCAAAGAGTCCCTCATCGCGTTGCTCGCCGGCATCAAGACGGCTGATGGCCAGGTGGTGGCGGACGAGATGGCAAAGCTGGACAACTATTTGGAGCGCGGCCGGGCGGGGTTGCATCCGCAGCTCGTGCATTTTCTGCAGAACCGCAGCTATGCGAAGGCCGTGATGTTTCTCGGGGGCGAAACGAATATCCCAGTGGGAGCGTGCGGCGGACGGGCGGGCATCCCGGAGGGGCGCTGACGATGGCCGGCGCCGACAGGATTTCGACGGAGGGCGGGCAGGGGTTGGGGCACAATCCTTTTGGGGCGTTGAGCAGTGCCGGGCTTCCCTCCTTCGCCGGTCCTTCCGCCGTCGCCAAGCCGATGGCGGACAAGTCGGAGGGCGCGGCCGTCCCGGTGAAAAACCCAGGGACTCCGACACTGGCGAAGAACCGCGGACGCGTGGACATCCGTCGCGAGACGGGCGGGCGCGGAGGGAAAACGGTGACGGTGGTAAATGGCTTCGTGGGCATCGGCCTGCCGGAGAAGGAGCAGTTGACAAAAAAGATGCGCGGGGCGTGCGGCTGCGGTGGCACGGTGAAGGATGGCGAAATTATCATCCAGGGGGATCAGCGTGAGACGATCGCGCGGATCCTGAGCGAGGCGGGATTTCGCCCGGTGTTGGCCGGCGGGTGAGGTTTTGGGCTGCGCCCAAAACCAATGACCGGATTGGCGGGGGATAATCGAGGTTGCGCGGTGGGCGAGTGGAACTAAGGTTAATGCATGACGAGCATTCTCGAATTGCCAGAGGTTCGGCGTCGCGTGGCGCCGATCAGCGTCGAGGCATATCACGTCTTCTTGGAACTGGGTGTGGCCGATCAACGTACGGAGTTGTTGCGAGGAGCAATTGTCGAAAAAACGACCAAATCACCCTTGCATGCGTCAGTCGTTCGTCAGCTGTATGAAATCGTGGTGTCGGCGCTGAATCCCGGCATGGTCGCCCAGAAAGAGGATCCGATAACGCTGACTGATTCCGAGCCGGAGCCCGACATCGCAGTGGTGAGGGGAAATCCGAAGGATTTTCGAGCCGAACATCCGAGCGGGGCGATATTGGCGATCGAAGTTGCCGTTCGGACAGAAGAAACGGATCGCGAAAAAGCGACAATTTACGCGGAGGCCGGTGTGAACGAGTACTGGCTCGTGCTGCCGGAGAAGGCCGTCATTGAAATCTTCACGCACCCGGTGAGAGGCAAGTACGCAGAATCGTTCATCCTGCGACGGGGTGAGGTTGCCGTGTCGCAGGCGTTGTCGAACCTGCGAGTGAGCGTTAGCGAGCTTTTCGACTAATTGAGCAGGAGCCAACTTCACGCCGCCAGGCCCGCCGTGAGCGCCAGGGCGCCCTTCGCGCGATTCAGAATGTACAGGTGGTAGCCGGGAGCGCCGTTGGCGAGCAGACCTCGAATCTGCGTGAGGGCCCAGTCGATCCCGATGGTCTCGAGCACGTCGGTGTTTTCAGCGGCGACCTCGAGGCGGGTGATCAACTGCCGGGGTAGGGTCGCACCGCACATCTGCGTGAAACGCTGGATTTGTTTCAGCGACAGCACCGGCATAATCCCGGGGACGATTGGCACGGTGATGCCCGCGCCGCGGCAGCGTTCGACGAAACGGTAATATTGGGTGTTGTCGAAAAAGAGCTGCGTGGTCACAAACGCAGCGCCTTCGTCGACTTTGCGTTTGAGATGCGTGAGATCGACGTCGAGGGACGGGGCCTCGGGGTGTTTCTCGGGGTAACCGGCGACGCCGAGGCAGAAATCGGGCTGAAGGGACTTCAACAGCGTCACGAGCTCATGCGCATTGCGCAGGCCTCCGGTCGTGACCTGAAATTCCGTCGCGCCCTTGGGTGGGTCACCTCGGAGCGTCATGATGTTGCGAAAACCGCCCGCGTGGATGCGGCTGGCGATATCGCCGAGCTCGGCGCGGGAGTGGCCCACACAGGTGAGGTGCGGCATCACGGTGAAACCAAATTCGTTCCGGAGCAGGGCGCTGACCTGGGCCGTACGGTCGCGGGTGGTGCCGCCGGCGCCGTAGGTGACGGAAACGAAATCCGGGTTCATCCGCTTGAGGGCGGCAGCGGTGGCGCGGAGCGATTCGACGCCGGTGTCGTCCTTGGGCGGGAAAAATTCCAAGGATCGGAGCGGGCGTCCCTGGGCGAAAAGTTCGGAGATGGGCCGGTCGGGCGTCATTAGTCGCATCAACGCATATGGAAGCGTTGATGCGTGTAAAGGGAGGAATACTCGAGTACGACTGCCGAGGCGAAACGAGGCTGACGGTCCGGCCTCCGGCGAGGCTGGCGTTGACTCGTCGGTCCGCCCGGCGTCCCGTCCCGGGCAAAGATTATGAAACACTGGATTCTGCTATTAGTGGCCGCCGGGTTGGAGGTGGTTTGGGCCGTCGGACTCAAGTACGCCGAGGGCTTCACCAAGTTTTGGCCATCGGTCGCGACAATCGCGGCGATGGTTGCGAGCATGTACCTGCTGGCTCTGGCGGCGCGAGTGCTGCCGATTGGGACGGCCTATGCGGTGTGGACCGGGCTGGGGGCAGTGGGTACTGCGGCGCTGGGCATGGTGCTGTTCAACGAGCCGGCGAATGCGGCGCGATTGGCGTGTATCGTCCTGGTGGTCTGCGGTGTCGTGGGACTGAAAGTGTTCAGTACATGAAAAGCGCCGGCGTGGTCGACAGCATCGGGGTGGTTCATTAGTTACGAGCGGCGCCAAAGGGATTTCATGCACCACCGATTCATAATCCTGCTCGTTGGTTGGTTCTTTGTAGCCGGTTGCACGAGTCACACTGAAGCACCGGCGTCAGCGCGAGTCGGCCCGACGTCTCCGAACGAGGTTCAACCCCCACCGGCTCCGGTCAACCCGACATTGCAGGGCGAGGTTCCTCTCGCTCCCGAAAGAAACGATCCAACGTCGAAGGGACGCATCATCGTCAAAGAGGTGAGCGGAACCGTGAACCTGACGGCCAATGGCACGTCGACGGCGCTGGCGGTAAATTCCCCGATTCCGCAGAACGCGAAGATCAACACGACGGCGAACTCCAGTGTCGCCTTGGTCTTCTCGAACGGTGTCGTGATCAGGCTCGGCGCGGACACCGAGCTGGTGGTTGAGGAGTTTCGGCAGGAACCGTTCGGAGGCACTTTCACGGTGGCGGAGCTGGTTGAAGAGCCTTCACCCTCCCAAGTCAGATTGGCGCTGAACCGCGGTGAATTGCTTGGAAACGTGAAGCGGCTGAGATTCGATCAGGGCTCTTCCTTCACCGTGCAATCTCCAGTGGGTGCGGCTGGCGTCCGTGGAGGGCACCCGGCTGGTTTTCGGATGGCATTTCGTCCGACGGGCGCCGGGCAGGCATCCTTCTCGCTCTCGTGCACGGCGGGAGTCGTGACGTTTCAGCCACCGCCAGGGGTCGATGGCGGTGTGCGCCCCGTCTTGGTGCCGGCCGGACAAGAAATCGCTGTCACGGTGAAAGTCACTCGAAACGCCCAAGGGAAACTGACGGTGGAGCCGGCCGCACCGGTTCAGCCCAAACCGGTTTCACCGGCGAAGCTGCCGTAACGTGCGGCCGCCTCGCGAGAGGCGGCGCGGGCTTGGAGCTTTCTGATGCATGAATAAGCGCGGGCACTTGGGCCCGCGCTGAGTGTGAGAGACCACCGACTGAGTGCGGAGGCTACTTCTTGGGTGCCGGGGCCGGAGTCGTGGGCGCAAGCACCGGCGCCGGCACCGGTGCCGGGGGCGGCGGGGCGGCTTCGAAGAGTTCGTCGGCTTTCTGCGGCAGGCCGGTGAAGGTGTATTCGGCGATTTGGAACGCGCGCTTTTGCATCAGCGCATTGATCGGAGCCGCGGCGTCGCTATGTGAGATAAAAGCAAATACGGGGCCGGCGGGAATCGTCTCGAACTCGGGCGCGAGGGGCTTGTCGTCTTTCTTCTCCTCGCCCGGCTTGGCGTCGTCCTTCTTCTCTTCCTTCTTCGCGAGGTCGGCCAGGCTGCCCAGCGAGGCCGGGCCGGTCTTGCCGTCGGCGGACGCGGTCGGTGCCTTTAATTTTTTTTCCTCGGGTTTGCGGCCGAGCGAGACGCTGACGGTCTTGTTGTCAAAGGTCGTGAGCTTGAAATCGCGGAGGTTGGCCTTGGCGACGGTGACGTTGGCGTCGTCGAGCGCGTTGGTGTCGGAAAACCGAATCGTGCCGACGGAGCTGAGGAGCGAGGCGATCTTGTCGGCCTTCACTTTTTGTCCGGCGGGTGTCTGGTCGGCGGTCCAAGCGTCGTCTTTCTTCGCGCGAGAGACCGTGATGGGTCCGCCTTCGGCGAAGGGAATCTCAATCTTCGCGATGTCGTCGGGTTTGACGTTGCTGAGTTCGGCGTTGGCCCAGTTCTTCGCCTCGGGGTCGAGCCAGGCGCTGAGATTCGCCAGATAGGCCTTGGCTTCGGCGCCGAAGCGGACGAAGCGTCCGCCGCCGGTTTCGGCATTTTTACCCAGCGTCACGAGAAGCTGCACCTGGCCGGTGGAGTCGAGCAGCTCGATCTTGGTGTCCTTGAATTCGAGGCGGGCGATCCGTTCGGCGTTGGCCGTGACGAGGCGCTGAATCTTGGCGTCGGTCAGGTTGCCGACGAAGCCGGACAATTTGCTGAAGTCGGCCGGCATGTCGTAGTAGGTCGGGACGCGCCAGGTGCCGTCAGGCTGCCGGGTAAGTTCCACGGTTTTGCCGGCATCGCTGAGGCGCACCTTGGTGGCCTTCTCGATCGTCGCGCGATCGACCATGGGCTGGTTGATGCGGGCGTCGCCCGAGGGCGGCGGGGCCGGGCGGCGGGCAAGATAGGCGGCTCCGGAGAGGCCGGCGAGAATGAGGATGGAAACGATGAGGGTCTTGAGTTTCATCGCAGGAAAAGCGCGGAGAGTTTCACAGGGAGGAGCGGTTCATTTTGGCGCGATGGGAAGCCGGCAGGCGGCTCGGCGACGCGCCGGAGGATTCGAAATCAGTTTTTCCGGCTGCGGTGGAACCACACGCCGAAGGCGCCGATGAGGAAGGGAGTGGCCAGAAGATTAAGGATGAGCAGGCGATTTTCGAGGCGATCGATGTCTTCGCGGAGGGCCCGGCGAATCTCACGGCGTTCGCCGCGCATGGCGGCCTGCTGTTTTTGGAATTCTTCGATGGCCCTGGCCATTTCCGGGGTGGCGACGAGGCGGTTGCCCTCGCCCTTCTTGCCCTGCAGCTCGCCCAGCTTCGTCTGGACCTGCTGGAGTCGCGCGTCGAGTTCGGTGAGCTTTGCCTGATATTGTTTCTGAGCCCCGGCCTCCATCTTGCGCACGACATCGAACGGCCGCATCGATGTTCCTTTGCCGCGGATGGAGATGAGGTCCTGCGAGCCGCCGAGGAACTCGAGGGTGTTGGCGGCGAAGGCGAGGTTGTCGTTAAAAGGCTCGGCGGCGGTCTGGCCGAAGAAGTTGAACTTGCGCACGCTATAGTCGTCGAAGAGCCAGTCGGTGTCGGCGATGACGAAGAGGGTCGACGTACCCTTCGATTCCTTCAACGAGTCGGCCGACTTTGGTTCCACCGGTTTCGGCGCGTCCTTTTTTGCCGGATCGTCGGCGGGCTTATCATCCTTCGGCGCGCCGTCGGGAAACGCGCTCTTGAATTTTCCGGTGACGAGCGCGGCGATCGTTTTTTTGCCGCTCGGGGTGATTTGCTTGGCGACGTCGTCGGGCTGGGCGAACTGCAGCATCATGCTCGGAATATCACCGGCCTGCGAGGAAGTCTCGACCAGCGGCGTAAACGTGAGCGAGCCACCGGCCTTGTGGGCGATGCTGCCAGACTCGATGAACATCGCGGAGTTGAGCTGGGCGGTGGTCATGGACTTCGAGCTGAAGGCCGCCTTGCCTCGAAGGCTCAGCCAGATCGGGTAGCGGGCGACGCCGCCGCCGCCAGTCTGGACCTGCGTGGCGTTCTCGAGATCGCCGACGACCTTCTGCGCGTCGTAGCTGATTTCGTAGGTATTGAGCAGCGCGGCGAGGTCGCTCGAGACGTTTTGCGGACCCTGCCCCATCATCTGCTGCTGCGGGTTGCTCTGGCGCTTGAAATGCTGCGACGACGGATCGACGGCGAGGAAGACGGGCTTGCCGCCGAGGAGGAACTGGTCGATCGCGAACTGGAGTTTCGGCGTGAGATTCTGGGGATGAGCGACGAGCAGCGCGTCGAGATCGGCGGGCAGTTCGGTGGCGGTGGCCTCGACGGTCACGACCTTGAACGTCTGTTCGAGCTCGGTCATGATCATCTGCGAGGGCTGCGGCTGCTGGCGCATCATCATCATCATTTGCATCTGCTGCGGGTTCGTGCCCTGGAGCGGCAGGCTGGTGAGGAGGCCGAGCTTCCGTTTGTCGAGCTGCTGCACACTGTAGACGAGCTTCGACAAATCGTATTCGAGGAACTGTTCCCGCTGTGGCGTAAAGGCTGGGATGGTTTTCTGCTGATCGGCCTGGGTGACGATGAGGCCGAAGAAGAACTGTTCGCCGCCCTGCTGCGCGACCTGCGGCGTGAGGCCGGAGGCGGTGGCCTTTTCCTCGTCGGGAGTGTCGGGGCGCGGGTTGACGACGTGAAGCTTGATCTTGCCGCGGGAGGCGCGGACGTATTGGCGCAACATCTCCTGCACGCGGGCCGCGTAGTTCTTGTACGCGATGGGCAGAGAGTTGGCGTCCTTCGAGAAATAGAGATCGATCGAGACCGGCTCCTCGATTTTGCCGAGCATCTTCTTGGTGCCGTCCGAGAGCGAGTAGATCGACTCGGCGGTGGCGTCGACGCGCACGGGAATCGACGACGCGAGGTAGTTGACCAGAATGAGGCCAACGAGGAGGAGGACGATGGCGGTGGTTTTGGTTCCGAATTTCATGGCGCGGGCGGAAAAGACGGTCGAGGGCGGGGGACGAGGGGCGGCGGCCTAACGTTCGAGGACGACGACGTTAAGGAAGAGGGTGAAGCCCATCAACGAGAGGAAGAAAACTACGTCCTTGGGATCGATGATGCCTTTCGTGAACGCGTCGAAGTGGGTGATGAAACTGAAGTTCGCGAGAGCGTCGGCGGCGACGAGGGGCAGGAAACCCTCGAGGGTTTCGGTGAAACTGCTGAAGCCAAGGAACAGGAGGATGGCGCAGGCGCCGAGACTGAGGACAAAGCTGACGACCTGGTTCTTGGTCAGCGCGGAAGCGAGGGAACACACGCCGAGGTAACCGCCCGCCATGAGCATGGCCCCCAAATACGTCGTCGTGATGACGCCCCAATCCGGGTCGCCGAGGTAACCCACGGTGATCGCCATGGGGAAACTCAGCAGGATCGCCGCGGCGAGGAATGCCCAGGCGGCGAGAAATTTTCCGAGGACGGCTTCCAGGGTGGTGACGGGAAGAGTGAAAAGCAGTTCGATGGTCCCGGAGCGTTTTTCCTCGGACCAGAGCCGCATGCCGACGGCCGGCACGATGAACATGAAAAGCCAGGGGAAGAAGGTGAAGTAGCTCTCCAGGCCGGCGACGCCGGCGCGGAAGAAACCGCCGTAGCGGGAAAACGCGAGCGACACGGAGATGACGAGAAACGCGACGAGGAACACGTAGGCGACCGGGGAGCGGAAGTAGCCGAAGAACTCGCGTTTGAAGATGGGGGTGATTTGGCGCATGGTTGCGATAGAATGAATGGTTTTCCGGTAGGAGGGGCTTGATGCCCCGCTGACAGTCAGCGCTCGTCCTTTCGCGGCGAAAGGCCGCTCCTACACTGGAGGAATTAGATGTCTCCCTGGGTGAGCGTCCGGAAGATTTCGTCGAGACGGGCACCCGGTTTTCGCGCGCGGAGTTGCGCGGGTGTCTCATCGGCGACGACTTTTCCCTGGGAGATGATGATGACCCGGTTGCAGATGGCGTCGACTTCTTCGAGGATGTGAGTCGAGAGAATGACGGCCTTTTCGACGGCCATGTTCTTGATCAACGCGCGCATCTCGTTCTTTTGGTTGGGGTCGAGGCCATCAGTCGGCTCATCGAGCACGAGCACCGCCGGATCATGGAGCAGAGCCTGGGCGATGCCGACCCGCTGTTTGAAGCCCTTCGAGAGGGTCTCGATCGTCTGTTTCCGCACCGGGGTGAGGTGGGTGAGGGTGATCGCACGGTCGACCTGGGCGCGCTTGGCGTCGGCGCGGCGAAAGCCGCGGACGTCGGCGATGAAGCCGAGGAACTCTTCGACGGTCATCTCGGGATAGGCCGGAGCGCTTTCGGCCAGGTAGCCGAGCTTTTTCTTCACCGCGACCGGATCCGCGGTGACGTCGGTGCCGTCGACGGTGGCGGTGCCGGCATCCGGGCGCAGGAAGCCGGTGATCATCTTCATCGTGGTCGACTTGCCGGCGCCGTTGGGGCCGAGGAAGCCGAGAATGTCGCCGCGTTTCACCGAGAAGGTGACGCCGTCGACTGCGCGTTTGGTGCCGTAGGTTTTGACGAGACCTTTGACTTCAATCATGGGGCAAGGCGGTGGTGAAATGTGGCGAGGAGATCTGAAAGACGGAGACGGTTCCGAAAGGATTCTGCACGGTAAGGTCGCGAAAAAAACGACGAGACGGTGCCCGGCAAGAAAAAATAGCAAGGAAAGAAGCGACGCAGACTTGGCGGGTTTCGGTTCGGGCGGCGGGTTTCCAGTCGGTCGTCCCGCCAGATTCGGATATCCCAACCCAGGGCAACGTCGCTTGAAATCTGACCTATTCCGATGGCGGGGCCCGACCTCTGGGCGGGCCGCAGGCAGGCGGACGTCTGACGGCCCGCCCGGAGGTCGGGCCTACCAGCGCCGCTGTGCCAGAGTTCAACCCGCACCAGACGCTGGTCTCAGACTGGAGGTTGGGCCGACGCCACTTCACGTTCCTTTTCGGTCCGGAGTCGTAACTGGCCGCAGGCGGCGTCGATTTCGTGGCCCTTTTCCCGGCGCAGAGTGACCGAGATGCGGGCGGCGCGCAGGATATCGGCAAACCGTTCCTGGCGCGTGAGGCTCGGGCGCTTCCAAGGCAGGCCTGCGACGGTATTATAGGGGATGAGATTCACGTGGGCGTGCAGATCCCGGGCGATGTCCCGCAGTTTTTCAGCCTGGGGGAGGGAGTCGTTGATGCCATCGATCAAGATGAATTCCAGCGTGACCATCCGGCCGTGTTTTTCGGAAAATGCCCGGACGGCGGGAATGAGTTTCGCGAGCGGGTAGGCCTTGTTCACGGGCATGATCTTTTCGCGCACCACGTCGGTCGCCCCGTGGAGCGAAATTGCGAGCCGGAAACCGAGGTCTTCATCGGCGAGCCGCAAAATCTTCGGGACCAGTCCGCTGGTCGAAATCGTGACCCGGCGCGCGCCGACCCCGAGACCCCAGTCGGCATTGAGGATCTTGAGTGCGAGGAGCAGTTCGTCGTAGTTGGCCCGCGGCTCGCCCAGGCCCATGACGACGAGGTTGTCGAAAGAGGCGAGCTCGGTGCGGGCCCGGGGAGTGCGGGCGTCCTCCCGGTAGCAGACCTGCAGGACTTGCGCGACGATTTCGCCGGCGCTGAGATCGCGCTTGAGCCCGGCGAGGCCGCTGGCGCAGAACACGCAACCCATCGCGCAACCGACCTGCGTCGAAATGCAGATGGTCTTGCGCGAGTGCTCGACGCCCACCCCCTCCTGGGGCGCGCGAATGATGACCGTCTCGATGAGGGAGGCGTCGCGGAGCTCGAGCAGAAGCTTGTCGGTAACATCCTCGGACTGCCGGTTAAGCACGAGGGACAACGGTGCGAGGTCGAACGTTGCGGCCAGCCAGGCGCGGAGCGGCTTCGGGAGATTGGTCATCTCCTCCCAAGTCCGGGCGCGTTTCTTGTAGAGCCAGTCGAGGATTTGTTTTGCCCGAAACAACGGCTCTCCCTGCACCCGGAGCTTCTCCGTGAGCGAGTCGAGCGTTTCGCCGGTGAGCGGCGTCAAGGTGGGAGTGAACTGCATGCGGCGGAAAAAAGTGGGCGCGGGCGCGGGTCGCGTCAAAGGATCCCTTGCGGAAAAGTGCGCGTGAATCCGCAGCCCAAGGGCGCGGGGTGGCGAAGGTGGGGTGGGGGCCGTTTCTCCGAACCGGCCTTGGGGTGCGCGGGCGGTTGGGAAAATGGGCGGCCGGTGACTCCGGCGCGCTCGGAGCGCGAGCCCCGCCTCACGGCTGCAGCCACCGCACGAACCACTCGCGGGCCGCGACCATCGATTCAGGCAGGACCTTGTGGCCGGTGTTCGGCTGGATGCGCAGGATGAATTTCTCGTCGGCGCCGGCCGCGTGATAGGCGGCCCGCGCGGCTGCGGCGCACTCTTTCAGTCCGGGGCCCGGGGTGCGTGGATCGATTTCGCCGTTAATCGCGAGCAGCGGCCGCGGGGCGATGAGCGGCAGCATGGCGGGGCCGTCGAACTCGCCGTAAATTCCGGGCGCGACGCGATCGTAGAACGTGCGCACGAAGTCAGCCCCGGGTTGCGCGATACCGCGGTCCCTCGCGGCGGCGTCGAACGCCTTTTGCACGGTGCCGATGCGCGACTGCCACGAGTCGTTTTCCAGCGCCCAGCGAAAACTTTGCACGCCGATGCACGGCACGGCGACGGCGATGCGCGGATCGGCGGCGGCGGCGAGATAAGTTTCGATGCCGCCCTTGGAAAAGCCGATGAGCCCGATCCGCCGCGAGTCGACGTCGTCGCGCGTCTCGAGGTAGTCGATCAGCCGCAGCACATCCCAGGCGGTGTCGAAGAAGAACGGGTGCTCCTTCCCGGTGCGAAACGTGCGGAGGATCGCGTCGACGTATTCGGCCGACTTCGCCGCTTTGCCGCCTTTGGCGCGTGCGCCGTGGTAGCGGCCGTCGATCGCGATGGCGACAAATCCGTCGCGGGCGAATTCGGCCAGGAGCGGGCGCTGGCCGTCCTTGTTGCCGCCGGTGCCGTGGAGCGCGATGACGACGGGACGACGGCCGGCGGCGGACGCCGATTTCACGATCAGGCCGGGCACGCGGTTGCCGGCATCAGAGGAAAAACGAAAGACGATTTCCACGAGGCCGTCTTTGGGGTTGGGAGTGGCGACCTCGGCGGCGAGCGGGACGCGCGGGCGATCCAGAAGCGCGAGAAACGCCGCGCGCGAATCCGCGGTCGCGCGGGTGGCGCCGCTGACCAGGGCGAGGACGGCGACGAAGACGTGCGATTTGTTCATCTCGGCAAAGGAATTTGCGGGAACGATGCGTGGGCGGAGAAATCGAGACGCGGGCGGTGGACGGAAGGGAAAGTCGAAGTTGCGTCGGCACGACCCGGACGCGAGCCGAATTCACGGGCGCCCATCGACCGCCGCGAATCAGACCTCGCCGGGCCTTGTCGCCGGCGGGAGAAGGAGGGGCGCTGGCCCAAGCGCCCGGGTTGATCGACGGATCGACGGCGGTTGGGAAACCGCCGATCCGCCGGCCGCGGCCTCCGGCGTCACACGGGGACGCATCGCCCAACCGCCGACGCGTTATTTTTTCGCGAGCGCCCGATTGAGTGCGCTCACGATCGCCTTGATCGAGGCGAGCTCGATGTTGGTGTCGATGCCCGCGCCGAAGAGGGTCAGGTTTCGCTCCGTCTTGATCTGGATGTAGCTGACGGCGCGCGCCTCGGAGCCCTTGCCGAGCGAGTGCTCGGCGTAGCTCTGCACTTCGAACTTGGGAAGCGTCGTGGTGGCCAGCGCGTGCGTGAACGCATCGATCGGCCCGTTGCCGTCGCCCGTGAGTTGCTGCGACCGGCCGTCGAGCAGCAGCGTGGCGACACAGCTCACGTCGCTGTCGCGCTCGGTCGACTTGAAATGCTGCAGCGTGATCGGCGCGGTGCGCTCGAGGTATTCGCGGCGAAAAACCTCGTGGATGTCGCCCGGCTGGAGTTCGGTGCCCTTCGCGTCGGCGACGTCGTTGATGATTTTCCCAATTTCCTTGTGCATCAGTTTCGGCAGCGAATAACCGAACTCGTGCTCGAGCACGTAAGCGACGCCGCCCTTGCCCGACTGGGCGTTGATGCGGATGATCGCCTTATAGCTGCGGCCGATGTCGGCGGGGTCGATTGGGATGTAGAGCACGTCCCACGGTTCATCAGGCGGCTGCGCTTCGCGGACCGCCCAGGATTTCTTGATCGCATCCTGATGCGAGCCACTGAAGGCCGTGAAAACGAGTTCGCCCGCGTACGGTTGCCGGGCCGGAACTTCGAGCCGGGTCGTGCGCTCGTAGACCTCGCGGATTTCGTTGATGTTGCTGAAGTCCAGCCCCGGGTGGATCCCGTGAGTGTAGAGATTCAGGGCGGCTGTCACGATATCGAGGTTGCCGGTGCGCTCGCCATTGCCGAAGAGCGTGCCCTCGACGCGGTCGGCGCCGGCGAGCATCGCCAGTTCGGTCGCGGCCACGCCAGTGCCGCGGTCGTTGTGCGTGTGGAGCGAGATGAGCGTGCGGTCGCGGCGCGAGAGGTGCGTGCCCATCCACTCGATCTGATCGGCGTGGACGTTGGGCGTGGCGTATTCGACGGTCGCGGGGAGGTTGAGGATGATCTTGTCCGCGACGGTCGGCTGCCAGATGTCGGTCACGGCTTCACAGACCTCGAGGGCGAAATCGAGCTCGGTGCTGGTGAAGCTCTCCGGCGAATATTCGAAGCGCAGCCTGGTGCCCGCGGCCACGAGCGGCGCGGCATGATGCCTTACCCAGGCCGTGCCTTGCGTGGCAATGGCCTTGATGTCGGCCCGGCTGGCGTTGAAGACGTATTTGCGCTGGGCGGGCGAGGTGGAGTTGTAGAGGTGGAAGATCGCGTTCCGGGCACCGCGGAGGGCCGCGATGCTGCGGGTGATCAGCTCTTCACGACACTGGCAGAGCACCTGGATCGCGACGTCATCCGGGATGCGGTTTTCCTCGATCAGGCGGCGGCAGAAATCGAACTCGATCTGCGAGGCGCTGGGCAAGCCGACCTCGATTTCCTTGAACCCGATGCCCACCAGCATCTCGAAGTACTCGAGCTTTTCCTCGACGTTCATGGGTTGGGCGAGGGCCTGAGTGCCGTCGCGGAGATCGACGCTGCACCAGATGGGGGCGTGGGTGAGCGTGCGGTTGGGCCACTGGCGGTTGGGCAGAACGACCGGCGGAAACGGCCGGTATTTGGAAATGGGCGCGGATTGCATGGGCGGAAAATCAACTGACAAGAACGTAAGGAAGTGAATTTGGCGAGGGCGCTGACCGGGTGAAGACCGGGCAGTTTGTCATCACGCCGCGGTTGGCGGCGACACGAAATCAGGCCGACGCACGACCCGCCGCTGGCGGCGTCCTCAGAGGTCGTGCGCGTTGGTAAGTCGAAGGGCCTGGAGCGATACTCGCATCTTGTAGTCTGCTGATATCGGCGCGCCCGGCGAAAAGTCAAGGGCCGCTTCCCCGCCCGGTTGCTCCCCATCGCGGCGCGTTTCCCGGCCTGTAACCCGTCCGGGCAAGGCACGTCTTGCCTGTTGTGGATCTCCTTGCCTCCATTCGCGCATGCCCGATGAAGCCGACCCGCCATATGATTTGGCTGGCTGCCTTGCCCGCGTGCGCCGCCATGATCAACAGGCGGCCCGCGAGCTCGTCGATCATCTTTACCCGCTGGTCATCCGGATTGTCCGGTCGCACCTTCCGCGCCGGGTCGCGGAGGAAGATCTCACGCAAGAAGTGTTTCTGAAGATGTTCACGCGCCTGGCACAGTACCAAGGGGCCGTCCCGTTTTCCCATTGGGTCTCGCGGATCGCGGTGACCACCTGCATCGATCACCTGCGGGCCCAGAAGCGCCGGCCGGAGTTCCGCTGGGCGGATCTCTCGGAGAATGAGGCCCAGGTCCTGGATGCCGTCATCACCAACGAAAATGACGTCGCGGCCAATGACGCCATGGCCGCCCATGAGTTGGTGCATAAGCTGGTCGGCCAGCTCAAGCCGGACGATCAACTCGTCATCCGCCTGCTCGACCTCGAACAAAAAACCATTGCGGAGATCGCCGGAATGACTGGCTGGAATCAATCGCTGGTCAAAGTCCGCGCGTTCCGGGCGCGGCGCAAACTCCAGAAACTATTTCAAGAACTCAAACGAAAGGAACACTCATGAACCTCCCTCTAAATGACCCGCGCCATCCGTGGGCGCGCTTGACCACGGCGGCACGCACGGTGCTCGATGCACGTGATGCGTCGGCTCCCCTTGGTTTTGCGACCCGCGTCAGCGCGCTCGGCCTGGCTGGCGTACGCCCGCTCGTCTCGCTGTTCGAGCTCTTCGCGCTGCGGGCTTTGGCGGTGGCCTGTCTGCTGGCCATCGTGAGCATTGCCGTGAATTACAGCGAACTGTCCCGTCGGATCGGCGGGGCGTCCTCCAGTGCAGGCGACGACATGTTGCTCGCCGGCAGTGATGCGGTGAGTGTCGTGCTCGCGCTGGCGGATTGACGATGGACAAGCCCTGGAAGGTCATCTCGGCGTTTGTCGGCGTGTTCATCGCCGGCGCGGTCTTCGGCGGATTTTTCACGCTGCGATCCTCGGAAAAATGGCTTGCGAACGAGCGGGCCCAGGCGCGGGTGGCGCCACCGCCGGCCAAAGCCGTCCCTGCCCGCGGCCCGGCGGTGCCGCCGCCGGCCGCGCCGCCCGGGCAGTCGTCGCCGCTCGTCGGGCGGATTGCGCCGCAGGTGATGCGGCAGTTCACGCAGCGCCTGAGTCCGACTCCGGAGCAGCGGAAGGCAATCCAGCCGATCGTGGGGCGGGCGGCGGAAGACTTGCAGCGGATGCAGCGCGAACATCTTGCCGACACCGCCCGGACCACGGAGCGGATGTACGTTGACGTGTCGGCGCTCCTCACCACCGAGCAGCGGACCAAACTGGAACACATGCGTCAGGAGATGCTCGAACGTGTGCGGCGGGAGAAGGAAAAGCGGGGTGAGGTCCAGCCGGGCGCCGAGGTCAACGCGAAGCCAAATGGCAACCCGGCCCGTCCGAACCAGCAGAACAAGGTGGAGAAGAACTCCAAGCCGGAGCCGTAAGCCTCGCGATGGCGTCGGCGGGTGCACCTCCGGAAATAAGGGTTGCGCCGCGGAATTAGCGTCGCATGGTTCGCGCCGGCCAGGTGCCATGCATGGGCAGGCGCGTGAACTCCGCCAGGACCGGAAGGTAGCAACGGTAACGACGTCCTCCCAGTGCCGTGGAGTGCCTGGCCACTTATTTTTTTAGAGGAGCGGAAGGGCTGAAAAACTGAAAGACCGAAACACAGGCTGGATCTTCAGCCCCTCAGCCCTTCAGTCTTCCAGTCCTTCCTTGTCCACCGCCTACCAAGTCATTGCCCGCAAGTGGCGGCCGCAGACGTTTGACGACGTCGTCGGCCAGGACCATGTCGTGCGGACGTTGCGCAATGCCATCGCGCGGGGTCGCATCGCCCACGCCTATCTCTTCGTCGGTCCGCGGGGCACCGGCAAGACCTCGACCGCGCGGATCTTCGCCAAGGCGCTCAATTGCACGGACGGACCGAAGGCGGATTTCGAGGTAAATGATCCGGCCTGCCTGGCGATCGCCGACGGCTCCCACCTCGACGTGATCGAAATCGACGGCGCGTCGAACAACGGCGTCGATCAAGTCCGCGACCTGCGGGAAACGGTGCGATACGCGCCGGCGCAGGGGAAGTTCAAGATCTACATCATCGACGAGGTGCACATGCTGTCGGCGGCGGCGTTCAACGCATTGCTGAAGACGCTCTAGGAGCCGC
>SXGU01409494.1_pt1 | contig 17047 bp, 16 predicted proteins | sample 3174531 | NCBI WGS metagenome assembly SXGU01 (sample SAMN11356863, study PRJNA531348) | freshwater metagenome | isolation source: freshwater sample F1-140 | place: China: Fuxian Lake, Yuxi | collected 2017-12-25 | reverse complement strand
TAATTTTTGACGAGCCTGATTTAACATTAAAAGAAGCAATGATAAAACACAAAGATAAATTAGAGGGAGCAGATTTAAGCGAAACGAATTTAATCGATGCTAATTTAAGTGGTGCTAATTTAAGCGGTGCTAATTTAAGCGGTGCTAATTTAACTGGTGCTAATTTAACTGGTACTAATTTAACTGATGCTAATTTAAGCGGTGCTAATTTAACTAATACTAATTTAACTAATGCTGATTTAACTAATACTAATTTAATTGATGTTGATTTAACTAGTGCTAATTTAATTGATGTTGATTTAACTGATGCTAATTTAAGCGGTGCTAATTTAACTGGTGCTAATTTAAGTGAAATTGATTTAACTAATGCTGATTTAAGTGGTGCTAATTTAAGTGGTGCTAATTTAACTAATGCTAATTTAACTAATGCTAATTTAGTTGATGCTGATTTAAATGGTGCTAATTTAAGCGGTGCTAATTTAATTAATGCTGATCTAACTGATACTAATTTAAGTGGAGCTAATTTAAATGGTGCTGATTTAAGTAGTGCTGATTTAATTAATGCTGATCTAACTGATACTAATTTAAGTGGAGCTAATTTAAATGGTGCTGATTTAAGTAGTGCTGATTTAACTGGTACTGATTTAACTAATGCTAATTTAACTGATGCAAGTATGCAATTTATTGAATTTGCAAATGTTAATTTTACTAATATTAACCTAACTGGTGCTAATTTAAGTGAAGTTGATTTAAGTAGTGCTAATTTAAGCAGTACTAATTTAAGTAAAGTTAATTTAAGTAGTGCTGATTTAAGTAGGACTAATTTAAGTGGTGCTAATTTAACTAATGCTACCTTAAATGATGCTGATCTAGCTAATACTAATTTTAAAAATGCTGATTTAACTAATGCTAATTTAACTGATACTTTTTTAAAAAATGCTAATTTAACTAGTGCTTTTTTAGTTGGTACTAATTTTAAAAATGCTGATTTATCTAATGCCAATTTTACTAATGCTATCTTAATAAATGCTAATTTAATTGATGCTACCTTAGCAAATGCGCGCTTAATTCGCACTATAGGTCTTAGTCCTGAAAATAGAGTATATGCTACTGCTCATGGTGCAATTATTGAAGACTAAGAATAAATTATTTGTTAATGTTCATTAGAAATGTCACAATTTTTTTTCAATAGAAATCCCCTTTATGTTCTTTGGGCTCCCGCTACTAACGTTGTATGGATTTTTTTCTTGCGAGGGACGTAAATACCCTCTGCTATTGCAATTCTACGTAACGTTGAAGAGATTATTTAAAACTTGATTGGTTTCGTGAAGGACCAACAAGATATTATCCCCTAAACTAGGACTCATCAAAAAAAAATAATATTTTTTGCTATTCGTGATCTACAATAAAAAAACGTTTAATTGATTGAGCCTTGCCTGTCAATGTGTCGATTGTTACGACAACACCTGAAATGACAAATGGTGAATTTGTAGCAACGACGTGCTGTACAGGCATTTGCGTAAGAAATTTATGAATTAATGGTTCGATAGTAACACCAAGCATTGAATTCAATGACCCAGCCATTCCCAAATCAGTAATATACGCCGTGCCTCCTGGCAATATACGCTCATCAGCAGTTTGCACATGCGTATGAGTACCAACGACAGCACTTATGTTCCCATCCAAATAAAATGCAAGCCCTAATTTTTCTGATGTTGTTTCTGCATGAAAATCAACTACCACAACAGGCGTAACTTTGCGCAATTCCTCAATAGCAGCACGTGTTGCATTAAAAGGACAATCAGAATGTGTGTTCATGAACACACGCCCAAGCGCATTAACAACGCCTATCATAACCCCCTGATGTTCGATAAGCACAGCCCCTTTACCTGGACATTGGGTAGGATAATTAACAGGACGAAGAACACGATCAGTTTTTTGTAAAAAAGGAATAATTTCTTTTTTGTCCCAAATATGATTACCACTCGTGATAACATCAACACCCATGGAAAATAGTTCATCGGCAATAGATGGTGTGATACCTTTTCCATGTGCACAATTTTCACCATTAACAATGGTAAATGATGCTCCGTAATCGTGCTTAATAACAGGTAAATATTTTTGCAATAATGCCCTTCCCGGATTCCCTACCAAATCCCCAAAAAATGCTATGGTAACTGATTTCATCGAGCATACTCAACAGCACGTTTTTCACGAATAACATTAACTTTAATTTGTCCTGGAAAACTCATTTCTTGCTCTATTCTTATTGCAATATCACGTGCAAGTATCAATGCTTTTTCATCATCAAGAAGATCTTCTTCCACAATAACACGTACTTCACGACCAGCCTGAAGAGCATATGCTTTTTTGACTCCAGCAAACTCATTTGCAATTTCTTCCAGTTTTTCCATGCGTTTAATATAAGTACTTAATGTTTCGCGACGCGCTCCAGGACGAGATGCAGAAATGGTATCTGCAACTACAACTATGGGCGCATACAATGAAGCAAAAGGAACTTCTTCATGATGAGCTGCAACAGCGTTCACAACTAATGCGCTTTCACCGCAACGTTTTAAAATATCACCACCAATTTGCGCATGAGGACCATCTACCTCTGCTGTCACTGCTTTACCAATATCATGAAATAACCCTGCACGCATTGCAATATTTCCATCAAGCCCCAATTCTTGTGCCATCATGCGTGAAAAAAAGCCAACTTCCTTACTATGGTCAAGTACATTTTGCGAGTAACTTGTTCTAAAATGTAACTTACCTAGCAATGTAACAACTTCAGGATGAACCCCTTGAATATTACATTCAAGAACAGCGTTTTTACCGTATTCCTGAATAATATCGTCAACTTCTTTTTCGCATGCAGCAACCGTTTCTTCAATACGTGTCGGATTAATACGACTACGATCTCCATCGCCAATTAATTTTTCTAATGAACGACGCGCAATTTCTCGACGAATAGGGTTAAATCCAGATATGGTAATAATTTCAGGAGCTTCTGCAAGAATTAAAAATTCCATTCCAGTTGCCATTTCAAGTGCTTTAATATTGCGCCCTTCTTTACCAATAATACGACCCTTCATATCCTCATTAGGCAAACGCACAATACTTGAGGTATGCGAATTAACTTGATCTACAACATATCGTTGCATAGCGGTAACAGTAATCTGTGCCGCTTTATCACGCGCTATTTGACGAGCTTCTTCTTCAACTTTTTGAATCCATCGTTGATTTGCAATCTGTACTTCTGCATGTAAAGAATCTGACAATTCTTTTTTTGCTTGTTCTCGTGTAATTCCACTGATCGCCTCTAACTTTGCAACAAGTTCATTGCCCAAATGCTTAACTCGTTCTTCATTTGCATACAACAACTCACTTGAACGTGCAATTTTACGTTCTTTTTGCTGTAATTCATTTTTTAAATTATCAAGTTGCTCTTCTTTTTTTTCAATTGCTTCATAACGAACAGAAAGTTTTGATTGCTGTTTATCAAAATCAGAACTTGCCTGCTTAAGTTCAAGTTCAAATTCTTGACGCCTTTTATAAATTTCATCTTTAACTTTTAACAGCTGTTCACGGCGTTCATTTTCTATATCACGCTTCATCGCTTTTATTTTTTCAGAAGAGCGACCAAGTACATCATGAGCTTCTTGATATTTCTTTTTGGCATACCACAGTCCCAACAAGGCTATACCAAATGAAATTCCTGGGACTACTATCGTTATTATTCCTGTCATTGCCTATCCCGCCAACATCTCTTGAAATACCACACACTTTTTCTTACTCAACATCAAGCACATGGCAATTGTTATAAATTTATGCTAAAAAATCAAGCATCTTGCACACTTAAAAAAGTAGAAAGTTGATCATTATACGATTCTGCCCACTGCCTCACATGCTCATATGCTTTATGATTGTGTTGAGCTATGTCCTGTTGCTTAAGAAGCATACTTGCCAATTGCATTGCAACAAGCATCAAACAATGAGATTCATCCTTCAAATCATTTTTTAAACTGCTGCCGATACTATCATTCAATAATGTGTCAACAAGGGCTGCCGCATTATACACATGTGAATGACCCTCATCACTCATAAATGTATATGCCTTGCCTCCAATAGAAACACGCACCGCTTCCTTATGCATTATTTCTGACTTTCACTATTTTTCATTAACGAATTAATATCACGAATAAGTGAATCGACAACTTGACCGGCAGATTCTTTCTGAGCATCCCTCTCTTTAAGAGATTCTTCACGCTCAAGCAAAGAAATTTGAAGCTGAACAACTTGATCCTTCAAGTCTCCATTTTCCTTCGCAAGAACTTCATTTTCTGACTGCATCTTTTTAAGAAGAGCCACAAGATCGCCAATTTTTTTTTCAAGTGATTTCAACAATTCCATAAAGTCTCCTTTTTTAAACGGTATGTATCGTAAGTCTATAAAGGAGAACTTTTCATTGTCAAGAAAGACTCTCTAAAGACTCTTTTTTGCAAAAGAAACAAGCTTAGAAAACACTTGTGAATCAAGGACTGCAATTTGACTTAACATTTTTCGATTAAGAGAAATCTGTGATTTTTTAAGACCATGCATAAAAACATTATAAGAAAGACCATTTTCACGCGCACCAGCACCAATTCTCGTAATAAAAAGAGACCGCATGTCGCGCTTTCTCATCTTACGCCCCTTAAAGGCAAACGCCCATGCACGGAGTAAAGTTTCACGAGCACGTTTAAAAATATTTTTACGTTGTCCCCAGAAACCTTTTGATTGTTTTAATATACGTTTATGTCTTTTTTTTAAAACGATTCCACGTTTTACTCGAGTCATAGTCAAAGTCCCTTTTATTAACCAGCATTTCTCATTCTAAATTGTCTTAATCAAACTAATTCGGCATCAAACACGACAAACGACCGCTATTTGTTGGAGTCATATAAGCTCCTGAGCGAAGTTGACGTTTTCTTTTTTTCGATTTTTTAGTCAACAAATGCCGACGCATCGAAAATGAAGCTTTAAATTTTCCACTGCTCAATTTTTTGAAACGCTTTTTGGCAGCTGAATTTGTTTTCATTTTTGCCATTGTACTATACCTTTATGCCTTCTTTAAAGAAAAAATCTTAGTCCACGCAGTACTTACCTTCATATCCTTCTCTTCAACCAAACGTGGCAAATAACCCGCTTCATCAAAAGTTTTTCGCATTTTTTCGAACAACTCTCGACCGCGCTCTTCTTTGTTAGTTACCTCACGTCCCTTAAAAAGAAGCGTAAATTTAACCTTGTTGCCATCCTCCAAGAAGCCAATCGCCTGATTCATCTTTGTTTGATAATCATGCTCCCCAATCTTTGGACGGATTTTGACTTCTTTAATTTCTACAACCTTTTGGTGCCTTTTTGCATCATGCTGTTTCTTTTTTCGATTATACAATTCCTTGCCATAATCGATAATCTTACACAATGGATGACCCAAAGGACCTTCCGCTGCCAAAAGAACAAGATCAAGACCAGCTTCTCGCGCTTGCTGCAACGCATCACGACGACTGATAACACCCTGATTTGTTCCATTATGATCGATCAAATGAATTTGGTCAAATTTTATGTCATCATTTGCAATGAGACCACTATCATTTTCAACAGCTTTATGATTTACTTTATGCTGAAAACCAACCTTTTTAATGGTATATCCCCTTACTTAAAGAGCTACTGTTGACTATTACTATTACCTAAAACACACACTTTTTGTCTAATTTCTGTAGCAAGCGCCTGATTATCTTTTAAAGCCTGCAGAACTTGTTCTCTGCCCTGAGCTATTTTTGTATCGTTATAGGAAAACCAAGAACCTGCCTGAACAATAACGTTATAAAACAAAGCCGCATCAAGCAGATCAAGTTCTCTACTGATACCCTCAGCAAACAACAAATCAAGCTCTACCTTTTTAAAAGGTGGCGCAACCTTATTTTTCGCAATTTTAACCGCAACACGGTTACCTATCACTTCTTCACCACGCTTCAATGATGCAACTCGCCGCACGTCAATACGAACTGAAGCATAAAATTTTAATGCATTTCCACCAGAAGTTGTTTCTTTAGGACCAAATGCCATCGCATTAATTGTTTGACGAATCTGATTAATAAAGATAAAAACTGTCTTCGATTTATGCACTACAGGAGTAAGCTTACGTAATGCTTGCGACATTAAACGTGCCTGCAATCCAACATGAACATCTCCCATCTCGCCTTCAAGCTCAGCTTTTGGGACAAGTGCTGCGACAGAATCAATAACAAGAATATCAACAGCTCCCGAACGAACAAGCATTTCTGCTATATCAAGCGCCTGCTCTCCGTAATCAGGTTGAGATATAATCAATTCATCAACCTTCACACCTAACTTTGCCGCATGTTCTTTATCAAGTGCATGCTCAGCATCAATGAAAGCACAAATGCCACCGCTCTTTTGAGCTTGCGCAATAACATGTAACGCAAGCGTTGTTTTACCAGATGCTTCCGGTCCATAAATTTCTATAATCCTGCCTCGTGGCAAACCACCTACCCCTAATATCTGATCTATAAGAATAGAGCCTGTCGAAACTGCATCAACCCCTGAATTGACGGCTTCACCCAACAACATAACAGCGCCCTTACCATACTGCTTGTCTATTTGAGCAAAAGCTACATCAAGCGCCTTACGTTTAACCGCAAGAAGTTCCCCACTCTTACCACTATCCTGCTGAGAAGATACGCTTGTTTTAGATTTCATAAAAATCGTTCTTTCTACTATCTGAAGCTGTTTTATCGCTCTCTATTGTAGCATTTCTATATAAAGAAGCAATAAAGGAACGGGTAAATAACGAGTTACAAATCGAGTAATAACTTTTTTCAACATCAGATTCTCGTTCTATAATCTTTTGATCTGATGGCTTTCTGAGTTGATCAAGCATAAAAATAAAAACTCCATCTTTCGCAGGTGCAGCAGAAACAGCTCCTATTTTTTCAAGGCTAAAAAGTGCTTGTGCTATTCCATCTTTTTGCAATTGTTCTGCTTGTTTTTCATTCAACTGATTAACCCAATCAAGCTGTTTAACTACCGCATGTTTATTAAAATCAGCCTTAAGCGTATGTGTTTCACGTGCTTTTTCAATAACAGCTTTTGCTACCTGTCCAAGTAATTCATGACCATTTACTGTAAAATAATCTTTTTCAACCATAGGTTTAAATAACTCAAATGGCGGCAATACTTTTTTCAAAATATCAACAACTTCAACAATAACGCCCTTACCATCACTAATAAATGCAGCGCGGTCGCCACGTTTTTTTAAAGAAAATAAACGAGCAGAAACCGTACCCTCTTGTCTAGGCGCAGCTTCTAAAACTTTTTTGACACCTTTATGTTTTTCAACAAATGCTTCAAATGCTTTTTTACTTTCTTCATCAACTGATTGAGCTTGTGTATAACGTTGAGCCTGACGTATAAATTCAGCATTAAATTTACGTTCTTGCAACACGCGCTTGATTTCAGTGGTTACTGAAATCAAAGGTTTATACGTTGCCTCTTTGCGAGCAACACGCTGTACAAGTGCATATCCTTTTTCATCTTCTAGCTCAATGATCTCAGAAATATCTCCGTCATTTTTTAATGCTATAGCCGCACGTTCAATGGATTTCTCTTTTTCGCCACGTTTGAAAAAATCAACCATTCCACCGTTCTTTGCAGAAGTTACTTGAGAATGTTTTTGTGCTAACGCTGCAAATTGTGATGGGTCCTGTTTAACCTGTATAGCAATTTCTTGCAATTTATTTTTTAAAGCAATTAAACCTGTATTTTTCACATCATTAAAAATAATTTCTCGAATTTTACACTGTACAGGTGATTCAACATAACGTTCCCGCTTTACCTTATTATAGTAATCTTCAATTTCTTTGTTACTTACTTCAAGTGCAAAATCTTTAGAATCAAACGTATACTGAATGGCGCTTCGTTTTGCAGGAATATAATAACGCTCATTTTTTTTATTTTCAGCGTCAAAAAATGCCTTTATTTGCGCATCAGTTGCACCTTTTTCGCGAGCTTCTTTTACAAAAGCATCTGCTGGAAGATACAATTGAATATAATGTTTTTCTTGCATTGTTGCGTCAACCATACCTTGCACTGCAAATTGCGGAACATACGCTCCTGTTGAAAGTAATGAAAGCGCAACATCTCGTTTTATTTTATCCAAGAAATAAATTCCAAGATTTGATGCCCCGAATTGTTCTTGAATAACTTTATGCAAAAGATCACCGTTAAATGTCCCATCAGGATTAATAATTGACATAGGCATAATATGATATAATTCTGAAAGTAAAAATTCTGGATCCTTAATTTTGCTTTCTAAATAATGATGCGATACATACACAGGAAACGTTACTACTGCCTGATCTAACAATGTTTCAATAATCAAGCTCTTTAAAGCGACTTCTTCAGCATTGCCACTAATACCATTTTGCATCATAAATAAAGGGGCATTTTTTCCAAATCTTTGATAATAAAAATTTATACGCGACTCTTCTTCCTTTTTTCGATTTTCAAATACATGCCTACTTATTTCTTTTTTATTAATAACCATAAACGTATCTTCAGATTTTCCACCAAAAAAACGTTTAAAAATTGTGGTTAATCCTATTCCACCAAAGAAAGATAAAAAAATGATAGTGAGCAAAATTTTGCTCCATTTACTTTTAATCCCATCTCGAATACCTAAGATAATCATCCGTGATTCACCTTTCTTCTTTCAAGAATATTAATTTCTTTAATATTTAATTCTTGTTTTACTCTCTCTACAACTGCCTTGAGCATTTCTTTATCCGTATAATTCTCAGTTACAATCTGATACCATATAATTTTTTTACCACGACGCCCTTGACTTACACGTTCTTCTAAGTGTGCATCAATTCCCATTTTTTTCAATTTTTGAGCACAATGATCTGCAGCTCGCAATGTTCCAAACCCTATTAAAGGCGCATAATACCCAGTTTTTTCATGAAATTCATCTTGATCATTATCACCATAAACAGTGCCCCCTTTATCAGTCTGTTCATCAAGAGATACCTGTAATGAACTGCCCAACCCGTTTTCTGAAGAATTATCTGATACATTTTTTTGGATTTCAGTATCACCAACTGTGCTTTCTTGTTGTTCATCTCCATCGCCATCGTCAGGCAATTCTTGACCATTCATCGAATAAAAAGAACACGTAATTTTATCTGCAAATGATTGCTCTTCTACAGCATATAAAAACGAATCGAGCGCATTACGTTGCCCAACTAAATATCCAATAATAAACATACCACCAGCAACAACACAAAGTGTTGCCAAAAACCATCCTGTCTCACTTCGAAATGTCGTTGTTTTTTCTTGCATTTGAAACTTCCTTTAAATTTAAGAACAAAACGTTTTAATGGTTTGTTCAAGCATCTGCATACCTTTCTGATCTGAAAGATCAATTTCACATAACAAGGGAGCAGAAGTTTCTACCCTCTTTAATTTTTTATACAACATTCGCCAAAACGTTTCTTGTCTTTTTGCATAATGACGTGTTTTTTGTTGAATAAGAGATACCATAGCATCATACGCTTCTGGAACAATCTCTGCTTCTTTTATATATGTTAGAATTTCAGTATACCCTATAAGTTTTTTTCGTTCCAAAAAATTTTGCCATACCGTCCCATAGATTCGCCTCACTTCATCAATCCAGCCTGCTTCAAACATCTGAATAACACGTTCATTAATACGTTGATATAAAATAGAACGCTCCCTTTTCAAAAAAATAACAAGCGCTGTACCTTCGATAGGATTATACACAGGTTCAAGCGTTGATGGTTGCAATCCTTGATGAATAAGTTGCAATGCTCGAATAATTCTATATCTGTCAGTTGGACCAATTTTTTCTGCACGTAATGGATCAACTACATGTAATTGATTCCACAACACTCGCGTATCTTTAATTTCATTAAACAAAGAATTGTCAATATACGTATCAGAATGAGCCATAGGAGGAAAAAAAAGAGATTGTCCATAAAACAATGTGCCACCTACAATAACAGGAATGGTTTTTCTTTCCCAACATACATGCATAATACGCTCAACTTCTGCGCGATATGTTATGGCGGTATAATCAATTGGCTCTTTTAAAACATCAAATAAATGATGCGGCACTAATTCATTACACCAATCAGGCTTCGCTGTTCCAATTGAAAATGGCTCATATAATTGTCCCATATCACCATTAATAATTTCAATAGGAATCGTTTGTGCAATACGTGTAATACATTCGGTTTTACCAACCCCAGTTGGCCCGTGCACAATAATAAATCGTTTATTCATAAAGACACTTTGCTATTTTTTTGCGTCATTAACTGTAAAATAAACACGTTTATTATGCAAGAAATACTATAATATTCTCATGCCTTATACATGTATGTTATCAAAATATTTTACCTCCATTTACAAGCCCATTAATTAATATGACACAATAGTTTTTAGAAAATCATGCCACTTATTTTTTCCAAAAATAAGTGTACTATATGAAGGGTCAATACGTTTTTCTGGAAAATAGATCGACAACCCACTTGAATGAGGAATATTTCTTCCTTTAACGTTTGCAATTACTGCCTTTTCTATCAATAACAAAGCTGTATCAAGCGCTTGTGAAACTGTTGTGAAAGCGTAAGAAGCTTCTTGTGTTTGACATGCAGGCAAAGTAACTAACGCTGCCTTTACATTCATAAAAAAATGGTGAATATCAATATAGGTTGGCTCACTAAATGTTGTACATACATTTTTATGTCGACATGCAAGAATTGTCTTTTTTACAATTCCCGTACGATCAAGTGAAAGCATTGTCAACAAACCACGTGCTACATCATCAAGGGCATAATTTAAACAATCTACTTCTCGAGTATCAATAACTGATAATGTATAATCAGCAGTACGATTTTTATATGCTCGTTCATAACTTGCAACAATATGACGTGCAAAATCAGAAGTTTCTAAAAAATTATACATAAATGGTTCAAAAATATAATCGTATTGCCAACCACTGGCAAGTTCAACTTCAGGCGATGCAATAACATAATCAGCAAATTGACTTACCTGTGTTACAACTTCCACCATCTGCATCAAACATGCATCAAATCCAATAATTGAAAGTTTCTTTCCCAAAAGTTGTGTAATTCGTGAAAGCGCATCGAATAATTTTACATTTGAAAGATATGATTGCGTTGTATCACAAAAACAGACTCCTCGAGGATCTCGTTCATCAAGCAAAATATAAGGCAATGATCGATCAATTTCGAGCAATTGTGTTTTTGGGTTAAAATAAAAGAGTGCATCAGCAGAATTAATTTTATGTCCATGATTGAGCGTAGGATCATAAAATCCTGATCCGTGATTCCAGAAAGTTAACACATATTCATCTGAAGGATATGCTTTAATTGCCCACTCTACAAAATCTACTAACGTGTCAACTGCTCCAAAATCCAATTTTTGTCCATGGGCAACTTCCATAATTTTATTAGGCAACACATGAAGTCGTTTTGTTTTTCCGTGAGCACCCAAACAATCAACCTGAGCAACAATGTTTAAATGTTGATTTGAACCAACCTTTGCCATATCTTGTAAATTTAAAATTGCCCAACGATACAGATCATTATCACATGCAATATATTCCATCCATAAAACTTGTTTTGCATCAAGTGAAAGATAGAGCGCTATACTACACAAAAGCCATAATTTATTTCGCATCATTACCATCCCTCTTTTTGTAAAATATTTATTCATCATAGTAGGAGGTTAATAAAAAATAAGCTAAAAATTCAACATTTTATGTTAACGCAACTAAAAATTATTGCTTCTGTAATTGTCAAATGACTAATTACTTACAGCGCAAGGAGGATCGTCAAGCGCTGCTGACAATGGACCATGGGTTGTTGCAGAAGAAACATGGTCACGTCCATCAGATTTTTTAAATGGATCAATAATTGTTGGTGGAACTTCAATGTTTGTACAAAATGGTACTACCTATGCAAACTCTACATGGGTTTTAACCACCGGCGCTGGTGAGGCAGTAGGTACTACCCTTATTGCGTTTACTATTTTTTCTCAACCTGGGACCGTTACTGCTGCAAACGTTGGTGGTGCTCTAGGACAAATATTTAGGGATAAAATAAGCAACACTCTTAATTTTAAAACGCTTAATGGAGATGCCCACCTAACGGTAACTAATAATGCTAACACTGTTACACTTGGTACTACCGCAACCAGCGAAAACACTGCAAATGCAATTGTTGCACGCGATGGAACTCGTAACTTTAGCGCAGGAACTATTACTGCAACACTGTTAGGAAATGTTACTGGCAATGTAACCGGATCAGCATCATTAAACCTTCTGCTTTCAGGCGGTACCATGAGCGGAACTATTGCTATGGGAGGAAACAATATCAGCAATGCTGGAACCATTGGCGCAACAACATTTACCGGTGCATTAACAGGAACTGCTTCCGGAAACCTAGCTTTGAGCGGTGGAGCTTTAACAGGCGCATTAACTGTACCCATAGGAACAAATGCAAATCCATCATTTAACTTTGCAGGCAATACAACTACTGGCTTATCAGCAAATTCTAACAACCTATCATTAAATACAAGCGGTGTAGAACGACTGAACGTAAGTTCATCTGGTACTGTATCAATCAAACAATTTACTACTGCTGGTGTTGTTCACAATAATACATCTGGTAATTTAAGTTCTTCTTTAATTGTCAATGCTGACATTGATGCCACTGCTGAAATATCCAATGGGAAACTCGCAACCATTACGGCAGCTGGAAAAGTGTTAAATTCTGCAACTACCGCAACCAGCGCAAACACTGCAAATGCAATTGTTGCACGCGATGGAACTGGTAACTTTAGCGCAGGAACTATTACTGCAGCACTGTTAGGAAATGTTACTGGCAATGTCACAGGGCTTCAATTTACTACAGGAATTGTAGGACCAACAGCTGTAACAAGCGGTTCTACCTATCAGTTGATAGCTGGTACAAGTATTTTCATTATGACCGCTGAATCAAATGAAAACATAACCGTAAGACTACCTCCCAGCTCAGTCACTGGTCAACGTTGTACTCTTTCAAATACTTCATCAAGGACTATAACGCTAACAGCCGTAACAGATGCTGCTGGAGGAACGGCTGCCATAGGAACACCCAATACTATTACTAAAACAAGTTCAGCAACCTTTGTATTTGTATCGGGAACACAATGGTACCTTGCATAACAATAGAATCTTCAATAAAAATTATACTACTTGTTGTGAAGTTCGCACCGATCCATAAGGAAGATGAGGCGATACTACAATAAATGATCGTACATACTCTGTTGCCCGTGCATTATCATAGTTTTTAACAGCGGCAATTTCTTCAACCAAGAGTGTTTCGGTTTTTTGTAATAATGTTGCTTCACCAAATGAAAGCTGTTTTGTCTTTGAAAGATACATTAAATCATAATATATACTAAATGTATCTTCTAATGATCCAGATTTTAACTTATTGGCATACCCCTTGCTTCGCTTATTCCAATTAACGGATACAATTTCACATGGATCTATTTCGCGTGGCACAACAGAAGAAAAAACAGTATCAATATGTAAAGAACTGCTTAAAATTCTAATCCCCATTTCTTTCGCCTTATCCATAGGTACCATAACGGTCATATCAAGACTTAAAAATTTAAGTTCACAAAATATTACCACCTGAGCACCAAATTCTTTTTGAAAAATTCGAGAAACATGTGCAACTCCGTAGCTTGGGTACACAACTTTTTGACCTAAAGAAAACATATAATCCCCTTTTTCATTACTTTTTCATTACTTGTGATAAGCTACTGTTACTCTATCAAATACATGAGTACTCGCAAACAGTGCTCATAATGATAATAAAAAGATGATACATTGGTAAATATATTATGCATAAAAAGTTGAATTATCTGATTAAGTCATCTTTTAAAGGAATTTAAATTTATGAAAAAAATATTTGACGAACATTCAGCCAACAAACAATCAGAAGATTCACTTTTAACAAAAATTCAAAGAGTTACTCGCTACGCACTTTTTTGGAATTTCTGGGAAGCCACAGTTTCTCAAATACTACAAATAGGAACACAAACATTATTATTTTTACATATAAATAAAATTTTATTTGGTCTTCAAGGTACTTTTTTTGCACTTGTTTTTGGAATTGTACATGTTGCAAACCTTGGTCTTGAATTTGCAATTATTCCCTATTTTCCCTATTTTAGTTCTAGCAAACATCATTTTAAAAAATTTTTCTATCACTATCTTATTCCGCAATTTTTTATTTTTTTATCAATTCCTTTTTTTATTTTTTATTTATTACCACCATCTTGGATCTCGCATATTATTATGCCATTACGCGCGTCTAAAGGCATGATTACAATAGCATGGATATGCATTGTATCTGAAGGAATAAAAAAAAATGCACGTGCAATTTTGTATCTTGCTTTTAAAAATAAAGTTACAGCTGTCACTGAAATAATTCATTATGTTGGCTACAGTTGCTGTCTTTGGAGTATGTATCTTTTACACTATCCTTTTTCGCTGCATACTTTAATCATTCCATTTTGTATTTTATCACTCATAACTATGATTATGCTTGTCTTGAAAGTTTACGCACTCTATTGCCTATTGCCTGATCACGCCGATGAAGTCATGCATTACTCATTTAAAAAATTTAATAAAAATAGATTGTTCATTTTTATTAATCACGCATGTCGTATTATATTTTCAGATAATTTTCTCATTACTTTTTTTGCACAAACCAAGGGCCTGATTGAAGCTGGAACAGCGCATCTAATGAGTAGTATTACATTTGGTATGACCTATTGCGTACAACGTCTTTTTGCACCAACAGGGGGAGCACTTTTTTCCCATATTCGAGCAATTGATCATCGATTATCGCAAACTATTTTTTCACAATTAGTACGACGTATCACATATACACTGATTGTACTTACTGTACTTTTATTACTTGGCATTGTCATTATTGTTACAACACAAAATACTGCTTGGCGCTCTACGATTATTCCCTATCTCATTATATTTTTTCTATCTCATATCATAGAATCTCTTTTTATGATTTTTGAAAAAATCTATATAGCCTACGAACAACCATTGTATATAACAGCATGTAATCTTTTAAGTGTTATTGCCTGCTACATTCTCTATCTGTTACTTTTCAAAAAAACACTCATATATTTTGTCATTGGTTCAATGATTATACGGATGATCACTTTTATTGTTCTTTGTGGCATAGCTTTTAAAAAATGGGGCTTTTCTATAACCACAAAGCAAACATAAGCTGAAAATAACGTACCAATCAGCAAAACAAAGGACTGCGATAAAAATGGCCACCATTGAATGATTTTACATCACTTTAACTTACTCATTAAACTGCTGTTTTTGAAAAAACCTAGGGAATATCACTTGAAACCATCGACTGAATCGTTATTAATATTTCTACTATTGTAATGGCTAATAAACTCGAATGCTTTTTAAGCATAATTAATCGAATGATTTGATTTTTATTTAGGCTTATATTTCAACAAGGTCTTTATAGGCAAATTGTAATTGTTTGACAAATATTACTTGTCATGATATGTTTGACTATAGAATTATTTATTTAAATTGGAGTATTTATGAAAAATAAAATTGTAAGTGTAATGTTACTGTCATTGTTATGTATTGTATATACAAGTGTTGTTGAAGCCGCTCAAAAGCAAAGCGAGCCTTCTTCATCTGAAATATATACAAATTCTGAAACAAAAGAAGAACCTAAATGCCCAATTTGTTTGGATTTTTTTTCTTTAGAAGAACCTATAGACGCTAGAATGATTTTTGCATGCCAGACCGATGCCTCATGGTTTCACAAATTTCATGAACCATGCGTAGATGAATGGATTGTAACCAATGGTGGTACAAACGTTAAATGTCCTACGTGTAGAGCACCTAAAAATGCAAGCTTTCTACTATTTATTAAGGCGCATCAAGAAAAACTCATTGCGACAAAACAAGGAAAAGGGGCATTTTTAAACGGTGCCAATTTAATGAATGCCGACTTAGCAAATGCTGAACTGGAAAATGCTATATTAGAATATGCCAATTTAACTCATTCAAACTTAACAAATGCTCATTTAAAGGGAGCTTATTTAAACAATGCAAACTTAACTGGTACAAATTTAACTGGTACTAATTTTGAAAATGCTAATTTAACTTTAGTTAATTTTTTAGAAGCTAATTTAACTAATACTAACTTAGTTAATACTGATTTAAGATTTGCTGATTTAAGGTTAGCTAATTTAAAAAATGCTAAATTAAATGATGCTAATTTAACTAATGCTAGTCTAATGTTAGCTAATCTAACCAATGCCGATTTAACTGGCGCAATTTTAACTGGAATTAATTTTAATGGTGCTAATCTAACCAATGCCGATTTAACTGACGCAATTTTAACTGGAATTGATTTTAATGGCACTAATTTACATGGTGCTAATTTAAGTGACGCTGATTTAACAGGTGTCAATTTAATAGGCGCTAGTTTACGTAACACACGATTCAAATTTGTTAACGGAGAGGGTATTATCGGGCTTAGTGAAGAAAACCAATCATATGTAAAGGCTCATGATGCCTCTCTTGATTTTGTTTCCAGAACTTACGTGCAATAGTTTGAAAAATCTGTTATAATCTTGACTTTCAAAAAAATGCGTCTGACTATTATGCTTTAACAAAAGAAGGGATAAAACCAATTGTAATTTATCTTATTCAGTATCTTTACTTTTGTCTACAGATGGACATATAAAAGCCTTGATTGAAAATTTGTTTCAAATTTGTTGCAAAAATCATCAATTTTGCAGAAAATAGTCACAAGCATATATTCTCCTTTTTGTTTGTGAACCTACGGAAAATATATGCTTTTTTCTTTTTTTTGTTAAATTT
>SXGU01188234.1_pt1 | contig 17051 bp, 24 predicted proteins | sample 3174531 | NCBI WGS metagenome assembly SXGU01 (sample SAMN11356863, study PRJNA531348) | freshwater metagenome | isolation source: freshwater sample F1-140 | place: China: Fuxian Lake, Yuxi | collected 2017-12-25 | reverse complement strand
GGCGAATTCATCGGCGTCATCAATGCGACCCGTCCGAAATACATGAAGGGCGCGTCTGACCTGACGCTCCGCCAGCGCTTGATCCTCGCTCTGCTCCGTCGCAAGGGGCGGATTGTTTACAACGCCAGCGGCGACGAATGCCGTTGGCAGGTCGAGTTCTCGGCTCCGAACATCGAGTCTTACGGTGACGGCGGCACGTTCGACTTCACGAACCACGACGCCTTCCGTCAGCTCTCGATCGACTGGCGCGGGTACAAGGGAACGGACTCGATTTCCAAGAAACAGACGCTGATGAATTCGGGCGACGAAGCCCTCATCAAGCTGTTCTCGACGAAGAACGAACGCATTCGCAAGCAGCTCAACGCTGTGTTTGCCGGAGAACTCTACAAGGATGGCGGAGCATCCGGCCGCGAGAACTGCATTCACGGATTGGAAACATTCCTCGGCTCCGGAACTTGTGCGGCCGGCGATCGCGTTGCTCAGCCGAGCGACACCTACGGCCTTGGAGCACTCTCCACGGCACTGGGGAATCAGGGCGGAACGTGGTCGACAAACCTGACCACGAAGCCGAATTCCACCATCGCCACCGACTGGCCTGACGGGTCCAGCAGCACTCCGGAGTACGACTTCCTCAGCCCGAAGTTGATCAACTGGTCTTCGACGGCCTGGGGCACGGGCAGTTCCGTAGCCTGGGAAGACAACTGCTGGCGAGTGATCAGTCAAGCCATCACCTGGCTGACGACCACCGGCGGCGAAGACGGCATGCCGGACATCTGCCTTTTGGCCTCGAACCTGTTCCAGGGCTACAAGAATCACCACGAAGTGATTCGCCGGATCGACATTCCGCATCCGGTCGCCGCGGACCTGGGCTTCAAGGGGAACACGCTCAACCAAGACGGCGTGGCCATCCAGCCCGACTTCGATTGCCCAGCCAACACCGGCTACATGCTCAACCTGAGCATGATGACGCTCTACTCGCTGTGGTCCGAACTCTTCTGGATGGAAGGCCCAGACAAGGATCCACGCAGCGGTTACGCGACGCTGTGGGCGATGGGCTTCTTTGGCAATGTGACCTACCAGCCGAAGCACGTCGCAAAGCTCTACCCGTATGCCTAATCCCGCCGGCGGTGGCGGCTGTTTGTCGATCCATTTGTTTCACCAGTTTTCACGAGGTTAGTCATGTCCAACGTCAACGGTGCTCTGCCAATTCGGGGCAAAACTTTGCTCGATGGAAACGCCAATCGCACCCTAACTTCCACAATGGCTGCGGATCGGGAAGGCTCCATGATGACGTTTGACGACGTCGACCCGACGGCAACAACGGGAGCCAAGACCAAGCGGTCCAACCGCACGGTTACGGCAATGCTCGTCCGCAACGCAGCGGCCGCCGCCTTGCTGCCGAAGCACGTCGTGAAATGGAAGTCAGGACAACGTAACCGCCAAGTGGATGGATACACTTGTGTCACCAACGAAGCGGCGGCCGGCGTGGTCGATGAGTTCTTGGGCTCCGCTGGAGCTGCCGTCAACGACCTGTTTTGGGTCGTCGTCAGCGGCCCAACCCTGATCAAGACCCCGCTGGAAGGAGACGCCACAAACGTCATCAATCTGGACGATCTGCTGGGTGCATTGACCGCTGCTACCAGTGGTGCGACGACATCAGGCCGAGTCCGAGTCAATGCTCTGACGGCGACGAGCACTGCGACAACTGACGGTAAGTTCGGCGACGTGCTGATGAACAGCTTTGGCCGAGCCATGTCCGCCAAGACAACCGCCAATACGAACGCAGACGTGCTGGTCGATGTGTTCTTCCTCAAGTCCTAACCGGGCTGTAGCGTGAGTTGAGAGGGGGCCGCAAGGCTTCTTCGAGAGGGGGCAGCCGCCGGATTTCGATCCGGCGGCTGTTTTTGTTGGTAGAAAGAATGTCTGGCGAAAACGTCATCAACTCGATAACACTTCGTTGAACCCCTCTATTCCTCTCTCAACGGAGTGCTTTCGATGCAGGTCAAGGTGGATGTGCTCATTGCGCAGTTCGCGTATGCTGGAAACGGGGGAGTTGCGGCAATCCTCCCCGAACTGGGAACCTGGCTGGCTGGCCTGACTCAAACGCTCAACAAAGACGACCGGATCGGCCGAGTCGCGGTGAAACGCTACGGCGACATCCCGTTGACGATGGAGCGGAACCGGGTGGTCCGCGATTCCGTGGAGGGGAAGTTCGACATCATCGTGATGTTGGACTCGGACAACGTCCCGGACCTGTATCTGGGCCGCAAACACTGGGCGAAAGCCTTCTGGGATTCGTCGTTTGAGTTCGCGTACCAGCGTCTTCTGCGAGGCGTTCCGACGGTCGTGGCTGCTCCATACTGCGGGCCGCCGCCCCATCCAGTGAACGGTGGGGAAGAGAACGTCTACGTCTTCTACGGTCAGTCGAACCGGACAGACAGCGGCGAGGTCTCGCTTCGTGTGGAAGCCTATTCGCGCGAGCACGCTTCGCAGATGCGGGGTATCCAAGAGATGGCCGCGGGGCCAACCGGGTGCATCCTCTACACCACGTCTGCGTTCGAGCTGTTGCCCATCGACCGCCGATCCGACAGTGAAATCCTGGCCGAGTTCAAGTCCGGTGTCATCGACTCGGAACAGTGCGCACGCAAGCTGCGGATGCAGTCCTATTTCTGGTACGAGTTCACCGACGGATGGCAGACCAGGAAGGCTTCCACCGAGGACGTGACGAACACTCGCGAGATTGGGATGTCCGGGCAACTCAAGCACGGGGAACCGATCTGCTTCTGCAACTGGGATGCGTGGGCAGGCCACATGAAGCCGCACTGCGTCGGGATGCCGGAGCCGATCCGCATGGAGACTATCAGTGCGGTGTATCAAGAGGCGGTGCTCAAAAACGTGAAGGCGGATGAGTTCATTGCCGACGTGGACTTTTTGAGGGGACGGCAAGTCGATCCCAGCGTCTATGAGAAGGCGGCGCGAGAAGCATTCCAAGTCAATGACGAAATCGACACCGAATCGCCGGATTCGGCGGAGGTATGCCCGCGAGCCACGGACTCGATCCATGATGAGATCGACACACCAAAACTCGTGAACCCGGAAATCAAATCCAGGGCAATCTGCGGGCGGAAGGTCAATTCGGTCGGTCATGTCACGCCGAACAAGGATCTTGAAGCCCTGACCGCGATGGCCAAGAACACCGGCAAGCTCGTGACTCATAACGAGCAGGCCGAGCGTCCGCTCAGGATGCTCGAAGTTGGGAGCTGGGTCGGCGAGTCGGCGATCGCGTTGCTGGGCGGTGCTCCGAAGGACAGCATCATCTACTGCGTTGACCACTGGAAAGGCTCGCCGACGGATTGGACCTGCCACATCGCGAACGAAGTCAACGTCTGGGACTGGTTCTTCAAGAATGTCGGAGACCTAATCGGTACCAGCATCTTCCCCATCAAAGGCGATTCTTTGCAGGCGGCGGCCGACTTGGGGGACGCGCAGGAGCTCGACCTGATATTCCTAGACGGCGACCACGACGAAGCGGCTGTGCGAGCAGACATCGACGCTTGGCTCAGGCACCTGTCCCCGACCGGGGTTTTGTGTGGCCACGATTACTGCGGCGAGTTTCCCGGCGTCGTGAACGCGCTCGAACAGTTCCTTGGACCGCTCGGCCTGACCCCGTCGCGGATTCACGGCACGACAGTCTGGTTCGTCACCAAGACGCAGATCGACAGTGCTCGCGCGACAATAGTCGCCAAGTCCGCTCAGGACGTGATCGACGTGCAAGCCGCCGTGCCCGATGCACAGCGGCCGGTAAGCGACCCGACGATTGCCGCCAACCGAGCGTAAGCCATGCTTCAAGTCAGCAACCAAGTCGTTGTGACCGAGCAGATCATTGTACTGCTGATCGTGCCGTCCGTACCGGGTTATCGTTGTCCGAAATGCACTCAGGTCTGGCCACCAGAGAAGTTCCAGGGCCACAAGAAGACTTGGTGCGTCTACTGTGCGGCCGAGGAAACCGCCGAACGTCGCGACAAGTTGCTCAGCAAGACAGCCAACGACCTGGCGCAGCGGCTGATCTCGGACAATGGGCTTGGCCGTCACGCGATGTCCACCGTGGAAGAATTCTTCGGGGAACTCGACGTGGCGCTGGGCGGAGCCAAGATGTACGCTCAGAAGATGAGCCAGGTCATCGACGGCCTGATTGACAAGGGCGCTTTGACCGCCGCGGGCTCGTTACTGCTTCAGTTGCAAAAACTCCGGTTTCTGGTGCAGAAGCAACACTCTGACGAAGACTTCACGCAGTTGGATTTGGAGCAGAAGAAGGCTCGCTTGCAGTTGGAGATTTTGCAGTTCGTGCAGGAGCAGCAGTCTGACGATCCATCGCGGCAGATGGTGCTTGAATCGCTGGAAGCGCACGGCGTGGTGGGCGCGGTCGCTGCGGAGTCCGAGTCGACTTTGAAGTTGTGAGTCACTCCGCGAACGCCAACGCCACGCGGCGCATGTCGGACAGTCGAGTCGCTCGCGAAGTCGACGTCAATGCGATTGATGACAATTTCAGATTTCTGTAATATCAAGGAATCATGGACATGACCGAACAGCAACTGATCGACCGTCGGGCGCGATTGATTTTCTCCGAGCGAGTGCAGCGTTTACTCAAGGAGCGCGGCCAGACTACGAACTGGCTGCGAGTCCAGACCGGGGACGACAACAATAAGATGTACCCCGCCGTTCGCGGAGAAACCAATGTTTCTGCGGGTTTAATTGCACGCATCGCAGTCGCTTTAGGGGTGTCTGCCAACGACTTACTGCCGATCGAAGAGATTATCCCGGATCGCGCGAAGCCGCATCAGAAGCCATCGACGGCGAAAAAAGTTGCCACAAAATTTGAAAAATCAGCCGCCGGATAATATCCAGAAATCTGGTGAATCTGTAAAATACGCACGTCACGATCTGACGGGTTCAATGCGAACAAAACCCACAGCAGAACTGCTCCGGTCGTGACAAACCAGCAGTCTGTTGTGGGTTTTTTCATTTCTGGAATGGAGGTCGGCGATGCTTTTGACAAAGAAAACATTGGCCACGATGGAAGCCGCTGCCGAACAGGTTTGGGATCTGAAGGAGAAAGCTGAGCAGAAAGCCAAAGAGACGGCTGAAGCCAAGTTGGTCGAGGCGCTCAAGGAAAAGTGGCTGAAAATGAAAAGCAAGATCAACGCGGCACAATTGCTGTTGGAGGATGAAGCTGAGGTAATCGAGATGCTGGACCGCGCGTCTGGCTTGCAGGGTGGCTTGGAATAGTTTGAGCAGCGGTATCCGTCGGAGAGTTGCAACACGCCTGGTTCCCCGTTCGTGGTCATCGGTATGCGGGGAGTCGACACAGTTGGTCTGGCCCGGATCAAGACGGTGGCAGGGCGAATTTGAGTGGGGTAGAGCAGTTGGTCAGCTCGGTTGGCTCATAACCAACAGGTCGCGGGTTCGAGTCCCGCCCCCACCACTGGACTTTGTGTTTGGGAGTCACGCAACGAATCGCGTGGCGAACTGTAAAGACGCAGCCACGGATGAATGCCACTGATGGCAGCCTCGCAGACCGCGGGGATGGTCAATACGGAATCGACCGGCAATGTATGCCAAATCTAGCGGCTCATTGGTGATCCGCGTGGTTGGCAAGAGGGTGATCGGTGCTACGGCATCCGAAGAAACTCTTGCGTTGTGTGCGTGACTCCCTTTTCCTTACTGAGACACGGAGGTTTCACAATGCTGGTGCTTACGCGGACGAGAGAAGAAGAAATTGTGGTCACGTTACCCGACGGCCGCGAAGTCGTGATTCGGGTTCTTGACGTGATTCATGGCAACAAAGTTAGTTTGGGTTTCACCGCGGACGAGGATATCGGAATTTATCGCCGCGAGCTTTTGACTGCTTTGCAGGCGGCCAAGAAAGCGTCTGAGATTCGCGATCCGCTGGGTGTGGCAGAAGCGTATAATGAAGGAGCTCCGGCAAATGTCTGACTACTTTACCACGCCTGCGATCAGTCGCTCGTCGCTGATGAAGTTCAAGGAGTCGGCAGAGGAATATCACGCCATCCATTTGAACGGCGAGAGTGACGACTTCGAGGAAACGGACTCCATCCTGAGAGGGACTGTGGCGCATGCGGCGTTCGAGGACATCAACTCGGTTCGCGAGCGATTCGCCATCATTCCCGACGATATCCCTCGTCGCGACAAGCGCATCGCCAAGTGGAGAGAGTTTTTGGCAAAGTGCCAGGCCGAGAACAAGACACCGGTCAAGGCATCGGACATCGAGCGATCGGTGAGGACAGCCGAGTCGCTCAAGGTGGCCTTGAAGGACGCGCTCGATAGTGCCGTGAAGATCGAATCAGAAGTCGTCTGCTTGTGGACGGAGCCGGATCTTGGCCTTGAATGCAAGGCGATGCTGGATCTGAAGCTGACGTTGAAGACCAACGAACTGCTGGTGATAGACATCAAGACATCAGACGAGCGGCCGACTGGCTGGAAGTTTCGGAGATCGGCGAAGTCGTTCGGATACTGGTTGCAGGACGTGCATTACAGCCGCGGTTGCGAAGTGCTTTGGCCGCAGCAACCGCTCCGAGACTTTGTGTTCGCTTCGATTCAGACAACTGGCCGGTTTCCGTGCCGTCTGTTTCGGTTCGATCCTATTACTCGCGCCGAGTCGCACGCGAAGCGGATGCTGATGCTGGAAGAGATCAAGCGTCGGATGGACGCGAACGACTGGCTCGACGAAGACCACGGACTGATTACCGACATTTCTCTGGATGTGGAGTAGGACATGACGACCGCAGTTGCCACCGTAGAACAGAAAACGAACACGGGGATATCCAAGTCTCCGCAGACGATCATCGACATCGTTTCGAGTGAAGGCTTCAAGACTCAGATGGCGATGGTTCTTCCGAAGCACATCACGGCCGATCGGATGGCTCGGATTGCTGTGACATTGATGCGGAAGATTCCTAAGTTGCGAGAATGCACTCAGGAGTCTCTGCTGGGTGCATTAATGACGCTCAGCCAGCTCGGCCTGGAGCCCGACGGCCGGCGAGCCCACCTGATCCCCTACGGGAAGGAATGTACGCTCGTCATCGACTACAAGGGTTACGCCGAACTGGCCAAGCGGAGCGGATTCGTAAAGTCGATCTACGCTCGGGAAGTTTGTGCGAACGACGAATTCCGTTTCGAGAACGGTGTTGTCACGCACCGCATTGATTTTCAGAAACCACGCGGTCGCATCTATGCGTTCTGCTCGCAAGTGACACACGTCGACGGGTCGATGCAGGGCGACGTGATGACTTTGACGGAAGTTGAGGGTATTCGTCTGCGATCCAAGGCGAAGGATCGTGGTCCGTGGGAGGGATACCCAGTCATCCTCAAGGGGCTCGACTTCGAGAAGCTGACCGTTCCGGCCCAAGACGCGATCGAGATGGCCAAGAAAAGCGTGTTTAAGCGGTTGTCGAAATTGCTGGTTCTGTCATCGGAGTTCAGGGACGCAATCGAGGCGGACGACGACGCGATTGAGACAACGGCAGTCACGGTCTCACGGCAGACACTGGCCGATTTGGTGGCCGCTCCGGAAATGAACGTCATCGAACAGGAACAGCCATCGGTTTTCGAGAAACTCAAGTCTCGGATCGCAATGGCGACTGGTGAAGATCTGGGCGATATCGACGGTTCTTGCGGGGTGTGCTTGGCCAACCAGTCGATCACGCAGACGGAAGCGGAAGAGATTCAACGACTGCTGGTGGAGCGGTCTCGGCAGTTGGGGGCACCATGACCGCTCAAGACTGTTCCGATTTATTTCGGTGGATGGTGTCGACCGATCTGATTGCTTTGCGTGACAGATTGGACTCAGAGGACATCGACCAGATTTGTTCGTTGATCGAAGGCAGGAGTGAGCGATGGCAAGACGAATGGCGGGATTATCAGCGGAGTCTGCCGTCGTTGGGGATCGGGATGAATCCGACGTTTCAAGGGTGAACGACGACGATCGCTGGGGTCGCTGGGTGGTCATTGAGAAGACAGACAAGGCGGTCACGTTGCAGTGCTCTTGCGGCGTCACCAGAACGATTGACTTGGGTTTTTGGACCCGGCGTCGCTGGCGTCTTTCTGTCAAGTGCCGGAAGTGCTCGAACGAGTTGGAGAGTCAGCGGAATTCGATCTACCTGTTCGGAAAAGATCCGTTGCCAAGGAGAATCAGTCGATGACCGGGTTCTGTCGGTTCTGTCAAGGAGTGCGTTCGATGAACTCCAAGAATCAATGCGTGGGCTGCGGAATGCCAGCGGCGAATGCGGTGGTTCCGGAGAGCACTCGAAAGAAGCAGAAGATGCGGTTGAAGTGTCCGCAGTGCCGTTCGGTAGTCGCAGAGGAAATCGAGAAGGATCGGTTCTGCTGCAATACCTGCGGCGCGGTGTACGAGGCGATGGATCAAGGCTTCGTGGATGACCGACCGGAGCAGAACGCAATGAAGAAGGAGCGAGTTCGATGATTGTTTGTGGAATCGACCCCTCGCTGAGTCAGACGTCCGTGGTGATCGGCAGCGGGCCGCTGGACTTCAAGGTGTATAACCATCGCTCGAAGCCGATCGGAGATTCGCCAGCGGCGCGGGTGGCTCGGTACGACCGATTGGTGAGCGAGATCATGAAGACGATTGAAACGCACAAGCCCGATCGCATTTTTCTTGAAGGGTATGCGTTCGGAGCCAAGATGAAGCGCGAGGTTCTCGGTGAGTTTGGCGGGATTCTTCGCTGGCACTTGGTCGCGATTGATCCGTTGTTGTGCGAGGTTTCGCCGTTGGGTTTGAAGAAGTTCGTGACTGGAAAGGGAGCCGGCCAGAAAGAGCAGATGATGCTCGGCGTTTTCCGCAACTGGGGCTACGAACCCAGCGGCAATGACGATGCGGATGCTTACGGCCTTTGGCGACTGGGCTTGTGTGTCTGCGGTCTGGATCAGCCCGCAAATCAGGCGCAGCGTGAAGCTGTCTCGAAAGTGATCGGTGCGTGATGGAAGGCGACTATCACGATGTAAACAGCAATAGTTTGGATCGCGTGCAGCGGATGCTGCGCGGCGAGTTTGAGGAAGTGCCAACGTCTTTCGGCGCGGTTGCCGGAAGCAAGCCTGTTCCTGAAAGGAGTGAGATTGTGAGTGCAACAGCAGAAGTCGCTCAGCGACAACGTAAGAAGGCTGGTGAGAACCAACAGCTTCAAATCGCCGGCATGGAGGACGACACGCCGGAAGAACTGGTTGAACTGGCTCGCGAATACAAGCGATGTCAGACAAGCGAGTCGAAGGCCAAGGAAAAGACCAAGAACAAGATGGCCGAAATCTTGGACAAGATGCACGAGCTGGGCATCCAGAAAATGCGGTTGGAAGTCGACGGCAACATGAAGTGGCTGAAGATCGCGGAGACCGAAAAGCTGAAGTGGGAGAAGTCGGAGACCGTTCCGATGAGTGAGGAATAACTGGCCATGAAAGCGTCTGATGAAGAACTGCTTAGATTGCGGGAGCAGGCTGAAGCGGCGATCGCTCGGCCTGTAATCCGCTTCGTTGATCTGGACCCGCGGTTGGCGTTGCGTATCGTGAATGAACTTCAAACGTATCGTGCAACTAAGGTCATTGAGCAATGATCGTGAAGACTTACAGAATCCGAAAATGGCAGGAGACCTTCGAGACGTCCGACTCTCGGCGTTTCAAGACACTCGCTTGGGTCTCGCTGCCGGTCGGGTTCACGTCGAATGGCTATCACGAGCTGATTACGCAGTTTGGAGATCGGGCTCCGGAAATCTATGGCGCTTGGTGCGCCTTGTTGTCCGTTGCGGCGCAAGCGCCCGTGAGGGGTTTGCTCGCAAGCAGCAAGGGGCCGTATTCGCTACGACGGGTCGCGTGTGAGACACGGATGCCTGAGCGAATCTTCCAAGAGTTATTCGATTGGGCGGCAACGCCTTCCGTCGCCTGGATCGAAGAGACTGTTTTTCAACCAGACGTCACCCAGCCTGACAACGGCGGTGAGTGTTTGAAAAACGGACTACCAGACCAGACCAGACCAGACAAACCAGACCAAACAAAACCCAGTCTGGGCGCGGGGACTGGTGTTTCTGCGAAACGATCTGGGAAGGACTGGGGCAAGAGCGTGTTTTCGAAACTCAAGGTCGAGCATCTGCGAGACTCCGAGGTCATGGCTGATTGGTTTTTGTACGCGACGAATGAGGCTGACCGACCTCTGTTTTCAAAATCCGGCGGTCCTAGCCAGGCGAACTTCCAGTTTGTGCTGGCTGCGACGGAGCGGGCGATTGAAGATGGCGATGATCCTCTGAGACTTTTCAAACATCTGGTTGGCAAGGAAAAGCGCGAGTTAATCACGCAGGCTCAAGAGGACCGATCACGAAAGAGATCGTGATCGCTCCGGTTTGCCGGCGGCGAGAACAAGTGATGAGCAAGAATCAGCGGTCGGCGACAACGCGGGAATTCACCGAGTGGCTGTTGAGTTTGGCCCGCATCTCAGTCATGTGAAAACTGTGTTTGCTGCCGTCTCGGCCAGCAACAAAACATTGTTGGGTGGCGTTTGGGAGTTGTTTGTGATGCAGCCGCAATCGTGGAACGTAGTGAATCTGATTTATGATTTGGTGATATTCTCAGGTTCCGAGGCGGAGTGCTGGGAATACATCGAGAACCGGTTTGGATCATCGTCGGTGAAATTGCTGGTCGATGTTCGCCCGGCGGACTGAGCCGTCCAACGACACTTTCTGCCGCGTACTCGGCGGCAACAAAACATTGTTAGGTGGAATTGGAGGACGACATGAGTCGAAGCGGCTATCAGGACGATTGCGAAGGGCTGAATCTTTACAGAGGAACAGTTCGGCGGGCCATTCGCGGCAAGCGAGGGCAAGCCTTTTTGAGAGAACTGGCGGACAAAGCTAACCGGGCCACGGCCAGAAAGGCTTGATTATGGAAAACGCGCTGCCCGTGGCTCCGGTTGAGCGACTTGTTATGCCTTCTTTGTCGAGGGTATGGGCGATGCCTTCGGCGGACACATTCAGCGTGCCGCCGATTGGTGACTTTGTTCGGAAATACTTGGACGACGCGATTGAATCATGCGACCCGTTTGCAAGGAACAAGCGATGGGCCACACATACGAACGACCTGAACCCGAAGACGGAAGCCGAGCATCACATGGATGCCGAGGACTTCCTGCGACTGCTGGTAACGCGCGGCGTGAAGTGCGACGTGGCGATCATGGACCCGCCGTATTCGCCGCGACAGATCAGCGAGTGCTACAAAGAAGCCGGGTTGACGGTTGGCATGAAAGAGACACAGAACGCGGCGTTGTACGCCCGCGTTAAGGCTGCGTTGATGGAAGTGCTGACCGATGACGCTGTGGTGTTGAGCTTCGGATGGAACAGTGCCGGGATGGGACTGAAGCATGGCTTCGAGATCGTGGAAGTCTTGATGGTGTGCCACGGAGCGGCGCACAACGACACGATTTGTCTGGCGGAGCGACGGAAGCCAGACTTTCAGATGCGAATGTTTTGAAGGCATAACGACCAAAGTTGACCGGGCGGCGGCCAACGACTTCCACCTTTGAAACCGCGATCTTCCGCCGCTCCGGTCGAACGCCTTGTTGGGCGATTTTTGCGATGAGCGATTTCAAAAAACAGAAAGATATCGACGAAAAAGCTGACGACCTACGCGAAGCGGCAGCGATGTGTAACGACGAGGGCGGAGAGTGGTGGGTCGCATTGACGGACCTTGTCCCTGGTTATCGTGATGGAGCTTCGGAGCAGTTTTCTGCGGCGATCGAAGCGGAGATTCTTCGTGAGCATCGCCGGTTGCGTGAAGAATTCAGGGTCGAGGAAACAGAGCGAACGGTGACGCAGAAGATTCGTGAATTGGTTTATTGCGGTTAGATCGCCCAACGCTTCGGTTGGCACGCGGCGCGAATTGGAAACGAACATGGATGACACCAGGACCGTTGAAGAAGAGAAGCCCGCCGTCGCTGCCCAAGCGATTGTTAGCCAATTCGAGGCCAGCGAGCGCCCGAAGTACCGGAGCAAGTCGTCTGGGTCTGAGACATGCTACAGCGTCGAGGCCCGGTACAACTTTCCGAACCCGGTCGAGATCAGCGGCCAGATATTCGACGATCGCTGGCGCGAAGTGAAATTCGAGGATGGACCGGTTGGTGTTCCGCGAGCATCGGAGTACCAGGAGCACACGTTGCGGCATCGGATGCTGGGGTATGCGGCGGCACAGGCGTTGCGATGGTGGTTGCACGCAAATGCTGACGCGATGAAAGCCGGGACGTGTACCTGCCTTGAGACGAGGTTAGTCAAGCACAAGATCAGTCACAGTTGCGAGATAGAAGAGGTGTCGGTTCACGCGCACATTCACGGCAAGGATCGAAGCAACTACATGCCGGATTAGGGCGATAGGAAGTCTGGCTGACGACAAAGGTAACTTAGCCGCGCGAACCGCTAGAAAGGCTTCAATCGTGAGTGACCCATCAACAGCCGAACCGGTCGCGGCTCAAGTTGACCTGCTTGTTCGCCGTCGCGTTGCATCAATGATGCTGTTTGCCAATGGTCAGATCGTGGCATTGGATGAACACGATCAGCAGATTACGGAGTTGCAAATACGGTCAGCGATTGAACTGTGGGCCGAATACGCGAATGGTTGTGGATTCGATGTTGTTGGTTGCAAATTCGCAACGCAAAAACCATGTGGTGCTGGTGCGACCGGGATGGTGCTTGAGTGCTTCGATGGTTTCGGAGAACGATGGGACTGAAGGCGAACGCTCCGGCTTGATTTTCCGGCAGAAAAAGGAAACGACATGGCGAAGAAGAAAGCGACCGCAAGGCGAACAACTCCGGCTAAATCACAGCCGGTTGTTCGTGTGCCAAATAAATCGCAGTGGTGGACCGTTGTTTGGAGTCCGAGCATGACGCCGATCGTGCCGTATGACTCGAATCCCGGATCGGCTGACCAGGGGCTGTTGGCGTACCGATCGAAGACGGCTGCTGAGCATTCCGCGAATCATCAACAGGCGTGTTACGGCGAAGACCAAGAGGCGATTGCAGTGCCACTTGATTCCGTGAAGTAGTCACTGGAACGCTTTTCTTTTGCGGTTCATGGACGAATCCGCGAGAAGAAATTGTTCAAACTCCAAAGGGATGCGAGATGCTGATTGCGATTGATTTTGACGGAACACTGACAGCCTGCCAGGGATCATGGTTCACGACGTTGCCGCACTTCTTGGCGCACGGCCACACGTTGGTCACGGTGACTAGCCGCCGCAACACACTGGAAAACAGACACGCGATCGAAGCCGAGATGATGGCTGTGCTGCAAAAGACGTGGCCGATTGTGTTCGCGTATGACCAGCCGAAACGGATGGCGGCGCGAGCGGCCGGATTCGACCCCGATATTTGGATTGACGATCAACCGTGGACGATCGGGCAAGGTGGTGAGTCGCTCGAAGTCGTGAGTGTCTTCGAGAACGAATTGCGACACGCGCACAAGGTGCTGACCGACGGCAATCTGAGAATGAACGAGTTCGGAGAGTTGATCGACCGATTGGAAACAGTGCTCGGAAAGTAGTTTGAACGCTTCGGTTCAGGCGGCGGAGAGAAAGCTATGAGTTCAGAACAGACGTTGATCCGCTCGCCTGCAACCGATTGTTATGCGGCGTTTCGTTGCGTGGTTGCTGATCCGCCGTGGACACCATCATTGCACCGAAACACCGTGGGGCGACGTGAACCGAAAAACGGATACCGTGCCGGGCCACAGAAGTATTACCAGACGTTGACCCTGCCAGAGATTTGCGAATTGCAGCCGGTGACGGCGGAGAAGTGTCATTTGTGGTTGTGGGTTCTGAGCCAGCATGTTGATTGGGGCTATGCGGTGGCGCGAGCGTGGGGATTTGAACCGCAACAGATGCTTACTTGGGCCAAGCCGACGTTGGGCACAGGACAGTTTCAATGCAACACCGAGCACGTCCTGATGTGCCGCAAAGGTGGGCCGGTTGATAATGCGTTTGGGATGACTGGTGGAACATGGTTTGAGTGGCCGCGACGGGAGCACAGCGAGAAGCCAGCGGAGTTCTTTTCGTTGGTTGAGCGCGTGAGTCCGGGGCCACGGTTGGAGATGTTTGCGAGAACGCGGCGACAAGGCTGGGCGTCGTGGGGCGACCAGATTGAAGCCGCATAACACTTCTTAGTGCGCGGCATATTCGGCGCGGGTGCAGTGAAAACGAATAGACGGATCGAAAGACCGAGCTCGAATCCCGGATGGGAAGTGACGGTCACATTTAGTGATAGAAGGAGTGATGTATGGCTTCGCGTGCGGATGCGGCAGGGTATCACGGAAAGGTGCCGCCTCAGAATTCGAGGGCTGAGATGTCGGTCATTGCCAGCGTCCTGCTTCTGGTGAATGCGATTGACGAGGTCGGTGAACTGCGTGCCGAGCATTTCTATGAGGATCGGCACCAGAAGCTGTGGCAGGCCATCCTTGATTTGCACTCGAAATCTGCTCGCGGTCTGGATGTCGTCACGGTGGCCGAAGAACTTGAGCGTCGTCAACAACTGGAAGAGATTGGAGGCGTCGAATATCTGACCGATGTGATGGGGACGGTTCCGAATGCAGCGCATGCGAAATACTACGCGAACATCGTGATCGACCGGTGGGCTCAGCGGAACTTGATCCACACCTGCACTGAGATTTTGGAGCAGTGCTACGACGGCGGGACCGCGACGGCGGAATTGATCGAGACGGCTGAGCAGCGGATTCTGGTGATGTCGGACTCTGCGGCACAGCAGAAGGTGGTGTCGATCAAGGATGTGATGGTCGAGGCGTACTCAGAGATTCAGTTGCGGATGAAGGCGGGTCAGGCGACTGGAGCTCCGACGGGTTTCGCGGACTTGGATCGGCTGATCGTGGGGCTGTGCCCGAATCATCTGGATGTGATTGCGGCTCGGCCTTCGATCGGCAAGACGGCGCTGGCGTGCAAGATTGCGTTGACGTTTGCTCGTCGAGCGGAGACGGTCTACTTCGTGACGATCGAGATGGGGAAGCTGGACATCGCCGCTCGGCTGGCGTGCATTCACGGCTGCCTGAACGCTCACGAGTTGCAGGAGGGGCGGTTTTCTGGAACGTCGATCGAGCAGACGATGAAGCAGGACGCCTTGCTGTCGGCGTTTGGCGAGGTTCAAGAGATGCCGATCTTTATCGACGATCACGCGGGCCCGACCGTGGCACACATCGCATCGAATGCGAGGCGGATCAAACGCAAGCACGGGCTGGGGCTATTGGTCATCGACTACCTGCAACTGATCGAGTCGGAGGACCGGAAGGACATTCGCGAACAGCAGGTGGCGAAGAACAGCAAGGGGCTGAAGAGGCTGGCGAAGGAGCTAGGCGTACCAGTGATTCTTCTGGCTCAATTGAACCGTGAGGTCGAGAGCCGAGAAGACAAGAAGCCTCGTTTGTCGGACCTGCGTGAGAGCGGCGCGATCGAGCAGGATGCGGACGTGGTGATGTTTTTGCATCGGCCGGAGTTCTATGACCCGGAAGATCGTCGTGGCGAAGCAGACCTGATCGTGGCCAAGAATCGGAGCGGGAAGATCGGCACGGTGACGTTGGGTTTCAATGGGGAGAGCACGCTATTCACCGACCTGGCGGAGAAGGCGTATGCGGGAGCGGAGGCGGCGTCGAAGGCGTTTCGTTGTCGGTCAATGCGTGACTGGGGGCAGTCATAATGTCTGTGCTTTACCGGTGCGACTGCCTGGAGTATCTCCGCAAACTACCAGACAACTCAGTCGACTTGGTCTTCTGTTCGCCTCCGTATGAGACGGCACGAACCTACGGCATCGGATTCTGTCTCAAGGGCCAGGATTGGGTGGATTGGTGTGTTGAGCGATACGTCGAATGCGTGCGAGTCTGCAAAGGTCTTGTGGCATGGGTTGTTGAAGGACAGACCCGACAATTTCGTTGGTCGGCCACGCCGGTCTTACTGATGGCTGACCTGCACCGTGCTGGCGTGAGACTTCGTAAGCCGCCGATCTTTAATCGGATCGGCATCCCAGGTAGCGGCGGCCCGGACTGGTTGCGCAACGATTACGAGTTCGTTGTCTGTGCAACAAAAGGCAAGTTGCCGTGGAGCGATAATACGGCGATGGGTCATCCGCCGCGATGGGCTCCGGGTGGAGCTATGTCGAACAGGCAAGTTGACGGCCGGAGAATGAACGTCGTGAAGCCTTGGGGAGAAGGCGGTGACATGCCAGAAACACGCAGCGGAGACGCTGTGCGCAGGCCACAAAAAGTCCAGACGCGACGCAAGGCGAACGAAGAACGTCTACGGGATGGCGTCTACGAGATGCCAGTGCTGGCAAATCCAGGCAACATTGTTAAGTGCAAAGTGGGAGGCGGTTTGATGGGCAGTAAGATTGCCCACGAGAACGAGGCACCGTTCCCGGAAAAGCTGGTTGAGCCGTTTGTGCGATCGTTCTGCCCACCAGGCGGGCTGGTGCTCGACATCTTTTGCGGGAGCGGAACAACCGGCGCAGTCGCGATCCGGACTGGTCGACGATTCATTGGCGTGGATATTCGAGAGTCCGAAATCGAGAAGACAAGTCGACGCCTCAAGGAGATTCAACCTGAACTCATCGCTTAAACGTGCTACTCTGTCGCCATGACAGACGATCGACTCAAGCGGATTGCACAACTGATCGACGGGATTTCCGCGGCCGAGATGCACCCGTTGCGGCTGTATCGGCCCAGCCCGTTGCAGGAGCCGTTTCATAGGTCTTTCGCCACCGAGCGACTGGTCTGGGGTGGCAAGCGGGCTGGCAAGTCGGTGTGCGTGACGGCGGAGTTCGTGTCGCGGTTGTCCGGGTTGCCGATCTTAGCTCCCGATGGGCAACCGCTGCCGTTGCAGTACCCGATCAGCCGGCGGGATTCGCCTCGGCAGTATTGGGTGATCGGCTGGGATCAGCCGCATTCGGCGACGATCCACAAGCTCTTGTTCGAGCACGGACAGGGTGGCACTCTGC
>SXGU01430220.1_pt1 | contig 17053 bp, 11 predicted proteins | sample 3174531 | NCBI WGS metagenome assembly SXGU01 (sample SAMN11356863, study PRJNA531348) | freshwater metagenome | isolation source: freshwater sample F1-140 | place: China: Fuxian Lake, Yuxi | collected 2017-12-25 | reverse complement strand
CGCTCCGGTGGTTTCATAAAACGCTCCGCGGCTTTCAACGCCCAAGTCTTCGGCGATGGTAATTTGGATGTTGGCAATGTGTTCGCGCCGCCACAAGGGCTCAAACAAAGCGTTCCCAAACCGCAGTGCAAAAAGGTTTTGAACCGCGGGCTTACCCAAGTAATGGTCAATCCGGAAAACCTGTTTTTCTTCAAAAAAACGGCGGACGGTTTGGTTGATGGCGCGGTTGGACGCCAGGTCGTGGCCCAGGGGTTTTTCGAGGACCACACGGGTATGGGGAGTGTTCAGCCCGGCTGCTGCGAGTTGCTCGCACACCGTGGTAAAGAGTGAGGGCGCGGTGGCCACATACATCACCACTGTTTTGGCACTGCGGGTTTGCAAACTGGCTGCGAGCTTGGCATAGTCTGCTGGCTTGGATAAATCCATGTGCACAAACTCCAAAATCGCGGCAAACCGCGCAAACTCCTCTGCGCTGGGGCGCTTGGCCAACTCCACTTTGTCAAACCGGGCTTGAATCAGCGCACGGTATTGTTCGTGGGTCAGGTCATCGCGGCCCACACCAATGATGCGACCGTCTTCGGGAAGCGTGCCGTGGCGAAAGGCCTGAAACAATGCAGGCATCAATTTGCGCCATGCTAAATCGCCCGTACCACCAAATAAAACAAGATCAAAGCCCATAGTCATGTGTGCGTTGTTTATAAGTTACATAAAATCTGACGTTGTAATGTAACTTTGTTTCATTGATAATTCAAGTCTTCGATATTTAAAACCTGTTCCCTCTCATTTTTTTATGAACCAACTCAACGCGCTCAAACAATGCACGACCGTGGTCGCTGACACAGGAGACTTCAAACAGCTCGACGCGTTCAAGCCCCAAGACGCCACCACCAATCCCTCGCTGATTTTGAAAGCGGTTCAAAAGGACGAGTACGCGCCGCTCTTAAGCGCCACGGTTGCGCAGCACCGCAACAAGCCTTTGGATGAAACGATGGACCACCTTTTGGTTCGTTTTGGTTGTGAGATTTTGTCCATCATTCCGGGGCGCGTATCGACCGAGGTAGATGCCCGCTTGAGCTTTGATACCGAGGCCACTGTGGCTCGCGGTCAACGCTTGATTGCCATGTACCAAGCCCAAGGCGTTGCCAAAGAACGTGTATTGATCAAGGTTGCGGCCACGTGGGAAGGCATCCAAGCCGCCGAGCAACTCGAACGCCAAGGGATTCATACCAACTTGACCCTGTTGTTTTCATTTAGCCAAGCCGTAGCGTGCGGCCAAGCCAAGGTACAGCTGATCTCGCCGTTTGTGGGCCGTATTTACGATTGGTACAAAAAAACAGCTGGCGCGGCTTGGGTGGAATCCAAGCACACCGGTGCGAACGACCCCGGCGTCAAGTCAGTGGTTCAAATTTACAACTACTACAAAAAACACGGCATTGCCACCGAGGTGATGGGTGCAAGCTTTCGCAACGTAGGCCAAATTACCGCGCTGGCGGGATGTGACTTGCTCACCATCAGCCCCGATTTGTTGGCCCAATTGGATGCGTCAGACACGCCGCTGCAAGCGCACTTAAGTTCTGCCGCCGCCCAGCGCATGGACATTGCGCCAGTGCACTTTAAACAAAGCAGTTTCCGTTATGCTCTGAACGACGATGCGATGGCGACCGAAAAATTGGCCGAAGGGATTCGGGCGTTTTGTGTGGACGCCGTCAAGCTAGAACACCTGCTTCTTGCGGCCTGAGAAAGCGCGTATGACCCGAACCCGCTGTGACCGAACGCCCGCGTGGGCCTTGCTTAAAAACGCCTACAACGCCACCGGGAAATCATTCGATTTACGCGCTGCGTTTGCCGCAGACCCCAAACGCTTTGAGACTTTCAGCCAGTCCGCGCCTGGTGTGTTTGCGGATCTGTCCAAAAACTTAATCGACTCCGCTACCCAAACCCTGTTGTTTCAATTGGCCCGCGAGGCCGGTGTCTGCATTCATCGCGATGCCATGTTTGCCGGTGAAAAAATCAACACCACCGAAGCCCGAGAAGTGTGGCATGTGCTTTTGCGAAAACCAGCCAATGCCCCAACCGCCAGCGCCCATGAAGCCGCAGAGCTCGCTAAGGTTCATGCCACGTTAGACGCCATGCTCACCTTTGCCGAGCGTGTTCGTGCAGATGTTGACATCACAGACGTTGTCAACATCGGAATCGGCGGCTCAGACCTCGGGCCGCAAATGGCGGTGTTGGCGCTGGATGCGTTTGCTACGACGGGAAAACGGCTGCACTTCGTGAGCAATGTCGATGGACATGAACTCGCTGCGACTTTGTCGAAGTTAGACGCAAAAAAAACCTTGTTTTTGATCGCCAGTAAAACCTTCACAACGATAGAAACCATGACCAACGCGCAATCGGCAAAGCGGTGGTTTATTGAGCAAGGGCAAACCGATACGGCCCGCCACTTTGCCGCGCTCACCACCAACGTGGCCGCAGCCAAGGCCTGTGGGATTGAAACGACGTTCGGGTTTTGGGACTGGGTTGGCGGACGGTATTCACTGTGGTCTGCAATCGGCTTGCCTTTGGCAATTGCGATTGGCGCCCAAGGTTTTCGAGAGTTTTTGGCAGGCGCACATGCCATGGACGAACACTTTCGAAGCAGCCCCATCGAGTCGAATTTACCCGTGCGCTTGGGGCTGTTGGACGTTTGGTACCGCAACTTCCATGGCTTCACCAGCCGCTCTATTGCGCCGTACCACAGCGCTTTGCGCCGCCTGCCTGCCTATTTGCAACAGCTAGAAATGGAGAGCAACGGCAAGCGTGTTGACGCTTCGGGCTCGATCTTGCCGTTTGGCACATCGCCCGTTTTGTGGGGGGAGGCAGGTACCAACGGGCAACACGCCTACTTTCAAATGCTGCACCAAGGCATCGACGTGGTCCCCGTGGAGTTTGTGGCGGTTAAAAAACCGCAGCACACATTAGAGGCCCACCACCCCTTGCTCTTAGCCAATGCCTTGGCCCAAGCCCAAGCCTTGATGGTCGGACAAGCCGATGCCGATGGCCACCAAGACTTTCCCGGCAACCGCCCCAGCACCTTCTTGTTGCTCGAAGGTTTAACACCCACCAGCCTGGGCGCTTTGATCGCCTTGCAAGAACACCGCGTCTTTGTCAGCGGCTCGCTGTGGGGCATCAACAGCTTTGACCAATGGGGTGTGGAGCTTGGCAAGGTCTTAGCCAAAGACATCGCTCCACGACTTCAGTCGGGCGACACCAGGGGGTTGGACGGCTCGACGGCGGGCTTGTTGGGGTTGCTGCGCAGTTAAAGCAAATAAAAGTTGCTAGGGTTTTTGAGCTGCCGCCGCTTCTGCCCGCGCAGCAAACTCCGCCCTCAAGGCCCGAAGTTTTTCGCGCGGGTCTTCTTTGGTGGTGGCTTGGTCTAGGCCCATTTCGGCAATAAAGCGGCTGGGCGAGGCAGAAACCAGTTCTCGGCCTTTTTTGCGGCGCTTGGTCCAACTCACGGCCAAGCTGCGCTGGGCGCGGGTGATGCCCACATACATCAAGCGCCGTTCTTCTTGCAAACGCTCGGCCATGTCTTCATTGGCACTTTCGTCGGCGCGGCTGGTACCGCCCAAAGAGTCTGCGCCATCGCTCATCTTGAAGGGAAGCATGCCTTCGGTCACGCCCACCAACATCACATGGGGCCACTCCAAGCCTTTGGAGGCGTGCAGCGTAGAGAGCGTAACGACGTTTTGGTCTTGCTCGCGTTCGCTGATGGTGGAAAGCAGAGCGATGGTTTGAGAGACTTCTAGCAAATTTTTGATCTCACGGATGTCGGACACACCCGCTGCGTCGACCACTTGTCCGCCACAGCGCTGGGCCATCCAATCGCAAAACTCCATGACATTGCCCCATTTGGTTGCGGCAATTTTTTCACTCTCCTCGCCATCAAACAAATGTTTCTCGTAGCCAATGTCTTTGAGCCAATCGTTTAAAAACCCCCGGGCGTTGTCCGCGCCTTCGGTGTGGCGAGCGCGAAACTGCAAGTCATTCACAAAGCGGCCAAATTCATGCAAGCTGCCCAAGGCGCGGGCTTGTAAAACAGAGCCCAAAGACGAAGAAAAAAGCGCTTCAAAGAGGCTGAGCTTGTAGCGACTGGCAAAAACGCCCAAGCTGCCAAGGGTTTGGTGGCCAATGCCGCGCTTGGGCGTGGTGACTGCGCGCAAGAAAGCAGGATCGTCATCGTTGTTAGCCCACAGGCGAAACCAGGCGCAGAGATCGCGAATTTCAGCACGGTCAAAAAAACTTTGACCGCCCGAGACTTTGTAGGGAATATTGGCTTTGCGCAGTGCTTTTTCAAAGGGCTTGGCTTGGTGGTTGGCGCGGTAGAGCACCGCAAAATCACGCAGCTCTTTGAACTGTGCTCCGGCTTGCGCCAGGATTCCTTCTGCCCGCAGACTTTGGATGCGGGCGACAACGCGCTCTGCCTCATGCTCTTCGTTGTCAGCATCGACCACGCGCACCGGCTCACCTTCGCCCAAGTCACTCCATAGGTTTTTCGGATAGAGCTTGGGGTTGGGGCCGATCACGTTATTGGCGGCCCGCAAGATTGCGGAGGTAGAACGGTAATTTTGCTCGAGCTTGACGACCTTGAGGCTCGGAAAATCCAAAGGTAGTTTTTTGAGGTTATCAAGCGTGGCGCCGCGCCAGCCGTATATGGTCTGGTCGTCATCGCCCACAGCGGTAAAGCGGGCATCGCCGTCGAGATGGGCTGCGCGGGTGCCATCGGGCTCGCAACCAACCAAAAGTTTCAGCATCTCGTATTGGGTGGCGTTGGTGTCTTGGTATTCATCGACCAAGACGTGGCCCATCTGTGATTGCCATTTAGCGCGAACCTCAGGGTGCTCGCGCAGTAATTTCAAAGGCAGGCTGATGAGGTCATCAAAGTCTACGCTTTGGTATGCGGTTAAGCGCTCTTCGTAACGCCCCATCACTGCAGCCGCAATACGTTCACTGTCGTTGCCAGCCATTGCGAGGGCTTGGGAGCCGTTCAAGCCCGCACTTTTCCAGGCGCTGATCGTCCACTGCCAAGCGCGGGCCGTGGCAGCGTCCGTGGTCCCACCGGCGTCTTTCAAAATACTGGTGACATCGTCGGTGTCCAAAATGCTGAACTGGGGTTTGAGTCCCAAGGCAGCGCCATTGGCGCGAAGCATCCGAACGCCCAAGGCGTGAAATGTACAAATGAGTACATCGCTGGCCGCTTTCCCTATCAACCCTTTAGCGCGTTCGCGCATTTCGGCGGCGGCTTTGTTGGTGAAAGTGATGGCGGCGATGCGCTGCGCGGGCATGCCCATTTGAATCAGGCGGCCAATCTTATGGGTGATAACGCGGGTTTTGCCAGAGCCTGCGCCGGCAAGAACCAAACACGGGCCATGCAAGTAGTTGACCGCCTCTTGTTGGGCTAGGTTCATCGCGTTAGAGGGGGAGGCAGACATGCAGAGAAGAAAAACCAAAAAAATGGCGAAGAAGCCTAGGTGTGGTCTGTATCTTAACGGCTGAGGGGATTTGGATTTCGCGAGACAATGCCCCCCATGCTGCCTATTCTTTCTGTGACCTTCCCCTTTTTTGCTTTGGTGCTGTGTGGCTATGTAGCGGCGCGTCGGGGCTTGCTGCCGCTTGCGGCGATTCCTGGTCTAAACAGCTTTGTATTGTTCTTTGCCCTACCGTGTATGTTGTACCGCTTTGGCGCGACTACGCCGATTGCGCAGTTGCTCGACCCGAATGTGGCATTGATGTATTTGTTTTGCGCCTTGGTGATGGTGGCTTTGGTGTTGGTGGTTACTTTGCGCGGGCGCATCGGTTGGAATGACGCCGCGTTTGGCGCTTTGGTGGGCGCATTTCCCAACACCGGGTTTATGGGTGTTCCTTTGTTGGTTGCACTGCTCGGCGCACCCGCCGCAGGCCCAGCAATCGTGACTATTTTGGTAGACATGGTGATCACCACGTCTTTGTGTATTGCCCTTTCTCGTCTTGGCCATAAAGAAAATAACGCGGCTGAAGGTGGTGAAGCTGGGGGTGGTGCAACCCAAGTGAGCCCGGCGCAGGCCGCCAAAAATGCCCTCAAAGGCGTGGCCGCCAATCCCATGCCGTGGGCTATTTTGTCGGGCGCGCTGGTTTCGGCATTTCAGTGGCAGTTCTACGACCCGGTAGCGATGACTGTGGGCTTGCTCGCTGACTCCGCCTCGCCGGTTGCGCTGTTCACGATTGGCGCAGTCTTGGCACGCTCTAATATGTTGTCAGCCAGTGGCCACGCCCCTGCGGTTCCTTGGTCTAGCGTATTGCCGGTTGTTGGCATTAAATTGTTTGTTCACCCTTTGGTGGTATTTGCTGTCGGATCGGCTGCGATCGCTTGGGGTGTGCCTATCGATAGTTTTGCTTTAACGGTCTTGGTGTTGGTGTCTGCTTTGCCCAGCGCGAGCAATGTGTCGATGTTGGCTGAGCGTTTTGGGGCCGATAACGGGCGCATCGCTCGCATTATTTTGGTGTCAACTGCGGCTGCGTTCTTTACGTTTGCAATAGCGGTGGTATGGATGACCGGGCGTTGATAGAGTGACTGGCTTAAATGGCCAGCGGATCGACATCAATAGCCCAACGAATTAAGCCTTTGCCTTCGTCTTGTTTGCGGGTCGCGTGTAAAACACTTTGCCACCCGTTTAAAAACCGCTGCAAGGCGCTGCGCGAGGGGCTCTCCACCAGCATTTGGGCGCGTTCTACATTAGCAACCCGTTGAATACTCATCGGTACCGCGGGGTAGAGCGTGATGTCCTGCAATGCATCTTCCCAGCCTGTCCACGCCACCATATCCGTTTGGGCATTGGCGCTGGCCGCATTTAAAAAAGCCTGGGCCGTTTCTTGGCTACGGGCATCAGCGCGAACCAAGGCTTGAAAGCTAAACGGCGGCAACCCCGCTTGGGCCCGATCGTTGAGTTGGCTTTGTGCAAACGCGGGATAGTCGTATTGTTTGAGGGCGGCATACAAGGGATGCGAAGGCTGAAAAGTTTGGATCCAGACTTCGCTGTTGTGGCCCAGCGCAGCGTCTCGCCCAGCGCGTCCTGCGGCTTGCATTAACAAACTAAAGAGCCGCTCAGGCGCACGAAAGTCGCTCGAAAAAAGCGCGCCATCGGGGTTGACCGCAGCGACCAACGTGATGCGCCTAAAGTCGTGGCCTTTGGCAATCATCTGGGTGCCTACCAATACGTCCACATCACCGGCATGAACGGCTGCGAGTTGGGTTTGCAAGGTGCCTTTGAGGCGCGTGGTGTCGGCATCAATCCGCGCCACCCGAACAGGCTCGCCCTCGGGGAATTGCGGGCTTTCAGTACCCGGGCGGCGAATGTCGGCAAGCAGCCCGGCTAAGTGCTCTTCAATTTGTTCCGTACCTTGGCCGATCGGCGAGATATCGAGGTTGCCGCACGTGGGGCAGGCCCTCGGGACGCGTTCTGTAAAGCCGCAGTGGTGGCAGCGCAAGCTGCGGTCAATTTTGTGAAACACGCGAAACGCGCTGCAGTGAGGGCACTCACTTTTCCAACCGCAGTCGGCGCAATGCAAAACGGGGGCATACCCTCTGCGGTTCAAGAAAACCATGCATTGCTCGCCGCGCAAGACCCGCTCTTTGATAGCCTCTAACAAGGGAATGGAGAACACGGCCTTGCGCGGTTGGTGGTTCATATCGACGCGGCGAATCAAGGGCAGTGCTTGCGCGTTACCCCCAATGCGGCTGGGCATGTGCAAGCGCACATAGCGCCCGCCCTCAGCGCTGGGGCGGCTTTGGTACCAACTTTCAAGCGAAGGCGTGGCGGAACCGAGGATGACTTTGGCGTCTTCGAGCTTGCCGCGGTACAGAGCCAGGTCGCGGGCGGAGTACCGCGCACCTTCGCCGCTTTTGTAGCTGGGGTCGTGCTCTTCGTCCACGACAATTAGTTGCAAGTGGGGCATCGAAGCAAAGATGGCCATGCGTGTTCCCAACACAATACGCGCCCGGCCTTGGTGGGCCGCAAGCCAAGCGTTTAAGCGCTGTGGGTTGGTCATGCCGCTGTGCAGGCTAACGACAGCCTGTTCTCCGTAAAGCGGGACAAAACGCTCCTGAAAGCGACTTTCGAGTTGGGGTGTCAGGTTGATCTCTGGAACCATCACCAAGGCCTGCGCAAGCGGGTCACGTTCCAGAAGCGTTTGGACGCATTGCAAATACACCTCGGTTTTGCCGCTTCCGGTGGCCCCAAAAAGCAAAAAAGGTCCGGCTTGGCTTTCAATGTCACTAAGAACCTTGGCTTGTTCTGGACTGAGAAGCTGTAAAGGGGTTTTTGACGTATTTTTGTCGTCGGACGGTAACTTGGCTTTTTTCTCCCCTGCCCGCAGGCTACGTTTGTTACGTCGCAGCATTTGTTCGGGGGAGAGTTCGCGCAACTGTGGCGGCAGTGCCGCCAAGGCAACTTCGCCCAAAGCGCGTTGGTAGTATTGCGCTGAAAATCGGATTAACTGCTGCCATTGGTTGTTAAGTGGCGCGATCGTATCAATAACGCCAGCGATATCCCGAACTTTATCGGGCTGCAACTCTCCGGTGGCTTCGGAGGCATCACTCTGCCAGACCACTCCCAAGGTCTCCCGCTTGCCCAAAGGTACGCGAACCAAAGTACCGGCTGGCAAAGCCGCCGCACTTCGGTACGTCAACACCGGGCCAAGCCCGGCATGGGCAGGCGTAGGGACTAAAACATGAAGCCATTCAGACATGGGGAAACGGGCAAGGCCTCTTGTGGATAACTTTGTTGATAGAGTTACAAGGTGTCAGTGTAGATGCGGTCAATACGAGGAAGTGAGAATTTGCTTAATAATTAGGCATATCAAAAAATCTATATAAATCAAAGACTTATACCATTTCTATTGGACTGCACTCTGTATAAGTCGTTTTTGCGAGGGAATTAATAAATACTTTAGTTGTGTGAATAACTATCCATTATGGTGCGCTCGGGATAAAAAAATGCGACTTGCATTCCAAGGAGATATAAAACCGTAAGACAGTTTTTGTTACTTTATGGAAATTTGTCAATTTATCGGCAAATCTTCTGACCTAATCTGTTTTGATGTGATTGCGCCTGTGTTGTGATGTGAACTATACAAAATACCCCTAAGTCTTTGATTTGTATGGGTTTAAGTAGTTTTCAAAGTTTTCTGTGGATAACTTTGTTTATATCTCATGTTGACGGCTTAAAAAGCACGGAAAATAAAGGCTTTCGATGGGTTGCCCAGAAAATGTACAAAACATTAAATCAATATAAATCAAGTACTTAGCTTCGAAGAAGGTTTGCAACATGCTTTTTCTGGAGATTTCACCCGCTGGTAAGGAGAACCGTATTTTTTTGTGTACAAGTACAAAAAAATACGGTTGCAGTGCAACAAATCTGCTAAGGGTTTCAAGAGCGTGTTTTTAACGTTTCCACCAATTTAGCATCGCATTTGGCGAGAATGCCAATGAACGGCCTCAACCAAGGCAGAAACATGCTCCGGTGGCGTGTGTTGGCTAATGCCGTGGCCCAGGTTGAAGATGTGGGTAGGGCCGGTTCCTGGGCCTTGATGCGGAGTGCCAAAGCTGTCAAGTACGCGGGCCACTTCGGTCGCAATGTGGACGGGCGGGGCAAAAAGAACATTGGGGTCAATATTGCCTTGGAGTGCTTTGCCAGGGCCATTGGTTTCGCCACCGACTGCAGCACGTGCTGCGCTGAGATTGACTGTCCAGTCCAGGCCCAAAACATCGCAGTCAAGGGTTTTCATGTCTTTTAACCACAAACCGCCGCCCTTGGTGAACACAAGGCGGGGAATCACTTGGCCTTGGGGGCCATGGCGTTTGAGCTGGGCCAAAACCCGGGCGGTATAGGCCAAGCTGAAAGATTGAAATGCGCCGTCGGCTAATACGCCGCCCCAGCTGTCAAAAACCATAACCGCTTGAGCGCCGGCATCGATTTGCGCATTCAAGTAGGCCGCGACCGAATCGGCATTGACAGCCAGAATGCGGTGCATCAGGTCGGGACGCGCGTACAACATGGTCTTGACCAAGCGGTAATCGTCCGATCCCGCACCTTCAACCATGTAGCAAGCCAGTGTCCAAGGGCTGCCGGAAAAACCAATCAGGGGAACGCGGCCTTTGCCATCGGCTTGGGTGAGGGCTTTGCGAATGCTGCTTACTGCGTCAAACACATAACGCAATTTTTCCATGTCGGGAACCTTGAGCTGGGCCACGGCCGCCTCATCGCGCACGGGGTTGGCAAAGCGAGGGCCTTCTCCTTGGGCGAAGCTCAGGCCCAACCCCATGGCGTCTGGAACCGTCAAAATATCGCTAAACAAGATCGCCGCATCCAAGGGAAAACGTTTGAGGGGCTGCAGCGTGACCTCGGTGGCGTAATCGGGGTTGGTGGCAAGTCCCATGAAGCTGCCAGCCTTGGCGCGAGAAGCGCGGTACTCAGGAAGGTATCGCCCGGCTTGGCGCATCAACCACAATGGGGTGTAGGGCGTTGCATGGCGCAAACACGCTTGTAAAAAAGTCGCGTTGTGCAAAGGAGAAAACGTAGCATCCAATGCGGATTCGCTGGGCGCAATAGGTGTGGCGGGCAGTGTTGAAGTCATGCCAAGATTGTCGCAGCATGCAAGCCCTAAGGACTTACAAACGGGAAACCGCTGCCAGAAGGTCTTCTTCGCTGAGTATTTCCGACAACACCTTGACGGGTTGTTTGGGCCCATAAAGCGCATACACAGGAACACCGCTGCGCCCTAACTCCGTCAATGCCTGGGTGATAGCAGGGTCGCGGCGGGTCCAATCCGCACGGAGCAAAACCACGCCCTTTGCAGAAAAGGCAGACAGCACGGCTGCGTTGGAGAGGGTGGTTTGTTTGTTAAATTGGCAGGTAATACACCATGCGGCCGTGAAATCTACGAAAACAGGGCGGCCCGAGGCTAAGGCATCATCTACTTCTTTGACACTCCATGGTTTCCAACTATAAACGGAGGGCACAGTTGCAGAGGAATCAAGCTTGGATTCGGAGGATTGCAAGACCACTGGTCCGAAAGTGCGAAGGGCAAGCGCACCCAAAAGCACCGCAATGCCCGCAAACACCCATCGACTTTTTCCGCCTAAGCCAAGCGCCCAACACAACAAGGTTAGACACAGCAATAGAGTAACCAAAGATGCGCCCGCATTGACCCCATTCAAATGACCCAAAACCCACACCAGCCATAACACAGTGGCTGCCATAGGAAAAGCCATAAAGTGGCGCAGTTGATCCATCCAGACGCCAGGTTTTGGCAGTCGATTGAGAAGGCGAGGGACGCTGCTTAGCACCGCAAAGGGCAAGGCCAAGCCCGCCCCCAACGCGATGAAAATTCCCATGGCTTGCCAAGAGGGTAAGGTCAGCGCCAAGCCCAAAGAAGCACCCATTAAGGGCGCGGTACACGGTGAGGCCACCACAACCGCCAAGACGCCGGATAAAAAGGCGTCGGCTGCAGGGTGGCGAAGTTGCAGGCCTGCAGCTGAACTCGGAAGCAGGTTGCCGACCTCCAAGAGACCCAAAAGATTCAATGCGATCAACGTAAAAAGAACCGCTAAACCGGTCACAAAAGCGGGAGACTGCAGTTGAAAGCCCCAGCCCAATTGCTCGCCACCGGCGCGCAGAGCCAACATCAAGCCACCCAGCGCAGCCATCGACAGCATCACCCCAGTGCTGTAGGCCATGCCCAATCCATACGGCGAGCTAAATTTTTGATGGTGTTGCCTAGAAAAACCTAAAACTTTGATCGCCAAGATAGGGAAAACGCAAGGCATTAAATTCAGAATCAACCCGCCGATAAAGGCAGCGCCAAGCGCCCAAAGCCAAGTCGAGTCACTTGATGTTGTGCTGGAGTTTGCCGCTGCAGTGTTGGCTAAAAGAGCGGCTTGCAAAGCCGGGCTGACTGCTGCAGGAACCGCAGCCGCTGGCCAAGCGCCATTGACTTGGATGTCAGAGTGGATACTTTGCGAGCCAGCGTTCAAGACAAAACGCAAATGCTTTGGTGACTCAACTCGCTGGGGAGACAAAGGCAACAGCGCAGACCACGTTCCATCGGCCCAGTTTTGGGTTCCCGCTGCTAGACGGGACGTGACCGTGTCGGCGCTGCTTGGCGTAGCCACAGTTTCAAATACCGCAGCATCTTCAGGATAGGCATTCAAGGCTTTTCCATTCCATGCAGAGGGCAAACCGTCGATTTGAAGAATCAGTGCATTTCCATCAAGACGCGCGAGCGCTTTACCTTTTAAAGGAACAGCTTGCTTTTCAAGCGCGGCTTTAAATAGAGCCGCGTGTGTATTCGTGGGGTTTCGAGTCGAAAGATTGAGCGCAAATTCCCCTTCTTGGGGAATGCACTCTTGTCGACAGACCAACCAAGAGGCCTTCACGCGAATGGTCACATCACCTGCCCCTGCGCTTTCTGTAAATCCGGGCGCCACGTTGACTGGAACAGGAAGCAGAACCGTATTTTCATATCCAAAATTCGCTAGGCGGCCAATGCGGATGCGTGTTGGGGTGGGCCACTGCGGCTCTCCTGCAACCATTCCGTTGGGCAGCGACCAATTTAATTCAGTGGCTAAACCAGAGTCACCTGGATTCTTCCAGTAAGTATGCCAATGGGGTTGGTGTTGCAACATCAAGCCTAAAGTCAAAGGTTTGTCTTTTCCAATTCCTTGGGGCGCATAAGCAACCAACTCAGCACGGACTTGTTCGGTTTGAACCACCGCACTGGGCTGGAAGGTGGTTTGCAAAATAATCTTGCTTTGTGCGGCTAAAGCAGGTTGCGAAAACAAAAGGGCCAATCCCACCGCTAGTGCGATGAAGTTCAAGCGATTAAAAAACGAAGGCGGTTGCATAAGAGGCTTTTAAATGTCTTATTGTGGCAGCGCGGTTTCTTAAGGGCGCATGCTTTGATAATACGGCCATGCACCCTCGGATTATTCTGGCCACACTCAATGCCAAATTCATTCATGCCTCTTTAGGTCTTCGCTATCTTTTGGCCAATATGCAGCGCTATGGCGGGGAAGATTTGTACCAACACACCGTGTTACAAGAATTCACCATCCATCGCTCGCCCCAAGATATTGTGGATACGCTGTTGGCCCAATGCAGCCCAGCCAACTCCCTTGCCGTTCAGATTATTGGCTTTGGGGTGTACATCTGGAACGTTCAGCAAACGGGCCAAGTAATCGCTCTCCTTAAAGCGCAACGGCCCGACGTGAAGATTGTGTTGGGTGGCCCCGAGGTGAGCCATGAACTCGAAGACCAACCACTGGTGGCATGGGCCGATTTTGTGGTTACGGGTTGGGGCGATGTCAGCTTCCCTCAACTTTGCCGGGCCTTGGTTCACGGCCCTAGGCCTTTAATGAAGGTCATTGCTGGCGTTCAGCCGCGGCTAGATGAAATCGCTTTTCCTTATGCCCATTACAGCGACAACGACTTGGCGCAACGCGTTTTGTATGTCGAGGCATCCCGCGGTTGCCCATTCAAGTGTGAGTTTTGTCTCAGCGCGTTAGATAAAACTGCCTGGGCATTTGACTTGGATGCATTCATTACCGAACTCGATGCGCTTTATCTTCGAGGCGCTCGCACCTTTAAATTTGTGGACCGAACGTTCAATCTCAAAATAGACGCATCCGTACGAATTTTGGAGTTCTTCTTGGAGCGCTTGGCAGAACAGCCTTTGGAACCTTTATTCGTTCATTTCGAGTTGGTGCCAGACCAATTGCCGGAGCGCTTAAAGGAGTGCATTGCGCAGTTCCCCGAAGGGGTTTTGCAGTTTGAAGTGGGAATTCAAAGCCTCAACCCCGAGGTACAACTGGCGATTTCACGCCGGCAAGAAAGCGCTAAAACGCAAGCTAATGTGCAATGGCTCACCCAAAAAACCCATGCCCATCTGCATGCTGATTTGATCTTTGGTTTACCGGGTGAAAGCTGGGAAAGTTTTGCCAAAGGTTTTGATACTTTGTGGTCTTGGGGACCGCACGAAATTCAATTGGGCGTTTTAAAACGTTTACGCGGCACGCCGTTAGCGATTAAGGCGCGGCCCCACATGGTTTTTCATAACGAGCCGCCTTACGCTGTGTTGCATACCGATGCGCTGACTAACGCGGAAGTTCAGGCGTTTACGCGACTTGCACGCTACTGGGACTTGGTGGCCAATTCTGGACGTTTAGGGCGAGGCTTAAAACTTCTCCTGCAAGCGCCTTCTGCCTTTGCGGCATTTTCTAGCTTTGCTATTTTCCTTTGGCAGCAGTGTGGCGCAACCAGTGGATTAACGCCCGAAGCATTGGTCGATAGTCTGTTTGATTTTCTGGTAGGTGAGCGCGGTATGCAGGCCTCGGCTGTGCGCGAAGCCTTGCTGGCTGATTACATAGCAAGCGGAGCCCGCGCGATGCCAAACTGTTTGAAAGGGTATTTGCTCCGCCCGGACGCGCCTTTAGGCAAAATCGGATCGAACCACGCCAAGCGACAGCAACGCCATGTCTCAGAGAACCTCTCTTGAAAGTCACTATGCCGAACACCGCCACACCGACTCCGCGCTTTTGGGCTGATTGCAGTACCGCTTATTTCCAGGCGCTGCAAGCCAATGGCGCTATTGGAGATACCATTGCTGTCTTTCCAGTTGCTGCAACCGAACAGCACGGACCGCATTTGCCATTGAAAGTGGACAGCGCCATCGTGGATGGCGTCATCGACGCCGCTTTACCTTACTTGAGTTTAGACGTCCCGGCGCTATTTTTGCCAACCCAAGCGGTGGGGTTCAGTCCTGAACATGACCGTTTTCCTGGCACCTTGACGCTCAAAGCGGAAACGGTTTTGCGTTTGTGGACCGATGTCGGGGACAGTGTGGCTGCGAGCGGCATAAAAAAAATGGTGCTTTTTAATTCCCATGGTGGGCAAGCTAATTTTATGGATATCGTTGCTAGGGACCTGCGTTCGCGCCTGGGTTTGATGGTCTTCAGTGTGAATTGGTATGGCCTGCCTTTGGCTGGGCCGCAGGGGGAAGACGTCAACGCCCTCTTTAGCGACCAAGAACACCGTTTTGGCATCCATGCGGGTGACATAGAAACTTCTATGATGCTCGCATTAAGCCCGCAGCATGTGGACATGCAACATGCTAAAAACTTCGCTTCCGCATCAGAAACCCGCGCCCAGCAGTTTTCTATTGTGGGCAATGGCAAGTCCGCAAAGTTGGCGTGGCAAATGCAAGACTACAACCCCGCAGGAGCGGTAGGTAACGCTGCTGCTGCTACGCTAGATAAAGGCGAGAAAGTACTTGATGCAGCCGGCCGTGCGCTTGCCCTGTTGTTGGCCCAAGTTCACCAACTGCCACGCAATACGGTGGTGGTTTAGCGCTTTGGCTTATGCATAAGTGATCCACGAGGCGTACTGCGAATCATCCAAATGCGGTAAGGTGTTGTAGGTAACAAGCGTGTGCCGCTTTGGATTGAAAGCAAACTCTGTCACGGAGCTATTACGAATTCGCAGATTGAGTTCGATCGTGGTTTCAGGCGTCGTGCCTAACAAATAACCTACTGCGGTCGAAATAGGCCCCCCACTGCTAACCATCAAAACATTGCCGGAGCAGTTTTGTCGCACATGGTCAAGCGCACTGCTTACGCCATGAACGAATTCTGTGTAGGTTGGCATGCCTTTGGGGCTGACGACACCATCCATCCATTGCCGCAGGCCATCCCGCAAGAGGCGAAAGTGGTGACGGTAGACCTCGGGTGTGTCGGGTTTTTGCAGCGGCTGGGGGTGGATGGCTTGTATCACCGCCTCGCTGTCGTATTCGTTGAGGCCTGGCCATACCAAAGGCACGTGTTCAAGGGCTGCACCTTTGGCGATACCCGCCCATGTTTGGGCATGTCTGCGCAAACTGCCGGTGAGGACAGCGTCTAATTGAATGCCTTTTTGGGCGAAGTACTCGCCTAAGCGAACGCTTTGTTGTACGCCCAAGCTGCTTAAATTGTCGTAGTCGGCCGCACCAAAGGAGGCTTGTCCGTGTCGAACCAAATAGAGATTTCCCATGCGTCGATTTAAGCCCAAGCAGGACGTACGCAATGTCCTTATTGCGACACTACGGAAACTTTTTAGTTGCTCAGCATGGGGTAAAGCGATGCGACCAAGCCCGCAGCCATTACTCCGTTAAAGATACGCAATTTTTGAGGGCTTTGTAAAACCTTGCGTAAGCCGCTTCCAAAGCTAGCCCAAATCGCGATACATGGTAAGTTCACCAGACTGAAAACCAAAGCCAAGACCGCAATATGGTTAGGTTCCGTTTGGGTTGGTAAAAAAGTGGCCGCGGATGTAATCGCCATCACCCACGCTTTAGGGTTAACCCATTGAAAGGCAGCGGCTCCCAAAAATCCCATGGGTTTGCTTAGAGTGGAGGTATTAGCATCAGGCGGACTGCTGTGGGCCAATTGCCAAGCCATCCAAAGTAAATAGCTCGCACCCAAAACCCGCACCAGTTGGTAGGCCCACGGGTACTGAGTAAACAGTGAGTGAAGCCCTGAGCCCACGCCCAAAAGCATGACGCCAAATCCCACGGTAATGCCGAGCCAATGGGGAATGGAGCGCAGAAACCCGAAGTTCAGCCCAGAGGCCAAAATCATCAGGTTATTAGGGCCTGGCGTAATTGAACTGACAAATGCAAAAAGCGCTAAGGCAACAATGGAGTCAAAGTTCATGTTTTGCTTTGTCTTGGGTATCTCGGGCGGCTACCTGTGCTGGAGATGAAAATCGTTTTCCAATAAAAACGGTTGCCACCACGCCCAATGCAAATCCGAGTGTCTCCTGATCAATGGTTTCACCCAGTATCAGTGCCGCGGCCATGATGGAAATAAAGGGTTGCAAAAGTTGAATTTGGCTGACTTTGAGTGCGCCCCCGAGTACCAATCCCCGATACCAAGCAAAAAATCCGGCCCACATTGAAAAGACGCCAACGTAAAGCAGGCCCCACCAAGCGCTTGCCGCGACGGCAT
>SXGU01123240.1_pt1 | contig 17061 bp, 16 predicted proteins | sample 3174531 | NCBI WGS metagenome assembly SXGU01 (sample SAMN11356863, study PRJNA531348) | freshwater metagenome | isolation source: freshwater sample F1-140 | place: China: Fuxian Lake, Yuxi | collected 2017-12-25 | reverse complement strand
GCCGGCGGGGCCCGCGACGGCCGCGGCTTCCACCATGTGGATCTGAACGAAGCGCTCAACATCTTCATGCGCGACTTCGGGGGCATGGGCGGCCTCGACTCGTTGTTTGGCGGGGGGGGCGGCGGCGGGGGCGACCCGGCGGAGTCGCGCCGGGGGCAGGACATGCGGGTCACGGCCAAGCTTTCGCTGTTGGAGGTCGCGACCGGCACCAAGCGGAACGTCAAATTGAAGACGCCGATTGCCTGCACGGCCTGCAAGGGAAGCGGGGGCTCTAAGGGTAGCCGCCCCACCCGGTGCGCGACCTGCGCGGGGAACGGCCAGGTCCAGCGGGCCACCCGGAGCGTGTTCGGCCAGTTCGTCCAGGTCACCCCGTGCCCTACCTGCCACGGCGAAGGGACCATCATCAGTGATCCCTGCGAAGTCTGCCGGGGCGAGGGCCGGGTCCGGGGCGAACGGACCGTGGCGGTCGAGATCCCGGCCGGGGTATCGAACAACAATTACATCACGCTCCGAGGCCAGGGATCGGCCGGGCGCCGGAACGGGCCGGGCGGCGACTTGCTGGTGATGATTGAGGTGAAGCCGGACGACCGGTTCGAGCGGAACGGCGACGATCTCTTGTACGATCTGTCCCTCTCGTTTTCGCAGGCGGCGTTAGGCACTGACGTCCTGATCCCTACGCCGCACGGCGAGGAACAATTGACCGTGCCGGCCGGCGTCCAGCCCGGCACGGTCCTTCGGATCAAGGGAAAGGGGTTGCCCCGGCTCGGTCACAGCACCACCGGCGATCTCAATGTCCGGCTCATGTTGTGGACCCCGGAGTCGCTCACCGATGCCCAGCGGCAGTTGTTCCAGGAACTCGCCAAGGTCGAGGGCGAGCGCCCCCGCGAGAGCGGGAGTTTCTGGTCCAAGTTGAAGGAAGCCCTCGGCGCATGAGCTGGTGGCTGATCGAGGCCGGGATGGCCGGCGCCGACCCCGAGGTGGTAGCGCATGTCTTGGCCGAGGTCACCGGGCAGGCGGTCGAAGAGCGGGCCGGGTCGGTGCTCGGCTACGCGGCCGCCGAATCCGCGGCGGCCGCGGCGGCCGGCGCCATCGCCGAACGGTTCGGCACCTCGGTGGTGCTGGCCACGAGTCCGGTCGATCCGGCCGACTGGACCGTGCGATGGCGGGAGGGACTCGGGATTCGCTCGGTGGGCCGGCTCCGTCTTGGACCGTCGTGGCTCCTCGAGCCCGGAGCGGACACCGTGGTCATCGATCCGGAGACCGCCTTCGGGAGCGGCGAGCACGGCTCGACCCGGGGTGCCCTGTTCCTGCTCGACCAGTGGCTCGAGCCGGGCGGGTCGGTGCTCGACCTCGGGAGCGGGAGCGGTATTCTGGCCATCGCGGCCGCCAAGCTCGGCGCTAGGACAGCGTTAGGCATAGAGGTCGACGATGAATCGGTCCCGATCGCCGACTTCAACGCCGAGCGGACTCTGGTGGCCGGTAGCGTCCGGTTCGTCACTGGTGATGCGGCGGTGCTCGGTCCTCTGGCCGGGCCCGTGGATCTGGTGGTGTCCAATATTCTTCGGAGCGTGAACGAGCTGCTGCTCGACCCGATCACCCGGTCACTTCGTCTCGGTGGGGTCGCGATTTTTGCCGGGATGGAAACCCCGGAGGCCGATTTGTTCGGGCCTTCGCTCACGGCCGCGGGCTTCAGCGAGATCGGCCAGGTGGTCGACGAGGGCTGGTGGTCGGTGGCGGCCCGCCGGACCCGGTGAGCCGGTGATCCGGGTGCTGGCGCCGGAATCGCTGACGGATTCGTCGCGCGTGGTTACCCTCGACGACGACGAGGCGCATCATCTTCGGGTTCGGCGGGCCGCCTCCGGCGACCCGGCTGAAGTACTCGACGGCCGGGGCCGGATCGGGACCGGGCGGCTCGTGGCGCAAGGGAAGGGATGGCAGGTGGCCCTCGATCGGGTCCGCTCGGTGCCGGTACCGGCGGACTTGATCCTGCTGGTCGGCGGCGGAGACAAAGACCGATTTGCCTGGCTGATAGAAAAAGCCGTCGAGCTCGGCGTCACCGAGGTGGTGCCGCTCGATACCGAGCGGAGCTGGCACGTGGCCTCCCGGGTCCGCGACGAACATCGGGGGCGACTGGACCTCAGGGCGGCGGAAGCGTTGAAGCAATCCGGCGGCGCGTGGGGGCTCCGGATTTGGCGGGTCACGGGTCTCCAGGCTGCTCTCGCTGCGGTGACCGCGACCGACCGTTGGCTGGCCGACCCGAGCGGCGCCGACCTCAAGACGGCCGCTCCCGACCGGTCGGTGGCGATCGTGGTCGGGCCCGAGGGCGGCCTGACCGCGACCGAGTGTGATGGGGCCCGCGCGGCCGGCTTCGTGCCGGCGGCTCTCGGGGGCAGGATCCTCCGCTTCGAGACCGCCGCGATCGCGGCGGCGACGATCGCGGGCTTTGGACGAAAGGAACCAGGGTGACCGACTGCATCTTCTGCCGGATTGCCACTGGGGAAATTCCGGCCACGATCCTGGCCCGAAATGAGGACGCCCTCGCATTTCGGGATCTCAAGCCGCAGGCCCCGACCCACGTGTTGGTGATTCCGGTCACCCACATCGGGGGCATGTCGGATGCTGATTCCGATGCCGGTGAGCGGGCCGGTGGCCGGTGTCTTCGTCTGGCGGTCCAGGTGGCCAAGCAACTCGGCTTGGACGAGGGCGGCTACCGGCTGGTGATCAATACCGGGCGGGACGGAGGCCAGTCGGTGGGACACGTCCATGTCCAGTTGTTGGGCGGCCGCCGATTGGGCTGGCCCCCGGGCTGAGGCCCCTCTAGATTGCGGCTCATGACGCTCCGAAATCGCACGTGACTGAGGAAGTTGTCCGGCAGGACCGAACCGGGGTGCAGGCGCGAGAAAGCGTCGGCACCCCGTTCCAATTTCCCGCGGCGGTTTCCACCCCAACCAACGACGCGCTGGAATTTTTTCGGGCCCTCGACGTGGTCGCGGTCCACGCCCGCGGGCCGCTCGGCGCCGAGCGGATTCGGCATCGCCGGCCGTCGGCTGCCGCCTTCGAAATCGAACACGCGCTGGCCCCGGTCGCCGAGTTGCTGACCCTCTGGGACCGGGGCGAACAACTCGATATTCCACCGGTTCCCGATCTCGGGCCGGTCATCGCCCGGCTCCGGGTGGCCGGGAGCGTGCTGGACGGCCGGGAACTGGCGTTGGTCAAGCAGACCCTTTCGGCGGCGCGGGTCGCCGCCGGCGAGATCAAGCGGGTGGCCGAGGAGGCGCCGGCCATGGCGGCCTCGCTGGTGCCCTTGCCGGATCGAGCCCTCGATCAGCGGTTGGTGGCGGCAATCAACGACGAAGGCGAAGTCCTCGACACGGCAAGCCCCGGACTGTTTCGTGCCCGGCGCGAAATCCACGCCGCCCGCGACCGTCTGATCAAGAAACTCGAGCTCGTGCTCCGGGGGGCCGATCCCCATGCGGTTCCCGCCGGGGCTCAAGTCACGGTCCGAAGCGACCGGTACGTCATTCCGGTCCGCCGCGACTCGCGCTCCAGGCCCGAAGGTATCGTCCACGACGAGTCGGCCAGTCAGGGCACCCTGTTCGTCGAGCCGACGGCCGCGATCGAGTTCGGCAATGCGCTCCGCGGGGCCATTGTCGACGCGGAGCGGGAACTGCTCAAAGTGCTTCGAGAGCTGACCGATTTGATTCGGCCCGCCGCCGAGCTGATCGATGCCGCCCATGAAATGTGCGTGGCGGGCGATGACGTGGTGGCGCGGGTCCGCTACGCCCATGCGGTCCGGGCCACGGTGCCCAAGGTCGGCGGCGATGCGTTGGTGCTCCGCCAAGCCCGCCATCCGCTGTTGATCGATCGGGGCTTGGCGGTGGTTCCCTTTGACTTTTCCCTCGAAGCCTCCGAACGGACCTTGCTGATCAGTGGTCCGAACGCGGGCGGGAAGACCGTCCTGATCAAGACGGCGGGTTTGGCGGTGTTGCTGACCCAATCGGGTATCGTGCCACCGGTTGGACCGGGCACGGCGTTGCCGGTCATGACCGCCGTCTTTGCCGACATCGGAGATCATCAGTCGATCGCCGCCGACTTGTCGACATTCAGCGCCCACGTTGTGTCGCTCCGCGAGATCCTGACCGAGGCCGGCCCGGCAACGTTGGTGCTGATGGATGAGATCGGGAGTGGTACCGACCCAGCCGAAGGGGGCGCCTTGGCGGCGGCGTCGCTCCGGGCGCTGACCAGGCGCGGGGCCCGGACCATCGTGACCACCCACTTGGGTTCGCTCAAGACCCTGGCGGGTGACGTGCCCGGCGTGGTGAATGGGTCGCTCGAGTTCGACGCCGATCAGTTGAAACCGACCTTCCGATTTCGAAAAGGTGTGCCGGGTCGTTCCTATGGCCTGGCCATCGCCCGCCGGCTGGGGGTCGATGCCACGGTCTTGGCGGAGGCCGAGCAGTCGGTGCCGGCCCAGGAACGGGCCCTCGACGAATTGCTAGCCCACGTCGAGACCCGGGCGCGCGAGCAGGAGAAGCGGGAAGCCGACCTGTCCGTCCGCGACCTCGACGTGTCAGCCCGCGAAGCGAACGCCGAAGCCATCGGGGAAGCGCAGGCACTCCGGGAAAAAGAGCTCCGGCGCCGGGAACGCGAGGCCGAACGGATCGGGCGCCAAGAGGCCCGGCGGCATTTGCTCGAGGCCAGGAGCACGGTCGAGGCGGCGTTGCGAGCCGCAGCGGGGGCGGTCGACTCGGCCAAAGCGCGCGACGCTCGCCGGATCATCGAAGAAGCCGTGGTGTCCGAACGCGCGGCCATCGAAGCGGTGGATCACGCCGAGGTCGATGAGGTTGACCCCGGGGCCACGGTGAAAGCGGGCCAGCGGGTTCGACTCGGGGCTGGGGGCACCGGGACCGTGCTCGAAGTTCGACACGACGCCAAAGCGGTCGTGGCACTAGGTTCGGTCAAGCTGGTCGTGCCGGTCTCTGATCTGACGCCGGTGGCCGGAGCCGGGCCGGCCGCTCGGCCGAAGTCGCCACCGCCGGATTTTCAGGCCACAGCGGCGTCCTTTGAGATCGATCTTCGGGGCATGCGGGGGAACGAGGCCGTTACCGTGACCACGGCCGCGCTCGACGCCGCGATTCTGGCGGAGAATCCGTACCTTCGGATCATCCATGGGATGGGGACCGGGGTGGTTCGTGACCGGGTTCGCCAGGCGCTCAAGACCGATCGGCGGGTGGCCAAGTTCGAGTTTGCTCCTCGTAACCAGGGCGGGACCGGAGTCACCATCGTTGAATTTGAAGCGGTCTGAATGATCCCGGACGAGTTGATCGAGCAGGTTCGCGATTCGGCGAACTTGATCGACATCGTCGGCGAGTCGGTGGCCCTCAAGCGGGCCGGGTCCGACTGGCGGGGGCCCTGTCCGTTCCACGGCGGGACTCACCGGAACTTCGCGGTAGTGCCGAAAAAAGGGCTGTACTACTGCTACGTGTGCCATGCCGCGGGCGACGTGTTCACCTATTTGATGAAGCGGTTCGGGATGGACTATCCGACCGCAGTGAAGGACGTGGCGCGGCGGGTCGGAATCACCATCCCGGAGCGGGGCGCCCGCGAAGGGCCGGATCCCCGCGAGCCGCTCTACGGAGCCATGGGCGTGGCCGAGGAATGGTTTGCGGGCCGGCTCCGTGACGGAGCCGATGCCGATCACGCTCGGCGGTATCTCGAGTCGCGAGACATTCCGTTGCCGGTGGCGGCCGAATGGGGCCTTGGGTATGCGCCGACGGATCGGTCGTTCGCGGCGGCCATGAAACAGATCGGGCTCGACGAACGGCTCCTGCTCGACGTGGGCTTGCTGGTCAAGCGAGACGATGGGACGGTCAATCCGCGGTTTCGGGGCCGGCTGCTTTTTCCAATCAAGGACCAGCGGGGCCGGGTGGTGGCGTTTGGCGGGCGGATTCTGGGCTCGGGCGAGCCGAAGTATCTCAATTCCCCGGAGTCGCCGATCTTCCACAAAGGCAACACCCTCTACAACCTGCATCTGGCCAAGGGGGCGATCCGGAAGGAAGGGCAGGTCATCCTGGTCGAAGGGTACTTCGATGCCCTTCGGCTCTACGCAGCGGGCATTGAGCACGTGATCGCCCCGTTAGGCACGGCCCTGACCTCCGACCAGGCGGCCTTGCTCAAGCGGTTTGCGCCGCTGGTGGTGCTGTTGTACGACTCCGACGGACCGGGCCTCAAGGCCACGTTCCGGACCGGGGATGAGTGCCTCCGGCATGGGCTCCGGGTCAAGGTGGCCACGTTGCCGCCGGCCGAGGATCCCGACAGCTTGGTCCGGAAGGGCGGGGCCGCGGCCTTGACGCCGATTCTGGAACACGCGGTCGATGTGCTGGAGCGGAAGATTCAGTTGCTCGAGCGGAAGGGCCGGTTCGAGGGCGTCGAGGGCCGTCGCGACGCGCTCGACCGGCTGCTCTCAACGGTCCGCGCCGCCAGCGATCCGATTGCCCGCGACCTCTACATCGCGCGGGTCGCCGAGCGGGTGGGACTGACGCGGGCGGTGCTGGAACACGAACTAGCGGTCCCAGCGCCGCTACCGTTTCGGCCGCCTGAGGCCGCCGAACCGGTGCGCCTCGACCAGCAACGGGTGCCTCGGCCGTCGGTGGAGCGGCGGCGGGTCGGGGCGCGGACCGAGGCCGATTTGCTCCGGTTGGTGGTGCACAAGCAAGCATGGCTCGATCGGGCACGGGAGGAAGTCCCGGCGGTCCGGTTCGAGGTTCCGACGTTCCGGGAAATCTATGAGGCGCTGCTCGCGCTGCCTCCGGGGTCGGCCCCGCTGGAAGCGACGCCCCGGCTGTCACCGGCCGCGCTTGCGGCGTGGCAACGGTTGCAGGAGGATGAGGTCGAAGCGGGCCTCGACGAAGACGGCATTTATGCGGCGGCGGTGACCCGCCTCGACGAACGAGATACCCTGCGGTCGCTTCCCCCCGGGTCCGATGTCGTGGCTCGCCGGGATTCGCTCTCGCAGTTGTCCCCCGAAGCGAAACAACGGATGTACTGGCAGAAGCAAACGACCAAACCCCGATCCCGTGGATGAACTCAATGCACGCTGAACTGGCAAAACTGCTCGATCTGCAGACCAAAGACCTCACGCTGCTCGACGCCGATGCTCGCCTCAAGGCGATTCTCGACGAGGTGGCGCGCCTCGATACCGACCTCGAGGCCGGCCGGCGCGACATCGCGTTGGCGCGAAAGCGCCTGGATGACGGGGTCAAGAAGCGGGAGGATCTGGAAACGCGGATCGAGGGCTTCCGGTCGATCCAGGACACGCGCCGGCAACGGCTCGAGTCCGCCAAAGGAGCCCGGGAGGCCCAGGCGGTCATGACGGAAGTCGAGATGGCCTGCTCGGTTCTCGCGAAACAGGAAGGCGACTGGGTTCGGACCGCGGAGGGCGTCCACGATCTCGAGCGGAGCTTGAAAGCCGTCGAAGAGCGGGTGGCGGCGTTGGAAGTGGCGCAGGTGGCGGATCGGGAGCGGTTGGCCGCCGAGCGGTCGTCGATCGAAGTGGAACGCGACGCCGCCAAGGCCGCCCGGAAGGGAAGCGCCGCCGTGATCGAGAAGGTCGTTCGGGCGCGGTACGACCGGCTCCGGTTGGCGCGCACCGTGGCGGTGGTGGTCGCCCTCCGGGGCGAAGCGTGCGGGGCCTGCTATACCTCGGTCCCCCGGAACCGGCGGACTCAGATCCGGGCCGGCATCCTGCTCGATGACTGTGAAGCGTGCGGCGTCATTCTCTACGCCGGGGACTTCGAAGGTTGAGGCAACTGCCGCCGCGGTGGATCGTGCAGGCCGCGCCCGATCCGGAGGCGGCCGGGCATTTGGCGGCCGCCATCAAGGTGCCGCCTCCGCTGGCGCGATTGCTGGTCCAACGCGGTCACCTGACACCGGAGGCTGCCAAGGCATTCCTCCGACCCGATCTCGACCGGCTGACCGACCCGCTCGCACTGGCGGGCATGGCGGAGGCCGTCGAGATCATCGTCGGTCACATCAAGGCCGGCAACCGGATCTTGGTGCACGGGGACTACGACGTCGATGGACAGTGCGCGGCGGCCCTGCTGACTCGCGGGCTCCGGGCCGCCGGGGCCGACGTCGAGGGGTTCGTCCCTCATCGGATGGAGCATGGCTACGACTTCGGCCCCGCCGGGCTGGCGAAAGCGCAGGCCATCGGTGCCAAGCTCGTCGTCACCTGTGACTGCGGGATTACGGCCGTCGATACGGTCCGGGCGGCCCGGGCGGCCGGCCTCGACGTCGTGGTGACCGACCACCACTTGCTTGGACCTGAGCCGCCGCCCGCGAACGCCATCGTCGATCCGCAGCGGCCCGACGATACCTCGGGGCTCGGCGCGTTGTGCGGAACCGGCATCGCGTTCAAGGTGGTGCAGGCGGTAGCCCGGGCGTTAGGCCTGCCGGAGTCGCTGCCGTTCCATTTTCTGGACTATGCGGCGGTGGCCACCGTGGCCGACGTCGTGCCCTTGGTCGGCGAGAACCGAATCCTGGTTCGCCACGGTCTCAAACTGCTGGCCACGTCACGGTGGCCGGGCCTTCGCGCCCTGATGACCGTAGCCGGGATCACCGGTGAGGTCCGGGCTTCCCAAGTCGGCTTCATCCTGGGGCCCCGGTTGAACGCGGCCGGCCGGATCGGCGATGCCGCCGATGGCCTCCGCCTGTTGCTCTCGGACTCGGCGGAGGAGGCCGCCCAAATGGCCCGGCGGCTCGAGGTGCTCAACGTCGAACGCCAAGCCATCGATCAGCGGATTCTCGAGCAGGCGATCGACCACATCGAACGCACGGTGGACCTTGACCGGACCGCCGGGCTGGTACTGGCCTCCGACGACTGGCACCCGGGAGTGGTCGGTATCGTGGCCTCGCGGGTCGTCGAGCGGTTCGGCCGGCCGGCCTTCTTGGTCGGGCTGGCCGGCGAGACCGGGAAAGGCTCGGGGCGGAGCATCAGCCGCTTCGACCTCCATGGGGCACTCGGCGAATGCGCCGACTTGCTGGAGCGGTTCGGCGGACATCGGATGGCCGCTGGGGTTACCGTGCGGCGCGACCGGTTAGACGCATTCCGGGACCGGTTTGCCGAGGTCTGCGCGAGGCAGCTCGATCCCGCCACGCTTGGTCCCGAACAGCGGGTCGACCTCGAACTCGGGTTAGGCGAGGCGTCCGAAGAGTTGGAGCGGCTCTGCCGGCATCTCGAACCGTGTGGCATGGGAAATCCCGGGCCGGTGTTTCTGGCCCGGGATGCCCGGCTGGTCAACTGGAGCTATGTGGGGCAAAAGAGCGAGCATCTCCGGGGCACGCTCACGGATGACGCCGGCGGTCTCCCCGCCATCGGCTTCCAGTTTGCCGACCGGGTCCAATGGCTGAATAGCACCGATCCCGTCGACGCGGCGTTTCGCCTCGAACGAAATGAGTTTCGGGGCCAGAGCAGCCTCCAGGCCCGTTTGGTCGGGCTCGCGCCGGCGGCCGTTCACGCGGCGTGACCCGGGTCATTGCCGGGGAGTTCGGCGGGCGCCGGCTGGTCGTGCCGGCCGACGACCGGGTCCGGCCCACCGCCGACCGGGTCCGGGAGGCGTGGTTCAGCATCCTCGGGGCCAGGGTGGAGGGGGCCACGGTGGTCGATCTGTTCTCGGGGAGCGGGGCGCTCGGGATCGAAGCATTGTCTCGGGGCGCCCGTTCCGCCACCTTCGTAGATCTCAATCAGCGGTCGTTGGCGGCCATTCGGGCCAACATTGCGGCGTTAGGCCTCGCCGGCCGGACCGAAGTCGTCCGGCAGGATGTGCTGCGGTTCGTGGCGGGGCCGCGGACCGACCGGTTTGACCTGGCGCTGGCCGACCCGCCCTACGGGCTCGGACTGGCCGAGCGACTGGTCCAGTCGTTCCGCGAGGCCCCGTTTGCGACGATGCTCTGTATCGAACACCGGAAGACCGAACCTGTGACCGGGGACGAGACCCGAGTTTATGGAGACACCGCGGTGACTTTCATGGGTGCGCAATGAGCCGGATCGCGCTGTATCCTGGGTCCTTCGATCCCCCGACCAGGGGCCATCACGACCTGATCCGCCGGGCCGCTCGGTTGGCCGAGCGGGTCGTGGTGGCCATCGCGGTCAATCCGAACAAGCAGTCGCTGTTCTCGGTCGAGGAGCGCCTCGACCTCCTCCGTCAAATGGTCGGCGATGTGCCGGGGGTGGAGTTCGCCCATTTCGAGGGACTCGTGGCCGATTACGCGAGCCGGATCGGTGCCGGACTGGTGATCCGGGGCCTCCGGACCGCGGGCGACTTCGAGTACGAACTGCAGATGGCCCTGATGAACCGCCAACTCTGGGCCGGGTTCGAAACCGTGTTCTTGGCGCCGGCCGCGGACCTGACCTATGTCAGCGCCAGTCTGGCCCGTGAGGTGGCCCGGTTCGGCGGCGACGTCAGCCCCCTCGTTGATCCCGTGGTGGCCAGGGCTCTGGCCAAACGGCTGGCCCGATGAATCATTTCGATCAGGTCCAGAGCCGGGCCCGCGGGCGAGGGGTTCGGATCGTCATGATCACGCAGGGTGACGGGTCGGTCGAGTCCGCCGCGGCCGTCTTGGCGGCCGATGGGACGGCCCTCGTCACCATCGTCGGCACCGGCGGAGTGATGCCTGACGACGAACCTCGGCTCGGACGGGTTGCCGCGGCCCTGCGTGACCGATGGCCCGAGCGGGTTCGGGACGGCATTCATGCCCTCGACTTGGCCACGAACCCGCTCCTGTTTGCGGTTGGCTTGACCGCTTGCGGTGAGGCCGACGTGTGTCTGGGCGGTACGGCCGTCCCGCTCGATGCTTTGGAAGAAGCGGGTCGGTGGCTTCGGGGGCCGGCCCGGGGCACGTCCGGACGGGGCCACCTCTCATACCTGCAGACTACGGACCGCCGGCTCCTCACGCTGGTGATTCCCGACTCCGCCGGCCCGCTCGACGCCAAGATGGTGGCGCGGCTTGCCCTCCAGGCCTCGGACCATCGGACCCGGGTCATCGGCGATCAATCCCGGGTTGGCTTTCTGGTAGCGCCCCCGAGCCAGGACGCGAGCCACGCCGACGCCGAACTCGCCCTGACGGAGTTCCGTTCGCTGGCCCCCGGCATCGCCGCCACGGTGGAGTGGAATTGGACCATCGACTCGGGGGCCTCGGAGCCGAACCGGTTCCGGTTTGGACCGAACGTTCTGATATTTCCCGACCCGATCTCGGGCCACCTGGCCGAGTTGGTGTTGCGGGACGCAGCTGACCTTCGCAGCTGGGGCCCTCTGTTTCCCGGCTCGACGTGGACCCTGGCCGGCGTGCCCGAGGGCGCGTCGCCGGCCGATATCGTGGCGGTCGCGACGCTCGCGGCCGCCGGAGTTGGATCGGCCTAACGATGGAGACCAAGATGAATTTCAAGAAATCGACCGCCGGGCAGGGCGTCACCGTGATCCGGGTCGAGGGACAGCTCGTCGTCGGCAACCGCCAGGAACTCAAGGGTCTGATTCAGGGGGCTCTCGAAGCGGGCGAGCGGAAGTTCTTGATTGATTGCTCCGGAACGGCCTACATCGATTCGTCCGGCCTTGGCGCCTTGGTCACGATTTCGAAGAAGGTCCGGGAAAGCGGCGGCGAACTGCGGCTGGCCGGCCTCAACAGCGACCTCCAGTCGCTGTTCGAGCTGACCAAGCTCGACACCCTGTTCACGATTGCCCCGTCGGTCGCCGACGCCCGCGCGGCCTTCTAGTGCCGGCCCAGTCCCGTCTCTCGGTCTCGCGCTCGGTGCTGGATGCCGCCGCCGACCTGGTGGCGGTCGATCTCGCGATGCCGAGTGATGTCGCCGAGGTCGAGCAGGCGGTCGAGTTGATGGCCCGCCACTGCTTCGAGGGAAGCCGGCCCTCGGATCGCGCCGCGTTCCGGCTCCGGGTCACCTTGGCCGAGGCCCTGAGCAACGCCATCCTCCGCGGCAACCTCGAGGATCCCAGGAAGTGCGTTTGGGTTCGAGCTGAAGTGTCGCCAACGGTCATTCGGTTGTCGGTTCGGGACGAGGGCTGCGGGTGTGAGCCGGGCCGCCGGGCCTGTCCGGCCCTGCCGGCCGATCTCGAGGACGATGGGGGTCGCGGTCTCTTCATCATCAACCAACTTGCTGACCAGGTCGAGTTCAACGACCAGGGGAATACCATCTGGATGACCCTGCCGCGCTGCTGAGGCGGCTCAAGCCGGTGCTCGACGCGCTCGACGGTACCACCGTCTGGCCCGATCGGCTCTGGCTGGCTGAGGCAGCGACCACTCGCCTGGTACACGGGGCCGAGCCGGGCTGGGCCCCGGCGCTCCCCGCGGCCGCGGGTTTGGTCCTCACCCCCGACGGTCCCCGCTGGTTTGCGCCCCTGGCCGACGAACCGGGCCTCTGGCTCGAGGGCGATTCCGGTCCCCGGGGCCCATCGGTACGGACCGCCACCGTCCTGGAAATCGTCGGCCATCTGCTCCGGGTCGAACGGGAGGTGGCCCGGTTGACGCAGGAACTCGCCAGCCGCTACGAAGAAATCGACCTCCTCTACACCATCAGCGAAATTCTGGGCCAGACCGTGCGGCTCGAAAAGGCGGCGCAGATCATCGTCCGCGCCGTGAGCAGCGTGGTCGGAGCCCGGCGGGCCTCGATCGTGGTTCACGACGAAGGCAGCCGGGTGCTTCGAACCGTCGCTGCTCTCGGAATTCCGCTCGGCCGGGCCGGTTTGATCGATCTCGACGATCCCCAGTCGGTGGCCGCCCGAGTGTTCCGGGAACAGCGGGCCCTGATCGGCGATCCGCTCGATGCCGTACTGGTCTCCGCCGGGAAGGAGGAGCGCGGCTACCAGGGGGCCGCCTTCATGAGTGTGCCGATCTGCTATGCCGCCCCGGGCGGGCCTTCGCGCTGCATCGGCGTGGTCAACCTGACCGACCGGGTTGGCGGCGACCGATTCGTGGCGACCGACCAGAAACTGGTGATGGCGATCGCCAATCAGATCGGGGCCGCGCTCGAGAATGCCCGCCTGGTGGAGCGGGAGCGGCAACAAGAACGTCTCGAGCGAGAATTGGAGCTGGCCTCCCGGCTCCAGCAAAGCCTCCTGCCGAAGCCGGCGGTGCTGGCGGGTATCGGTGATGTCGGGGTCCGGTGTCTCCCGCTCGAGTCGGTCGGCGGTGACTTCTACACCTTCAACCGGCTGGGGCAGGGCGGCGTGGCGGTCATGGTCGGCGACGTCAGCGCCCATGGCTTTGCCGCCGCGCTCCTGATGGCCTCGGCGGTGGCGGCGGCCGGTATTCATGTGGCCGCGAGTGCCGAGCCCGCCTCGGTCCTGGCCGCCTTACAGGAGAGTCTGGCGGAGAACCTGGCGGCCTCCGAGCACTACCTCACCGTGTTCTTCGCCCGGATCGATCCGGCCCGCGGGCTGTTGACGTTCGGCAACGCCGGGCATCCGCATGCGTTCCGGATTCCCGCCAACGGGCTCCCGCGGCGGCTGGAAGCAACCGCGCCTCCGTTAGGCCTGAGCCCGGCCCCCATCGGCTCGGCGGAAGTGCCGTGGGTGCCCGGTGAAGATCTCCTCTGCGTCTGGACCGACGGCCTGACCGACGCGGCCAACGACCGGGGCGAGCGGTTCGGCGAGCGGCGGGTCCTCGAGGCGATCCGGGCCCGCCGGGCGGAACATCCGGAGATGATCGTCACGGCCGTGATGGACCTGGTGGACCGCTTCGCCCCGGCCCCGTCCGACGACCGGACCATCTTGGTTCTCCGGGTCTAGGGCCCGGTTTCGTGCCGAAAAAAGCGCTGGGCCAGCATTTCTTGTCCGACCCCCGGATCCTGGCTCGCATCGCCGGGGCGTTGCCGGCGGGAGCCGGCGCCGCGGTGCTCGAGATCGGGCCGGGGCGGGGGGCCCTCTCGCGCGCATTGGTGAACCGGGGCGCCCGCCTAACGATGATCGAGCGGGATCGGGACTTGGTGGGCGGATTGACGCGGGAATTTCCCGAGTCGGCAGTCATCGAAGCGGATGCCCTCGATGTCGACTGGTTGACCGCGGTTGGTGTCCCCCCGGGCGGCCCCTGGTACGTCATCGGGAATATTCCCTACAACATCACGAGCCCGCTGATCGAGAAGGCCCTCGATCAGGCCACACCCCCGGTGGCCATCGTGTACTTGGTTCAAAAAGAGGTAGCGGTGCGGCTCGCCGCCGAGCCGGGAACCTCCGAGTACGGGGCCCTGACCGTCGGGGTGGCGGTCGCGGCGACCGTGGAACGACTCTTCACAGTACCGGCCGGGGCCTTTTGGCCGCCCCCCAAAATCGACAGCGCGGTCGTCCGGATCGTGCCCCGGACCCCGCCAATGGTCCGCGACCCCCGGTTCCGCCGCTTGGTCGTCGGGCTGTTCGGGGGTCGGCGGAAGCAGCTGGTGCGGGCCCTTCGCACGGTGCTCGGCCTCGAGGACGGACCGGCCCGAGGGCTGGTCGAGCGGGCCGGGCTTCGGACCGACCAGCGGCCCGAGACGGTCGGGGTCGAGGAGTTCGTCAGGTTGTTCGGCGTTGTCGTTGACGAAGGGATGGCAGGCCCGCTAACTTTGTGAAAACTTTCACATACCATGCCGAACATCGCCGACAACACCGTCCGACGCCTCTCCCTCTACCTCCTGTTTCTGGAGGACTTCCAACTCCAAGGCGCCACCACGGTGAGCTCCGGGGCGTTGGCGGCGCGGGGCGGGACGACCTCGGCGCAGGTTCGAAAGGACCTGTCGTTCTTCGGATCGTTCGGCAAGCGCGGGCTGGGCTACTCAGTGCCCCAGCTCATTCGGCGGCTCCGGGAGATCCTTGGTCTGGGCCGGCGGTACCGGGTCATCGTGGTCGGGGCCGGGAAGATCGGCAGTGCTTTGGCCCAGTACCGCGGTTTCAACCAGCGGGGCTTCGACATCGCGGCGATCTTCGACAACGATCCCGCCAAGATCGGGCAGCCCTGGAACGGACTGGTGGTGTCCGACATCGCGGACCTGGAACGGCGGGCCGCCGAGATCAAGCCTGACATCGCGGTGATCGTCACGCCCGGTGAGGCGGCCCAGCCGCTGGCGGACCGGTTGGTCGAGTGCGGCGTCACGGCCATCCTCAACTTCGCGCCGGTGCCGCTCCAAGTCCCGGACGCGGTCGCTGTGAAAGCGGTGAATCTCGTCTTGGAGCTAGAGGCGCTCAGTTACGCTCTAGCTAGCAAATAGGGCTCCCCGATTACCTTCCCCGCATGCCCTCAGTTCATGTCACGTCCGAGGTCGGCCCCCTCGAGGCCGTGTTGGTTCACACCCCGGGCAAAGAACTCGAAGCCGTCACCCCGCGCACTCGGGAAGACTACCTCTACGACGATCTGATCGGGCTCGAAGTCTCGGCCCGCGAGCACCGGCGATTGGTGGCGGTGCTCAAGAAGTTCGCCAAGGTCCACGAGGTCACGGATCTGTTGGCCGAGACCTTGGCGGGTCGGGACGCACGGGAATTCCTGGTCACCCGGACCATGGACGTGGTGGCCTCGGAACCCCTGGCGCAGCAGTTGACCGCGCTGGCCCCAAAGGCGTTGGTCCGGATGTTGATCGAAGGCGTCGAAGAGAGGGGCGGGGCCATTTCCCGCACGGTCAACGAGGTTGGGTTCGTGTTGCCGCCGCTGCCCAATCTGTTCTTTCCGCGTGATATCGGGATGGTCATCGGCGACCACGCGGTGGTCGGCTCGATGCGCTTCGGAATTCGCTGGACCGAAGAACTCCTGATCAAGACCCTGTTTCGGTTCCATCCGGCCCTGGCCAACGCGGGGATCCTGTACGACGGATCCGAGGAACGCCGGAGCAACTACACCCTCGAAGGCGGCGACGTGCACGTGCTCCGCCCCGACCTGTTGGTCGTCGGGTACTCGGAACGGTCGTCGACGGCCGCGCTCGATCTCCTCTGTGACGAGGCCTTCGCCAAGACCGGGGTGACCGACGTCGTGGTCGTGATCATGCCCCGCGAGCCGACGGCCATTCACCTCGACATGTTGTTCACCCAGTTGGACCGGGAGCTTTGCGCGGTGTATCCGCCGGCTTTTCTCGGGCCCGAACGGCTCACCATCCTGCATCGGCGGAAAGGAGCCAAGACGGTCCGGGAGCGGAGCGATCTGTTCGCGGCGCTGAAGCAGGTGGCCATGCCGCTGGCGCCGGTCATGACCGGGGGCAATCACCGCTTGTCGCAAGAACGGGAACAGTGGGCGAGCGGCTGTAATTTCTTCTCGGTGCGGCCGGGTGTGGCAATCAGCTACCAGCGGAACGAGGTGACGCTGCGGGAACTCGAGAAGGCCGGCTTCGCGGTGGGGCCAAGTCAGGATTTTCGGGCCTTCGACGATTGGGATGAGTCCCGCGGGAGGGTGGTGGTCACCATCCCGGGCGGCGAACTGGTCCGGGGCGGGGGCGGACCGCGCTGCATGACGCTGCCGATCCGGCGGGCCGACATTTGGTGACCGGCCTCGCGGCGGTCCCGGCCGGCGCGTTGGCTGATCGGGCCATCGAACTCCTGGTCCGAGGGCCGGAGTCGGCGGCGGTGCTGACCCGTGATGTGTTCGGGATGGCCCGGGCGCCGGCGGCGGTGGCGGAGCGGCTGGCCGTGGCGCTGCTCGGGGCCGATCCCCGGGTTCGGCGGCTGGCGGACGGGCGGTGGGGTCTGGTGGTGGGGGCCTCCGGATCGCCGTTGATCGAGGAGACCGCGTTTGCGGTGGTCGATGTCGAGACGACCGGCAGCCGAGCCGGCGGGAGTGATCGGGTCACCGAAGTCGCAGTGGCGGTGGTCCAGGGCAGCCGGTGCGAGATGGTGTTCGACAGCCTGATCAACCCGGAACGGCCGATTCCCCCGATGGTCGTCTCGATAACCAAGATTACCGATGCGATGGTCCGGAGCGCCCCGACCTTCGATGTCGTGGCCGACCAACTGCTGTCGGTTTTAGCCGGCCGCGTCTTCGTGGCCCATAATGTCCGGTTCGACTGGCACTTCGTCCGGTCGGAACTGAAGCGGGCCAAGT
>SXGU01020390.1_pt1 | contig 17074 bp, 14 predicted proteins | sample 3174531 | NCBI WGS metagenome assembly SXGU01 (sample SAMN11356863, study PRJNA531348) | freshwater metagenome | isolation source: freshwater sample F1-140 | place: China: Fuxian Lake, Yuxi | collected 2017-12-25 | reverse complement strand
TGCGCGCAGGCCCGGAGAGAAAAGTCCTTGTCCTCGAGAACGTTGATCCCGCCGAAGAGGACGAAGGGCGCGGAGTTCGAGATGTCGTGGCCCTTGATGATGTTCCTGAAGTTAAAATTCATTTTCCGGTCCTTGGCTCGATACTTATTGGTGCCTATTTTATATAATGGCTCACAGGGAATTGGAAAGGACTTCTGCCATGCATTCGAAGATCGGCCTCTCGGTGCTCGACCTCTGCCCCATCCTCTCGGGACAGACGGCCACTCAGAGCTTCAAGCACTCCGTCGACCTCGCGGCCTTCGCCGAGGGCCTCGGCTGCCGTCGGTTCTGGATGGCCGAGCACCATAACATGAGCGGCATCGGAAGCTCCTCGCCGGAGGTGCTCATCGCCCACGTCGCGAGCGCGACGAAGCGGATCCGCGTCGGCTCCGGAGGGATCATGCTCCCCAACCACGCCGCCCTCCACGTCGCCGAAGTCTTCCGGACCCTCACCGCCCTCTACCCGGGACGGATCGACCTCGGCGTTGGCCGGGCCCCGGGCTCGGACTCCCGGGCGGCGAGCGCTCTGCGAGGGGGCCGGGGCCTTACCGCGGAGAACTTCCCGCAGCAGTTCTCCGAACTGGTTTCCTACCTGGACGATCAGGAGGCCGTGGTGGCCGTGCCGTCGCACGCCGAAGCCCCGCAGCTGTGGCTGCTCGGGAGCAGTGACTTCGGCGCGCTGATGGCCGCGGACCGCGGTCTCCCGTACGCCTTCGCCCAGCACTTCTCCCACCTGCCGGCCCTGGAGATCATCTCCCTCTACCGGGACCACTTCGTCCCGTCCCGCTGGCTGGAGAAGCCGCGGTCGATGATGGGCGTGCACGTGATCTGCGCGGACACCGACGAGGAGGCCCGGGAGCTCGCCCTCTCCTCGGACCTGTCATTCTCACTCTTCGTGCAGACGGGGAAGAGCATCCCCCTTCCGACGGTCGCCGAGGCCCGGGCCTATCCCTATTCGGAAGAAGACTGGAAGAAGGTCCGGGCCTCGGCGATGCCGAAGTTCGTGGGCTCGGCCTCGACCGTCGAACGCCAGCTCGCGCCCTACCTGCGCGCCGGCGTGCTCGACGAGCTCATGGTGCTCACCATGGTCCACGACCAAGGGGCCCGCCGGCGTTCCTACGAGCTCCTGCGAGGCTTCCTCAGCTAGGGCTCAGCCGACTCTTCTCCGCGTGGATGGTGTTGTGCCAGCTCATGTCTTCGAGGAGGAGGAGCCGGAGCTTGTCGAAGCACTGGCCCCAGGACTCTTCGCAGGCCTTCGCCGAAGCGGCGTCCGGGAAGCCCCGCTGGACGATCCGCACCTCCGTCTGGCCCCGGGTCTGCCGGAACTGGGTGATGCAGTCCAGGTTCTCAAGGAGGGGCCGGCCGTCGGGCCCCCAGACCGATTCCTTCTGGATGAGCTTGGTGTCCGGGATGAACTCCTTGAACTTCCCCTTGCAGGTGTACTCGCCCTCCGGGCCCGTGTGGATGAAGGTGTAGTCGCCGTCGACCTTGGCGTCGAACTTCGGGATCCGGAGCTTCATCCCGTCGGGGGCGGCCCACTTCTCGAGGAGCCGGGGTTCGGTGAAGTAGAGGAAGAGCTTGTCGGTTTCGATGGGGATCATCTTGCTGACCTTGACCTCGATGGTCTTCGAGATCTGCTCTTCGTGGAGCACGGAGAGGAAGTTCCCCGCGGGGTCCTTGAACCAGGCGACGAGGGGCCCGCTGTTGTGGGTGATGCCGTTCTTGTCCGTCCCTTCGTACTTCTCGAACTTCACTCCCTTGGAGGAGAGCTCCTTCACGCTGCGCTGGATGTTCTTCACCGGGAAGTTCAGGACGGTGAAGGTAGCCGGCACGTGGTCTTCCTTGCAGTAGACGAGGATGCGGTTGCCGTGCTCCAGGTGGATGAACAGCATCGGGTCGCACCCGGGGGGCCTTTCCTCCGTGACCTTCATCCCCAGCACCCTGGTGTAAAAATCTTTCGCCTTCTTTAGATCGTTGACGGAGAAACTACTGAAGGCCTTGGTTGAATTGAACATGCGCACCTCTCTGACAGAGTCCCAACACCTTATGGTAGGAGTCTAAAGGTCTAAAGTAATGCAACGGTGAGGCGATTCCGAGGAAATGGGTCGCGTATGCCCTACTCTCTTTTGGTTTCCTTGAGGTAGAAATCCGTGGGGAACTGTTCTTTCCGGAAGGAGCTAAGACTCTTCCGGATGGCCGGGAGAGCGTCCAGGAGGTTCTCCGGACTGGCCTCGAACTTCGCGAGTTCCCGGGAGATGAGCTCTCGGTTCTCGCGCAGCTTGGTCAGCTGAGAGAGAGTGAAGTCCTTCGCCGCCGTCAGGTCGGCGTCGCCGGGGCTTTCGATGAGCTTCTCCACCCGCCGCTGGAACTCGGCCTTCGTTTCAAGAGGTCCGCGCTTCACACTTATCCCCGGGATCTTCACCTGGTACGTCCCGAACTTCGTCGAGCTCGGGATGGTCACCAGGGCGCTGAGGTTTGCGAAGTCGGCCTGGGCCGAGTACGGGTAGGTGAGATCGAGCCTGAGCTCCCCGGCTCCCTTACCCATCGCCTCCAGCGCGTGGTCGATGTTGGTGACGTCCGCGTCCGAGAAGCGCTTCGCCTCGGCGAGTGCTCTCAGGGCCCGGTCCCGGTCCTCGGAGATCTTCAGCGTCCGGGTCCCGTTCTTCTGAGAGTTGAGGTAGGCGGCCGCTTCGGTGAGCCGGGCGTCCACCTCATCCGCTCTCCGGTAGGTCATGTAGTCTCCCACGCCGCCGGGGAGGTTGAAGCGGGACTGGAAGGAGATCGCCCGCATGGCCTGGAGGGGCTTGACGTTCTTTGCCAGGGAGATGGCCCTGGTTACCATCGAATGGAAGGCCTCGTGGGCGTCCCGTAGGGTGAGATTCTCCTGCTGGGAGAAATCCCAGTTCCGTCCCTGGGAGTAGTAGCGGTCGCTGCTGCTCAGGTGCGCATCGAAGTTCCGCTTCCGGTTGGTCGTCGGGTCGAAGAAGAAGCTGTCCCCGCCGTCGACGATGTCCATGGCGTCCGAGTAGCGGGATCGCTTCAGCGACTGCAGGTGCTTGTGGAGAACGTGCGTGCGGGTCGCCGCCGACCCGCGCAGGATCTTGAGCTTCGTTGCTCCCGGAATCTCCGGGACACTTTGGATCGTGACCACGTACCCTCTGGCGCGGAGGGACTCGGCCATGTTCTTCACCATGGCGTTCTCCGCCTCGAGGATCGCCGCCTCGTCCGGTTCTTTGGCCTTGACCAGTTCCGCGATCCGGGCCCGGGACTCGTCCGTCGCCTGGTCGTATTTTCTTATCGACGGATCCGGCAGCTTCGCTCCGGAAACCTCGAGCACCCGCTCCTTGAGGTCGGGCCCGGCGTGCGGATCGGTGTTCCGGAGGATGAGCCGGGGCCCGTCGATGTGATCGGTCACGTAGTCGACCTTCCAGAACTGCTTCTCGAAGCGGATGATCTTCCCGGCCACGTCTTCCGCACTCTTGTTCCTGAGCCCCGGGACGGTGTAGCGGTTGACCTTGGTCTTCTCCCCCTTGGGGGTGAGGTCCGGGAAGGCGAAGAGGTCCTGGACCTTGAGCGAAAGGTCCACGTGGTCCTGGGCCGCCTTCTCCACCAGCTGCTTGAACTTCGACCGGAGCCCCGGCGGGTAGCCGTTCTCCACCGTGAGGTGCTCGACCATGTTCTCCAGGAGGGTCTTTGGTCCGGCGTTCCGCACTCGCACGTCGAGCGGGAGGGCGTTCAGGAGCTCGAGGGGCGAGAGCTCTCTTCTCCCGACCTGGTGGATGATCGCCTCCGTCAGCACCGGGTTGTTCGCCATGGCCCGGGTGAGACCCGTGTCCACGCCGGCCTTGCTGATCACGTGCTTCCCGTAGCGCGCGAGGCGGATGTAGAGTCCCATCTTGTAGACGGAGTGGGCGCAGCTCTTGAGCATGCCCTTGGCACTCTCCTGCATCCGCTGGAGGTCTTCCTTCGAGAACGCGCCCTGCGCGTCCTGGATGCTCCGGCGAAGTTCCTGAGCTTCCGCGAGGGTCCTGGTTATCTGCTCCCGTTCGAGGGCGAAGTTGTCTTGGCGCTTGAACTGGTCGCGGCTCTCGAGTGCGGAGTCGAACGCCGCCTGCCCGCAGACGGAGATGGCGGTCAGGAGGTACCCGCCCGGGGCCACCATGGCGATCGCGGCCCCCACGGTGAAGTCCATGAGCAGCTGGCCCTTGCCCTGGTTCTTCAGCGCGGTCTTGATGTGACCCCGGAGGGCCTCCATGGCCGCGCAGCCCTGGGTCTTGAGCGCACTCCGCACCAGCCGCGCGGGGAGGGTGATGCAGTCGATCTCCTTACTGGTGGAATCGTAGAGCGTGTTCATCGTCACCCGGGCAAGCGCGCTCGCCGCTCCCTGGCCGAAGTTCCGGTCCAGGACCGCACTCTCCTCCCGGGCCACCTCTTCCGGAGTGAGCGGCCGGTCTTTTAGTTCGCTACTCTTGCCGGGGTCCAGGAGGGCTCCGGCCATGCAGATCCGGCGGTTGAGCCCGGGGATCGCGATGGTGGTCGGGACCCGGATCGCTCCGTTTGCAAGGGAGCAGAGCCGCTTCTTGTAGCAGTCTCCGCTCTGGACCTCGGCTTCGAACTCGGAGAGTCCCTGCTCGAGAGCGGGCAGGACCTCCGGGCCGATCATCCGGGCCAGGTTCTCGTAGAGGGCACCTTCGTCGTACTTCCGCAGGTACTCGGCGCACTTGCGGTTATCGGTGGTGGTCGCCGCACCCAACCGGCACCAGAAGGCCTGACCGTAGTCGTAGAGGCTCTGGCGATAGGACCCGGTCTCTTCATCCAGCGGGGCCGAGAGGTGGTCCATGATTTCGTTTGAGCGCAGGCACGAGTCGCAGGACATGACGATGGTCCGGTCGATCTCCCTTCCGGGGATGTTGTCCTCGCCGGCGATCTCGCTGCAGACGTACCTGTGTTCGAAGCGGCCGGTGGCGTGAGAGTCCTCGAAGAACTTGTTCATGTTCTCCTTGAAGGCTCCCTGGTAGAAGTCGTAGAGGTCCCGGTGGGTGGTCTGGCAGAGGCCCTTGGCCTCCGGGACAGGCCTCAAGATGTCCTTCAGGTACTGGCAGGTGAGGGCCCCTTTACCCTCGGAGTTTCCGTTCCCGAAGTTGGACTTCCCCGCTCCCGGTTCCTTCCCCTTCTCCTTCCCCTTGCCTTGCTCCTCGGGAGGACAGTACTCCGCGGAACCAAGTTTGCTCGGGTCGCCCATCCCGGCGAGCTCCACACCGAGGCGCCGGAGCCTTGCCTGGAAGACCAGCTTCAGTTCTCGCCGGAGGTTATCCCGGCAGGACGTCGGCTTCACGCCGTCGCTGAAGACCTCGACGTTGTTGTCCACGTCCAGCTGCGAGAGGAGGTGCATGGTGGAAGCGTGCAGCCTCGCTTCGTCGAGCCGCGACCGCATGACCGAGCCGCAGCTCTGGCACCCGGATCGGATCGCCGGATAGTTTTCCACACTCGCCCGGTCCACCGGAAAAGTAATCTTGTCATCGACGGCCCGGTTGAAGCTCGGGTCCCGCCGCATCTCCCCGAGCCGGGCGAGGAAGTCCGTGACGAGGTCGCTCGCCGCCGCGTCGATCCCCTTCCCGCACTCCTCGCCGGTGGCACTGGAGAGGGACTCCTCGATCTGCGCGCGGACCTTCTTTGAGAGCGACTGCTTGGTGTCCTTGCTGATGGAGACGCTGATGCAGATTTCCCCCGGGCCGCAGCCGCTCTTGCAAACGAGCTTTCGTTTCTTGGCAAACGCGCTGGTGCAGTCGCTGGGAGAAGTCTCCGTTTTGATGGAGAGGGCGCCGGCGGAGAAGGCCGCCAGAACTGCGGTCAAAACGAAGATGAATTTTCCAAGGCGGGCCGGCATGTTCTCGTTTCGGTTTCGGAGGAAAATTTCTTAGGAAATGGAGGCGAATTTTCAAAACGTTATCCGTTTAGGGCCGTTGGAAATCCACGACTTGCGAAGGGGGAAAATAGATCTCAATGAATCGCCGGAGTAACCGACAAGGACGGTATGACAAATATCTTAATTCTGCTGCTTACCGCCGCTAGCTTTGCTCACGCCAAGATGTACGACCGCTGCCCGGAGCCCATGAAGCTCGTGGGGAAAGACTGCGTCTACTACGCCGGAAACCTCATCGACCCGACCTTCGACTGCGGTTCGCTCCTCGGAAAGTTCGGACTGCTCGACTGCTCGAAGTCCGCCGGGAAGATGTGCGACGAGTGGGGCGTGGGTGCCTGCAAGGATCTCATGAACACCTGCTCAAAATACCGGGACCCGAAGTACGTGAAGCGGTTCAAGGGGGAAGACCTCAAGGCGGCGAAGGCGACGGAAGACTACTGCAAGAACTCCTACTTCGTCATCACCGACCCGGAGAACAAACCAACTCCCGCAGAGAGCCCGGAGAAAGTGAAGGCCGATCAGCAGGGGTACGATTTCCACGGGGCCCTCATCCTCTACGACGCCGCCAAGAAGAAAGAAGACGCCGACCGGGCCGCGAACATTCCCTACGCCGGAGACGTCCTCTGCCCGATCCCGGAGTTCACCCAGGCCCTCCCCGAGGTGTACAAGCGCTGCCTCGACCGGAAGGACCTCGAGTCGAACACCTGGACCAACGTCAATTCCCGGACGTGGCCCTTCTACAAGAACGGCATCCAGCACCGCCTGCGGAAGAAGGACGGCTACCTCGAGATCGCCCTGAACATCCTCCTCCAGTACGAAGGAGACGAGAAGGACCGGGACTACGTCCTCGGGAGGATCTGGAAGGCCCGGAGCTGTGTCGACAAGTTCTTCCTCAACCACCGGATCAAGCTCAACCTAGGCCTCTCCTCGGATTCGAAGAGCTGGGCCGCCTGGTGGAAGGCGGACATCTACAACATCAAGGTCTCGAAGTTCGTCGACACGATAAACTCGAAGCACTGGGCGACGTCCATGCGCTTCGGGAATGGCCCCGCGGACCTCAACGACTCCGAGCTCTGCGGAACCATCATCCACGAGCTCGCCCACCGGCTGGGGATCCCGGACCGGTACTACCTGAACACCCCCTACTTCGCGCGGGACAAGAAGACCATCATGCACGACGGGAACTGGCTCCTCCCCTACGCCTACTTCACCGAGGAAGACCTGAAGATCCTCTCGAAGCCCCTGTGCAACTACGACCGCTTCCCGGCCCAGGTGCTGCCGGTGCCGAAGCCGGCCCCCACGCCGCTGCCGAAGAACTAGTCGCACCTGAGCGGAGAGTTCTCCCGGACGTACTTCTCCAGCAGGTCCCAGTAGTGGTGGTCCGTGCGGGTCACCTTCCGGTAGAGGATGCCCTTGAACCAGGGGTAGTTGTGGAGGAAGATGGCGATGAGGTCCGACGGGACGGAGATGCTGTAGTACTTGAGCCAGTTGATCCCCTTCCCGTTCACCTTGAAGTACGGGATGAGGTTCTTGTGCGTGACCTCGACGCCGGAGAGGTAGAACTTGAGCTTCTCCTTGTCGAGGTAGACGAAGTTGATGATCTGCGAGAGCACGAAGCCGTTGACCCGGATGGTGGAGATGTCCCAGCCCTTGTCGCCGAACTGGGAGAAGTGCGGGTAGTTCTCGATGAGGTCCCCGTAGCGGATGGGCCCCGCGGGGATCCCCTCGCCTTCGAGGACTTCGCTGTGGATGGAGATGTCGGTGTTGGTGACCTGGCGGGTGAGCTCCACGATCTTCTTGCTCCAGCAGGAGGCGTCCTCGGCGTTGATCGACTTGGCGACGTAGCCGCCGATGTCGAAGGTCGTGCTGCCGATCTCCTCTTCGTAGTCGCGCCCGAGGATCTGGTTGCGGGAGACCTTGGCCTCCTCGGTCAGGTGCGCGATGTGCTCGTCCCGGGGGACGTCCTTGGTGATCTCGTGGAGCTTGTAGGAGAGGAGCTTCGACGCCTTGGTCTTCGGATCGATGTCGATGAAGGCTTCTCCCACGGCGACCGCGTAGGCGCCGGTCTGGACGATGGGGACCTGCTGGCCCTTCTTGTTGACGGCGAGCACGGGCTCCGGGAGCGCCACGTGGGAATGGCCCCCGACGATGAAGTCGATGGCCTTGGACTTCTCGGCGAGCTTCTTGTCCACCTCGAGGCCAATGTGGGTCAGGGCGATGAGGTAGTCGACCCCGAGCTTCTTCGCCTTGGATTCGAGGTCGCCGACGTCATCCAGGGGGTCCTTGATCGAGCCCGTGTCCCGGATGTAGTACTGGTAGTGCGAGTCGTTGGTGGTGAGGCCGAAGATCCCGATCCTAAGGCCCTCGGTGTCGACGACGTCCATGTCCTTGATGATGCCCTTGAGGCCCTGCCACTTCTTGTGGCGCAGGTTCGCCGAGAGGATTTTGGTCTTGAGCTTGGCCTTGGTGATCTGGTCGTAGAGCTTCTTCCCGCCGAACATGAAGTCGTGGTTCCCGAGGACCGAGAAGTCCACGCCGAGCTCGTCGAGCATGCGCAGGGAGGTGACCCCTTCCTCCGCCATGAAGAACGAGGAGCCCTCGCCGAAGTCCCCGGCGTCGAGGAAGAGGGTGACGGCGTTTTGCTTCCTTCCGTTTTCTCTGATGGCTTCGACCATGGTCTTGAGCCGGGCGTAGCCACCGGTGGCGAGCCGCGGGCCCTCGAAGAAGGAGTGCAGATCATTGGTGTGGATGATCTGAAGCTTGAGCGCGTGGGCGCTCGGGCCGAAGAGTGTTGTGAGGCCCAGGGCGAGGGCCAGTAGGACGAGGGAGTTCATCATGCCAGACGGAATGCAAGCCACTTACCAGGTCCCGGGGGTACCCAAGTCCCGAGAAAGGCACGGACTCCTCGGCCGTCGAGAGCGAAGAGCTGTGTAGAAGTTCGACAGCTGTCAGGGCCCTAGGCCTTCGGCGGGTCCCCGAAGCACGCCTTCCCCAGTTCCCCATTCCGGAACTCGGCGAGGACCAGTTTGTAGACGCGCGGATAGTCCGGGAGCCCCCGCTGCATGAGGCAGCCCCGGACGACCGCGATCCTCTGGAGGACCTCGTCCACCGGGAGCTCCAGGGAATCAAGCTTGAACCGATCCTTGAGCTCCGGGCCCTTCTTCTCGAGGAGGTACCCCAGGACGAAGCGTGCGGTGTCCTCCTCGTCGGCGATGTCATCCGGGATGGCGTGGATCGCGCTGAGCCACAGAGCGTGTTCCTCTCTGTCGATCTGGGGTGGCATGACCCCCGGCGTGTCGAGAAGCTCGATGTCCTGGTCCACCGTGATCCACTGCTGGACCTGCGTCTGCCCGGGTTTGTCCGCGACCTTGGTCGCGTTCCTGCCGGCGAGCTGGTTGATGATGGTGGACTTCCCGGTGTTCGGGAGGCCCACGATCATCAGCTTGAGCTTGGTCTTCTTGGTGACGTAGGTCGGGTCGCAGGCGCGGCGGTTCTCCTCGACGATCTTCCGCGCGAGCTGGACGGCCTTCTTCATGGCCGGTTTGTCGAAGCAGTTCACGAAGAGGAACGGATCGCCCTGCTCCGCGAACCACTTCGACCAGGCCGCCATGGCGCCGGGGTCGCAGAGGTTGGCCTTGTTGAGGACGATGAGCTTCCGCTTCTCCCCGAGCCCGGCCCCGAGCTCCCGGTTGCCGGAGGCCAGCGGGACGCGCGCGTCCCGCACCTCGAGGACGATGTCGACGAGCTTGAGCTTCTGCTTGATCTCACGCAGGGCCTTTGCCATGTGGCCCGGGTACCAGTTGAACACGGCGTCTTTCGGCGCGCTGGGGTCGTTTTCTCTTTTCATGGAACATCTCTAGCATAAGAAAAGCAAACACGGTAGAATGACCCATGGGAAAGCTCGTCTTATTCTTCGGCCTGATCCTCACCGCGACGGCCGGCAGAGCGCAGACCGCCGCGTACTTCGAGCAGGGGACGCAGGAGTTTGGAATCAGCAACGTCAGCATCGGCTACTCCTCCGCCAGCGGCCTCATCGTCGGCGCCGGGACCCGCTACCAGTACTTCGTCCTGGACCGGGTTTCTCTGGGTGGGACCGCGTTCTACCACAAGACGGAGAACCACGAGTGGATGGGCTTAGGCCCCGTGGCGTCCTACATCCTCTTCACCTACGAGAACTGGTTCTCCCGGCTGGACCAGCAGGTCACCGCCGCGAAGTTCAACGGCTTCGATGAGAACTTCGCAACCTTCTCCGGCACCATTTCGCTGAGCCTCAACTACCTGCCCCAGGGGTCCAACTTCTTCGTCGGCGCCGGCTTCGCGCACTCTTACCCTCTGAGCGACGGAGACGTCCTCCGGAGGAACACCGTCCAGATCTTCGCCGGCTGGTTCTGGAACTAGAAACCGGCCCCGTCCTCGGGTGCTTCCTCCCGGTAGTAGAACTTCTTGAGCTGGATGAAGTGGGTTTCCTTGAGCTTGCCGCGGCGGCTGCACATGAGGTTGGTGACGTCGAGCTGGTAGGAGACGAAGGCCTCGAGCTCCTCGTCGTAGAACTCGTGGTAGCAGTCCGGGAATCCGAGGAGGTGCCCGAACTCGTGCCGGATGGTCCACTGGACATCGTACTCCGTTAGCGGAGCGTTGGCGTCGAGGTAGATGACGGTGCCGAAGAGCCAGTTGACGTGGGGAGTGACCCCGGGTTCGAAGACCACGCGGGAGACCTGCGGGTCCGAGGTCCGGAGGAAGTCCAGATTGAGCCTCCACCCGTCCCACTGCCACTCGGCTTCGATGTTGTCCTCCAGGAACCGGTGGACCTCCGGACTCCCCGGGTGGGTGAAGGGGAAGTACATGTTCTTCTCATCCAGGACGCTCCAGGTGTGGTCGGTGCGGGAGCCCCAGAGGGAGAAGAAGCTCTGGTAATTTTTTTCTCCGGCCTTCCAGTGGGCAGTCTTGAACCCTAGGACGTTCGCCTCCAGGACTGCGGCCTCGAACTTCTTTGCGCACTCAAACCTCGAGCGTCCGGAGTTTAGACAAAGCAAGAGGAGGTGCCTCTTGAGGTAGTCCTGCTTCGAGGGCCCGATGGTCGCCCAGGCCCTGAGCTTCGAATCGAGGTCCGGATCATCTCTGAGCTCCAGGTACCCACGCACGTCCGTGGAGATCCTCTGGGCCAGGAGGTGCTTCTTGGGCCTGTTCATCCGGTACCGGGCCGCGAGCTGGTAGGCTTGGTCGATCTGGAAGAGCCACTCGACCAGCTCCCTCTCGGTGAGACCAGGCCTCGCCTGATAGGGACCTTGGTTGAAAACAATCTCCCGTACCGTCTCCGGGACCAGGGCCCGCAGGATTGACCAGCGGTCTTTGATGACCTTGAAGTTATAGACCCGGGGGCCTGAAACCGGATTCCCCGCCTGTGTTGCCCGGCTGGTGAGTGAGAGCTTCGATCCAAGAGGCCGAGCTTGGTTGATGAAATCTACCCATTCGAGGTTGCGCTTTCCGAATTCTAAGAAGGCCTGCAGCTCCAGGTCTTCGGCGTCAGTAACCATTTTATAGGTAGGATTGGCCTCGAGCAGTCTTAAGTACTCCTTGCCAGTCATCTCCAGGTCCATGTGATGGCTTCTGGCCAGAGCACTGGTGACTTGAAGAATGATGAGAAAGGATAAGATCTTGAGCATAGGAAGAAAGCATAGCCCATAGGATGAAGAAGCCAAATTTTTAGTTTTTTAGCTCGGCGTCATGGATTAAATGCATGCCAAATCACGTCAAATAGACCATACTCTCCCAAACACAAACAAAGAGTCAGGCATGCAAGATATCATGAAGTATTTCAAAGGTTCGATACTACTATCTCTAATTGGAGCTGCGGCGGCATTTTTCATCGGCCAGTATTATTCGGGAACCATGGCAGGTGCGCTCTCGGCCCTCTTCCTGACAACGGTGCTGAGCGTGCTTGAAATTTCCCTCTCCTTTGATAACGCCGTCGTGAACGCCATCGTCTTAAAGAAGATGACTCCCCTCTGGCAGCACCGGTTCCTCACCTGGGGTATCATGATCGCAGTCTTCGGGATGCGGCTTGTCTTCCCACTTCTCCTTGTGGGCGTCATGGCCTGGATCAATCCGATCGACGCCCTCGTTCTCGCTGCAACGAAGCCGGACGAATACGCCAAGATCATGCTCTCCGCCCACGTGAGCATCGCCGCCTACGGCGGGGCCTTCCTCATGCTGGTGGCGCTCAAGTATTTCTTCGAAGAAGGCAAAGAAGTTTTCTGGATCCACGTCATCGAAGCTCCCATCAGTAAGCTCGGCCGGATGGAGGCCGTGGAGATCGCCGTGACCCTCATCACCCTCTACATCTTCTCCCAGTACCAGGCCGACCAAGAGAAGATGAGCTTCCTCGTGAGCGGGATCTGGGGTGTGGTCACCTACGTGGCCGTGGACGGCATCGGCGCCTTCCTCCAGTCGCCGGATGAGACCGACCAGCTGGATCTTAACCGTGCCAGCATGGGCATGTTCCTCTACCTGGAAGTCCTGGACGCCTCCTTCTCCTTCGACGGAGTGGTCGGGGCCTTCGCCATCACCAACAACCTCTTCGTCATCATGATCGGCTTGGGCGTCGGTGCCATGTTCGTGCGAAGCCTGACCATCATGCTGGTCGAGAAGGGAACCCTGAGCGAGTACCGGTACCTGGAGCACGGGGCCTTCTACGCCATCGGCATCCTCGCCGTGATCATGTTCGCCGGAACCATCCAGCACATCCCGGAGGTCTTCACCGGCCTCATCGGCGCGGCCTTCATCGCCCTGTCCCTGTGGTCATCCATCCGCCACAACAAGAAGCACAACCTCACCCAGGGTCACCGGATCTAGAACTTATTTAGAAATGCCAGATTCAAGGCGACTAGGAAAGACGACCGCCCGGCGGCCCGGTGAGGCGTGCTAGAGGCACGCCGCAGGGAGGATTGACGACGGCAACGCTGGACCGGGCCGCCGGTGCGGATGGCGTTTATAAATAAGTTCTAGCAGTGGAGTTGGTTGATCACGGCTCGGACCCCAACCAACTCCGCGACGTTTTCTTCCAGGAGCTTCCTGGTCGTCACGTCCGGGACGTCGCCTTTGAGGATCACGAAGCCGTTCCGGACCACGATCTCGAGCTCCGGGAGGATCCCCTCGAAGTCTCGGGCCAGGCTCTCCCGGATGTCGTTTTTCATCTTCAGGTCCCGGGCGAAGTCCGGGGTGTCGGCGAAGCGGGCGTAGTCCACGCCGTGGTCGGGCCCGAACTCGTTATCGAAGACGGTTCTCCCGACGTCCCGGTTCTGGAAGCCGCCGCGACTGTGATCTGAATTTTCTCTTACCCACCACATGTGAACTCCTTTATGTTTGCTCCGGGATGAGGACGAGCTTCCCGATGGTCATCCCGGACTCCAGCGCCAGGTGGGCCTCGCCCACCTGGCTTAAGGGGAAGCTCTTGATCTGAGGCAGAACTAGTTTTCCAGCTTCGTACCATGCGAGGAGCGCTCCCATGGCCTCGGTGAAGAGGTCCCGCCGCCCGAAGAGGAAGGAGAGGTTGAAGGTGATGAGGCTCTTGTTCTCCGAGGTCATGTGGAGCGGATTGAACCGCGGAGTCCGGAGGTACGCGAGGACGAGCCGGGGCCAGTTCACCTTCCCTCCCGACTTCGGCAGCATGGTGTGGGCCCCGTAGGAGACGAGCTTCCCGCAGGGAGCGAGGTGCCGGTAGCTCTGCTTCAGGGTCTCCACTCCGTTGGCGTCGAAGGCGAGGTCCACGCCCTCGGGAGCGTACGCCTCGACCTTCTTCCAGAGGTCTTCCTTGGACTTGTCGATGACGTGGTCGCAGCCCAGGCCCCGGACCGCTTCAACCTTGTGGGAAGCCCCGACCACCCCGATGCTCTCGATGCCGGAGATCCTGCAGAGCTGGACCAGGGAACTCCCCACCCCGCCCGCCGCCGAGTGGATGAGGGCCTTCATCCCGGGTCTGGTGATGACGTTCTGGAAGAGGGCGTGGTAGGCGGTCATGAAGACCGCGGGGAAGGCCGCACCCTCTTCGAAGCTCATGCCTTCGGGCAGGGTGTAGAGCTGGTGCTCCGGTACCGCTACCTCCGAGGCGTAGGCGTTGAAGAGGCTCACCCCGAGGACCTTTTGCCCGGGCCCGAACTTCCGGACTCCGGCACCGCAGGAGCGAACCACTCCCGAGAACTCGAACCCCGGGGTGATGGGCCAGCCCACCATCTGCCGGGCCGATTCGTAGAGGCCCCAGCGGACAGCGACGTCGGCGTAGTTCACACCGGTGGCCTTCACGGAGACCACCACCTGCCCCGCCTCTGCCCGGAGGCCCTCCGCCTCTTCGAGCTTGAGCTCTTCGTACCCGCCGGCGCGGTGGATGACGATCCTCTTCATCATACCGAGGCGTGGTTCCCCCGGTCCAGGAGGTTGTCCCGCAGCCAGCGGACGATCTCGTCGCTCTCCAGGAGTGGCCTGCCGTCGATGAGGAGGCAGGGCGATTTCTGTTTCCCGGTGAGCTGGACCAGTCGTTCGATGGCCCCGGTGGTTTCGTCCAGTTCGGAGAGCTTGATCTGGGAGCCGAGGTTGTTTTGATCGATGAAGTCCCGGACCTTTCGGGAGTAGGGACAGTGCCATCGATGGAGGAGTTCGAGGTTCATACGCGTTCCTTTTTTCCTGAGGTGATCGACTGGTCTAAGGGTAGCCCGGAGAAGAAGCTCTGGCGAAACCTCGTGCAGAAAAAACCAGGATTTTAATGGTAATTTGCGATAGGAGGAGCAGGTGCTAAGGCTACCGATTACCGAAGCGCGCTGACAGCCCCAGGGTGTACTGCGAATCATACTTGTCTTCGAAGTTTCGCACCAGGGTCACGCCCGCGTTGAGCGCCAGGTTCGAGGCGACCGCGAGTTGGAGTCCGGCGCCGGCGTACGGGTCGACTCGGAGTTTATTCGTCTTTTCTTCGCTCACCCCACCGGTGGTCACCGTCGTCTTCCCCTGCGACGCCCGGCCACCGGCGCGGAGGTAGACTCCGAGGAAACTTGAAAGGCCATAGGTGCTCCGAAGGCCCAGCGCGAGCCGGTCGGAGGTGTCCTCAACTTTCTGGGAGAGATCCGGGTAGTCCTCGCGGGACTTCGCCTGCGTGAGCTCGGCTTCGGCGGCGAGGGCCGTGCTCCCGTAGAGGGCCCGGAGTCCATAGGTTGCCCGGGAGACGTACTTCGAGGGCTCCGGGTAGCGGACGAGGGAGGTCTCCACTCCGTAGAGAGGCTCGACGGTGAACTTTTGGTTTGCCGCGAATGCGGTCGCCGCGAACGCGGTCGCCAGCGGAGTAGAGAGGATCAGGAGGAGGTGGAATCTTGCCATGAGGAATTCTAAGCCCGCGGAGAAAAAATTTAAAGGCGGTGAGATTTTCTCGCCCGTGAGCGATTCGCTCGGGTATAAAATTTCATCTAATCTTAAATTCGAAGCCCTTGCTATTTTACTTCGAAGCTTCGATGTGATTTAGTTAATTATGGGAAACCCCGTACATTCAAGGAGGAGTATGATTTTTTCACACACGGCAAACGCATCGATGGACGAACTCACGGACTACGCCAAGGCCCTCGAGGGACTCGTGTCCGACATGAGCAGCTCGGACCTGCCCTACGATACGAGACTCGAGATGATCCGGACCATGGTGACGGAGTATAACAAGACCCACCCGGACTTCCCGATCCACATCATGGACCAGCGGATCGGCTCGACCTACGACCGCTCCGAGGCCACCCAGGGCCGTCGGAACTCGGGTCCCCTAGCGCCGGTCCGCCGGCGCTGGAGTTCTCACCGGGAGCTCGAGGACGAACTTCGCGCCCGCTCCGTGCTCACTCTCCACCGAGATCCGCCCGTGGTGGAGCTCGGCGATCTGCTGGGAGATGTAGAGCCCGAGGCCCAGGCCACTGTAGCTCTTGGGAGACACCGCCCGCTCGTAGCGCTTGAAGATCCGCTCGTGGTCCACCGGCGAGATCCCGATCCCGCGGTCGCAGACCACCAGGCGCGCCGTCTCCCCGACTTCTTCCACCTTTAGCTGGATGGGCTGCCCGGCCCCGTACTTGAGCGCGTTGGTGAGGAGGTTCACGATCACCTGTTCGATCCGGAACGCGTCCCAGGTCCCGACGACGGCCTTCCCGGGATGGAAGACGATCGAGCTCCCGGACTTTTCGATGTTCTCCTTGAAATCCGTCAGGACCTTCCGCAGGAGCTCGGTGAGGTTGACTGGGGCCAGCTGGAGCTCGAGCTTCTTGGCGGAGAGCCGGGAGACGTCCACCAGTTCCCGGATGAGCCGCGAGAGGCGCTCGACCTGGCCCTGGGACGTGTAGAGCATGCGGAGGACCTTCTCGGCGTCGAGCCGGTCCACCTGGGACGCGGAGAAGAGCTGGATGAAGGTTTCCATCTGCAGGCTCAGCGGCGTGATGGGAGTCATGAGCTCGTGGCTCGCCATGAGGAGGAACTCGTCCCGCGCCGCCAGGGCTTCCTTGAGCTTCTCGTTTTCCCGGGTCTTCTGGATCGCCTCCTCCAGGAGGAGGTTCTTCTTCTTCAGCTCCTTGGACTGGAGGTAGAGCTCCACGAAGACCGCGACCTTGGCCCGGAGGATGGTGGTGTTGATGGGCTTGAAGAGGAAGTCCACCGCCCCGGCCACGTACCCCATCTCCTCGTACTCGTCGGTGCGGTGGATGGCGGTGGCGAAGATGATCGGAGTGTTCTGCGAGAGCGGCTCCTTCCGCATGAACTTCGCGGTCTGGAAGCCGTCGAGCTCGGGCATCTGGACGTCGAGGATGATGCACGCGAACTCCTGGTGCTTCACCAGCTCGAGCGCATCGAAGCCGGAGAGGGCCTCCTTCACCACGTAGCCGCTGCCCTTGAAGGCGGCCTGCAGCGCGATCAGGTTCTCAAGCTTGTCGTCGACGACGAGGACCTGGACGAGGGGGAATCCGCTCATTCACAGAACGCCCGGATCGCGCTGGTCAACGAGTTGAGCTGCACGGGTTTGATCAGCACGGGTTCGGTGCCGATGGACTTCGCACTCTCTTCGTAGGCGGAGCAGAGGACCACCGGAATCCGGGAAAAAATCGGATGGTC
>SXGU01523141.1_pt1 | contig 17081 bp, 9 predicted proteins | sample 3174531 | NCBI WGS metagenome assembly SXGU01 (sample SAMN11356863, study PRJNA531348) | freshwater metagenome | isolation source: freshwater sample F1-140 | place: China: Fuxian Lake, Yuxi | collected 2017-12-25 | reverse complement strand
GGCGTCGCCGATATACTTGTCGATGGTCCCCTTGTAATAATGAATGACACTGGTTACCGGCGTTAAAATGGCGTTAATGAGCTCGCACAGCTCATGCGATTCCATGTTTTCGGAAATCGTCGTAAATCCGCGCACATCGGAAAACAACACGGTCATTTCCCGGCTTTCACCCTTCAGCGAAAACTCTTCATCGGACTGGCTCATCTGTTCCACCAGTTCAGGCGGGATATACTGGCCGAAGACGCGTCCCAACTGTTTTTTTCTGCGGGTTTCGAAGAAATAACCAAAGAACAGTTGAATGCTGTACAGCACGGACAACAAAATAAGTGGGATCGCTAAAATCGTGTCGATATTCTCAACCATCCAGCAATAAAAATTGGCGACGATCAGGCTCACCAATAAAAAACCAAAGGCAATCGCCGAGACAATGACGGAAAGCCGCGGAAAAACAAACACAGCCAGCAGGCAGATGGCTATCAGCTCGGCAATTTCAGCAATAACGATATAATCCGACCTGGATTTAATACTTTGATCGAGAAAACCGCTGATGATATTGGCGTGTATTTCCACGCCCGGATACACGCTTTGCACCGGCGTGGCGCGCGAATCGTTCAAACCGGCCGCCGTTGTTCCGACGATAATGATTTTGTTCTCCAGAATTGCCTTATCGGCAACACCATTTAAAACATCGCTTGCGGAAACGTAGGGAAAACTGCCGTTGTGCCCGCGAAACGGCACCCTGATTCGACCGCGATCATCAACCGGAATAGTGAACACATCCATACGCAAGCCCTCCAGCTTGGTGTGGGGTTGGTTTAAGCCATATTGACCGGTAATAAACTCTATCGGCGGCGATTCCAGTGAAAGCCTGATCAGCGCCAGCGATAACGCTTCGTAAAGATGATTATCATAGTGGATCAACAAGGGCAGTTTTCGATAGACGCCGTCGGCATCGGCCTCCTCATCTATGCTGGGGTTGCTGAAAAATCCGCCCGATGCGGCAACCCGTTGGAGTTGCTCCAGGTTGCCCGTGTAGCTTTTCTCATTAAACAGTGAGGACGTGAACGGCAAATTGTCTGTAGCCGTCAATGGCGGCGGCAACGCGCCTATTTCTAGTATTTTTTCGGTTTTGGGACTGGTAAAAAAACCCAGCACCACCGGCCTGTTACGCAGGCTTTTGGCCAACAGGTCATCGTAGGACAATTGCGGTTTAAGCTTCTCAAGCTCGGCTAAAAATTTTGCATCGCCCTGCATCGACTCACCGGCCATTTTTTCCAGCAAACCTAACCCCGAACTACGATCGGGTTCCGAAAAAACCATGTCGAACCCCAGCAGTTTGATATGGTAATAATCAAACAGTATATCCACCAGGTAGCTCATCTTATCCCTTCCCCAAGGCCAGCGTCCTTCCAGGGCGAGGCTGGTTTCATCAATATCGACAATGACAATGCGGGAGTCGATGGTATTGGTCATGGTCATTCGCATACGCAAGTCATAGACAATATTCTCTATGCGTTGCAAAATGGAATAAGGTTTTAAGCCGCTGATATGTCCTATAAAAACAGCGGTGATCAATGCACACAGCAAGAGCCGGTAGACTTTGAGCCATTTGTTGCTAAATTGCATTGGAACCTTACCACGCAGCTACTAAGGGAAGTTATCAACCCCTCTCATCAATGAAAAACCAAAATCCGCCCCTATCTCGAGTGATGCTTTCAGACACGGCAGTTTTAAATACCCGGTTTAATTTTAGCTACAGTCGCCCGACATACAAGAAATTCCTGTAAAAGTTGCGTGATTGATTTCGTGTCTTTCGCGCCGTTCGTAGACTATTTAAATGATTGAATGATTGCAAAATCGGAGCATTACTCAACTCACCATTGCGATTTACGGACGTTAAAGTTGCGCCCCTTGATTTTACCGTTTCGTAAACAACTTAACGCTTTATCAACACTGTCGCGTTTGACAGCGACATAGGCATGAGCGTCGAAAATATCAATTTTACCGACTTCACTGCCGGGAATGCCTGACTCTCCGGTCAAGGCGCCCAATATATCGCCGGGGCGTACCTTATTCTTGCGCCCGCCGTCTATCCATAACGTGACCATCGGCGGTTCAAACCGCTGTTCATAGCTCATTTGAAACGGCGCCAGTTCATCCCATTCGCTTGAAACCGCCAGGAACTCTTCAATGGCTTTAACCCGCGCTAATTCCTGTTCTGTGCATAAGCTTAATGCCAGGCCTTTTTTGCCGGCTCGGCCGGTCCGTCCAATCCTGTGTAGATATATTTCCGGGTCCCAGGGCAGCTCAAAGTTGACGACCGCCTGCAAATCCTTAATATCCAGGCCACGGGCCGCCACATCGGTAGCCACCAAAATGGAACAGCTCTTGTTGGCAAAACGCACTAATACCTGATCGCGGTGTTTTTGTTCCAGGTCGCCGTGTAGCGCCTGAACGGAAAAGCCGCTGTTTTCCAATGCATTGGCAATATCCTGGCAATCTCTTTTGGTATTGCAGAACACCACGGTCGATTCGGGCCGATGATAAACCAGCAAATAACCCAGTGCGTTGATGCGGTTAGCCTTATCGGTTTGATAGAAACGCTGCTCGATACTGCTGTCATGATGGCTGGTTTCAATACTCACGGAAACCGGTTTGTATTGGAAAGCCTGGCTCATTTCCCGGATAGGATCGGAATAAGTGGCTGAAAACAGCAAGGTTTGCTTGTGATTGGGCGCATAGGAAATAACATCCCTGATGACTTCTTCAAAGCCCATATCCAGCATCCGGTCAGCTTCATCGAGCACCAATACTTTTAAATGACCCAAACGCAAACTGCCTTTCCGCAGATGTTCCTGCAAGCGCCCCGGCGTACCGACGACGACATGAACGCCGTGCTCCAGCGAACCCAATTGCGGCCCAAAAGGCACGCCGCCGCACAGGGACAGTATCTTGATGTTTTGCGTAAAACGCGCAAGCCTGCGGATTTCCTTACAGACCTGGTCGGCTAGCTCGCGTGTCGGACAGACAACCATGGCCTGAACTCTGAAGCTGCTCAAATCCAGTCGGGATAATAAGCCGATACCAAACGCGGCGGTCTTGCCGCTGCCGGTTTTGGCTTGTGCAATCACATCCCTGCCCTCCAGGATGTGCGGAAGACTTTCCGCCTGAATCGGCGTCAGATGGGTATAACCCAGGGATTCTATATTTTCAAGCAAGGCGGTTTTTAACGGTAACGAGGAAAATTCAGCGGTGTTCACAAAGTACTCTTGATAGCGGAGAAAATGGCGGCGGAATCGCTGCCTTATTGCTTTAATGATAACAGATAGCAGCAACCCACATCGGCGTAACTTTTTACAAGTCTCAAGACAAGTAACATTTATCCGGCATAATAAAACCGAATATCCGATAAGGCGTTAAAAATGCTAAGATGTCCGGCTTTATTACAACCATTCCTTATCCATTCATCATCTTATCCATGTCTACTCCTTTAAAGCTGCCACTTGCGTCACTGAAACTTAATGTCGATTTGGCCGGTTTTGAATTTCCGGAAGTCGCGAGGTCAACCCGAACCATTTTAGGCCAGCCCAGAGCCCAATCGGCGCTTGAATTCGGCATTGCCATGCCCAATCCCGGTTACAATATTTTCGTCATGGGCGAACCCGGACTTGGCCGCTTAACGATGATTACCAACCATCTGGATGCGCTGGCGCAAACGATGCCGGCCCCGTCTTCTTATGCTTATGTGGACAATTTTGAAAACCCGCGAGAGCCGTTAACGGTTGAGCTGCCCGCAGAACATGGACAAACGTTCAGTAAGGATATTGAAAAGCTGATTGACGATCTGCTGGCGACTTTCCCGGCCGCCTTTGAAAGCCCGACTTATCAGCAAAAAAAATCGGCTATTGAGCGTCAATTGACCCAAGCTTATAACAATGCCATCGACTTGGTTGATAAAGAAGCCCAGGCCATCAATATCGCGCTGTTCACTGAAGGTGAATCGATTACCTTTGCCCCGGTCAGGGACAATAAATCCCTGAACGACGAACAATTTACCCAATTACCGCAAGCAGAGCGCGATGCTTTTCATAAGGATGTGGAAAAGCTGGAAGAATATCTGAGCAATGTTTTGCTGGAGTTGCCGCAATGGCGCCGGGCCATGGTGGAAAAAATCAAGCAGCTTGATAACGAAACCATCAGCCTGGCGATTGAGCCGCTATTCAGCGAACTGAATGATAAATACCAGGAAGTCGATGATGTCATCACTTATCTCGCGGAAATAAAAAAGAACCTGGACACAACCATTGCCGACTATCTGATGCCCAACCGGACATTGGAAGCGCGTGACAACACGGCTAAAAAACAGGCGCTCACCGAACAGTATGCGCCGAATATTCTGGTCGATAACAAGCGGGAAAACGGCGCACCGGTTATTTATGAACCGCATCCTATATACCAGAACCTGTTTGGCCGTATCGAGTATGTCAGCGACCAGGGCACTTTAGTCACCAATTACCGGCGGATCTGCGCAGGCTCATTACATAGAGCCAATGGCGGTTATTTAATTCTCGATGCGGAAAAATTGCTGACCTATCCCTTTGTCTGGGAAGGGCTTAAGCGCGCCTTGCAATCCGGCTGCATTGAAATCGAATCGCCGTATTCGGAGCTCGGCATTAATACCATTACGCTTAAGCCGGAAGTGATCCCTCTCAATGTTAAAGTGATTCTGGTCGGCCCGCGCGATATTTATTACCTGCTGGAAGAGCTGGATAATGAATTTAACGAGATGTTTAAAATCCTGGCCGATTTCGATAGCTACATTCCGCGCACCGATCAATCCATGCTCGAGTTCGCCCGGTTAATGATTAAACAGGCGGAAGATTCGGGCGCCAAACCGTTAACCCGCGCAGCGATCGAATGCCTGATTGAACATAGTTGCAGACTGTCGGAAAACCAGCATCATTTCTCGGCGCGCATTAACGATACGCTGGAGATCATCGGCGAGGCCAACCTGTTTTGCAAACAAAGCAATCAGGCCATTTGTGACCGGGTACATATTGAACAGGCGCTGGCCGCCAGGGAATACCGTAACGGCAGAATGTCGCAAATCATGCTTGAAGAAATGCTGGACGGCACGATACTGATCGATACCGACGGCGGCGCGATAGGCAAAATCAACGGTTTGACCGTGCTGGAAATCGGCGGCAGCAGCTTTGGTGCTCCGGCGCGGATTACCACAACGGTTTATCCGGGGTCCCGCGGTATTGTCGATATTGAGCGCGAAGCCGAACTGGGTCAGGCGATTCATTCAAAAGGCGTGATGATTTTAACCGGCTATCTGGGACATTTTTACGCCCAGCAGTTCCCTCTGGCTATCTCGGCCAGCATCGCCATTGAGCAATCCTACAGCTATATCGACGGAGACAGCGCCTCCCTGGCCGAGCTGTGCTGCCTGATTTCCGCGCTGACGCGGACGCCGATCAAGCAATCGTTTGCCGTAACCGGTTCGATTAACCAGTACGGCGAAGTTCAGGCAATAGGCGGCGTTAATGAAAAAATTGAAGGCTTTTTCAGGCTTTGTCAGGCACGCGGCCTTAACGGCGAGCATGCCGTCATTATTCCTGCCGCCAATAAACGCAACCTGATGCTGAAACAGGAAGTCATCGACGCCGTTGAACAGAACTTATTTGCGGTTTATGCCGTGACCACGGTCGACGAAACCTTGACATTACTAACCGGACAAATCGCCGGCGCTGTCGATAGCGAAGGCAACTACCCGGAAAACAGCATTAATTTCAAAGCCATCTCGCGGTTAAAAGAGATTTCAGAGATGGCTAATGATGACGACAGGGAGGAAGGTGCTTAAAGACAGTGAGGGGAAAATGACTACTTATCAAGACATAACCACGAAGACACGAAGAGCACGAAGAAAAATACTTGGTTAATTCAATATATTGAAAACTTCGTGTGCTTCGTGTCTTCGTGGTGAAAAATGCTTTTGCTTGGTATTTCGTGAGACCCCGGATTCATCGATCAATAACCCAGGGGGCGCCATGATCAAGCGGTGCGGGCATATCGGCGAATTCGGCCACTGCTGTGAACAGCGGGTCGAAATCCTTCTCGAAGTTGCCTATCAAACAGTCGGTAAGATCGCTCCGCAGCGAAGGGTAGGCCTTGAACAGGTCGGAGAACCTAAAGCCATGGTCATAAAAAGCATAGACCAAACGGCGCATGGCTTCTATGCTCTTGCATAATTTCAGGCCATAGTCGGTAAATTGCCCGGCGCGGACATCCCCTAAAGCAAGCGCCTTATGGGCGGCGTCGGCGGCCATTTCACCGCTCAGCAAGGCCAGATGAACGCCGGAGGAAAACACCGGATCAAGAAAAGCAAAAGCATCGCCCGCCAGGACCAATCCGTCACGCGCCACATGCCGGGAGCGGTAGGAATAGTCGCCGGTGACCCGGAATTCGCCCACTTGTTTGGCGGTGGCCAAATGATCCTGAATCCAGACATTCTCTGCTATGTTTTCCTCGAAAATGCGTCGAGGATCCTTGCCGTTGCGATACAGGTAATCGCGTTCAGCGACAACGCCGACGCTGATCCGATCACCCGACAACGGGATATACCAAAACCAGCCCTTCTCAGGAATATAGGCTACCGTGGTCGCGCCCTCATCGACGCCGGCGTCGCGCTTGGCGCCGATATAATAGGTCCAGATGGCAATCTTCTTAAGTTCGGGGTCCGGGACGCGCCAGCCCAAGCGGTTAATGGTCAGCGCATCGCGTCCGCTGGCATCAATGGTGACCGGAGCGCGAAACTCCATTTCCTCGCCCTGTTGGTCGCGGATGCGCACGCCAACGACGGTTCCGTCCTCGACCAGCAAATCCCGAACCGAAATTCCCATTCTGACATCAACGCCAGCGGCCGCCGCGTTGTCAAGCAGCATCTGATCGAAATCGGCCCGCTCCACCTGCCATGTGATTGAACAAGGATGATCTTGGTGCAGGAAAAAATAAAAAGGCTGCGACGCTTTGCCGTCCGCCGAGATAAATTGCACACTGTGTTTACGGACAAACTTCGACGCTTGCAATTTTTCCAGCATGCCCAGCCGCTGTAACGAAAAATAGCAGTAGGGCATCAAGGATTCGCCGATATGGTAACGCGGGAAAACTTCGCGCTCAAACAGAATGACGCGTCGCCCGTGCTGAGCCAGCACCGTCGCCGCTGCTGAACCGGCAGGCCCGCCGCCGATTACGATGGCGTCATAAGCGTTTTGCTGGGATGAATTTTTCATAAAGATACCGGTAATGTTGCTTGAGTGAATAAGACTGTCGAGGCTTAGGGCTTAAGTCCCAGGCCCGCCATGCTGTGCAAGAAAGAAACGCTGCAAGAATCCATCGACTCGAAGCAACCCGTTGGCAGTCAGTTCAACCTGATGCTCATTTATCAACAGCAAGTCTTCTTTCATGAGTTCGTCGAAGGGTTTGGCAAACTTTTCCAGGATATTATGGCCGAATTTCCGCTGAAAATAGCCACTGTCTACCGACCCTGTTTTTAATTGCAGAATCATTTCCCGAATGAGCCGCTCCTCGACCGTGGCCAGGTAAGCACGGCTGATTGGCAATTCCCCTGTAAATACGCGGCGCTGATAATTGCCGATGTCCTTTTCATTCTGGATATGGGCGCCGTTCAGATGACCGAAGGCGGAAACACCCAGGCCGATAAGATCGCCGCCGCGCCATAGGCTGTCACGATAGACGAAGTGAGCCTTGTCCTTGGTCTTGACGACGGTATAGGCCGAGCTGGTCTGATAGCCCGCCTCTGCCAGAGCAGCGAAGGCTTCCGCCTGCCAACGGCGTTTGCTGGGCCAGTCAGCCGGCGGGCTTGTCGGCTTGCCCTCATTCTGCAATTGCCTGTAAAGGGCGGTGTTGAACGGCACCTCCATCTGATAAATAGTCACGGAATCAGGGGCAAGCTGCAAAACCTTAGCTATATTGTCGCGCCAGTTCGCGTCGGTTTCTCCGACCATACCGGCAATCAGGTCAATATTAATTTGTGGGAAACCCACCTTGCGCGCCGCTGCAAATGCCGAATAAATATGTCTGGACAAGTGAGCGCGGTTATTTGCCTGCAGGATTTGGTCGTCGAAATTCTCGATACCCAGGCTCAGGCGGGTAACGCCCATTGCTTTAATGGCGGCGAGTTTCTGCTCATGGAGTGTGCCCGGTTCGCATTCGAAGGTGACCTCTTCCACCCCGTCCCAAGGCAAGTGGCTTTGTAATTCGGCAAACAATTCGCGCAGCTGGCCCGTGCCTAGATAACTGGGGGTTCCGCCGCCAAAGTATATATACTTGAGACGACGGTTTGCCATGTAAGGCAGGGAGGCATAGTGGGCAAGCTCGTTGCCGAGCGCCCGAATGTAGTCACTGATCTCGGACGAACTTTTCTCGGTATAAACGCGAAAATAGCAAAAGTGACAACGCTTCCGGCAAAATGGCAGGTGTATGTATAGACCCAAAGGCTGATTGGAATCGCCCGCTGCATGAAGCCGATTCAGGGCTGTATCGGCAGCGTCGGCGGACCAATAGGAAAACGGCGGATAATTGGCTACGAAATAATTGCCGGTAGGGTTTGTTTCGACCTCCATCATTGATGTCCTTCGCACGGGCATTGCTTCGCTGCCATTAAGTTAAGGACAAGAGCTACCTCTCGCTCCCGGACCGGGTTGGGAAACGGGTAACAGGATAAGGAAAAAATGCTTTTAAATTCCCCTCTCCCTAGCCCTCTCCCGGAGGGAGAGGGGATTAAATTGCTTAACTTAATGGCCCTGCGAACGGTGGCGGGAGCGATTTTTTCATGCTTTACAGTCATTTTAGTCAATCTTCGTGCGCGGTTTTAGTTTAGCTGCATAAGCCATATACAACAGTTCCGGACAGGCATTCATAGGGCCTGCTGATAGATACTCTCAAAATCAGCCGCCGTTATCGGTCGAGGGTTGAACCCTGCGGTCCATTGCCTACCGGCTTCATCGGCAAGACTCGCCAGCCATGTTTGTGGGACGCCTAAGCGGCCAAGGCCGGTGTCAAGACCAGTGCATTGAAGCAAGCCGCACACGGTGGCGACAAGAACATCCACAGCGCTGTCTGTTGGCATGTCCTCCCGAACCAGTTTTGCCTCGATAGCGAGTTGCGCATAGAGTTGGGCTATCGGTGCTAGCCGGCTGTTGTAGCGGATGACGGCCGGTAAGACGGCTGCAATGGCTTGACCATGGACGATGCCGTAATGAGTGGTCAGGGGATTGGCGGCAGCATGCGCTGCGCCGAGCATGCTGCGTTCTATTGCCAGACCTGCATAAGCGGCGGCCAATTGCATCGCGTAGCGGGCCTGAATATTTTCCGGGTCGGCGATAACCACGCCAAGATTATTGATACACAGCCTGAATGAGGCAACCGAGTAGGGCCATGAGTCAGGGTTACGTTTGAGAGTGACAGCCGATTCCAGCGCATGCGCCAAGGCGTCGACACCGGTGCAGGCGGTCACATGGGCCGTTTGTGTCAAGGTTAGCAAGGGGTCCAGAATGGCCACAGTGGGCATGGCCTTGCTGTCACCGCAGGCCATTTTGACATGGCTTTCAGCATCAGCAATCAGCGCGAACGATTGGCTCTCACTTCCCGTACCCGCAGTGGTAGGTATGGCAATGAATGGCAACATCGGCTTGCTTGCCTTTCCCATCCCCCAATAATCCTTCATTATCCCGCCATTGCTCAGAATAAAGTTACAGCCCTTGGCAGTGTCCAGCGCCGAGCCGCCGCCCAGTCCAATGATGGCGTTTATCTTCCCGATACGAGCGGCGGCGACGCAATGGTCGACTTCCAATGTGGTCGGGTTTTCAACCACCGCATCGAACACAGTAACAGAGACTCCTGCATCATTGAGTATCTTGGCGACATATCCGACATGGCCTGTCTTCACAAGGCCCGGATCAGTCACCAGCAAAACCCTCTGCACGCCCAGACTCGAAACCACCTCGTGCAGTTCTTTGATGCAACCCTCCCCATGAATAAAACGGGGCAAGTTCGGAAAATCGGGCAGGAAATCAAAGGGAATCATGGTACAGGCGCTTTTCAAATCTATTAAAAAATAGTATGTAACCCGAGTCGGGAAATGGCAAGTTTTGTTTTCGAACACGCCTCGGCCGGTTAAATTGACGGTAACGCCAGCGCCGGCATACAATCCTAAAACCACGTAACCATCTGGCCCAGGCATTGATTTTAAGGCCTTGACGACAAAACCTCCTTGCGACAGCCGAGTCGCAGTCCTGCAACACATAACCGCTTAAATGATATGCATCAAAACCGCCCATCACCCATGCCAATCGCTAGCGGCCACTTTATAGCCGGCAAACAAGTCCCCTCCTGCAACAGCCAGACATTCGCAAGCCACAACCCTTGCACTGGCGGCATAGTCGGGTATGCCGCGCGCGGCGACGCATTGGACGCCGAAGCCGGGGTAAGCGCGGCCTCGTCAGCGTTCAAAGCCTGGTCCGGGCTGCCACCTTCCGAGCGCGAACGCGTGTTGCTGCGGGCCGCCGACAGAATCGAACAGTCCGCTATAGATCTGATAGACCTACTCATTGATGAAAGCGGCTCCACGCAATCAAAAGCGCGTTTTGAGGTCAATTACACAGCATCCCTGCTGAGAACGGCTGCAGGTGAGGCGCGACGGCTGTACGGAGACACCTTTCCCAACGATAAACCGCAGCGAATTTCCCTGGTCATCCGCGAACCCTTGGGTGTTGTCGTGGCGATCACCCCTTTCAATGCACCATTGGTGCTGTTGGCAAAAATGACGGCTTTCCCGCTCGCGGCAGGAAACACCGTGGTTGCCAAACCCTCCGAAGAGACCCCGCTAATCGCGGTTCGCTTTGCCGAGTTGCTGTCGGCCGCCGGCATGCCTGACGGCGTATTCAACGTCATAACCGGTTACGGCAGGGAATGCGGCGAAGCGTTGACGCAGCATCCGAAGGTTCAAGGCATCGCCCTCACCGGCTCCACTTCGACCGGCCGGCGTATAGGCGCCATCGCTGCTGCGGGCATGAAACGCGTGCAGCTTGAACTGGGCGGCGATAACCCGCTTCTGGTGTTAGCCGACGCCGATCCGAAAAAATCGGCGGACATTGCCGCAGTTGGCGCGTTTTACCATGCGGGGCAAATATGCATGGCATCATCCCGAATCATCGTTGAGCGCGCCATAGCGCACGAATTCGCAGAAGCGTTGACGGCCAAGGCCGCTTCATTGCATCTGGGCGACCTGCGCGACCAACGCACCGCTTACGGCCCGCTCATCAATTCCCAGGCATTGGCGCGGGTTGACAGCTATGTACGCGATGCCCTGGCAAATGGCGCGGAACTGCTTAGCGGGGGACAAGCCGCAACCGGACTTACCTATAAACCGACCGTGCTGTGGCGCGGCAAGCATATAAGCCGCCCCTCGTGCGGCGAAGTTTTCGGCCCCGTGGCGACGGTTTATCCGGTGGATGATCTGGAGGCGGCGCTGGCGTTGGCCAACGATAGCGAACACGGTCTTAGCGCCGGAGTGCTGACCAACGATCTGGTACGCGGCTTGACAGCGGCAAGAAGGATACGCTGCGGTGCGGTGCATCTGGGCATGCATTCATTCCAAAGCGACACGCTGGCGCCGATAGGGGGATTCGGCTTATCGGGAATCGGCCGTAGCGGCGGAAAATACTCGGTAGCGCACTTCACCGAACTGAAATGGATAAGCGTGGAACTGGGCGAGACGCCAAACCCATTTTGAACGGCTCCGCCGACAACCCGGCTAAAAATAATCTCCCCATCAGCGCACTTGCCGGGGCAATCGATTTGCCGCCTAAGCTAGCTTGTTATACCATTACCATCCGCCCGCAATAAATGGTACCTGCCATAACCCCGCAGAGATGAATCGCTTGACCCTCCGCGCCGGTTTTTAACCGGCCCCGTTTTCCAGGCGAGCCTTGCACGAACTATCGCATGAACCCAGTTTGCGCCGCGCCTGCAAACTAAGCGATTTGACCGGAATAACTATTAAAAATCAACATTACACTTACATTCGAGGTTACCATGAACAGACATTCTTGTGTATCAATACTGCTTCTGATGTTTCTTGCAAGTCCCGCCTACGCACTACCGGAGGCCGCTAATGACGGACAGAAAACCGCACAGGCGGCAACGCCGTTGGATCAGCTTGCCAAACAGGTGCAAAACCTGCTCGTCAAGGAAAAAATCCAGCATCGCTTCGACTTGCTGAGACGCCTGCAAGCGCAAGGCTTGACTTGGCAACCGACCGCGATTACGCCGAACGACCTTGTCAATAACCTGAATCCGCAACAATTGCGCTTTTATGCCGGCGTAAAACTCTTCGACACGCTGTATGCAGCCACTTTCATGCAGAAAAAAGCGGTGTCCGAGCAACTAGCAACCCTTGAAGCCATCAACAACAAACTCGATTTACGCTCTTACGCCGATCTTAGCGGCAAACTGCTGGCAACCTTGAACAAAGCCCTGGCGGCGCCGGAATCTCCCAACTTGCAAGCCTTGATAGAACAATTGGCCGCCGATTATGCCGGCGACATCCCCGCCCTGATGAGCAGCCAACAAGGCGCCGACTACCTGCTCGATTCCCTGTACGGCTTCACGGTGGAAACAGGGAGCCTGCTAGGCAACTTTCATCGCCTCGATCCCAAAGGCGAAGGTAATCTGATGAAGTCGCTACGGTTACCGGAGAACGGCATCACCGAATGGATGCAAACCCTGGTGGCTCTGTTCGAGGCCTATGGCAGGGCGAACGAGACGATAAGCGTCAACGGCAAATCCGTCGAGAAACTGGCTTTTATCAGAGAGGTACTGGACGGCCACTATAAACACCGAAAAGATCCCGGCTATAAACCGGCCGACAGGGGTGCGGTTTTCGTCCAGGCCGCCGCTATCCGCAGTGCGATGTTGGAATCTTCAACAGCCGTCCCCGGGTTGGCTGTAAAACATGATTGAAGAACGGCTGCTTAACGCCGTACTCAACCTGTTCGCACTGCAATTGGCATGCTTGCATGGGCCATCCCGACAGACGGCCCGCGGGCAGGTTCTCGCCTATTTGCACCATCATATCGGTCTGACCAATGCGGATATTTACCTGGAATTGCTCGATGAACTGGTAGAGGTACATCAAGGCGAACCGGAAGACGATATCCTGGCCGAGACCGCAGAGTTGGCATTGCGCTTACGGACGCTGCTGCTGCGCCCCGAACGCAACGCCGCACTGTTCTCCAGCATTAAAATCACAGCGTTGACGCCGGAAGCGCCCACGCTGCAACGCTTGGCCGACTTGCTGGCGAACAGCTTAGGGTGGTCGGCGCACAGCCTGGAAGTTTTGCTCGGCTTCATCAATGACCCTGGCGCGACCGCTCTAAGCAACAAAGATTGCTTATTGCTCGGCGGCGGCCCCGATGAGGCGTTTCGGAGCCGACTTTCCGTGCTGTATTTGGCTGCGGAGGAGATGGTTTTGGTGGCGTCGCTTACCGATGCAGGCATTCTCCTGGAGGGGCGCCCTCTGATCCGGAACGACTGTTATCTCCTTCGGCAGGGGCAAGTGTTACGCGATCAATGGGGCAACGAACTGCACTTTGCCCAAATCGTCGACACCTTTACCGGCGATCCTGCACAGGGGCCTTCGGTGGTTCTAAGAGGCGAAGGACTGGAATTTTGTTTTCCCGGCGGTGGATACGGCATTCATGATCTGAGTTTTGACGAGAGTGGCGGACGTCTGGTTGCAGTCATGGGCGGCAGTGGCGCGGGAAAATCGACGCTGCTCGGGATTTTGAACGGAACACTACGCCCCAGCAAAGGCACCTTGCTGCTCAATAACCGTGATGTCCATGCCGACTCCGGCGCAGTACAGGGCATATTCGGCTTCGTACCGCAAGACGATTTGCTATTCGAGGATTTGACGGTTTTCGAAAATCTTTATTATGCCGCCAAACTCTCCCTGGCGCATTTGCCCGAAACCAAACTGGTGCAACGGGTCGAGGCCTTGCTGGCCGACCTGGGCCAGACCGACGCCGCACATTTAAAGGTGGGATCACCGCTGGACAAAGTCATCAGCGGTGGCCAAAGGAAGCGCTTAAACATCGCCCTGGAGCTGATCCGCGAGCCTACCGTCCTGTTTGCCGACGAACCGACATCGGGGCTATCATCGGCGGATTCCGAGATGGTCATGGGTCTGCTCAAACAGCAGGCCAATCGGGGCAAGCTGGTCTTCGTCGTGATTCACCAGCCTTCCTCCCGAATTTTTCGCCTGTTCAACGCCCTTTGGGTGATGGACCAGGGCGGTTGGCTGATTTTTCGCGGCACACCTCTTGAAGCAGTTTCCTACTTTCGCTCCTACAGTACGCTACCGGGCGCGGAACAGGCGATCTGCCCGAGTTGCGGCAGCGTCAATCCCGAACAGATCCTAGCCATCGTCGAGGAAAAAGTGTTGGATCAGGCCGGACGCCCGACAGAGGCGCGTCGAATATCGACGGAAAGCTGGCGGCATTTTTTTCAAGAACATGAGTCGAGGCGAAAAGCCGCGACCCGCCCTGACGCGACCCTCCCTGTTCCGCCCTCGTGCCTGAACAAACCCGGCGGATTGGGCCAATTGCGGATATTTTTCAGCCGCGACCTCCGCGCCCGGCTCAGCAACAAGGCCTATCTGGCCATAACCCTTCTCGAACCACCCCTGCTCGGCTTGGTCATGGGCCTGGTCTCGCGCGGCGCCGCCGGGGATCAATATGCCTTCCACGACAACAAGAATTTGCTGGTTTTCCTGTTTATGAGCGTCATTGTCGCGTTGTTTCTGGGCTTGAGCGTCAGCGCGGAGGAAATTTGTCGCGATGGCAAGATTCAGAAACGCGAGCGCTTTCTCAACTTAAGCTGGTGGAGTTACATAAACTCCAAAGCGCTTTATCTGGCCCTGGTGTCCGGCCTGCAATCGCTGCTCTATCTGGCTGTCGCCATCCCTCTGGTGCAACTGCCGGACATGTTTTTCAATACCTGGGCCATACTGTCGGCCTGCGCCTTTGCTTCCTGCCTGCTGGGTTTGAACATATCGGCCACGCTGCGCTCAGCAGTCAATATTTATATTCTGATTCCTCTGTTGCTGGTTCCGCAGATGCTGCTCAGCGGCGTCATTATCGACTACGAAGACCTGATCCCGCCCGATTCCTTGACCAGGGAAGTACCCGGATACGCTAACCTGCTGCCCTCGCGCTGGGGTTTCGAGGCGCTTGTCGTGGAGCAATATAGCCGGAATACCTATATGCGCAATTTCATTGACGTGGATGCCAGGCAAAGGCTGGCTGAATATGACCTGGATTATTTTCTTCCGGAACTGCAAGGCAAGGTCCAGTCGATATTGATTATGAGCGGCGAAGGTAGGCATAACGATGCGATAGCGTTCCAACTCAATATTCTGGAAAACGAATTTCGTCGCCTGGAGGCGCGTAGCGGAAAACCGACCGGACTCCGACCGGACGACTTCAGAATAGGCGCGTTCAACGAGAACAGCGCCGGACGGCTCGATCAATATATCACCGATCTGCGTCGGGACATTTTCCAGCAAAGAAGCACAGCCGCCACGGAAAAGCACACGATCGAATCCCGGTTGGAGCAATTGCTGGGACACGAGGCCCTGGAAGCGCTGCATAACCGCCACACCAATAGCCATATCGAAAAACGAATGCTGAATCTCCAGGAATTGGAACCCATCGGCGAGACCCGCGAGGGCCTGTTTCACAGGACTCTGCCGATCTACCGCCTGCCCGAATCCCGCTGGGGCGGAGCGCATTTTCTTGCCGGCCATAAACGCATCGGCAGCCAATCGCTGTCCACCTATACATTTAACATGGCGATGATCCTGCTTATCGGCTTTTTCCTGTATCTGGCTTTGGGTTTTCGCCTGCTGCCCGTATTGTTTTCAAACACCGGATTGATTGCCGATCGACTGCTTCGGCGGAAGTATTTGCGACTTCGTCCAACGTCATAGTGGTAACCGCTTACCAAATCAGTGGGCTGTCAGGCTGGTTTGGTTCTCGGCCAATTGGATCAATTGCTTACGATCCACCTTGCCCTGAGGAGTCAACGGCCACTGCTCTATCTTGTAGAAAGCCACCGGGATGGATAGCTCATCCACCCAGTGCGCAAGCCATGACTGGAGATGTTCCGGGGTGGGTTCTGCGGCGCTTGATGTTAGACGATAAAATGCGACTGGAACCTGACCAACCCGACTATCCCTAATGCCCACGACGATAGCGTCTGTAATGCCCGGATACCGGGTCAAACTCTCCACCACCATGAAAGACGCCACATTACGACTATACCTGACGATCACATCGCCGACACGACCGATGAACCAAAAATAGCCATCCTCATCCACCTTCAACAAATCCTGCGTCTCAAACCACCCCGTGCCCATGACGCTTTGAGTCTGCGGGTGATCATTCCAATACCCCAGCATCATGTTCGGTGTTCGCACCAACAGCCTGCCCACCCGCCCCGTCTCCACGCTAGCGCCGTCCTGATCGACGAGCCGCATCTCAACACCCTGCATGGGCTTTCCGATCGACCCGGTCTTTATCGGACCGACGGGCGGATTAATCGATAAAAAGCCAGTTTCCGTCGAGCCGAACATTTCCAGAAGCGGTCGGTCGGTCGTTTCCAGGATTAGCCGATGCAATGTTTCCGAAGCGCTATCGCCGCCGCTTATCCAAAAGCGCAGCCGAGAATAATCGGCGCTGGCCGCCGCGACATGGGCAAGCATTTCACTCGCGTAGCCGGGCAATACAAAGCAATAGGTCGGATGAGTCTTATTGAAAACATCCCAGAATAAGTCGATGTCCGGCTGCTTCATCACTTACAAGTGTAGGTTTTTAAATAAAAGTAGACAAAACAGGATGTTGAGATAAATTAACAGGTGTCAATACAAATTTTCACTGGAGGATATTGCCATGTCTCAACATCCTGAACTATCGCAATGGATCGATACGGTTACT
>SXGU01083453.1_pt1 | contig 17082 bp, 19 predicted proteins | sample 3174531 | NCBI WGS metagenome assembly SXGU01 (sample SAMN11356863, study PRJNA531348) | freshwater metagenome | isolation source: freshwater sample F1-140 | place: China: Fuxian Lake, Yuxi | collected 2017-12-25 | reverse complement strand
GCGCAGCTGCGCCGCGCCGGCGAGCGGCTGGCCGCGGTGCGGCTCGCCCCCGCTCTGGTCGAGCGCCGCTTGGGCGAAGGCCGCCGCGCGCTCGCCGCCCTGTGGCGGATTGCCGAAGCCGCCGATCCGCGCAAGCCGCTCGACAAGGGCTATGTGCGTGTCGAGGACCGCCACGGCAGGACGCTCGTGGCCGCCACCGCCGCCCGCACCGCCGGCCGCCTCCGCCTCCACTTCGCCGACGGCGCGGTGGATGCCAGCGTCGACGGTCTTGAGCGGCCCCGGCGCGGCGCCTATGTCGCGCCCGTCCAGCCCACCTTGCTCTAAGAAGGCCCGTCCGCGCCGATGCTGATGTCGAACAGAGCCCGTCCGGCCAGGCTCCATTATCTGCCGGGCAGCTACCGGATGCTGAGCCCGGGCGATCACGTCGTCTGCGCCGTCACCGGCCGCCTGATCCCGCTCGACCAGCTGCGCTATTGGAGCGTCGCGCGCCAGGAGGCCTATGCCGACGTCGAGGCGTCCGTGGAGGCGGAACGGCGCGGGTGAGGGCGCTGCTCGCGGTTCTTGGCGCGCCGCTGCTCCTGGCGCAGGCGCCCGACGCGCTGCCGCAGCCACGCCTCGGCGCTTTTTCGATCTCGGGCGACCTGCGCCCGGGTGGTCTCCTGCGCGGCGCCGCGCCGGCCGGAACGACCGCCCTGACGGCAGATGGCCGGCCGCTCCCGCTCGATCCGTCCGGCCGCTTCATCCTCGGCCTCGATCGCGACGCTTCGGCGCGCGTGGTGCTGACGGCGCGGCTGGCGGACGGATCGCAGGTCGAGACGCCGCTCGCCATCGCGCCGCGCGCCTGGGCGATCGAGCATGTCAACGTCGCCCGCCGGCCGGGCGGCGCCACCGCCTATTATCTGAAGCTCAGGGAAGCCGAGCTCGCCCGCATCGCCGCAGCGCGCACCGTCCGCTCCGATAGCGGAGGCTGGCGGCAGCGCTTCATCTGGCCGGCGCGGGGCCGGATCAGCGGCCGCTTCGGCGCCCAGCGCATCTATCGCGGCGAGCCCGCCGCTTATCATAGCGGCACCGATGTCGCCGCCGGCGCCGGCGCGCCGGTGGTGGCGCCGGCCGACGGCGTGGTGGTGCTGGCCGGCCCGCCGGACTTCAGCCTGGAGGGCAAGCTCCTCCTGATCGATCACGGCATGGGCCTCAACAGCGCCTTTCTCCACCTCGCCAGCCAGCAGGTGCGGGAGGGCGACCGCGTGCGCCAGGGCCAGCTGCTCGGCACCGTGGGCGCGACCGGCCGCGCCACCGGTCCGCACCTCCACTGGAGCGTCAAATGGCACGACGCTCGCCTCGACCCGGAGGCACTGGTGGCCCGTTAGGCTGGCGAGAAGAGAAGGGCCTGGCTTCGCAAGACACGAAGAAAACCAAGCCACGAAGAACGGCGTCCACCCGCCGCGTAGCGGCTCTCTCTGACAGCGCTTCGTCGGAGGGAGCGCTCCGCGCCGATTCCGCGCCGCCCCTTCGTGTTTTCTCTCCTTCGCGTCTTGGGCGCGCAGCGCCCCCAAAACCCCTACCGCACTCGCATCGCCGAAATCGGCCGCCCGCTCCCGATCGTGATCCGGTAGGCGCCGAGGATACCTTTCTTGATCTTGAGCTTGGTGCCGGCGCGCGGCAGCGGCTGTGCCGTCTGCGGCTCCGTGGTTTGCCAGGTGCCGTTGTCGCCAAGATCGAGCCGCCAGCGCTGATAGCCGAAGTTGCTCGCGCTCCTGACGGTCGCCTCGATCTCCTCCGGCACCTCGTCCTGGCTCTTGTCGCCGGAGAAGAAGGGCAGCTTGGGCAGCGAAAAGCCGAACAGGTTGCGGCGGGTGCGGCGCACGTCCTCGCGGTCCACCACCACCAATGCGCCGGCGGCCGTCGCCTGCGACAGCGCGTCCACCGCGCCGTCGTAGCAGGCGAGCCGCGCGGCCGTGTCCGCCACCTGGCGGCAGGCGGTCACGGCGCGCAGCTGCGCCGGCTGTTGCGCGGCTGCCGCACCCCGGCCGCCATCGCCCTGCTGCGCGGCCAGCGCCAGCGCCGCCAGGATCATCGACATACTCTTACTCCCTCGCTTTTCACGGACGGCGCTTGTGGCACGATCCGCCGGTGTCCGGCATGTGCCTATTATGCAACAGGGCTTTCACAAATTTGAAAGCTCCCGTTCAGGTCGATTGCCAGCGGGGCCGGGGAAAACCTAAACGGACGCTACACGGCTGGGCGTCGCCTTGCCGGTGGAGGAGTCTAAGTTGGCGCTTCGGCGCTGATCAAGGGGACTGAAATGTCGAACAAGTTGATCCGTAATTCCCTGCTCGCGTCGACCGTGATCGCGGGCATGAGCTTCCCGGGCATGGCCCTGGCGCAGGCCGTTCCGGCCGAAGCCGACGCGCAGGTCTCCACCGAGGCCGCGGCCGACGAGGCTGCTGGCGAGACCGGCGGCGACATCGTCGTCACCGGCACCCTGATCCGCAACCCCAATCTCGAATCGTCGGCGCCGGTCCAGGTGCTCGGCCAGGACGAGGTCGAGCTTCAGCAGGCGAACGTCGCCGAAGAGCTGCTGCGTGAGCTGCCGGGCGCGGTTCCGTCGATCGGCTCGGCCGTGAACAACGGCAATGGCGGCGCCTCCTACGTCAACCTCCGCGGCGTCGGCTCCAACCGCAACATCGTCCTCCTCGACGGCCGCCGCATCGTCCCGACCGACCTGATCGGCCGCGTCGACCTCAACAACATCCCGCTCGCCCTTATCGAGCGGACCGAGGTCCTGACCGGCGGCGCCTCCACCACCTACGGCGCCGACGCGATCGGCGGCGTGGTGAACTTCATCACCCGCAAGGACTTCGCGGGCGTCGAGCTCAACGCGTCCGAGCAGATCACCGAGGAAGGCGACGGCAACCGCCTGCGCACCGATCTCACGATCGGCGCCAATTTCGACGACGGCCGCGGCAACGCGGTGTTCTCGATCGGCTATCAGGAGACCGACCCGGTCTACCAGGGCGACCGTCCGTTCTCGATCAACAACCTCGGCTCGTTCACCGGCGCTCCCGGCGGTTCCGGCACGGCCGTTCCGTCGACCTTCAGCGGCACGCGTCCGATCGATCCGGCCACCGGCCTGCCGAGCGTCAACCCGGCGACGGGCAATGGCGCCGGTCGTCAGGTCAACCCGGTGACGGGCCAGGCGGTGACGCCGTTCGCGCCGTTCAACTTCAACCCGTTCAACATCTTCCAGACGCCGTTCGAGCGCTTCAACATCTTCGGCCAGGCGCAGTACCAGATCTCGGACGCGATCGAGGTCTACAGCCGCGGCCTGTTCTCGAAGAACACGGTGGAAACGATCATCGCCCCGTCGGGCGTGTTCGGCTCGACTGTGCAGATCCCGCTCGCCAACCCGTTCCTGCCGGACGCGCTCAAGGCACAGTTCTGCGCCTTCGACGTCGATCCGCGCGCCGCGGTCTACCGTCCGCGCTTCACGCCGGCCGAGTGCACCGCCGAGACCGGCGTGATCGGTGCCGGTCGCTTCGAGTTCGTCGATCTCAACAGCAACGGCACTCAGGACGCGGGCGAGGTGATCAACACCAACCCGGCGGTGACGCTGTCCCGGCGCGCGGTTGAGGTCGGGCCGCGTATCTCGCGCTTCGTGTCGACCGTGTTCGATCTCCAGGCGGGTGTCCGCGGCGGGATCACCGACTCGATCGATTACGACATCTCCGGCTCGTACGGCGAGTCCGAGCGCCTGCAAACGCTGCAGGGCTATGTGCTCACCTCGCGCGCCCGGACGTCGCTGTTCGCCACCAACCCGAACACCTGCATCCAGGCTCCGGCCGTCACCAACCCGGCCACTGGCGCCGTCGTGGTGCCGGGTGGCGCGTCCGCGGCAGGCTGCGTGCCGGTCAACTTCTTCGGTCCGGCGGGCAGCATCGCGGCAGCGGCGGTGCCGTATCTGGTGGGCGAATCGACCACCACGATCCGCACTTCGCTGGCGCAGGCACGCGGCGTCATCAGCGGCGATTTGGGCTTCGAGTCGCCGTTCGCCGAGGAGCCGATCGGCTTCGCGGTCGGCGCCGAATATCGTCGCTACCAGGCCGTGCAGCGGTCCGACTCGCTGGCTCAGACGGCCGGTGAACTCGGCGGTGCCGGCGGCGCGGCCCCGAACATCACCGGCGGCTACGACGTCTACGAGGCCTTCGCCGAGCTGCTCGCGCCGCTCGTCCAGAACCGTCCGTTCTTCGAGGAGCTGACGCTGGAGGCCGGTGTGCGCTACTCGCGCTACTCGGTCGATGCGCCGGGCAATCCGAAGTACCGCACGACCACCTACAAGGTCGGCGGTCAGTGGGAGCCGGGCTTCGGTGTCAAGTTCCGCGGCAATTACTCCCGCGCGGTTCGTGCTCCGAACATCAGCGAGCTCTTCTCGCCGGTGAACACGGGCCTCACCAGCCTGTCGGTCGATCCCTGCGCCACCCTGAGCGGCACCGGCGTGTCCCTCGGCGTCGCGGCTCCGACCGGCACGCTGCGCGACATCTGCCTCGCGCAGGGCGCATCGGTCGCCAACATCGGCTCGATCAGCGATCCGACTGCGGGCCAGGCGAACGCCACGGCCGGTGGCAACATCCTGCTGCGTCCGGAGAAGGCGGACACGTACACCGTCGGTGTGGTGTTCACGCCGGACTTCGTGCCCGGCCTGTCGCTCGCCGTCGATTACTTCAAGATCAAGGTTGATGGCGCCATCACGACGCCGACGCCGGGTGACGTGATCGCCGCCTGCTTCGGCACGCTGTCGACGCGCAATCCGGGCGGCACCGCGGGTGCGGGCGCAGCCGATCCGGCCTGCACCTCGATCCGCCGCAACCCGGATACCGGCGATCTCGATGGCGATCCGTCGACCACCTTGGGTCTTCCGCTGGCGCTCTCGAACCTCGGAACCCTGGACAACGAGGGTGTCGACATCACGGTAAACTACCGGACCGATTTTGGCTTCGCAAAGCTCGCGCTCGGTTTCGTCGGCACCTACAACAAGGACTCGAAGTTCCGCGCCACTCCGACCGCCCTCAACCGCGAGTGCGTCGGCTTCTACTCGATCAACTGCGGATCGATCCAGCCGAAGTACCAGTTCTCGCAGCGTTCGACCGTGACGTTCGACAATGTCGATGTGTCCCTCCTGTGGCGCTACATTGATAACGTCCAGCAGGAGCCGGACGATATCGCGAACGGCAATGGTCCGGCCTGCGGCCCGGGCAATTCGGGTGGCGCATGCGCCGGTCAGAACTTCCAGCGCATCAAGGCGTACAACTACTTCGACGCCTCGGTTCGTTTCTCGGTGACCGACGCTCTGGCGTTCACCGTCACGGTGGAGAACCTAACCGACAAGAAGCCGCCGATCGTCGGCGCTGACGTGGGTGCAGTCGCCTTCAACAGCGGCAACACCTATCCGTCGACCTATGACGCTCTCGGTCGTCGCTACGGTGTCAGCGCTCGCCTCCGCTTCTAAGCGCGGCAGGCACCCAACAAGCGAAGGGCGGGTCCTCGGACCCGCCCTTTTCTTTTGCCCGCCGCGCCGGAAGGCTGCGGCGCAACCAGGCTGTCCTACACCGACGCGATCTGTTCTAAGAGTCGCGTGACCGAAGGCGCCGCCTCGCCATCATCGTCGCCGCGTTCGTCGCTGAGGGCCGGTCGCCGCAGCGCGACCGTGTCAACTTCGTGTGAACTTCGGGCGTCGAAGCCGGCTCAGTTCAGGCCGCGCGGCAGCTGCATCGGCACGCCGAACCGCTCCGCCACGGCTTCCGCCCACACCGCCACCTTTTCGATCTCGTCGGCGAACAGCAGGTCGCGCTGCTGCTCGGCGGCGCGCGCGTCGGTGTCGAAGGCTTCATGCGCGCGCTTGGAATGGCGGTTAAAGGCCGGGCCGCCGACCACCGCCGCCACCGCGTCGCGGTCGAGCGGCATCCCGAAATGGGCGAACAACGCGCTCATCGCCGTGTGCGGATCGCCGAGCAGCCGATCGCTGTCGCTGGTCCGCACGCGAGGCCCGAGCCGCTCCACGAGTTCGCCGAACAGCGCCTGCTGGTTCAGCCAGCCAAGCGCCGCGGCCTGCAGATCGGTGAGCGCGAGCAGGTCCTCAGCCCCGAAATTGAACCGCACCGCGCCGTCCCGCGCCTGCTTCACGAGCAGGTCGCGCACCCACAAGCGGCCGTCCATGCCCTTGCGGGCGACGGAGCCCAGATAGGTGCGGAGCGGCGCGTGGAGCAGCAGCGCCCGGGCCTCCGGCCGCATCGCCATGATCGCCGGTGCCAGCGTGTTGACGAGGTTGGAGGGCTTGACGACCACCGCTTCGCCTGCCGCGAACGGGCGGGCGAGCAACGCCAGCGCTCCGTCGAGCACAGCGGCGAGCTGGCGTGGCTCGGCGCCGCGCTGGCGCCAGCCGACCAGGTCGTTCAGGATCGCCGGCTCCTTCAGCCCCATCGCGCGCCCGGGCAGATCGAAGGCACGCGCGACCAGCGTCGAGCAGCAAAAGGCGGAGTGAAAGATGAAGTGCAGCGGCGCTGCCGGCACCGCGGCTGCGCGCATGGCGGTGCGGGACAGCGCCAGCGGCGGCCGTTGGCCAAGATATTCGTCGGTGAGGAAGGTGGCGGTTCGGTGATCGCCCCGCGTTACCCGCACGAAGTGGATCGCATCGCCCACCGCATCGTAACGATGCGCCAGCCATTCGGCATCTGCCGTGATCGCGCGGCCGTTGAGTTCGTCCGAAGCCATCCTGTTTCCGTACATGGCCGGGTCCGTCTGGCAAGCGACCGCTTCAAAGCGCGGTGAAGCTGTGATAAAATTCGCGCTCGCAGGAGTTAGGAACCGATGAAGACCAGCATGTTTCTTGCTGCGCTTGCAGCCACGGCGTTCGTCGCCGCTGCTGCAGGCGCGGCCGAGCCAGCCAAGCCGGCGCTCGATGACGACAAGGTGATCTGCAAGAAGTCGGTCGACACCGGCTCGCTGATCCGCGGCAAGAAGCGCTGCATGACGCGCAAGCAGTGGAACGAGAGCGCCGAGGCGATGCGCCGGCAGGTCATGGAAGGACAGAATTCGGGTTCCGCGAGCGGCAGCAACTGACGCCTCATGGCAGCTGAGTACCGGACGCAGGACGCGGCCACGGCGCGCCTGCTGCAGCAGGCGGCGCAGGCTCAGCAGGCCGGGCGGCTCGACGATGCGGAAGCGAGCCTGGCAGCGGTGCTGGCGCGCGAGCCCGCCAATCCGGCCGCGCTCAACTCGCTCGGCCTCATCCGCTTGAATGCCGAGCGCCCGGCGGAGGCCGAGATTCTGTTCCGGCGTGCCGTCGCCGCCGATCCGCAGGCGCAGCCGCTCTGGATCAACCTCGCCTCCGCGCAGCGCGCGCAGCGCGATGACGACGGCGAGCATGCCAGCCTCACCGCCGCGCTCGCCATCGACCAGCGGCACCTGATGGCGCTGATCCGGCTCGCCGACCTCCACGAGCGCCGCGGCGAGCAGGCCGATGCGCTGGCCCGCTGGCGGATGGTGCTCGCGGCCGGGCAGCTGGTTTCCCAGCGCAGCCCCGCCCTCGACGATGTGCTCGCCAAGGCGCAGGCGATCGTCGGCACAGCCGACGCCAAGCTCGCAGCCGCGGTCGATGCCGGTCTCGCCGATGCGCGCGCGGCCGTTCCCGCGGTCGAGCGTCGCCGCGTCGACGCCTGCATCGATCACGCCACCGGCCGCCGCCGCATCTACGTCAACGAATGCGCCGGCGTGCACGTCCCCTTCCTGCCGGCCGACGAGTTCTTCGACCGCGATCACTTCCCGTGGCTGAGCGAGGTCGAGGCCGCGACCGCGACGATCAGGTCCGAGCTCGAGGCCATCCTCGCCGAGGATGCCGGCCTGTTCGAGCCCTATGTGGCGATGGACGCGGGCGTGCCCGAGAACAAATGGACCGCGCTCGACGGCAAGCTCGACTGGTCGGCGCTGCACCTGTGGCGGCACGGCAGCCGCATCGCTGCCGCCTGCGCCCGCGCGCCCCGCACCGCCGCTCTGCTCGAGAGCCTGCCGCGCGCCGACATTCCGGGCCGCATGCCGACCGCCTTCTTCTCCGTCCTGAAACCGCGCACGCGGCTCCCCGCGCACACGGGCGTCAGCAACATGCGCGCGATCATCCACTTGCCGCTGATCGTGCCGCCCGGGTGCGGCTTCCGCGTCGGCGGCGAGACGCGTGAATGGCGGGTCGGGGAGGCGTTCGCGTTCGACGACACGATCGAGCACGAGGCATGGAACGACAGCGACGAACTCCGCGCGGTCCTCATCTTCGACACCTGGAACCCGCATCTCACCGCGGCCGAGCGCCGCCTGCTCGCCGATTATTTCCGGGTCGCCGACGAAAGCGGCGCCGAACTCGGCATGCGCGCGGCGGTCAGCGACGACTAAGCGGCGATCGGGAAGCGCAGCAGGCGGTCGGCGACCGGAACCAGCGCCTCGGCATCGCGGCCGACCGCGCGGACGATCTCGGGATGCCACACGTCGAGCCCGCCCGTGAGCGCCCCGAATGCCGGCAGGATCAGCTTGCTTGCAGTGGCGACGAAGCAACGCCGCGACACCTGCCGCCCGCGGCGGTTGAGGCGGAGCTTGGGGTGGAAGTGGCCGGAGAGCTCCGGCCGAGTCTCGGCCGGATCGGCCTCGTGCCGCAGCACCAGCCCGTCGACCAGCGCCTCGTCGACCACTGCGCCGCCGCACGTGGCGGCGAACCCGGCGTCGTGATTGCCGACGATCCAGGTCCAGCGCGTCGCTCCGGTCAGCCCCGTCAGGAGCGCGCGCGCCTCCGACGGCAGCCGATCGCAGCCATAGCGGTCGTGGAAGCTGTCGCCCAGGCACCAGATCTCGCGCGCGCCGGTGGCTGCGACCAGCGCCGCCAAATCGCCGAGCGTCGCGATGCTGTCATAAGGCGGCAGCATCTGGCCGCCCTTGGCGAACCAGCTCGCTTTTTCGAGGTGGAGATCGGCGACCAGCAGCGCCTCGCGCGCCGGCCAGAACAGCCCACCCTGCGCAAGCGCGACGAGCTCCTGCCCACAGAACGAAAAGCGAACCATGGCGCGGCTATAAGCCGCCCGCGACTCCGCGATCAAGCCGTCTCGAACCGCGGCGCCTGGCTCAGGCGCCGATGCTCTTGATCAGGGCGACGTCGGCAGTCGCGGGCGGCGGCGCGGACGGGCGCTGGTCCTCGCCCCTGGTCGCGCCGGTGAGGAACAAGGCGGCGCCGAGCACGAAACCCTGCGCGCCGAGCACGAATGGATTTTGCAGCTTCTTGAGGATGCCCATCGGTCTTCGCCTTGCTTTGTCTGATCCGTCCTAGCGGAGCCGATCTAACTGCCCGCTGAACCAGCTACGATGTTTGCTCGACAAGGATGCACGGCCGATCGACAAAAAAGCGGCGCCGGAGACCGGCGCCGCCTGTTGTTCGACGAACGAGCGGGCGGATCAGGCCGCCTGCGTCTCCGCCGCGCCCTGCTCGACCCGCGGAGCGTCGGTGGCTGCCGCCTCCACCTGGCGGGCAGCGCTCCCGTTCACCGAGATCTTGCGCGGCTTCATCGCCTCAGGGATTTCGCGCACCAGCTCGATCGCGAGCAGGCCGTCGGCGAGGTCCGCCTTTTCCACGCGCACGAAATCGGCCAGCTCGAAGCGGCGCTCGAACGCACGCGTGGCGATGCCCATGTGCAGGAAGCTGCCATCCTTGTTGCGGGCCTCGGCCTTGCGGCCGGTGATCACCAGCAGGTTCTGGCGCGCGGTGATGTCGATCTCCTCCGGCTTGAAGCCGGCCACCGCCAGCGTGATCCGGTAGCTGTCGTCCGACAGCTTCTCGAGGTCGAACGGCGGATAATTGTCCGTCTCGCTGCGCGAGGCGCTCTCCAGGAAGTCGAACAGCCGGTCGAAGCCGACCGTGGAGCGGCGGTAGGGGGTGAAATCAAAGGCATTGCGCATTGTCTGTCCTCCTATGAGCAACATCGATAGGGGGCGCCAGACACCAGGCCGCCCCGACGCGCCGACCGCCGAAGCCGGCCGGCATGCCGAGATGTAGGAACCGTCCTGGACGGTTCAAGAGGTTCGCGCCGCCCTATCTGGGCGACCGGGGCTGCTGCTGCGAAGCCGCGTGCCGCTCGGCGGCGCGGAGCAGGCGGAGCGTGTTGCCGCTCCAGATCTTCTCGATATCGGCATCCTTGATGCCGGCCTGCCGCAGCCGCGCGGTGATCGCCGCCATCCGCGAGATGTCCGGCATGCCGGCGAGCCCGCCGCCGCCGTCCCAGTCGAGCCCCATGCCGACATGATCGACTCCCATCACGCGGATCGCGTGCAGCACCGCGCGCATGAACAGGTCGAGATCGGCCAATTCCATGGGCGCGCAGCCCGCTTTGTCGTCCATCAGCTGCTGGCGCTCGGATGCGGTGAGCGTCTCCCACCTCTCCTGCCGGTCGGAGATGGCGTCGCGGCACGGCGCGCTCGAGGTTTCCCGCAGGAACAGCGAGTTCATCTGCATGACGCCGCCGGAGCGGGCGAGCCGCCGCATCAGATCGTCGGGCAGGTTGCGCGGACTGTCGAAGATCGCGTCCGGGCCGTGATGCGACATGATGATCGGCGTCTTGGACAGAGCGATCATCTGCTCGACGGCTCGGTCGGAGGCGTGGCTGCCGTCGACGACCATTCCCAGCCGGTTCATTTCCGCCACCCACTGCCGGCCGAGCGGCGACAGACCGCGGTGGAGCGGTTCGCCGCGCGCGCTGTCGGAGAATTGGTTGGAGCCGTTGTGGACCGGGCTTGCCATGCGCACGCCGAGCCGGTGGAAGACTCCGAGCAGCGACAGGTCGGTGCCGAGCGGATAGCTGTTCTCGATCGACTGATAGACGATGCGCTTGCCTTCGCGATGCAGCCGTTCTGCATCCGCGGCCGTGGTGGCCAAGGCGAGCTTGTCGGGATTGGCTGCCACCACGCGCTGGATCGCGACGGCGCGCATCAGCGCGGCTTCGCGGGCGGCGGCATAGCCTTCCGGCGTGGTCGGCCCCTGCGCCGTGTAGATGACGAAGAAGCCGCCATCGAGACCGGCCTGCTCCATGCGCGGGATGTCGACCTGGCTGTTGTCGAAGGCGACCTCGTGCCACTCGTCGAAGTTCCAGCCCGGGCGCTCGAACAATGCCGGCGTATCGAGATGCGTGTCGAGCGTCAGGATGCGCTCGTGGAACAGGCGATCGGCCGGTGAGACACCCTGCGCGGCGAGCGGCAGCGGCAGAGCGAGGAGAGCGAGGGCGAGCGGTGTCTTCATGGCCGCTTTGTGCGTGCCGTGCCCGCCGCTGTCGACACGAAAAGCGGCCGCTCGCCGGAACTTGTCCGCGCCGTGGCGGCTTTGGCCGGCGGTAAGCGGAGGAGCGTGAGATGAGCGGGGCGGCGACGCCGGCGGAGCTGCCGGCCAGCGACTGGAAGGCGGCGCTCCGGCGCACCTGGAAGGAAGCCGGCGACGACAATATCGGCCTGATCGCGGCAGGCGTCGCCTTTTACGCCTTTCTCGCGTTCGTGCCGCTGCTGGGCGCGCTGGTGATGAGCTACGGTCTGGTCGCAGAGCCTGCCAGCGTCGTGCGCCACGTCCAGGCCCTCACCCGGCTGATGCCGGCGGACGCGGCCAGGCTCGTCGGCGAGCAGCTGCTGGCGATCGTGCAGAGCTCCGGCGGGCGCACCGGTTTCGGTCTCATCGTCGCGCTCCTGCTCTCGCTCTACGGAGCGATGAAGGGGGCGGGCGCAATCGTCACGGCGCTCAACATCGCCTATGAGGTGAAGGAGGCGCGCGGCTTCGTGCGGCGCACCCTGGTCACCGCCGGCATGACGCTGGGCGCGGTCGGAGCGCTGCTGCTGGCCATGCTCGCGGTCTCGGCGATGGGCCTTGTCGAGCGGCTGCTGCCTTTCTCCGGTCCTGCCGCGCACCTGCTCGTGCAGCTGCTGCTCTGGGCGGCGGCGGCGGCCGGCGTCAGCCTGTTCGTCGCCGCCGTCTACCGCTACGCGCCGAACCGCCCGACCGCGCCCTGGCGCTGGATCTCGCCCGGCTCGATCGCCGCCACGATCACCTGGCTCCTCGGCACGCTCGCCTTCGGCCTCTACGTGTCGCGCTTCGGCAATTACAACGCGACCTATGGCTCATTGGGCGCGGTGGTGGTGCTGCTCACCTGGCTGTACCTCTCCGGCTACGTGCTGCTGATGGGCGCCGAGCTCAATTCCGAGCTCGAGAAGAAGGCCGAGCCTCAATAGCCGCCGAGCACGAAATCCCGCAGCGCGCGCGCGTCGTGCAGCGCATTGTGCGGCACGCGGCTGTTGCGCGACGGGCTGTAACCGGGATTGCGCAGGAACTCGAAGCGGACGGAGCCGATGTCGACGATGTCGGCCGGCCCGGTCAGCAGCAGCATGCAGAACAAGGCGATGTCCTCCGGCCAGTCGGCGACGATCTCCGGATCGCGGTCGGCCGCCAGATACCGCGCCACTTCATCCGCCGCCTGCGCGCGCGGCCGCGGCGCCGCGTCGTGAGCCGGCGGCACCGACCCGAGATAGGGCAGCACGTTGCGCTCCACCCAGGTGTGCGGCGCCTCGGTCAGCTCCAGCACCGCGTAGAATTCCTGGTCGCCATGCTCCGGCACCAGCGCCAGGCTGATCAGCGCGCCGCAATGGCCATTATATTCGGTGTCGAGGAAGTAGCGCATGGGTCGTGCCTACCATCCCACCTCACGCGCGTCGTCCCGGGATATGGCACCCCTCCACCCGTCACCCGGCGTGACGATTGAAGGTGCGTAGGGCATGTCCGCGGGTTAGTGTGCCGGTAAGCTAAGGAGGCGCCCATGTTCACCGCCATGCAGCACGGCACCCGCGAGGACTGGATGCACATCGCCGGCGAGCACCAGAAGCACCAGGTCACGGACGCGCCCCGCCAGATCATGGAGAGCCTGCGCCGCCTGGAAGCCATGGAGCTGGGCTTCGCCGCCGATCAGCTCTCCCACGGGCTGATCGCGGCCACGCTCGCCCGCCGCTCCGGCGCGTCCGACGAGGAGGTGGTCGCCGCGCTCTGTCACGATCTCGGCAAGCTGTTCTCGATCCCCAATCACGGCCCGATCGCCGCCGAGATGCTGAAGCCCTACGTCTCGGACCACATCTATCACGCCGTCTACTGGCATCAGGAGTTCCAGGGCCGCTATTATTTCGAGCATCTCGGCCGCGATCCGGAGGGCCGCGAGCGCTTCCGCGACGAGCCCTGGTTCGCCTTTGCCGAGCGCCTCGTCGACGAATGGGACGCGCCCGCCTTCGATCCCGCCTTCCGGCCGGACCCGCTCGACAGCTTCGAGCCCGAAGTGACCCGGGTGTTCAGCCGTCCGAAGAAGACGATCTGACGCGACGGGTGTTGCGAAGCCGGCACAAGGGCTTGCGCGCATCGCTAACAACTTTTCAACCGAAACTGATTAGAGGCCTCGGCGCGAGTTACGGTCCGTCCGATGATGATCCTTTGTCAGCTCTTCGGCCACAAGGCGCCCTCGAACTTCGTGTGCAACGGGGGGTTGAAGGTCGGCCGCTGCGGCCGCTGCCGGGCCGATCTCATCCAGACGGACGCTCACTGGACGCCCGTGCCGGCGGGCTACCGGATCGCCTGGCGCAAGGGTACCGGCCAGCCGGTGCCGGCAGACCCGGTGGCCGCGCCGGAGCCCGCGCCGCGCTCGTCGGACAAGCGCAGGGGTGATCGTCGTTCGCCGGTCCAGGGAGAACTGCCCGCCTATCTCGGCGGGCGCGACCGCCGCCGCCTCCGCGATCGACGAAAGAGCTTCGGCCGCCGCTGGTCTGAAGGCTGAGATCCTTCTGCCAGGCACATGACGAACTCAACGCGGGTCTCCCGCGGCTGAATTCGGCGGCAATGGGTCCTCCGATCCGACCCACCACGCACGGTGGGCCGGAGGCGACCCGCGTTTTCGGTCACTCGATGGCGACGACCCGACGCGTGCCTCTCCGGCCACAGGGGCTCAGTTTGGAACGCGTGGCGGGCGCATCGATCCCTTTGCGGTGTCCCGCGACCGGACGACCTCGCGGACGGGTGGCTCGCCGCGCGCCTTGTAACGCGAGCGGGTCGTTGAATCGACGACCTCGCCCTGCCGGACCCGCGTGCGGGTGATCGAGCGGGCGCGCTCGTCCTCGTCGCGGGCCGTTGCGACCGAGCGCTGCATGCCGCGGCGATCGTTGGTGCGAGCGCGCGTGCTGGTCTCGACGGTACCGCCATCACCGGCCGAGGCCTGGCCCGAACCGCCGACGTTGATGCTTTGGCCGTCGGTCGAGCCGTAGCCGGAGGTGCCGGCGGAAACGTCCTGACCCGTGACGCTGCCACTTGTCCCGGTCTGGACTTGCGCTGCTGCCGGCAAGGCGATCAAGCCAAGCGACAGTGTCGCTGCAGCAAGCTTGGTGTGGAAAGCATACATCATTCGTCTCCTCGGCCGGGACGATCATCGATGGTGATCGTGCAGCCATTGTCGTCGTGGATGGTGGTGATCGTTCGACCGTTCGTGTCAGTCGCGGTCGAGACCGCCCGGGCAGTGCCGCCGCTACCCGATGTCGCGGACGAAGACACCGACACCGAAGAACTGGCAGAGCGGCTGGAGGCAGTAGTCGTTTCCGGCCTACTACGTTGCCGACCGGCCTTGCTCGCCGTCCGATTGTCTTGAGCATCGATACGGATCACCGCGCAATCTTTCCGCTGGGGCGGAGCGCCGGCCCCTGTGGAAAGGACCAAGGCGCTCATCGCCAAGGAAGATGCCAACATGCTCGCGTCTCCCGCAAACGGACGGGAGCCAATGGCTCCCGTCCCTTGGGTGCCGCTTAGCGCGGGCGGCGGCGGCGAGGCTCTTCGGCGACGGCGTCCGAGCGCCCATAAGCATCGGCGGTCGAGCCGTTGCGGTCCGTCGAACTGTAGACGTCGCCTTCCGAGCTGGAGCTTACGGCGCCCGGTCCGCTGGCGGTGCCGGCAGTCGCGATGGCGGCCGCGCCGCGGCGGCGGGTGGTCTCGGCGGAACCGATCGTCGCAGTCGAGGTGGAGGCCGCGGGCGGTTGGCGGTCGCGCATGCGCTTGTCGCGGCGGTCGTCGCCGCGCTGGCGCTGCATGTCGGCTGCGCCCTCGAACATCGCCGCGGAGGCCGGGATGGCGGCACCGGCAAGCAGCGTCGCGGCAAGCGCCGGTGCGATGAATTTGATGTTCATGGTCCATACTCCGTTACAATCCGTGGGCTGAGACCCACATCATCACAACTGCAACGAGTATATCGATGTTCCTCTGATCTGTTCATGTGAGATTCAGTGCAGAATCAACGAGCGACTGTGTACTTAATACATTAACCCATTGTTCATCGGAAAAGAGCGTAGAATAACCGGCTTGACAGCGGATTCCCGCGGTCGGTCCGGCTTGACAACAAACCGCGCCCGAAACGTCCACCGCACGGGTGTCGGATAGACCTGTTGCGGCCGAGCGGATGACTTATGCGGCGGAACGATGCTCGTTCGGCCCCAGCGGCAGACGCCAGATGAACCTCAGTCCAGCCGCATCGCCTCCGCCGCCAGCGCTTCGGCCTCCAGCAGCAGTGCGTCGTCCGCGGTGCCGACCGCGGTCTTCTCCCGGCCGATGATGACGAGCACTGGGACCGCCATCGGCGAGATGCGGGGCAGATCGACGTGGAGCATGCGCTCGGCCGCCGTCTCCAGCAGCCGGGCGAGCCGGCCGACGTCGGTGAGGCGTGCGCGGGCGTCCTCCCACGCCGCCTTGAGCAGGATATGCTCGGGCTCGTAGCGCCTGAGCACGTCGTAGATCAGGTCCGTGCTGAACGTGACCTGGCGGCCCGACTTGCGCTTGCCCGGATGGTGGCGCTCGACCAGGCCGCCGATCACCGCCACCTCGCGGAAGGCGCGCTTGAGGAGGTTGGAGCCCTGCACCCATTCGACGAACTCGTCCTGAAGGATGTCGGGGGAGAAGAGTGCGGCAGGATCGGCGATCGGCTGGAGGCCGTAGCAGGCCAGAGCATAATCGTTGGAGACGAAGCCCAGCGGGTTGAGCCCCGCGCTCTCCATCCTTTTGGTGACGAGCATGCCGAGCGACTGGTGCGCGTTCCAGCCCTCGAAGCTGTACGCCACCATATAGTGCCGCCCCTCGTGCGGGAACGTCTCCACCAGCAGCTGGTCGGGGCGGGGGAGCACCGAGCGGCGGCCTTGCACCTCCAGCCAGTCGCGCACGTCGTCGGGGAAGCGCGGCCATTGATCGCGGTCGTGGAGAAAGGCGCGGACGCGGTCGGCGAGGTTGGTGGTCATCGCCATGCGGGTGCCGACATAGGTCGGGATGCGGGCGGGGCGGGTGGTGGCGCGAACGATGAGGTCGGTGCCGTCGATGCGCTCCACCTCCAGCACCAGGCCGGCGAAGAAGAAGGTGTCCCCCGCGCTCAGCGTCGAGGCGAAATACTCCTCGACGGTGCCGAGCTTGCGGCCGTTCTTGAAGCGGACATCGAGCAATGGCGCGTCGACGATGATGCCGGCGTTCATGCGATGCTGCTGGATGAAGCGCGGGTGCGACACGCGCCACATCCCGCCCGCGTCCTGCGTCAGCCGCTTGAACCGGTCATAGGCGCGCAGCGCGTAGCCGCCCGATTCGATATAGGCGAGGACGCTCCGGAACAGCTCCTCCGACAGGCCGGCATAAGGCGCGGCCGAGCGCACCTCGGCCAGCATGTCCGCCTCGCGGAACGGCGCCGCGCAGGCGGCCGCCATCAGGTGCTGGGCGAGCACGTCGAGCGCGCCGGGGCGGAAAATCTCCGGATCCAGCTCGCCGCTTTCGATCGCATCCAGCGCGGCGCGCGCCTCGAGCTATTCTAAGCGGTTGCCGGGCACGAGTCCCGCCTCGGACGGCTCGTCGAGCCGGTGATTGGCGACGACCCTGAGCGCTTGCGCCAGATTGCCAGTCAGGTGGCCCAGGTGATGCGGACCCACCCCTATGCGCGTGAGGTGCATCTGGACTGGAACGATCTCATTAAGCAGGTG
>SXGU01071539.1_pt1 | contig 17083 bp, 18 predicted proteins | sample 3174531 | NCBI WGS metagenome assembly SXGU01 (sample SAMN11356863, study PRJNA531348) | freshwater metagenome | isolation source: freshwater sample F1-140 | place: China: Fuxian Lake, Yuxi | collected 2017-12-25 | reverse complement strand
TTCCAACTATTGCACATGCTGCATTGGCTGGTGAAGTTGAACAACTCAAAGGTATTACTGAAAACGTTATTGTTGGAAGCATGATTCCAATTGGAAGTGGAACCGTAGACCTTTACATGCAAGTCTCCAAAAAGAAGTGACCTGTAGCAACCTTTATCCCGGTTAACTACCTAAAACAACCCGTGTACAAGGCAAATCCGGACATCCAAGACAAGGTAGAGGAAATCCTGAAGGATCCCGACACCAAGGACTGGGTTGAGACAATCGGTTCGGAAAGTGCAAAAATAAACTACCAGAAGCATCTGGCCGAATATCTGATTTATAGAAAATCGACAGTTCAAAATCTGGTCAAAAATTTCAAAAAAGATGAAAACAAGGAAATCAAAAGTGTGCAGTCCTTTGTCAATGAGATGCTGAAACGTTTGGCACCTGGAACCGTTGCAAACTATGTATCTGCGGTAAAAAGCAGGATGCAGTACGACGGCATTCCGTTTACTAGAAGCGTGAAAATTCCAAACAGGACACATCATCCCACTGTTGAAAACGAGGTTGTGCCGACAAAAGATCAGATAATATCATTTCTCAGAAACGGGAAACACGCGACACAGGTGATTGTGTCGCTGATTGCGTTCACCGGTTTCAGGTTCAACGTGATTGCAGATCTCCGTGTGAAAGATTTTCCAGAAATGAGGATCACGGAAAACAACGATGTGGTCTTTGAAAAAATTCCGACCATTATCAAAGTTAGAAAGGAACTCAGCAAAAACGGCAAAGCGTACCAGACATTTCTAATTGACACAGGTTGCATGATCATCAAGAACTCACTTGAGGTAAGAATGAAGAAAGGTGAACATCTGGATTCTGAGAGCTTGATTGTACCGACCGAGTGTGAAAGAACTACTTTGAGGCAAAGGGCGAAGGCAATATCGCGCAGACTGAACACTGTTTTTGCAAAGGTGGAATATGGTTCTAGACCATATTCACTGAAAAATTTCTTCGCCACTGCTCTGTTGAATTCAGGTCTGGAGCAAAATCTGCAGACATTCTACATGGGTCACACCGGCCCAGTGCAAAATGTCTACAGCGTGCAACGCCAGCAACCTACAGAGCAAGTTGAAAAGATGAGAAAACTCTTCAAGGAAAAAATAGAACCAAATTTGATTCCGCAAGAAAGTAGCGTGGATGCATCAGTGAGAAAAGGGTTCAAGAAATTTGCAAAGGCAATGGGAATTGAGGTTTCCGATGATGCGAATTCTGATGAGACCATGGAGGAGATTGCTCTTTTGTATAAATCCGCATTAAATGATATATCTAGGCGTGAAGACAAGCCCAAAATCCGTCAAAAAAGAATTACTGAAGAGGAGCTTGACGAATATCTGGAAAATGGCTGGGAGCTTCACTCCACACTGCAAAATGGGGATTTGGTTGTAAAGAACTAACCCCCCACCAATTTTATTTTTTTACCGTGATCATTGTTGTGTTCAAACTACGCTATGGAATTCTTTATCTTGGCAACTCCATCCATTTCTCGACTGAACCCAACTTCTATTTCTCTTAAAAAATTCTGGTACCATGATAACAGCAACTTGTTTGCCTTTATGACTTCGTATACAATATTCAGTCTGCTTCCTGCCGGATATTCTGCCGATTCATCATCGTATCTGAAACCACGCATTAATAACTCGTGAAAAAATGCACAGACGATAATCTTTCTGATGGTACTGAACACGCTGTAGGTTTCCTTTCTGATCATCTTCTTGCTATTTTTGTCTCCTTTCAAGAATATTGTTCTTGTAATCGTATGGGAAAAATCTGAATGCGGTATTTTGATTTCCACACGATACAGATGCACCCATTTTATTTCTTTTGATAATAAGTCTGCGGTAATTCCGAATTTTGTATAAGGCCGTTTAGGATCTTGCTTTCTACGTCTCGGATCAAAATCTATCTCAATCGATGTGTTTTTGCATACACTTGTTAGTGTTTGAAACAACTGTTCTTCCGTGTACACAGACTTGAGGTGCTCCCAATAATCAGAGACAAAGGGGAAATGGCTGTGAACACTCTGAAAAATGTTTTGTAAATCACTTTCATTCGAAATGCTTAGAAGTTTGATCACTCCAAAAAAAGTAATATGGCCAACTACGAGGGGATCCCTCCTTTTGTTTTTTTCTGACGTCTTCACATTGAATATTGCACTTGTCTCTAAAAGTTCATTCCATCTGTCAACCAAAGATGAATGAGATATTGGAGTTTCGATTTGTTGATCTCTCCTAATGTATTTTCCGTCTTCGCGTAACCACCCTTTCTTGAATTTGGGTTCGAATGTAATCCTTTGAACGTGCTGGCCGTCTGCCATCTTTTTTAGAATTGTAAAACACTGTTCATCTTTTTTATTCAGAATGAGTCGCCCACAAATATTGAGTCATTACTTCTGACTTAATAATGTTAATATTCATCATTTATTCAATGAGTGGCTTTATTGTAGTCTCGATATCTATGCCTGAGGAACTGCTACGTGCAATTGACATTATGAGGCGTGATGTCTCACGTTCCAGATACATCTGCAGAGCAATCCTCTCTGCACTGGGGAGGCAACAATGAACGCGGTTGAGGTCTCAGAAAAGATAGGTGATCTGTACCGGGTTTTCAGTAAAACGGAAGTAATCCCTGAAACTATCGCGCAGAAGATAAACTCGATCTTAATTCACGGCGACGACGTTCCTTTGTTCTTGCTACGATCCGGTTGGGATCTATTTGTAAATCAAAAAGGTCTGAAGAATGTCGGAAGGTCTGGAGGTTTTGTGAGTGAGTAACATGAACGGACAAACCCGAAAAAGACTGTATGCGCTATTGGCCAGGGAAGACGGTGAACATTGCAGGTGCTGTGGACTCCTTCCAAGTGAGGGGCAACTTGTGGTTGATCACAAGGACAACGACAATTCCAACAACTCACGTGAGAACTTGCAACTACTGTGCAGGAAGTGCAATTACCTAAAAAATCCAAGACGACCATTCGATCTGTGTGAGAGAAAAGAAGAGTCTGGAGATGAATCTGAATTGCAAAACAGCAAAAAGAACGAACCCCTTTTCAGAGACTACGTTTTCAGCAGGCTTAATGAAGATTCTCGTAAAGCAATACCTGAAAAAGAGATAACGTATGGTGGGGCAGAGTATGTTGGCAACTCCCCTATCACATGCCAGAGGTATCTTTTCAAGATGTGTTCTTCAGAGGGACCGCTGCGCAGATGGCGTGCCGTCAAAACAATTGTCGTCGGATACAAAAAGGAATGGGATCTTGTTTGATAATTGCACTGTACGGTGATTGTCTACCTGGATGGTGCATGACTTGAAAAAAACACCTGAAGAAAAACCAATACAGGTCACACCAGAACGTGAGGAGCAAATCAAAGAATTTGTTTTGAATTTCATCAAAGGCAGAGAGCGCTGTCTTGAATTTCAGGATTCGTTGACTCAAAACTTCATACGGACAAAAACCTGCAGGACAGTGACTGATGCAAATGATTTTTTCCGTTGCATGGTTGAGCTCGGCCTAGACATGTGCAAGTCAAAGGTTCTATCGACTGATGAAGACCTGCTCGGTTTTGGACCAGAATACAAAACGGCTTACGACCTGAAACATTTTGCTCATCTCCGCGGGTGGCTCTAGCATGTTTTATCACCATTGGTGACAAACTGACACTTTTTTTGCCTTGACGTGACAATTTTTTGATTTTTCACAGCGATGAATCTTTACCTTGTCGTAATTACGCCAACGTAACGCCTAAAAACACGACAGATCAAACATTAGAAAAAATGCAATCTGACTAACTTTTTTTAAACTGAACTTGGTACCCCTTTCAATGCAGAGATACGAAAAAGAAAAAGACCTAATCTGCAGCATGTTTGATTCAAACGGCTACGGAGTGAGGGACTGCTCGATGCCAGGGGATGACTTCAGGTTTTTTCTCACACCTCCTGGGATTGAATCTGAAAGCGAGGAGGTGTTCAAAATGAAGGGAGCAGACAACGTATGTTGCGGTGCAGAAATTGTACTGGGAGGAGAAATCAAAGATATGTTCCGGCAAAACAAAAACGAGTGGGAAAAGTTCCGAGACCGAATTGAGAACTTATCTGAAGTTAAAGAACTGGATTTTTTTGAGGTAGCCGACGACGGAGAGGATTTTAGAATTTCAATCAGAGCTGAGTTTCCAATTAACGAACTCTCTGAAGATTCATTTGCAGACGCAATGAACAGGCTGAACTCAGCTGGGGGTTCAATTGAGGATCTGTGCGGGGAATACTTTTAGCAAATCGCTCATTTAACATAGTCGCAGATTTTGCTCATGGGGCACTTGTCGCACTTTGGGTTCCGCGCGGTGCATACCTCACTTGCAAAATCTAAAATTGCGTAGTTGAACGCTTTGCCTTTTCCTTTGGGCGGAAGCGATTCTGCGAACTCCCACAGTTGCTTGTCCGTTCTGTCGCGTGAGTTCTCTGTATCGAGTGAGAAAACTCTTTTGAGAACCCGCAGTATGTTCACGTCGAGCATTGAAACGTCGTGCCCAAACGCAAAGCAGAGCACGGCGTTTGCGGTGTAAGGGCCTACTCCTGGCAAAGACAGCAGTTCTCTTTTTGTTCCAGGAACCTCACCGTTAAAGTCAGTGAGAATTTTTTTTGAAAGATCTTTGAGGTGTTTGGAGCGGGTATTCTCTAAACCCAGTGGTCTGAGAATTTTTTTCACCTTTTTTAATTCTGATTTTTGAATGTTCTCAAAATTGTTGTAGTTCGAAACAATGTTTCCCCATTCTTTCGCAACTTGCTTTCTGGTAGTTTTCTTCAGCAGAACTTCTGACAGGAGGATCTTGTACCTGCTTTTAGAATTTCTCCACGGGTACAGAGAATCAAAGTTATTTTTCTCCCTCCATTTCAAAAGAATTTCTGAAAATTTATTTTGTTTAGAACCGCCGTGTTTTTTCAAGTGATTATTTTTCAATGAATTCGCTAATTTGGATTTCTTTTTCTTGGTGTACTTGGTATACTTGGCGCTGATTAAATCCTGTTCGTGCCTTGTTTCTTCGTGTCTCTTAATGCATCCCTTACGGAAGATATGTTTGAGCAAGCATTCACGTTTGCAGTAAACTATTTTTCAAATCCTGATAAAGTGCTGAAGGATAGAACTGGTACTAAACAGAGGGGACTAGGTCAGATTCTTGATGATCAAATCATAGGAAAACTTGTGGAGTATGGGGTTTGTAAGATCCTTGAGCAAAACTGTGTGAGGAAAGAAATTCTCCCTGATAAGGAAGTTAAATCCGAATTTGATTTTGGGCAACCTGATGTCATAGGTGTAAAAGAGAACGGGGATGTTCGTCCCCCGACAATGTTTGTTGAAATAAAAAATAGTCCGAGAAAATATCAGTGGATAGGCGTTTATGAAAGCCAATTCGATGCTGCGAAAGTTTGGTTTCAAAAAAACAACATCTCCCAGCATCAGAACGATAAAATTTTTATAATTTACGCAAGTCTTTATGATAAATTTGGTGATCGTGTAACATCTGGAAATACATCTGATGACGGCAGTTCAGATTGGTTAACAGATACAGATCAAAAAAGAATTGATGCTACAAAAGACCACTTGATTTCTTTAATTGTTGATGAGATTAAGTGCGACAGTGAGACGGCTGAAAAAATAGTTACAGGAGACAACTTAAGCGATAGTGAAAAAAAACTATTTAACAGTCTTGAACAAGACTCTGTAACCGCAATAAAAAATTTTAAAAATCTAAAGCTTGCATTTAAAAAAAGAAAAGAAGATATTTTAGGCTCGTTTTTAAATTATATTTTTAGTAAAATCCCTGGACGTTCAAATGATCTTTCGTTCTTTTTTAAACCCGATGACTTTAGCGTGGGAATTGATTTCGTTGTATCCGGAACTGAGCTTGATCCTGGAAGCGGTTCTGGGAAATTATTTCTAAAAAATGAAATCTGGCCTTCACCTGTAATCTTTGAAGAAAAAAAGATTTTTTCTGCATCTGGTAAACCTGGAAACGGCAAAACAATGTTTAAAGAAAACACCACAAAGATTCTTCGACAAGAGTTGATTGACAATCAGACTAACTCCGAGCCATACCCGTCCCAGTTTGGTGATATTGTTTTTTCTGTACCTGTTGACGTTTATTGTGAGAAAAAAATAACAAGAAGAGATGGCAATAGCTATGAACTAAAAACTTTGTATGTTAACTGTGATGAGGATACAGTGGCTAAAGAAGTTCTCCTTGGAGAATTCTCAATTAAAGGTGAGAATAGGATTTTAATCAAAAACATTCTTGAAGGCAAAAAAGATCGTTCAGATTACGCAATTCCTAAACGAAACTATGACTCCATTGTTTCGGAGAAGACTGTTGAAAGGGTTAAACGAATCGCTGAAAATATTTAATTGTCTATTTCTTGGTATACTTGGTATACTTGGTGTTCTTAATATCCTTATTTTTACAAGTCTCCACAAATGGGCAAAGCTTTAGGCTCCTCAAAAGTAACCGTGAGATATCAAGTCACCGTCCCAGAAGAAGTTCGAAACAAGTTGAAGGTGAAAGATGGTGACACTTTGGTTTTCGTTGAGGACGGAAAGAGGATCTACATCAGCACCGAGTTCTAGATTATCACTACCTCTAATTATGAGAAACAGGGGAGCGATGTAAAAGATGAAAAAATCTGATCACGTTTACAAAATTGCAACGCTGTTCTCCGGAGCAGGAGGATTGGATACAGGTTTTACAAAAACAAGAAAGTTTGAAAACCAAATTGCAAACGACATACTGGATATTCCCGCAGAAACATATTCGCATAACCACAACCACGTAGATATTTTAACAGTTGAGGAATTCAACAAAAATCCCAAAACCCCCTGCTACATTGTAGGCGATGTGACAGATGTTGATTTCCAACCCCTAAAAAAAATTGACTGCGTAATAGGAGGACCGCCGTGTCAGGATTTTTCTGTAACGAGAGGTAGCCGGGAATCACTTGGAATACACATGGTCCGCGGAAAGCTGTACTCTCACTTCATCAGGGCTCTGACAAGAACACAGCCCAAAGTTTTTGTTTTTGAAAACGTTCCAGGTCTGAGAAGCTCCAACGGGGGAGCTGCTTACAAAATGATCACGGAAGACTTTGAGAACCTCCACGACAGGTGGTCAGAAATTAAACACGACATCAACAACGGTTCAAGCAACGCAGAAAGCTACTCCCTGATCTTCAACGATGTGGTTGACTCGTCGAACATTGGAGTCCCCCAAAAAAGAAGGAGGCTGATCATAATAGGTGTCAGAAAAGATCTGATCAGCAAAGAGGGCGAGAAAGTTTTTGCTGAAAAAGCAGAATCTATTCTCAAGGGAAAGGATTCACTGCTCAGCAAATACCCTCTAACTGCTATGGAAGTCTTTGAAGGCAAAACAATTCCGGATCTTGGACAAAAGTACAGGGAGGTGATGAAAGAGTACGATGGGGTGGAAAAGGAAACTAAAACCCCCGAGTCAAAAAAGTGGAAGAAAAACGTACGGGATAAACTCACCCTCAAAATAGAGGATGACTACCTACTTGCAAACGGCATCAAGCCAAAGGACGAGAAGGAAACCAAGGATGCGTTTGAAGAGCACAGGAGAGTTCTAGAGGAGCTCGGGTACTACGGAAAATCTCTGAGAGGTGTTCACTTTGCTGACAACAGCAACGAAATTCCAAACGAAGGCTCATCCGTCATTGAGAGAATGGCTCGCATTCCTCCCGACATGAATTATCTAATTGTTAACGGAACAAAGTGGAAGGTGAAGGGAACGATGAGCAACATCTACAGAAGGTCCCACCCGCTGAAACCTGCTTACACGGTAATGGCTTACGGCGGAGGTGGAACGTGGAGCTACCACTATGAAAAAGGAAGGAGCATGCTGACCAACAGGGAGAGGGCGAGGCTCCAGACATTTCCAGACGAATACATGTTTGAAGGAAACAGCTCTCAGGTCAGAGCTCAGATAGGCGAAGCGGTGCCAGTGAGACTCGGAACCAAGCTCGCTGAAGTCGCAGAGTTTGTTTTAGAAAAAGTTTAAGATTTGTTCAATTTCGCTACATGCATCTTGAGCCTTTCTTCAATTTGAAGAAAACGCATTATCGGAGTTTTGATTTCTTTTGTTTCCTCCTTTGCAATTTTCCTTAACTTGGAAATGCAATCGAGAAATTTTTCATTTATTATTATTTCTAAATCTATGCTGTATTTTTGTTTTATCTCATTTTGAATACTCTCGATATCTTTCATCTGGTTATGCATGGATGTTTCACGACTTATCCTCACAATGGGTGACCACAGCATAAACACATGTTGATACTCTGGAAAGTTCTTTTTAGCATAAGAAATACTGTTTTCAAATTTTTTTAGAAATCTGTTAACATTGTCCGGCTGTGCATTTTTAGGATCCACATACTGTAAACCCAATAGATGAATTGCAACCTCGCAGAAATACACCGTATTTGTATTGAGATTTATTCCAACAACATCCATTTCACCTTGCTTTACGCCAGTATCCAGATTAAATGCGACAAATGAACATCCTAAAATCTTACTCAAATAGGAACCTGCTAATTCTTCTCCTGGATTTTCCACAAGTTACATAAACCGTAAAAGCTTTAAAGCTTACTGATTTACGCAGTATTACAGTGAAAAAGAAAAACGTTGTAAACGATGTTGTCTGCGCCGACAGCAAAACTCTCTCTAAATTCATCGCGCCAAACAGCGTAGCGCTTACTGTGACATCACCACCTTACGGAAACGCAATCAACTACTCGCAGCACGTTAAAAATTTGAAATCCGGAAAAGGCAAAGAGTTCCGAGGAAACGTCGGGGGAACACTCGCTGATTACCTTGGTGAAATGCAGGAAATTTTTTCTGAAGTTAAAAAAGTCACAATGCCTGGAGGATTCTGCTGCATAGTTATTGCAGATGAGCTGTCGGAGGGAACACTGGTGCCTCTTCCAAGCCTCCTCGTTTCAAATCTTGTAGACCTAAAAGATGAAAATGAGGGGTGGCACCTGCGCGACATGATCATCTGGAACAAAGTAACAGCGGGCAGAAGCGGTGCTGGAAACAGGTTCGGTCAGTTCGTGAAAATCCCCGTCCCCACAAGGTACAGAGCTAACATTATGCACGAGTACATCATAGTTCTCCAGAAGGGAAAGAAGGCAAGGTTCCTCCTGAAAGAAACGGAGCCGAAAATTCCTCTGAACCGGGCGATGAAGAGGCAGGTCGCCCTCTCAGTGTGGGACATCACACCGGTGCCACCAAACGCGGTAAAGCACCCGGCTGTTTTTCCGGAGCAGATTCCGTGGAGGCTCATTCAGATGTACACAAAGCCCGGAGATGTAGTCCTGGATCCGATGTGCGGTAGCGGTCAAACTGTGAAAGTTGCCAGCAACTTGAAGAGAAAGTACATCGGTGTTGACATCAGGAAAGAGTACGCATCTCTTGCAAAGAGAAGGGCAAAAGAAAAGATGATGCTCTCTAACTTTATGATCCCGCTCTACTTTCCAGTGAAGTGGGTCGACTCTGTGCAGTCCGGCAAAAAAGCAGATGCGCACATCGACGTCGAGGATCACATCCCAAAAGGATACAATCTGGTTTTTCAAAAACTTTCAAGAGATTCAGAGAACGGAACCGACACGACTCACATCTACTACAAAAACAAATCCGGAGATTACATCTGCTGCATCATCGGCGCTGCTCAGGAGCCGTACATGATGAAAGTTGGGAACCCAAAAAAAACAGCATCACCGCTGAAAAAAATTCTCAACAATCTCCCAGACTCGTTTGATCTTGTTGACGTGAAAAACATTCTACCCGATGGAGTCCCGAACGACCCGTACTCTCTAGTTTCACTGGTTGATGTTTTGGAACATGAAAAAAACGTCAAGCGGAAAACGAGATCCCTCACCAAGGTAGTTTACGAAAAATCAAAATAAATTAAAAAATATTTCATTTTTTGTAATGTGGCTTACTTTTGTCATACTCTCTGCCATCACCGCTAATTCTGTAGATGCCTTTTTCAATCCTCTCAATTTTCCCTTTCTTGCAAAGCCTCGATAAAATTGACGTTGCATTTTTTGGCTTCATCTTGAGGTTTATGCAGACATCTTTTGCAGACTGCGGACCGCCGTACTTCTCGTTTGACTTGAGGAGATTCAGAATCCTTTCTGACGTTCCAAAATCACCGAAGAGAATCTCATCCATTGCTAAATGTTCAGATGATGCCACGGATATTTCTATCGCTAGAGATCGTACTTTACTCCCTCTTCTACTATGGTGATGCCTTTTGCAATTTTCCTGTACGCATCTGGGTGCTCCGTGTGAACTGGAAACAGCATCTTAGATCCTATCTCTGAAACCGCGCTGAGCAGATCTCTACCTCTGGCGTGCCCTGAGCAGTGACTCTGAAACATCTGCATGCCAAAGTGCTCTAGCCACGCGTTCTGCCTCTCCTTTGAGAGCTTCTGCTCCTCGTTGTAGGGCTCAGATGACGAGTGGATGTACCTTGCTCCCGGTTTCGGCATCATGTCGATCAGCGCAGTGAAGCTGTAGAACCCAATGGCGCAGAGAACCTTGTCAGGCCTCTGAGCAATCTGCTCCGCGGTCCAAGCGTTGTGAAGGTCGATGAACTCCTTGTCGTTTCCCTTGTAGTCCTTTTCGGAGTACTGCCCTGTTCCCCTCTTCGGCAGGTAGATTATGATGTCCTCGTCGTCAATGTTTGGAACGCTTAGGTGCTTGTCCTGCGAGAGGTACTTTAGGAAAAAAGCATCGTTGAGCTTCACTACAAATTTCCTTCCAGTCTCCTTTGCAATTTTGTAAAACGTCATCAGCCTGTCAACGTCTTTGAAATTAAAATCTGCAAACACCAAGTTGCTTGCCTCCTCAACTGTTTTCTTTGACTGCTGGTAAACCATCTGCTCAGATTCCTCTCTCTCCTCATCTGCAATCCTTGTTCCTTCTGAAATCAGTGCGATCGGTTTTACCTCCTTCGCCCTTTCGATAAAATCAGTTGTCATCTCGGAGTGAGTTCCGTGCAGGCGGATGTCACCGGTGTAAGCGATAGGTCCTTCAGATGTCCAAATTATGAAACCGTAAGCTCCTGGAACGGAGTGATCAACGTGAATCGGCTCCACCTCCAAAGAACCAACTTTGAACTTGTCGCCGGTTCTGAACTCGTTTATCTTTCTTTTAATAGGCGCATCCTTTACGCTGTAAGGCCTTGGCTTGTAATCCAAAATTTCTCTTTCAATAGTTCTTGATGAGCGATCTGATAATGCTTTGAGTATCAGGTGACACGCGGATCCCATGTGAATTGGAATGTCCTCGTGAAGAAATGAGATGTAATCTGCGTGATCCGCGTGAGCATGTGTCAGCAGCACCGCATCTATGTCTGGCTCCTCAGGCTTTCGCCCCGCCATAACCATCAGATCATCGCGGTACACCCCCTTGATGTCCGGAACCAGACCCATCGCAAGAAAGTCAACTATGCCGTTTGAAGTTCTCGGGTTGAGGTACTCCTCAAAGTAAGCAGCCCTCCGCGAAAACGATTTTCCAAAATCTAAGAAAACTTTGGTGTCCTTGTCCTGAAGGAGAATTTTATTCCCGCCGATTTCGTTTACTCCTCCGTAAAATGTTAAACTAGTCATGACGTACGTTCTACACACTCATACTAAAGTAAAGATGTTTTTACCAAAAAAAGAAATTCAGTACAAAAACTGCAAAATCAAAGTAGCGTCTACGTTTTAATTCAAACAAATGCAAACACTGCTGTCAGCGATGAAGAATCAGAGTTATATCTGAAAGATGATTGAAAGGCATTTGTCTGAGCTGTCGTATTTTAGCAAATCCATAATTCAAAATTTTTACTAAATCTAAATCATGATTGCAGCTTTGCAGCTTTGCAGCTTTGCAGCTTTGCAGCTTTGCAGCTGTTCTGATGATCTTTAAATAAAATCTCACCGTCCTTTTTCTCATGGACATTGAAAAATTACTTGAAAGAGCAAAAAAATTTGGATTGAGTGAAGTGCCTCTCTCCTTAGATGAAAGGGAAAGCGCGGTTGAGCTCATCTTCACCACGTACCAAAAACCTCTGGACATAGAATTTCTAAAGTCAGTTCTGCATCAAGCTGACATTGGAGTTCCAAATCTCAACAGTGTACTTCACCTGATGAAGAAAGCTGGAAAGCTAAAACATGTGAGTCGTGGAGTTTACCAGGCAACTGCAACAGAGCCAAACACAGTTACCGCAAGAGTTCACAGAAAATTCATCGACAGCATGGGAAAAATGTTTTTGCTACAAGAAGAATTGTCTCAGAGAGAGAACGACATAGAGCAACTTCAGAACCGGGTAGATGCCATGCGTCAAGAGAAACGAGATCAGCACCTTTCTGATGGTGTCTAACACCTCTTTTTTATTGCAATTTAGATTGAGTTCAAGTGATTGCTATGGTTAACCGATGCGACTGGGTCAAAGACGGAATTCACCAAAAATATCACGACACCGAGTGGGGGGTCCCACTACATAATGACCGAAAACTTTTCGAATTCCTTCTCCTTGATGGAGCTCAAGCAGGCCTTTCATGGATTACGATTCTGAAAAGGAGAAGCGCATACAGGAAAGCATTTGACAACTTTAACCCAGAGAAAATTGCTTCTTACAAGAAAGGCGATGTCAACGCAATTCTGAAAGACGATGGAATCATCAGGAACAGGAAGAAGGTAGAATCGTTTGTGAACAACGCAATAAAATTCCTTGAAGTGAAAGACGAATTCAAAACTTTTGATGAATACATCTGGCAGTTTGTAGACTACAGAACAAAGGTGAACGATTTCAGGACATGGAGGGAAATACCTGCAGTAAGCAGTGAATCGGAAGCAATGAGCGGTAACCTGAAGAAAAGAGGGTTCACGTTTGTAGGCCCAACTATCTGCTACGCGTTCATGCAGTCAGTTGGAATGGTAAACGATCACATTGTAACATGCTTCAGGCACAAACAGATTAGTGCAATTCAGTAAGTGCCTTTTTGATATTTCTTGGATATATTGTGCACAAGTTGGATTGTGAATAGGTGATAATCAGAGGAAAGTTTTAACCTGGTTGGCGATCTTGAGATTATGGGATGAAAGCCATAGACCTTTTTTGTGGATGTGGCGGAATGGGATTAGGTCTCAAAAATGCAGGATTTGATGTGATGTATGCAAACGACATAAACGAAGATGCCCTCAAGACATACAGTGCAAATCTCAAGGAAACACTAGTAGAATGCGGAGACATCACAAAAATAAACCCGCTCGATGTAAAAAAGAAAATCAAAAACCAGAAAATTGATCTTATTGTTGCAGGTACACCATGTCAGGGATTCTCCACATCCGGAAAGAGAAATCCTAATGATCCTAGAAACAAGCTGTTTCGACAATTAATTAAATTTTTGAATGCGTTCCAGCCAAAGGCATTCATCATGGAAAATGTCAGTGGTCTGCTAAACATGCAGGATGGAAACACATTCGAACATATCAAGAAATCATTTGAAGATGCAGGATATCATGTACATCATGATGTATTGACCGCTTCAGATTTTGGCGTTCCACAAAATAGGAAAAGAGTCTTTATCATTGGTACTAAAAATGATATTCCAAAATCAAAGCTATTTCCCAAAAAAATATCTGGAAAAATTATCTCTGTGGAAGAAGCTATCTCAGATCTGGCCTTTCTTGGACTAAATGAAAAAACTGAAACATACAAAATTAAACCCAAATCGGATTACCAGAAAAAAATGAGGGCAAAGAATGACATCCTTCAGAACCACGAGTCCTCAAACCACTCTGAGAAAATCCAGAAAAGGTTTGCACAGATTCCACCCGGTGTTGACGGTAGAGATGTGCTTTTAAGATCGTCCACCAGTAAACGAGATTTCTACAGATTTCACCCAAAAATTCCTAGCAGAACTGTTACCACATTGCCTGAGGATTTTATTCATTACAAGTTGAATCGAATTCCAACTGTCAGGGAACTGGCACGACTGCAATCATTTCCTGACGATTTTGTTTTTCTTGGTCCAAGAACCACAGGTGGAAAACAGAGAATCAAATCCTGTCCTCAGTATACACAGGTAGGTAATGCAGTACCCCCGTTAATGGCTACAGCTGTTTTCAAAAAGATATCCAAAGTCTTAAGTTGATAACTCTATACTGCACGTTTTCTTGAGTTTTTGATTTTCTCAGTTAATTTGAAAATTAGTTCTTCCATCTGCATAATACTAGTCAAAATTACATCCATGTCTTTTTTCTGAAAATCATATTTTTTTCCTAGAAAATTCACTGTTAGGATATTTTTGCAATCCTGCTTTAATCTTCCATGTGCTAATAAATTTCTGGATTGTTGTAACTCTGATAATTTATTAAATCCACTAAACTCTTTTGATAATTTTTCTTTATCTAGAATTTGTATGATGCCACGTTTTTTTGTTTCAAGTGAATTTTGTCCACTTTCCATTACCAAATTATGAAAATTTTCTAAATGCGTATCTGCTATGGAAAAATACGTGGTAAAGAATTCATTTATGTTTAGTTCTAATTGAATTATTTTTGAAATTACCATCCCTCTTAAAAAAATGATATTTTCCCATTTCATGAGATTCTTCTCGATTAATTCTTCTAATGTGTCTGCTATTTCTCTACCTTCCACTACTACTGTAAATCTAAAATTACTTGCTTCTTCTAATTGTTCTTTATGCTCTTCCGATGCAGAATAATATAGGATATCGGTGAGATCATGTTTGTTTCTCACAATCTTTAAAATTTCTAATCCTGATATGTCTTTGCTTATGTTATGATCTAATAAAATTATGTCTATGGGATGTTTTTTCAGAATTTCAAAGACTTGTCTTGCCTTATCTTTCCCATCATCCTCAATCCAGTTTAAACCAAATTTTTTGGCTTCTAGATAATCTATGATTCTTTTTTTTTGTGTCAGCATCGTCCTCGGTTTATCATCAACCAACAAAATTGTCACAACAGGCATGTTGTCTTTTTCATTCATTAGAATATCACCTCAAAACAGGCTCCATTTCCTAATCCCTGCTTATTATTCCCAATGAAGATTATGTCTCCTCCATTTGAATTTAGGATGTATTTTACATGGTGTAACCCAATTCCTGTGCCACCTTTAGATGATGAAAAATTTCTATCAAAAATCTTATTCGACACTTCTTTGGATATTCCTTTTCCGTCATCACCCACATAAAGATGCAATTTTTGACCTTTATTTTCAAATTTAAAAGATATTGTTTTTGCATTTGCTTTACTGGAATTACTGATTAAATTATCTAGAATTATGGAAATTTCAAGTGGAACAAACAATGTTTTTTTCACAATATCTTCATTTTTCAAGTGGTGATCTATTTTTAGTGAGCGTCTCTTGAAAACCATTTGTATGTATTCTCGTATGTATGCTACCAGATCTTGTGGTTCATCTTCTATGGCCATTTTAAATCGTGCGTATTTTGCTACATAATACAATGATTTTATTTTCTGGTTTTCAATACTGATTTCATCTATTAATGGAAGTATTGTCTCCATTTTTTGTTTCTTTTTTACCCCCTCATAAATTTCTGATAAAGATGCATCTATCAATCCCGATGATATGTTGATGGAATGATAAAGATTTTCTAATTGTTCTTTTTCTGAAGCCTGCTTCTTGAGAAATGTTGTTTCTTTCTGAAGTTTTTCAATTTGTATTGCTTGTTGTTTTTTTGTTGATGAGAGTGTTCTGGTTGCAGTTCTAAACGATTTTAACTGTTTTTCTAGATATTTTTTCTCATCAGTAGATTTTAAATGATCTTTGAGATTTTCTATATTTTTTATGACCTGAGGAATGTTTTCTTGTTCTCTATCTTTAAGAATTGATAGAAGGCTTTTGTTTACCTCTATTGTTTTTTCTGTATTTTTTCCAACCAGTTTTGAAATTAAATCAATACTATCTTTTTTAATATCTGCTTCTGATTTCATCACACCCTCATCTATTTCTGAATCCCAGTGAATTCCTTCAACAACATATCTCTCTAATGGTCTCAGCACTTTTTCTATGAAGAATTTTGTGAGTTGTTCATATTCCTGAGATTTTATAACTCCTCCTGAACGACTTGACACCTCATTAAATCCTGTTTGATTTCCATACACTTCTATTCTGCCTATGACCTCTCTTGTCGAGAGATATCTCTTGTAACCTTGGGCCTTTCTTAATTCAAGATTTAGCCAGTCATTACCTTCATCACCGTATGGGTGTATTCTGAAGCCATTTTTGTATAAAAATATTGAACCATATCTGACTGGTTGCAGTCCCATTATTGTTGTAAATGATGTCTTTGCATCCTCGTTTAGGAAAAAAACATGAATGTCGATATTATCCAGTTTAGAATATTTTTGTCCGATTTCTTCTTTTAATCTAAAAATAAATTTTCCTTTATCCCATAGCTCTGTAGTTATTTCACCTTCTTCAATTTTAGATATTATTTGAGTTGTTTTGATGTTTAATCTCTCAAAAACTATGTTGTTGATGGGGCCATTGATTGTTAATGGTATGCTTCCTTTCTTGATTTTTGCTTTCTCCCTAGCTTTTTTATCTTCTTCTTCAAATTCTTTAGCAATTAATTCTATTGTGAAATCTTGATTATCTGGATCTTGTGATGGATTGATCAGTCTTTGTAAATACCGCTTTAATCTAAGAAGTTTTTGTGAATCCCATGTATCTTGTAACGGAAAAATTTCTAAAACTGTTCCATGTTTCCAATCTGTAAGAGGAATTTCTTTTGGTAATTGTAGTATTTTTGAATATTCTACTTTGACTGTTTCAAATTCTTTTTTCTGATCTTTTTCAAATTTTCTCCAATTCATCTCAACTTTGTGAATTTCTTTATCTGCTGTATTTCTGGTGTAAAGGTTTAGTTTTGGACCTAGTCTGTCTGCAGAAAATCTTCCAATTCCTTTATACCCTGCAAGAAAACGACCATGTTTTTT
>SXGU01332653.1_pt1 | contig 17084 bp, 18 predicted proteins | sample 3174531 | NCBI WGS metagenome assembly SXGU01 (sample SAMN11356863, study PRJNA531348) | freshwater metagenome | isolation source: freshwater sample F1-140 | place: China: Fuxian Lake, Yuxi | collected 2017-12-25 | reverse complement strand
TTGAACGGTATGGTTGAGAGAGTAATTGAAAATGCGTCTGCGTAAATCAAGTGAATAGGCGTTCATGTGGGTTCTCCATAAAGATGAAGTTCATGTACCTCTTAGACCATTAGATTTTGAATTAAATCCGAAAACGCTGTAGCAACACAAGAAAGAGGCTTTTTTATGTGTCCACTATTGGGTGAAGATGAGAGTAGTGATGATTCGGTTGTTTTTATCAAAAAACCTGGCTAGACGGTTTATGCAAAGGTGGTAGCACAAAACAGCAGTTACAATGCGATAAGCGTCTTGCAATTTTAATGGCCGTATCAGGAGAAAAGGGAAGCATGACCAAATCTCCTCTCTTTGTAGAACTTGGAGAGATAATTGGTTTCCCCAAGTGATATCTACCCTGTTGGTTTATATCCTCATCGACAAAAAATTTAACTTTATCTATAACACACCCTGCCAACCAGGTGCCGGCTATTGAAGTTCCGAAGATACCAATCTCACCACATATTGAATTTGCTAGTTCACAAAGAGACTTCAAGTAATTAATATGCATGAATACAATATCAGTAGTTTCCGTGACATCAATAATAAACTTGTTTTTTGTATTCTCGCGGGAGATCATATCACGCCCAAAATCTTTTGCTTGAGCAAGCACCGTCACTTCCTTATCTATATAGTCTTCCTGCATGAAAATAACATCAAATAAAGCCTGTTCCAGAATGTATTTCAAGGCATTGGCAGTAAAGTGACTGCAGTGATCGGCAATTAGAATATCGAAAGGCGATGTTGTTAGATTGGGTGTTTCGATTAATAGCACCCCTCCCGGCAGCAACTTATTCTTTACCTCACCTAAAAAGTTAATAGGATCAGGAATATGCTCCAACGTATGAATTAGACTGATAATATCAAAGTGTTGCGCAAACCCGTTTACAAAACCAATATGTAATGCTTCAAAACCAGGAATTTTCTCAAGTATTGCACGGCTACGGTCATCGAGATCTAAACCGGTTATTAGCCACCCAGGACAAGATGAAGCAAAAGCATGCAAGAAGGCTCCATTTCCACAACCAATATCCAATATTCGACCGCCGACAGAGATATTATAATGAGTTATTAGCCACTCAACCAACTTCATTGATCTGGATGTTACATACCCACTCAAAGGATCAAAGGTGCTCTGGTCAATTCCACCGCTTTGACTATAAACTTCGTATTCTGAATAAATAACACCAACATCCTGCAGTGATATTTTATTTACTGGTTTTTGAACTATCCCACAGGTATTGCAAACAGCCAAGTGACCTGATTTTTTCCAAAGACGACAATCAGAAGTAACTTGAGAAAATATCGAGAAATCAGAAATTTCCAAAAGTGTACTTTTGCAGATATGACAAACCGATTGACCTTGTGTAAACATTTATGCCACCCTACTTCTACTGTAACCGTTCCCCTCCACCTCTGAAAGCCCGGATTGGAAGGAAAAGTGAGCAATTCAGCCACTATTCGTTTCGAATTCAGGAGGGGGGTGAACGGTTACCTTCTACTTGCTACTGTGTAACACTGATCTTACCATCGTAAAATAACTTTTGCTTGGCGTAATCAGGTTGTAGCCACCACCTGTCTTTCCTGTTCCGAATTAATACTCGAGCAAATACTTCCAGGACAGTCGGCCATCACCCGTCGTACTTTCCATATATCTTCCATTCGTTCAACATCCCTCGATGTCTTAATATCGAGGTTCTCCAGCGCAAAATGCAGTGATTTTCCTTGTTGCAGAATTGCGTCATAAACCCTGATTCGTCCGGTTTGCTCCATTGGCAGTTGGAAAAGACTGTAAGCCACGATGCCGTCCAGTACAGGCAATTCGGTCAAAAGCGCATTGAGCATGAAATAGGTGTGTGGTCGACAATATTCCACGACACTCAAAAGATACTGGATACCGGTTCGTCGACAATAATCCCTGATTACAAGATTCTGCACGCTTTGTGGTACACGCTCTCCTAAAAAAGCCCGACTCTGTATGTAACCGCGATAACTAGCCATAATTCAACCTGCCTGATGATTCCGGGTCTCGGAAAGGTGATAATCGAGACCTTGGCGAGAAGCTGGACGCAGGGTAATCGGCTCAAAAAATTCTCCAAGCCGTTTATCTGCATAAGGAGTGAAAACTCCTTTGAAACGACAGTTGAGGGTCCAGCGTGTTTCTGATTCGCGGTTGATTCGATTGCCATGAGGGAGGTTCTGGTTAAACACGAGTACTTGCCCGTACTTAACATTCAACCAGACAAGGTCTTTTTCAACCGCATGAAATAATGTTTCGCTGTCTTGTGCGTAAGTATTCGTAAGCATTTGTGCAGGATCGCCACACACCGTCGGCGGCAACAGGTACATGGATTTTGTAGCATAACAATTAACCAGGGGTACCCAGACAACAACTTCAAACGGAGAGTCACCCGACCAGGTATCCGCATGAATGGGTAGTAGCGAACTGTCATCCTCGGGCATTTGAATACTGAGGTTCAAGCGTAATTGCATTGCCAGTTCGTTGCCGACGATTGACTCCAGGGCGTGGCGAGCCAAGCGGAAATAAGCCGGACGAACCCACCGATTGCCATTCAGGGTATTAATGATATGCAAGCGTAAGTCGTTCAGTTGATCGGGTGTGACATACTGATGAATGTAGTCAAGTAGATCATCCGTTTTGATGTCTTTATTGACAAGATACTGACACGCAGCCTCGTGAACCAATTTGCGTATTCGCTCCAGATCCGAAGGGGATTCGACGGTCTGGATTCGATAGCCCTCCTCGATGAACTGCCGAGCATCGGCGAGTTCTCTCACGGAATAAAAGGAATCCTGTTCAGACGGGTCATTCGATTGTTTATTCAAAGAATATAAATTCATAATCTCCTGTGTATCCCCATTCATTATAAAGCCAAATCCATTCCTCTACTTCCAGCAAGGTTTCCGCCGTTAAGGCCCAGCACTCCAGATTAAACATTTCCCGTTCATTGCGGTAGCTTTCAACCATGACATATTTTTGTCGACCTACTCGCTCGATTTCCTGTAGGGCTGTTTTCAGGTCGAATAACCTAAGATTGTGCAAGACTCCCAATGAAATCACCAAATCGAAAGTTTGGTCATCGAAGGGATAGATATCCTGGGCACGGTAGTTAAAAAGCTTGCCGGTAAAACCCGAATGCTGGCACTGCAAGGCGTATTCTGAAATATCAAAACCGGTCAATGTTATTCCCGGAACCAAGTCCTGGAGTTCATAAAGCAGGTAACCCTTGCCACACCCTACGTCAAGAACCCTGGAACTGGCCTGTAAACCGTATCGTTCTACCAGGGCTTGCGCTACGGGCTTCCAGTGTCCCGGCAGGTAGCGGTAGCCACCATAGCCGTAACGTCGATCACCATCCCAATAATCCGCCCCATAGGTTTTGGCTTTACACATGCAGGCAATTTTGTCATCCACCATGCGGGCGAGATAGTCGCGGCTCGTCTGGCGATGCAGGGGGGTAACGACATTCACAAGCATACCCATTGGTTAATCCTTACTTATTTGATACGGGCCAAAAGCTCGATGGTGGTATTCACAACCGCTTCGGTAGTCAACCCAAAGCGGGTCAACAGGTGATTTTGTGAACCATAGTCATCAGGGAACTTGTTTGGAATACCCAAGCGACGAAATGGCTTGGGACGATCGAAAGAGGCTTCGGCTAATAGTTCTGCCACGGCACTGCCCAGCCCTCCCATAAGGCTATGCTCTTCCAGGGTAACAATAGTTTTCACATTCCCAAAATGTTCAGACAAGGCAGTTTCATCCAGGGGTTTTATCGTAGGACAATGAACAATTCGCCCCTGAATGCCATACTGCGCCAGTCGCATCAGTGCATCCTGCGCCACCTTGAGCATGATTCCCGTAGTAACGATCAGTACATCCTGACCCTCTCCTATACTTACCGCCTGTCCAATGGCATCAGGAGTTCCCTGCTCGGTTACTATGGGGTCACCGCCCTTGGCCACACGAATATAGACAGGCCCGGGCCAGTGTAGCGTTAACGGCATGAGACGGGACATCTCCTGTGCATCTGCCGGCGCGAGAATAGTCATGTTGGGCAATATCCTCATCAAAGAGATATCGTCAGTAGCCATGTGGGTAGGTCCCAGTGGAGCATACACCATCCCTCCACCGTTACCGATGAGTCGTACAGGCAAATTGTGCAGACAGACATCCAGACAAACCTGTTCGAAGGCGCGGCGGGTCAGGAAATTGGCAATCGAGTTCACGTACACGATTTTACCTTCGAGGGCCAGGCCAGCCGCCATCCCGATAACGTGGGCTTCACTAATGCCCTCCATGATAAAACGATCCGGTACTTCATTTCTGAATTCATCGAGGGTTCCAACACCCAGATCCGAACCGATGAAAAATACGCGGGGATCCTGTCGCGCCAACCGGTAAATCTGATTAAGGCAGGCTTTACGCACGGGGAAACCTCCCTATACCATCCATCAGTGCCTGGGCTTCCGCCTCCTTCAGATTACTTTTATGATGCCAATCGAGGTTATGTTCTACACCATCAATACCTGCGCCCTTAATGGTATGGCAAATGACTACGCCCGGTTTACCCTGTTCAATCGGCAGATGGGTAAAAGTATCACGCAGGGCGATTATATCATGTCCGTTGACTTCCAATACTGCCCAACCAAAACTGCGCCATTTGTCTGCCAGTGGGTCAAGATTCAAAACATCCCGGGTAGGCCCGTATGATTGAAATTTGTTGTAATCCACGATCAGGGTCAAATTATCCAGGCCATGTTTGGCACCACTGAGAGCCGCCTCCCATACCGAACCCTCATTGGACTCACCATCGCCGATCAGGACAAAAATTCTGGCATTGGAACGGTCATGACGAGCCGCCAGTGCCATGCCAATACCGATGGAGGGACCGTGGCCCAAGCTACCGGTAGAGGCTTCGATACCAGGTACATGGGGATATTCGGGATGACCTCCTAACCTACTACCGGCACGACAGAATGACTTGAGTTCACTGGTAGGAAAAAAACCCTTATCGGCGAGCATAACATATTGCGCCATACAACCGTGACCTTTGCTAAGAATAAAGCGATCCCGTCCGGGCCATCGGGGTTGGGTGGGATCCAGGCGTAATACTTCGTCGTATAAAACCCGCAAAATCTCCACCAATGATAAAGCAGGTGCCAAGTGCCCTCTTCCTGCTTCCAGTAACACAGTCACAATGCGGCGACGCAAGTCAATGGATCGCTCATCGAGACCGATACAGGCCGTAGTCGGCAAATCATGAAGCGTAGGGGAATATTTCATTATGTTGCTTAAGGGTATTCAGTAATTTAATGGCTTTCGATAACTGCTCATAGCGTATTTCTTTGTCTATTACCGTGTCGGTCGCTGTGTAGCGACGGGCAGCACCTTCCCTGAGGTATTCATTCAGCAAAATAAGGCACCATTTTACGCCATAAAGCGGGTATAGCATCTGCGCACGCCGTGCCAGATCACCGGCGACATCGAAACAGTCCAGCATCACTCGCCAAAATCGATGAGCACAGACACCATCAAGCCCCATCGCTGGGTGTAATATAAAATCAATCATGGTTTTGGCAGGATCATCCCAGCCAAAATACTCAAAATCCAGCCAAATCGTTCCGGTTTGAGTTTTTAAGGCATTATGAAATCCAAAATCAGATGGGCTTAATATCCATTCCTTTATCGACAGATCAATACTTTTTGAGCGATTCAGACCGTCATATCCGAACTCAGCCTTTTGCACCGCGTTGTGAGTGAATTGCTTCAAGTCATTGCTTACAAAACGACGCATGTCAGCAGCTTCGGCTGATATTTCCGGTACGGATAACAGGCGTTTTGTTCGCTCCTCCAGATTCTTTACCAAGGCATCAAGGCTTAAACAGGCTTCCGATGCAAACGGTTGCCGTAGGGCATCTGGCACCGTTCGCAAATCATTTAATTGCACCAGAAAAGTTACTGCATCGCTCACATCCTGTAGGCTGTGCTGATAATGGCAAAACCGCTGCCCTTGAACCCAGGCATAGACTGCGATACGGCGATCCGGATTGAGGGCTACAGGGCGTGGAACTGCGTCCAGGCCATTATCATACAGAAAGTTCAACGCGCCCCATTCCGTCGTCATGCGATCCTGTCGCCCGGTCTCCGATGGCGCATAGACTTTGGCACACCAAAGCCGGTTATTGATGTCACGGAGACGATATACTTGTGCATTGCCACCGCCATACACCCGGGTGATGTCAATAACTTCGGTGACTAATAGTTCATTAAACCATGAGGGTTTTGCTTTACCCAGCATGGCCGAACACTGCCTTGGTAACATCCTGCCATGACTGACAACACAGTATCCCGGATTCCATGTTTGCGTTTTGCTTCTGTCCAATCAAAATGGCCTTTGTTGCACGAGGAAAACCGGGTTCGGCAAAGATTTCTTCCAGATCATCGATAAATACATCACAACCTAAAGAGGCTATTCGCTCACACTTTTTGAGCCGCGAAGATTCAAAGTAAACATCTGCTGCACACACCGGCCTGTCTTCACCGACGATACCGTAACTTGACAGCCAGGTTTGAGATGCTTCAATCAGATCGTGACGGTATTCCCTGTCCTGTGCAGCAAAACGATTTTTGTGACTTACAATGAAAAACTTTGCTCCCTGCCTGATGCCATCGCTCAAAAAAGCCTCAATGCCGGGAAATGGCCGGGCTTCCCCAAGGCGCGGGCCATATACCTCGGCCTGAAGTATCTGCCATTGAATCTCACCCCTGGATTGGCCACGCAAAAATCCCCTGACGGCCTGCTTGGTTTGCGGTATATCGATGCCAATAAAACCACGGGCCAAGGCCAGTTTATAAAATACCTGGTCGTACTGGATAATGGTATTGTCGAAATCCAGTCCAATCCTTAAATGAGCAGTCAAACCAGTATCCTCACTCCCTTATCCAAGATATCGAAACCAAGAGGACGTTGCATTACTAATACTGGCAGGTTCCCAAACCGGGGCATCCTGCCAATGCTCAATACAAGCCAACAGGTTCTTGACTCCTGCCTCGAAAGACACCTCTGGCTGCCAATTCAATAATCGGGTAATTTTGCGGGTATCCGCAAAAGTACAATCCGGTTCACCCGGTCGTTTAGGAATATAAACTACCTCGCCTTCGAGTAATTCGACCAGGGCATTGACACTGTAATGATGGCCACTGCCCACATTCATGGCTTCTCCGCTGAGGGAGGATCCTGCGGCAGCAATAAAAGCGGCGGCAACATCGGTGACATACGTAAAATCACGGGTCTGCTGTCCATCACCGACAACCGTAAACGGTTTTCCGTTCAGTTTCTGCGCGAGAAAAACACCAAATACTGCGCCATAAGCTCCGGTAGTTCGGGAACGCGGGCCATATACATTAAACAGACGCAGGGAAAGCGCGGGTACACCATAGAGCTTTGACCAGTGCAAAGTCAGCTCTTCACCCATGTACTTGGTCAGGGCATAAGGATATTGTGGCTGGATTGGCGCGTATTCCGGTGTTGGATAGTCGTCAGGAATCCCATAACTGGACGAGGAGGCCGCATAAATAAATCGTTTCACACCGGCCTGCCTGGCACATTGCAGGACATTGAGGGTTCCCTGAACATTGGCCTGAAAATAAGCATCCGGTTGTTCAATGGACGGGACAATATCCGCAATCCCTGCCAGGTGAAAAACCCAATCTACTTCGGTAAAGCAGGGGATCATGTCGTCACGGTTAAGAATATCCACCTGAGCGAAAGTAAGCTCTGGATGGTCACGAAAATCTTTAATATTATCCAGTCGCCCACAGGATAAATTGTCAATAATAATGACTTCATGCCCCATGTGCAGCAATTCCTCTGCCAGATGACTGCCTATGAATCCACACCCGCCGGTAACCAGGCTTCGCATCATGATACCCTAAATAAAATTAACATGTGGAACCTTGTGTTCCAGCAGCTTGTAAAGATAACGGTTGACTTCGTCCATCCGGCAGTTGCGACGACAATCCTTTATATCCAGCTCACTCCGAATAAACCTGAAGCTTTGTTTCCTTAAATCGCCACCCCAGATCGCCTGGAAAGTTTGCTCATTGATATTGCCGTATCTGAATCGCTCATCCAGTAAATAAGCACTGCATCCATATACCGAACCGTCTGCCATGATATAGGCCCAAACAAAAGGTGTCGAATGACATTTCTCGTAGCGATCCGGATCATTGTACTTCCGCATGGTATGTTCACGGAAAACAACATTGAAGGTACTTGTATTGAATGACGATAATTGTTCCGCAAGCCTGAGGTAAGGGGAATAATCCATGGATTCGTATTGATGCGTTCGGCTGAAAAGATGTTGCGAGTAGGGTTTGATAACCAGATAGTCCAGTCCAATATCGTCCCGGCATAGCCGGGTCAATTCAGCCATTTCTGTCGCATTTTCCGGCAGCAATAACGCTTGTGCTCCTAAGGTGCAATCCAGGTTCCCTGCCCGTTTGGTACTTACTGCACGCTGCAAATTTGTAACGACTTGATTGAAATCCTTTTCCCGGGTTCGATGAATTTTGGCATAAGTTTCCGGTGTGCCTGCATTGATTGATATCTTGATCCATGAAATCAGTGGAAGGGCTACTTCGATAAACTCATCACGCAAAACCGTTGCATTAGTCGTAAACGAGACATCAATTCCCGCATTTTTCGTATCCTTAACTATTTCATGTATCTTTTTGTGCAACATCGGCTCACCTTCGCCGGCGTACATGATGCTCTTGACACCAAGCCGCCCCATTTCATGCACACGCTCCCTATACAAATCTACGTCCAGCATACGGGTCTGATACCCTATGTAATCAACGGCACAGAAAGTACACCGGTGGTTACACGCACCGACCGGTGCTACTTCCACATAGATAGGATATACTAGCCGGGCTTTTTCCCAGTCATCTTTCACATCAATCAACTGTGCCACCCGTTCGGGGTGGTAAATCAGCTTATGACTGTCAATGGCGTAGTGATCAACCATGGCGTATCTATCAAGGTTGGTTGTGTTGATGGGGCTGGCCATTATACTGCCTGGAGTTAATTTACCGTAGCGTTGCCAGGACAAAATTCCATATCCATGATTTGTTCCCCGGAATACGGACACTCTACGGGGAATATGGTTTCATTCAGCCCTGTTTCCCTGGCAGCCATTAAAATGGCATCCCCATAGGCTTCAACGATAAAACCCGACAACCGGGCATGCAGACTGGGATTATCTGCGAGTAATCTTGCCAATTGTCGACGTTGTTCTTTTAGCGTTAAAAACCAGCTACGCCCTTGCAAGGAGGGCTGGTATTGCCATTTCAATAAATGCGCCAATAAAACGGCAAGCCTGTTGATCAACTCGCGTCGCTCGCTAGCTCCCATACTGGATATTTCCTGAATCAAGGTTTCGGTATCCAGTCCAGCCCAATGCCGCATTCTGAGCATCTCGACCTGACGTTGGATCCAGGCATAATAATCGCCTTCATAAAGCGTTGTATTTGTCGACATGCATGATGTACCCGCTATCGAAATCATAGTGCTGCCAATCCAGAACGGAATGACAATATGTGTGTGCTTACGATAAACCAACAGGAGAATATGGAGTGAATAATTACTCCTCACCAAGCACTTGATAAAGCCATTGAGTACAGATATGCCCGACTATCAACTGCAAGTCTTCTGCAATCTGCATGTCATCAATTGCAAAATGCAAAGGGACCTGAGCCAGTGCCTTGCACTGACCACCGGAGTAGCCCAGGATGGCACAAGTCACCAAGCCCAAGGCATTACCAACTTCCAGTGCCTTGACTATATTGGGGGAATTACCACTGCCCGATAAAACGATGAGTACGTCTCCGGCTTGCCCTTTGACACGAAGTTGTTGTGCAAAAATATCCTCATAACCCAAATCGTTGCCCAAACACGTCAACACCGCCGGATTGGCACTGAGGGATTCAGCCCTGAGGCCGACCCCGGCCTGTAAACCGGCCCCATAGATCAGGTCATTGGCCCAGTGGGCTGCGTTGGCGGCACTGCCACCGTTACCGCACAGGTACACGGCGCGGCCCGCTTTCCAGGCTTGCCGCAGGGCAGAACCCAGCTCCGGTACTCGTAACATGGCTTCCTGATCCAGGGCGGATCGCAGGCGTTCGCTGTAAGCGGTTATATGATTTTCCATTTGAGTCGTCAAAAAACAGGGTAAGTACTTTTTTAATATTCGGAAAACGATTGGGAATCAGTCATCAGTCCAGTAGATAATAATTTTGTTTTAAAAACTCGTGGCCAATTCTGAAATTTATAGGGTATGACTGGCTATTGAACTTCTGAAATATCCCAATTGCTTGTTGATGAATGTATTCATCCTCATCACTTTCCTGTCTTATTCCCTGCGCTCTTTTCCAGGCTTCCATGACGGCGGATTTAATTTCTTCCGGCGTATTATCAATGACAGTGATGCCTGCCTGCTGATATTGTTGAGACATGCCAAATGAAACAGCCCCTAATTCAAATTGTTCGCGATAGGATAAAAAACGTTTTTCCTGATTAAACCAGAGTTTTTTATGAATACAGATACATGGTAACGTGGTTACTGAAGGACTGCCAACAGGCAGCAAATTCACAAAACAAATCATATTCCTGAATATTGCGGGGATGGCATCAATACCCGTTCCTGTAGACACAAACAATTTGCAATTCCCGGAAAGATAAACATCCATGAACTCGTCCCTGAATCGACTGGCGTAATCAATGATTTCCTTTCGCTCGGTGTTAAGAGGGGCAGCTACTGCCGATCCCATGCGCAATGAATAAACACCCTGATCAGCCAAAGCATTCATGGCCGGGAGGAAATCCTCTATTGCCATGTTTCTGTAATCATGATATGACCAGTCTATTCCGGGCAGTTCCTCTTTCAGGTATCTGGAATCGCGTCCCAAAAAACAGACATAGGGTTGTTGCCCAGTAATCCCCATTCGGGTCAAGTGAGCTACAGCTCGCGCATGATCCTGTTGGGTAAAAGACAGCAGGGCTGGGGTTTTCAGCAGTAATCCATGGCGATCAGTGCCTTCGGAATTTTTTGGATTGCCTCCGTACAAATCAAGAGCCATGTCTTTATACAGGCTATTATCCTTGCAGAACTCAAAGAGCAAATGTCCCAAACCCGAAACACACATGATCCTTGCCCACATTTCCAGCATAAATGTATTGGATATTTGAGTAACGGGAAAGGCGATGAGGATGGGATTTTTCTTGTTATCGATGTGTATCAGTTCCTGCAGTCCAATTTCCGTGTTGCCCGCAAAATGCCCTATTCTCTCGGCACGAAGACGCACGAAACGCACCGGAGTAATGTTTTCCAGCAGGAATCCATGGTTAATTAGCTTGACAAAAAAATCTTGTGCAATCGGTGCCTGGGTGGTCAACAGATGTTCGGTATATTCCAGCAATCCCAGATAATCACTGCGAATGATCGATATGATTTTTTTCTCATCCATCTGGCCAACATGGCCACAATTCGGGCATTGAATATCCCGGGACTCCAGAGCCTGAACGGAAACAGGTAAGGACAGGAAACAACTACAGTGTTCACAACAGAAATGGATCATAAGATCGGTTCGGCTGCTGTTTGTCCAGTCGATAAATGAACTCCCCATTGGCAGCCAGGGTGGTGAATTTATCAAGGCAGGCTCAGCGGCCCCAGTACTCTGGATACCTGATAGTTTTCTCCATATCAAGTGGTTGGGGGAACTTGTACCCAATAAGGGATGTTTTTCAGCAAGGTCGGCAGAATGGCCGATTCGTAATCGACACAATGCCAATCGACGATCCATGGCTAGTGAATGATCAGGCAATTGGCAGATTTCAGTTAGCAAGGCCAAATGCCGTTCCGGGTTCGCATGGGTAGTCAGTTCAGAATGGAGTTCCTGTGTTTCCATCAAGGCAACCGATAGCCATTTTCCATAGTCAGGAGTCGCCAATGGCCGGTTATCCTGGATACCCAGGGGAGGTATAAAAGGCAAATCAATGCGAACCGCCAAACCCTGACCGAGGGCCTGGTACACCTCGTCGATGACCCTGCTAATCTCCCCGGAATGGCCTAAATCCGATAAACTGCGAAGTACTCCCAGCGCGGCCGGAAAACTGCGTTCCTGCGTCCAGATACGCCTGAAGTTTTCATAACTGCGAGCCAGCAAGGCATAGCGTTCATGGATCGCCAGCAGCGAGTCTCTAGAGGAAAGATAATAATTCAAGGCTCTCAAGTAGTCTTGATCGGTAACCTGGGTTTGCCAATGCCTTTGCCACTCCGGCAGCAGCGATTGTGCATACGGCAAATCGGTCAGGCCAAACTGCCAATTCCTGGTACTTACCCGGCTTGCAAAAGAATCCACGGGTTTAATCATCAATCCTTGATGATGTAACTGATGGGCGCGCCCTGCGCGGCAAGCAAAGCAATAGCCACCCTCGGGTAAAACCCCGGAAAGCGGTATCAAGGCATTCAAGCCAGGCACCCGTTGATAAAAATCAAATCCCATCGACCTTAAAGTGTTTTCTTGCTCGCCAGAAGCGGTAAACAATACCAAGGCTTCAAGATAATTCATTGTCGGCAAGGTTGTGAAGTCCACATCCGCCAGGTGGATAAAGTCCACCGGCAGTTGAATGGGTTGTCTTGCCAGGACCGGTTCAAGACTGTTTATTCTTGCACTGACGGAGAATAACTCATGCTCATTAAGAACCACCAGTTTGCCTGCTTGCCCCAATTGCCGGGCAATATTCAAGGTGCGAAGACCTAATTCAACTTTGGCATCCACGACGGCCATGCCAGGCTGTATGAAACGACGAACAAAGTTCAGTTCCGGCTCACAGGCATCCTCCTGTTCAAGCAGCACATAAGTAGTCGGGTGGTTGATGTCAGCGGGTGAGGCTATAGCCAAGCCATTCCCTGTATAAAGAGTCCAGAAGGGTTCAGAGGTCATCATGTTGTTATTTCGCATTAGTATGGATTTACCAACGGAAGCCTGTTTGCTTCCTCATAACTTTTCACCGTACCGATATCCATGAATACTTCAGGCGTGGTATATACGTGAATCCGGCCCATCAGAGGCGGGATGACCTGGGTGCTGAAATCACTGGCCTGCCTGAATTGGCTGCGAGCCAAACGCAAGAACGCGGGCGACAGCAAATAAACCGCGCCATTGGCCAAGTTTCCGGGCGGATCATAAACCTTTTCGTGGAACGCCACCACTACATTACGATGATCCAGTTGCAATATACCGCAAGACGAGGGAGACGCTGTATGAAACGCCATCAAAGTCATCAGGCAACCCGGCGGTCGTTGTTCATGTGCCTGTAAAAATGCCTTGAAGTTTGCCTGACAGTAATTGTCGGCATGGAGCAGCAAACCATTATCCTCTCCTGCAAAAAAATCCAGATTGGCCATCAAGGTGCCCGCCGTACCCAGCAGGGTCGGTTCATGTACCAGGGTGATTTGGTCGCGGTAGGGGCTGGTAGCGACAAATTCCCTGACCTGATCTGCCCGATAATGGGTGTTCACCAGAAAAGACTCGAAACCGGCCCGGGTCAATTGCTCCAGCCAGATACCCAGGAGCGGTTGACCGTGAATGGGAACCAGACATTTGGGCAGGGTATCGGTTAAGGGGCGCAGCCGGGTACCCAAGCCACCGGCCAGCAGCATCGCTCGCATCAGCTTAATTCCGTCAGTAACTCACTAGATTGCACAGGGGTATTGCCCACCCGCCCCACCTGAATGGCGGCTGCCAGTGAACCCACACAGGCTGCCTCCCAGATATCACCGCCCGAAGCCAACGTCAGGGCACTGGCAATCAAGAGCGAATCGCCGGCACCGGCCACATCCTTGGGGGTACTGTTGAGGGCACTAACCCTGTCGGTGAACCACTCGGCTGCGCCATTACCGACGTGAATCAGCAGACCCTCCTCACCCAGTTTCAACAGGATATTACCGGCACGGGCCTGAGATCGCAGTTGCTCGGCCAGAATGACCAGGCCATCTTCCTGATTACGGGTACTCAGTCGGGCTTCACGTTCGGTGGGAGTAATCAGGTTCATCCCCTGGAAGCGGCTGATATCACCGACCTGCGAGGATGATTGGCTGTCCGCCACGATCATCACCTGGTGTTTACGCGCTTCCTGAATGATTTGATTAACCAAAGGTTGGGGCAGGCAGCCGTAGTTGAAATCGGAAAATACCAGCAGATTAACGGTGGGCAGAACGGCTTTCACTTGATCCAGTAGCTGGGTTTGTAATGGAGCACTGATGGAACCCTGGCGTAAATGGCTGACGCGCAACAGGGTTTTGCCCTTGCTGCGGAAGCGTTGTTTGAGGGTAGTCGGACGGCTGTCATCCTCCAGCAGGCAAGCCTTCACGCCGTAGGCTTCCAGCCCATCCCGGGCAAACGTCTGACTGCTATCGATCCCCGTAACCGAGATGAACTGTACTTCTGCACCCAAACCGGCAGCATGGGCGGCCACAATACCGGCCCCACCGATGAAGCGGGTGGAATCAATCGGGGTTACGACCAGGGTAGGGTCTTCCTGAGACATACCCAAGGGTTGACAGGTAATGTATTCGTCAATGATAAGGTCGCCCACCACACAAACCCGCTGTTGGGCGAATCGCTCGACCCGCTGTGCCATGTTTGCCTGGCTGAGTCCATGGCGTGCCATGAAGTGACCCGGGAGGTGTATGGTTTGCAGATTGGCCTGGGTAAATTCATTGCGAATCAGATCAAGGGAGGAAAAGAGGGCTTCACCGGAACTGAACAGGAGTCGCCCCCCATAGGATTCAAGAATGGACAATTCAGGGTTGAAGCGGGCCTCGTGTTCCTTGCCCTTGACCACGATGGCGGGTTTCAGTCGTTGCAATACTGCCGTTACCGGTTCATCCAGCAAAAAAGCTTCGTCAACCCAACCGGAAGCCTTGATCATTTCCAGGCGATATTCCTCAGGCACATGCGCTGACGTGGCCGCCATACGATCACTCAGCACCGCTACGATCAGGCGATCGCCACATTCACGGGCAAACCGCAGCAATCGAAAATGGCCGGGGTGTAGTACGTTAAAACTGCCCGAAACGAAAACGGTTCTAGGGGAATACGACAAACCCATGGAATCTCCGACAATAATTATGTGAGTTTTTTATCAAGAGGTAGCAAAGTGAGGTTAAACAGACCTTCAAACTACAGTTATGATGGCTGTTTAACTTTCAAAATGATCATTACTTGTCGGCTCTCCCCTACGTACGGAGTGGCGCAGTTCTTTTCCAATTAAACAATCAAAATACTTCGGCATTAGTCCCATTCCTGGCCGAATGCGGCGAATGTCCTCCGGTTCGATCACATGCCCAGCCGGCAAATCCTTTGCGAAATAGATCGATCGCCGAAACACCTTACTACCCTCTTCCGCCCGTTGCCGCTCAAAACCGGGTTTACCCAAGGCCAGCCAGGCATCTTTGGCATCGCGACAGAGGCGCTCCAGGTCGGTGGGTTCCAGCGAAAACTCACTGTCGGGGCCTTTGTCGGCGCGACTCAGGGTGAAATGTTTTTCGATCACGCAGGCTCCCAGAACCACGGCAGCCACCGAGGCGGTAGTATAAAGGCCCGCTCCAGGGAACCATTATGATTAGCGGATAGCTCGGCGATGATGTAGGGGGGGCTGATCGGGGCCGATGGGGCGATCACCGATACAAAAGGATTCAGATGACATGGTCACTCCTATCCACCACGAGTTGAGAGACAAGCTTGAACAGCTCCGCCACTTGTGCCAACAGCCTTTCGCGTTCCAGCGGAGGCTCGCTGGTATCAAGAACCTCATAGCGATAGCGCACCGCGAAGTCTGTGTAAGTGCTCAAATCCCAATAGCCTTCCACATCCTGACCGTGTTGAGCCAGCATGTGAAGCAGCTCCGCTAGATCATGACGGAACGAATAACGCACCCCCAAGGCAGCCAACCAAGCCTTGAGGGCTTTTTCTACCACCTGCTGAGCATGGAAGCCAAAAATTTCGTCCGCCACGGTATCCAGGTGACACATGGCATGGAGAGCCGCCAAGTCCTTTTCGGCCATGTTCAACAGGCTACGGGCCTGATCAATGTCGCTCATGCAACACCACTCCTTCCTGCCAAGCCCTGGCCACGACGTGATTGAGGCTGTCACGCCAATGCTCGAACTCATTCCGGCTCACCAGGACGATGTCCTTGGATCGCCCCAGTCCTGCCAAACGGCGGTAAAGGCGCCCTGCTTCGCGGCATCGGCTGTGTGCCGGGCCGAAATCCTCAGACTCCACCACCAATAAATCCAGGTCAGATTCCTGATGACCCTCACCCCGGGCCAGGGATCCGAACAAAATGATCAACTCCGGATCGACTTCATCGACAATTGCCGAAACCACTTTGCGAAGGGTTTCTTGGGGCAATCCACTGGTCTTGGAATGGGCAGTAATGGTCATAGCAAATAGTATAGGTTCGAAGTTTTATGGCATCGGCACCACATACCGGGCAGTATCAAATGGTAGCTAAGGTTCGCTTCAGGAAGCCGTTTCCGCCCAAAAAGTTTCAAGACTGAATGATCCCACATAATCTTGTCCCAAAATACAAAATTCAGTATCAACTTTGATTTCGGAGCTCAATACCGAGCCTATGCTTTCCCCTGTCAACGCTTAGTCGCTGCCCTCACGAACAGATCAACCCATGACTCGGGGTTCCGGTGGCTCGCTACGCCTTTCCGGATAGAGGAATTTCACCTCCAATCTCTTGCCTGCTTATCCTGGCGCACTGGGTGTCCTCAGCAATTCACTTTTGTTCTCCGGCGTTTGTTTTTTTGGTCCGACGGGACATGGATCAAGCCGGCACTGAAAGTTCGTAAAGCGTTTCAGGGTCAATATCAACATTACCCGGCCATGCCACTGTACCATTTTCAACAAACGCCGCCTGGAACATATTGTTCGATTTAAGTTTGACCCA
>SXGU01081162.1_pt1 | contig 17091 bp, 11 predicted proteins | sample 3174531 | NCBI WGS metagenome assembly SXGU01 (sample SAMN11356863, study PRJNA531348) | freshwater metagenome | isolation source: freshwater sample F1-140 | place: China: Fuxian Lake, Yuxi | collected 2017-12-25 | reverse complement strand
AAGTACTCCACGGCGTTCTCGGGGAAGAACTCCCGGAACTCGGAGTACAGTTGTGCCGCCAGGGTCTTGTTGGGTGCAAGGACCAGGGCTGGACGTCCGAGCTGGGCGATGACGTTAGCCATGGTGTAGGTCTTGCCGGAGCCCGTAACGCCCAGAAGCGTCTGGAAGGCCAGCCCGTCCCCTATGCCCTCGATCAGCTTGGCGATCGCCTCGGGCTGATCACCAGCGGGCGCGTACGGCTGGTGCAGCTTGTACGGGCTATTGGGAAATGCGAGATCCACAGGTAAAATGGTGCCATGCAAAAAAGTCAGCGAGTCTAGCAGATGAACGCCCCGCACCTGCACTCCCCCCTCGCCGTCCTGGAGATGGCGCCCAAGGATCCGATCCTGGGGGTCACGGAAGCCTATGTGGCCGACAAGAATCCGCGCAAGGTGAATCTGGGGGTCGGCGTCTACACCGATGACGATGGCAAGGTGCCGCTGCTCGAGAGCGTGCGCGAAGCCGAAAACACCCGCGTCAGCAGCGGCGCACCCAAGGCCTACCTTCCGATCGAAGGCCTCGCTGCGTATGACAAGGCGGTCCGGGACCTGGTATTTGGTCCGGAGTCGTCTGCAGTGAAGGAGAACCGCGTCCTCACCATCCAGGCGATCGGTGGTTCGGGCGGCCTCAAGATCGGGGCGGACTTCCTGCGCAAGTTAAGCCCGAGCGCGAGCGCATGGATCAGCGCTCCGAGTTGGGAGAACCACCGCGCAATGCTCGAGTTCGCCGGATTCCCGGTAAAGGAGTACCCCTACTACGAACCGAAGACCCATGGCCTGGACTTTGAGGGCATGCTGGGCGCGCTCAAGATGATGCCGGCAGGCGACGTCGCGGTGCTGCATTCCTGCTGCCACAACCCGACCGGAGTCGACCTGACCCAGGCGCAATGGGGCCAGGTGCTCGAGGTGGTGAAGTCGCGCGGCATCGTGCCCTTCCTCGACCTTGCCTACCAGGGTTTCTCGGAGGGCATCGACGCCGACGCCTACGCGCCGCGCCTGTTCGCCAAGGCGATGCACCCGGTGCTGCTGGCAAGTTCCTTCTCCAAATCCTTCTCCCTCTACGGTGAGCGCGCCGGCGCCTTGAGTGTTGTTACCGCCAGCTCGGACGAGGCGGCGCGCGTGCTCTCGCACCTGAAGCGCGTCGTGCGCACCAACTATTCGAACCCGCCGACGCACGGCAGCGCCATCGTCGCCAAGGTGCTGGGCAGTCCGGACATGCGTGCAGAGTGGGAAAAAGAACTGGGTGCGATGCGCGACCGCATCAAGGCGATGCGCACGGCGCTGGTGGAGGGCATCCACAAACGCGTTCCCGGTGCAGATTTTTCTTTCATTCTGAAGCAGCGCGGCATGTTCTCGTACTCCGGACTGACCCGGGAGCAGGTTCTGCGCCTGCGCAGCGAGTACTCGATCTACACCATCGAGACCGGGCGGATCTGCGTCGCCGCCCTGACGACGAGGAACATTGACTACGTGGCGGATGCCATTGCCAAGGTGATTGGCTAGCTTGCAGTAGTTTTCGGGGCTGGCTTTTCCTATATAATTCAATCCCTTCGAACGATTCCTCGATAGCTCAGTTGGTAGAGCGTCGGACTGTTAATCCGCAGGTCCCTGGTTCGAGTCCAGGTCGAGGAGCCAAATCTCTGTTTTTGCCGAAAACGCCGTTGCAGTCGCCTTACGGTTGGCTGCGATAGCGGTGGTTTCTGCCAACAGATCAAACGGTTGTCGGAAAGTCGCGACGACCTCGCCGTCCTCCCAAGAGCAGTTCGATAGCAGAAAATTGAGTAGCCGCCTTTTCTGGCGCGGCTCCTGGCTTTCAAAGAGCTTCTGCGCGTTGCTCGCGAGTTCGAGAATCTGTACGCCCTCGTCCATGTAGGACTGATTCGCGGTTTGTAGCCGGTCGATTTCGCGCTGGCAGCGGCCCTGCTCCTCGCGCCACTGGCTCGACATCTTGTCGTAAAACGCCGCGTCAACCGTGCCGTCGAGCTTATCGACGTACATGGCACGGATGCGGTCATCAAGACGCTTGTATTCGGCCTGGTGGCGCTTGATCGCCTCCTCGTGCTCGCGTCGCTGGTCTGCATGGCTGGCGTGCAGCGCATCGCGCACCCATTCCAGCACCTCGTCGTCAAAATGCAGCCGGCCCAAGAGTTCGGTGAACTGCTTCTCAAGCACCTCCTCGCGCACATACTTGCGCCGGCAGTTCGCCGGATTGCCCTGGCACTTATCCGCGTGACCGGTGCAGTGATAGTAGACGTAGCGTTCCTTCTTGATCTCGCCGACCACCGCGCAGCCGCAGGTATGACAGGCGATCAGCCCGGAGAACGCGAAGTCACGTGTCATGCGGCGGTACTTCTTCGCCAGCCGGAAATCCATCACGCCCTGCACCCGCTCCCAGAGTTCTACCGAGACGATCGCATCGTGGCTCCCTTGGTATTGCTTGCCGCTCCACTCGAACCGTCCGCAGTAGAGCCGGTTGCGCAGGATCGCGTTGACCGTGCTCATCGGAACCTTAGTTCCGCTCTTGCGATAGACCAACCCGAGTTCCTGCGCCTTCACAGTCACTTCGCGAACCGTATATTGACCAGTGGCATACCACTCGAACAGCTTGGCGATGACCGGCGCGACAGCCGGATCGGTGACGATGATCTTCTTGCCGTTCGGGCCGGTGATATTGCGATAGCCAAGCGGCGTCTTGGTCGGCCAGATGCCCTGCTCGGCCTTTTCCTGCATCCCCTTGCGGGCTTCCTCGGACAGGTTATCGATGTAGTTCTTGGCCATCAACACCTTGATGCCGTGCATGAACTTTTCCGCGGAACGTGACTCCCGCGACAGGATCACACCTTCCTTCGGAAAATGCATTTCAACGTCAAGCTCGTCCACCGTCACCCAGTCCTTCAGGTTGCGGTAGAGCCGGTCGGTCTTCTCCACCAACAGCGCCCGGATGGATGAATGTGCCTTCAGATATTCAACCATCTGGCCGAATGCGGTGCGCCCGGTCGCCTTGGCTGTCTCCACGTCCACATATTCCTGCTCAATCTTGTACCCCTGCGCCGCCGCGTATTCCTTCAAGAGCTTCAACTGCGCTGGGATTGAGAAGCCCTCCTTCTCCTGCTCTTTGGAGGACACGCGGGCGTAGATCACCGCCTGCTTGCGTGCGGGATCAGCTAACGGTGGCGGCTTTGGTGGCTTGGCCATAATGTGCAGTATGTACTAAACACCCTCTTACTGCAAGCCTTCGGTCGAAAGCTTTGTGCTAACTCCATTAACGTCACTTTGAATACGCCAGCGCGGTCGCCGCCCATCAATCCCTTGCCACCACGGTGTCATAGAGCCCGTAGTGGCGCAATCGCGGTGGTGTGGAGCGAGTTATTTCCCGCCGAACAGCTGCGACTGATCCGCCTGCTGGTCGAACGGGTGCAGATTCGCGACGATGGGCTGGACATCGAATGGCACGCGACAGGCTGGTCGGGGTTGGCCGGCGAACTGGCACCAAACAGCATCGGCGCTGAACTGCGCGACCTGGAGGAGGCAGCAGCATGATGGCAGTAAAGAAGACCGGATTGGCCCGATCCAACCAACGCGTGAGCGACGCCGGGGTGAAGATGACGACATTTATCCCGATGCGCATCGTGCGCCACAAAACCAACCGCGTCATCGTGCAGCCCGGTGCTGGTGGCGAGACCACGACGGGGGCGAGGGTTGACGCGACGCTGCCCAAAGCCTTGGCGCGGGGGCTTTACTGGCAGGAGCTGCTCGATAGCGGGCGCGTTGCCAACATCGCGGAACTGGCGGCCGCCGAAGGCCTTGAAAAGGTGCGGCTGCAGAAAACCCTGAAACTCGCGCGCCTCGCCCCGGAGGTGGTCGAGCGCATCGCCAGCGGCCGCGACCCGGTGTGCGTATTCCTGTCGAGCAAACGGCCAGCCGCAGGTGCCCGCTCTCCATGGCGCGTAGACCGTTCAGCGTTTCGTCTACCCGCACCGACCAGCATCGCCTGTCGGCTATCGTCCATGCATCCTCTACCGGCCTTGGATACGAAATAGATGATTCCGCCGCTCAGGGTGTCTGCTGGAAGTTGGTATTAAGGTTGACTATTACTCGGAGCGCTCGGAAATCACCACCACCGCCCGTTGCTGACCGGCGCTCACGATGACCTGGAAGGGCAGAGATCCGTCTGGGACGGCCGAGGCGGTGAATGACCGGGTGTCGGGCGAATAACGCAACCACGCGGGCAGGGGCGCACCCTCAAGTGTCGTCACCCGTATCGTTGCCTGTTCTGGGATTGCTTCGGAAACTTGAGCGGGCAACGGGAAACCGAACCCGACCCCCTTGATGGTCGTGTCCTTGGGCACGGTGACTGAAATGGAAGCGTCCTGTCTTACTGCAAGCGGCCGAACTAGGGATACCTGGATACCTCCCTGGCCTACCGTCGGCCCGCCCAAAGGCGATCCGGAGCTCGAACTGGAATCCGAGGTTGCTGCGCCAGCCAAAGGAAGTCCCGCGGAAAGAACGGGGGGGAGCGTTGGTTGGTTAGTAGTCGGAGCCTCGGTGGTCGGAGTCCCGGTGGTCGGAGTGCCAGTCGTCGGGGTTCCGGTGGTTGGAGTCCCGGTGGTTGGAGTGCCGGTCGTCGGAGTGCGACCGCCTTGGTCAGTTCCCTCCTTTGGGCCCAGACCTTGGCCGGCTCCTTTACCCGGGCCACCGCTATCGCCTGGGCCACCCGCACCTTTACCTGTGCCCTCTACCGTGTTGGCCGGACCACCACTGCTGGCACCACCACCTCCCTGCTCTGTGCCCCCAGTGTTGGAGCCTTGCTCCGTTCTGGCTACCTGCGTTGGTTCCGATGTGCCGGTGCCTTGGTCGCTACCACCTTGGGTCGTTCCCTCCTTTGGGCCCAGACCTTGGCCGGCTCCTTTACCCGGGCCACCGCTATCGCCTGGGCCACCCGCACCTTTACCTGTGCCCTCTACCGTGTTGGCCGGACCACCACTGCTGGCACCACCACCTCCTTGACCCGTGCCCCCAGTCCCAGCAAACAAAGTCGGGAGAATAACGACCGGCACGGCCGCAGGCTTTACCGTTAGCGTGCCGGGGGTGTAGGAGATCGTATAGCCGAGCTGGTCTGTGCCGGCGGAGGCGGTCAATGCATGCGTGCCTACAGTGTAGTTGCCGGAGGTTGATGTACCTCCCACGGCTACCGCAGGAGCGACTGAGAATGCATGCGCCGCCATATCGCCATTCTGGCTATTGATGCTGACGCTCAAGCTTGGTGCCGTGCTGTAGGTTATGGTCTCGTTATCAGCCGTCACGGTCAGTGTCGGGCGTTCACGATAAATCGCGTTAAGGCCCGTGTTCAGTGCCAGACCGTAATTGCTTGCCGCCTCGTCGCTGTTGTACCGGAAGCGGCCCGATCCGGAGCCGACCAGCGCGGTCAGCCCAGTGCTCCCGGCGACGCTACCGCTGTAGAGCGTTGCACGCCCGCCACTGCCAACGGTCAGCGTCGGGTTGCTGCCGATGAGGATGTTGCCGCCCGTTGCCGTACCTGCTGCCGTGTTTTTGCCTGCGTTGAGGACAATAGCGGACGCTGAGGTGTTGGTGGTGGTGATGTTCTGCGAAACTGTAAGGTCGCCCGTCAGGGTGCTGATACTCACCGGTCCAGTGGCCGCAATTCCGGACGGGTTGACAGTCCCGATAGTCAGCGCATTGCTATCCACGTAGGTCAGGCTACCGACGCCGCTCGCGGCCAACGTGCCGATGGCGTTGCTCGTGCTGTCCAGCGTGACGTTGCCGCCCAGTAGCGCCAGCTTGTCGGCGGTCACAAAGCCGCTGGCGCCATCCGTCACCGCGCCGCTGCCCGTCAAGGTGACGGTGTTCGTGCCGGTGGCCGCCAGGCCGGCGTCGATGGTGATATCACCGCCATAGACGCTGATCGGGCCGGCGATGCTGATCGCGTTCGCAGCAGTAATGTTGGCGGTGTTACCAGATTTTCCCAGAGTGAGACTGGAGAGTGTGTTGGCGAAGGACCATCCTGAGGTCGAAAATGCACTGGAAAAGCTGGCCGATGCCGGTTCGATGCGCAAACTGCCTGTGCCCGTGAAGGTCTTGCCGGAAGGATTCGGCGCGTTGTGCGAGAGCACCAGTGTCCCGTCTAAAATCTCGGTGCCGCCTGAGTAGGTGTTGTTCGCAGTCAACGTCAGCGTGCCGCTGCCGGTCTTGGCCAGCCTACCGGTCCCGCTCATCTCACCCGAATAGGTGGTGTTGGTGTTGTCCCCGCCGGCGGTGAGGGTGTAGCTATTGAGGTTGATCGAAGCCGCCCCAGAGAGTGATCCAATGGTTTCTGCGCCGCCCAGGGTCAGGGTAGCGCTGGAGGCAACCGAAACCGCCGAGCCATCTGCGATCTTGTCCGCGCCGCTTGTCGTCAAGCCACCGGCCGAAACCGTGGTGGCCCCCGTGTAGGTGTTGGTCCCCGAGATCGTCAGTGTGCCGGAGCCGACCTTAGTCAGTGTCGCGTTGGTGCCGCTGACAGCGCCGCTATAGGTGCTGGGTCCAGATTGCGACACCGTGAGCCCACGGCCGGTGGCCAATGAAATGCCGCCCGAGCCGGTCAGGCCGCTGGCGGTGATTGCTACATCGCCGGTGCTGGTGTTTGTGGTGCTCAGGCTGTTGCTCAGCGTTACAGTGCCGCCGTAGATGTTGACGGGGCCAGCGATGCTGGTGCCGCTGTCAATGCTGACATTGGCAGTGTTGCCACTCTTGCCCAGAGTCAACCCACTGACGTTGTTAAGCGTTAGCACAGAGTAGGCAGCCGAAGGGCTTGGCCAGGTCAAAGCGGATGTAAAACTGGCGCTGGAAGGCTGCACGGTCACGGCGCCAGTGGTATTGATCGTCCCAACGCTTTGTACGCGCACATAGTCGCTAGTCAAGGTCACATTGCTGCTACTGCTGGTAACGGGCGTGCTTGCCTTGTAACCCAAGGTAGTGGGGGATGTATCGTTATCCCCCGCCAGCCCAATCCCGTGTGTTCCGCCGTTGAGAGTGATGGGGCCACTAGCCGCTAGCACCGACGTGTCCGCAAGCAGGTTGATGCCCCAGGAGCCGCCGTTTGCGGAATTACTACGGATCGACGTAGTCAAACTGGTGCCCGTCAACGCAATGCCACCAGCGCCTGTCGAATAGAACCGAGAGCCCCATGTCTGTACGCCACCCCCGTCCCCGGTGCTCGCGGCGCTACCTGTCAGGGTAATTCCTTCATCCCCCAGCGTGCCACTACCGCCTGACGACTTAATCGTGAGGCCAGAGGCACTTGCACCGGATATGCCCATTTCAATGCCATGGCCGTTGCTGGCACTGGTGTGATCACCCACGATCGTGACCTTGCCCGAACCACTGTTGATGGTGCCAGTGTTATACGCAGCAACCGCCGCATAGCCACTATTAGATGTGGACCGGCCGCGTATCAAAATATCGCCGCCGCCGGAATAAATGTTGGTGGTGTTGTCACCGGACGTTCCCAAGGCAACGCCTGCCCCGCTGGTTGAGATTGCGTAACCTGAAGCCAGTGCTGCGCCCCCGCTCAGGGTTATCGCACCGCCACCCGAGGTTTGGTTGGTCGCACCGTTCGCGGTGTTGAGCGTGACGGAATTTCCCAATTGGATATACCCCACACCACTCGCGTCCGAATCGCTCCAGAAGGTCAGCGCACCGTTGTTGGTTTGGAAAGTCTTGCTGGCCGCAGCAATAACATTGCCAGTGGCCTTGAGTAGAATCGATCCGCCCGAACCCGTAGTAGTGATGCCTGCACTAGTATTGACATCTCCGCTGGTTGCCGTGAGGGTGACGTTGCCTGTTCCCGTGGACGTCACGATGCTGCTTGCTGTGGATATGTTGATGCCGTTGGGACCGCTACCCTTGGTCCCGGTGAGCGTTATGGCTCCGTTCACACTACTGACGGTGCCGTTGATCCCCCCCCCGGCGGTGGTGTCACCTAGAGCCAACCCGTCCGATGAGCTAGCGGAAGTTCCCTGTATGGCGATTGTTCCCGAGCCGGTGGTCGAGACTGTGCCGCCGATAGAGACACCTCTGCCGGTGTCATCAGATCTTCCCTGGCCGTTGATGATAATGTTGCCGCCCTGCGCGGCGAGGCTACCGTTGATCGTGACCCCGCGACTCAGGGCGGTGTTTTCGTAGCTGCTGACTGATGTCCCCACTGCCACGGTCGTGGATGGGTCGGAGCCACCTCCGATCGTGACGCCGCCGCCATTTGTCGAGATGGAAGAACCCACTGGCAGCCAGAAGCCGCCGCTGCCATCGGTTCCGGGGTTGATGACCATGTTCAGCTTGTTCGACGAGGAACTAACGGCCACAGTGGAGTTAACCGCAGCAGTTGAAAACCCAAGGTAGCTCGCATTGGCTAGGACGATGTAGCCATGGGCCTTCAATGTCAGGGTGGCATCAGCGCCCTCGGTTTTCGCTATTGAGGAACTGACTACGATATTGCCAGCACCAGCACTGCCGCTACCTGTTTGGATGGTGACGCTCGTGCCAGTATTGAGCGATGTCTGAATGCTAGAAGCCAAAATGACCGAGTCTTCCGCTGATGTGTAGCTGGCGTCATAAAGTGTTCCGCTTGCACTGCTGCTGGCGATGGTGATGTTGTAGGGGTCGAGTAGCCACTCGCCACCCGTTCCGTTGCTGGCACTGGCATCCGCGCGCGCGCCCGTGGTGGAAAGAAAATGTCCGGACGTCTCAATGCGTCCGCCATCACCGCCGTTTGGCCCCCCCTTGGCTTCAAACCGGCCGTAAGCGCGGGTCACCGAATCCGGGTTGCTGATGTCGGACCAGGCGACCACCGTACCGCCATTGCCGACATCGGTAGCATTGGCTTCGAGTCGGGCGGTGGGCGCAACCGTGGTGCTGACGGCTTGGCGCACCGCGGGATCTGAGTTCTGCCAACTGCCTCCCACCAGGATTTCACCGCCGCCGGTGGCGCCGCTCGCGTTGAGATGCGCGCCGTCATTGACTTGAACCCGTTCGCCGGTCACTTCGATGCGCCCGCCCTTCGCGCTGGCGGCACTCGCATCGAGTGTGCCCGAGACCTGCGTTTGTCCGCCCGCGCCTGAATCGAGGAAGATGCGCCCGCCGTTGGTACTCAGCCCCGTGGCTGCGAGCGTGCCCGTGTTATTCACCACCCCGCCCTGCAAGACGCTCGCCGCTTGCGCCGAGAGGATGATCAAGCCCCCGGGTGCGTGCACCGCGTTGCCGTTCTCCACCAGCGCGGCGATGGTCGCAGGCGTCACACGAATGCCGGCCAGGCGATCGCCTTCCATCTGCAGGTCGTAGGCTTCGCCTGCGGCCAGGGCCACCGTACCGAGTTGGGCAACGATCACACCCTGGTTGCGTACTTCCGGGGCGAGGAGGGCGATATAGCCCTCGACAGAGGCGTTCAGGCTGCCTTCGTTGAGGATTGCGCCACTTGCGCCGTTGCGAGCGAAGCGATAGTTGCCCGCCATGAAGTCAGCATTCGAGATCGCGTGGGTGGTCGCAAGAAACCCGCCCACGTCCACACTCGATGTAGGGCTGAAGTACACCCCGTTCGGGTTGCTGAGGAACACCTGGCCGTTGGCGCTGATCCTGCCGAAGATCTGGGAGGGGTTGGCATCGAGCACGCGGTTCAGCGTCACGCTGGATGCCGAGGGCTGCAGGAAGTTGACCCGCGCTGCAGCGCCCACGTTGAAGGTCTGCCAGTCGATCGCCGCACGTGCGCTCGATTGGTTCACGTTCAGTACCGCAGCAGCCTGGCTGATCGCGGCCACCCCCGCCACCACCTTGCCGCCCGTGGGAAGCTGGGTCGGTGCCGGGGGATTGGGCGGCGCCGCGAGTGCGGCCGCACCACTCACCAGGAGCGCAAGCGCCCCCATGCGCTTCGATGCCCGCTTGCCGCGCCCCTTCGCGTTCTCGGAGGCGGCCTGCCAGGTGCCGGTGGCCTCATTCCAGACCCGCCGATAGATGTTGTTCATGCTTTGTTCGTGGCTTGTACGTGGATCAGAAGGGCAGGCTTGCCGTGACCCAGAGGCGATCACGAATCAGGCTCCCGTCCTGATCCAGACCCGCAGAAGTCGGGTTGGGGTTCGATCCTTCGCGGCGCGCCCAAGTCGCTTTCAGTTGCACGCCCCAGGGCGTTTGCCAGGAGGCCGCAAGACCGTGGCCCTTCAAGGTGATGAGGTTGGGTGCGGCCGCGGCAAGGCTGTTGTCCTTATTCACCCGCACCCGCCCGCGATCATGAAAAGCGGTAAGCGTCACGCCCTCCATCGCCCGCCAGCGCAGCTCCACATTCAGCAGTTCGCCCTCGGCGCCGCCCGCTTCGCTCGACGGATAGGCGCGCACGCCGCTTGCGCCGCCCAGGAAGAACTTCTCGGACGAGTCCAGGTTCTTGCCCGCCCGCTGCCCGGAGAAGGCAGCGAACAGCGACACGTCGTTGGTCAGTACCTGCTGGCGCGAGAGGCTCCCCCGTATCTTCGTGAACCTGCCCTCGGTGCGCGTCGTCGTTGCATCGGCCGCCTGGTTGGGCGAGCCCCCCAGATTGAGCTTGCCGTTGACCAATGACAGGCTCGCGCCATTCGCCCCGCCCCCGCCGAGCGCATCGTACAGATTGCCAGAGAGCCCCAGGCTGAGCGCCTCTGACTGGTAGCGCGAAGTGGTTGCGCCGGAAGATTCGTTGTCGTAGCGCTTGCGATCCAGGTTCGCGTTGAAGTACAGATTCGCAAGCCGCGAGCGGATGAGCGGGTAGCTTGCATCGAGTCCTGCGGTGTCCGCCGTCCCGCGCGCACCAAGGGCAACGAACTCCGGGGCCACCAGCCGGTAGCGCAGCTGCGACGCGCTCGCCCCCAGACGCCAGCCCTCCGCGCCCACGGGCAGGCTCCCCGCCAGGCGCAGGTAGTCGCTGCCCTCGGTATGGGCGAGGTTGGCGCTCATCAGATCTCCGCGCCCAAACGGACTGTTCAGGATCAGGTTCGCACTCAAACGCGCTCGGCCCGTCGAGCGCGCGCCGGTGTTGTCGGTGCTTGCCTCTCCTGCCAGGAGCGGCTCATCGGCAAGCTTCACCAGCAGCGCCGTCTCCCCCGGGCGTGCCCCTTCGGCCAGCACCCCCGCTACGCTCACCCCGGGCAGATCGTCGGCCACGAGCAGCGCCCGGTCGATGGCATCGGCATTCAAGGGCTCGCCCGTCTTCTGCCGTGCCTGGATGAGATCGAGCACCTGCGCTGAGCCCACGCGGGAGGCCTCCGTGCCCTCAAGGCGTGCTCCGCCAAATACCGCTTCAACGATCTGGATCGTGAGGATGCCCTCTGCGATCTCCTGCGCGGGCAGGTAGGCGCGCACCACCCAGCCGGCTTGCCGGTAGGCTGCGGCCACTGCGGCAGCGGCGGCTTGCAGCTGGGCGAAGTCGAGGGGGCGGTTCAAATAACCGGCTACGGCTGCGGCCAGTTCTTCACTTTTAAGTAGGGTGTTGCCGGCGAAGCGAAACTGCTTGACGGTGACCGCAACAGTGCTCGGTTTCATCGCTTCTGGGGCGGCGGGTTTGTCGGGCGCAACGCGCCGGGGCAGAAGTTTTTGTTGCCGCTCGCGCTCGATCTGCTGCTGCAGTGTGCCGGCGTCGGGCGCGGTCTGCGCGAGCGCACTGGAGGGGATCAAGCCAAAGGTGGAGATCAAGCCAAAAGCACAAATCAAGCCAAAAACGGTACAAGAAACCCCTGTGCAGAAAATCGTACGCGTCATCCCCCCCCCGAGAAAAACTTTGGACTACCTTCTGCAACTCAAGCCAAGGATAAACCGCCGGAAGAACCTCTTTTACCCCGCATCGGTATTATATCCTCCCCCCCCCCCCCCGCAAATGAAATAGGGCAGGGCGCACTTGCCGCTGAAGCATCACTGCGCGGCGAGACGTTGAAGCTCTGCTACGCCCATCAATACGCACACGATGCAAATTTGCGTCTTGCACTGTCGGTCGACGACCACCGTGCGAATAACTCTCCATCCGCGCGGCAATCATCGCCCGCTGACTCTCCTGAAAATATCCCTGCGTGCCACCGCAAACAGACTGGGGCTCTATAGGGGTAGGGAGGGGTAAATCTCTACGACCCATCGGACACGATGCGCGCGTCTGCACAAATTTTTGTTGCCGCGTTATTCACTACCCCCTATCGGGGCCACAGCAAACAGACTGGCCCTCTATGGCGGTAGGGGGGGCTAAATCTCTGGAAGCCCATGCCTGTGATGCGTGCGCGTGCACAGATTTTTTCGCGTGCAAATTGAAACATGGGGGGGTGCACTATGGACGCCCTGTGAAGCAGGTGCACGTTGTCATGCGATCCGATCGTGCATCCCGGGAACGGCGGGCCCAGAAAGCGCGTGACTGGGGCGGGCTATGCCGCTTTCAGCATGAAATCCACATGCACCGCCTCATACGGAAACTCGATTCCGCCTTCGGCGCGGCGCAGGATGCCGGCGTTGAGCAGCGCCGTCACATCCGAGTGCACGGCTCGCACGTCGCGCTTCACCCGGCGCGCGGCCTCGCGGATAGACACCGGCCCGGCGCCCGTAAGGGCGTACACCAGCGTCATGCGCTTGGGCGTCAGCACCTTCCACAGCAGCTCGAAGGAAACGAACGAGATGAAGCGGCCCTGCGGCTTGCCGCGGAACGCCGCCTTCGTGCGCCTCTTGGTGGTTTCGATGTCGGAAACCTCAATCGTTACGGTCTTCATCTTCGCCTCACAGTCTGGCCGCATCGGCCCAAAAATCCTCCACCAGTTGATCGAGCGTGGTGAAGGTGTATAGAACCCGGCGCTCGCCGAGGTGCTTGTGATCGCCCATGCCGGCCTCGTTGTCGTAACGCAGCACGCAGGCGCCTTTGACGACATACGCCAGCCGGTACTTGTAGCTGTGCGTGCTGCCCGGCACGGGCTGCTGAACCTGCCAGACCACGATTTCGGCAAAGACGCCATCGCCGACGATTTTGCGTTCATCGATCAGCAGGTGGGCTTTCATGTTGCTCAGGGTAGCAACATCCGGCAGTATTGTCAAAGAGAGCAACGGGAGAGCAATATTCGGGAGGCATTGCCGCGACGGAGCCTTCCCGTCCATGAGGACAGACCGAGAAATGCCCTGCCCGGGCGCAAAAAACCTTCTGCATTTTGCATGCATAAAAATTTGATCAGGCGCACGTATCGCGACCGATGGGGCGTAGAGATTTAACCCCCCCTACCCCCTGGCAGGTCAGTGACTGTCGCCAATGGTAACCAATAGCCTGCGCAAATTTGCGCAGGCAGGAATTTTGCGCAAATGCCTTGGCTTCACATGTACCCATCATGCACTCTCGTTTTTACCGAAATCGTCTGCGAACTTGAACGGGACGCTGATGCCTATTGCCACCAGAGCCGACACGGCTTTCGCCCGATGCGCCTGATGCCACGCAGGCGAACACTCCTGATGCAGCCAGGTATGCCCCGGGTCTTTCACCGAATAGCCGGTGAGATAAGGCAACAACATGCCCTTGGACTGGCCACAGTGGGCGCAGCATCCCGACGGGGATCGCGTCGGATTGCGGTACAGCCATTCGCCCACGCAACAGGAAAACGCCTGAGTTTCGGCCTGGTCGCGGGGCAGGCCGCCATCGAACTCCGCAATGCCAGCCCGCTCCTCGAAAAACTCCCGCCAGTCCTCGCTAGACAAACCGTCACTCCCCGGACGAATCAGGGCCACGATGTCGGCCTTGTGTCGCGTCAAGAGAGCGAGCACCTCGGCCGGCGGTGGTGCAGATGCGTCCAGCAAAAGGGCATCGTCGTCGACCCCAACCCGTATGCCGACGGAGCGGGCGTGCTTCAGGGCTTCGGCCGCGCTCATAACCGCGCACTCCATGCAGCAGCAGCCGGTTTTTCCGGCCCAGATTGGGACGGGCGATTTGCGTCCGCATCGTCCGCATCATTCCCGGCATTCGTTATCAAAGGCTTGGCGCTTACGGTCGGGTTGTCGCCGTAGTCGCTACCGTCTGCGTTGCCGCCTACCGTCCGCACGGCACCGGGTGTGAAGCCGTTGGCGGGACGGGCTTTTTGCCCGCGTGCGGACGATACGGACGGTGTGGACAGTCGTGCCCCTTCGTTTTCTGGCACGGAATCGGTGGTAATAGTGATGGTGCGGGTCCGTGCCCGCCCCTCGCGTCCGAAGCTGATCTCGATGCCGATCTTGCGCAGGAACGTCGCCGCGCGGCGCAACCGGCCCGAGAGCGCCCGGGGAGTGTCAGGCCAGGTCTTGGACTTCACGCCCCGTTCGCCTACCACCTCGCCAAGGGCACCCAGAAGGTCTGAGGCTTTCCCCGTCCACACCGTCCGCGTTGCCATCAGTACGCGCACTGCGGCAGCGATCGGATCGGCGTCGATCACGCCCTCGACCGCCTCGTCACGGTTGCCGCAGTAGGCTGACCAGAAGGTTCCGGCGGGCCAAAGTGCGGTCTCGCAGGCGGTTGCCCACAGCGCGAAATCCGCCATGCGCGGAAGTTTTTCCAGATGGGTATCCGGAAGCCGCTTGATGCCCTCCACCACCGCATCGAGCAGCACGCCAAGAATGCGCGGGCGTTCGGCCTCGAACGCTGCCCACAGCTCAGCTTCAGGTCGGCGGCTTTCCTCCGGGATGGGTTCGAGTGTCAGGAACACGGCGCGATCGGCAAGGTCGGGCCGCGTCACGATCTCCTCGATGCCATTCAGGATCACCGGCCGTGCCGCGTCGAACAGCACCTCGTCCTGATCGGAGTAAAGCTGGCGCACGGCGAAGCCGCCGCCGGTGGCAAGCCGGCACAAGGTGTCCGAAATCCATGCCGGCAGACCCGATACGTTGTCGAACGCCAGCACGTGGCCGTTATTCGCGGCGATGAATAGATCACGGTCTTCTCGCGGCAAGGCACGCAGCGGCGCAGTGTTCGGATCGAGCAGCGCGCGCAGGATCGAGGAAAACGTGGACTTGGCCGATCCCTGTTCACCCGAGAGCACGATCACCGGATAGGGGCCGCGATTGCGTAGCACCGCGAGCGCCCATGCCACCACCAGTACGAAGTCGGCGTCGGACTGGACGTTGAGAAAGGAGCGTAGCGTTTCAACTGTTCCGCCCTTGACCGGTATCGGCAAAGACTTCATCCCGGCAGCCCGGCGAAAACGGACCGGCGGGTTGTCGATCACCCGCCAGCCGTTCGCGTCGATCTCCACCGCTCGCCAGGTTTCGTCACCGAGATCAAGATAGAGCCCGCCTTCCAACTCGCCTACGCGAACGTGAACGATGCGCTCGGGCGCATCGAAATGCGCTTTGGCCTCGATCACGTTAAGCGCCGATTGCAGCGCCTCGGAACTCGGTGCGCCGTCTGTTTCCTCAAAGAAACGACGGGCGAGCCAGCGGCGAAATCCCTTGGCGCGGATCGGCCATGTCTCGCGGTGGCCGTTGATGTCGAGGTCGGCGTAGCCGGTGCTGTCGGGCGTGTGGAACAGTTCCGCCGTTTGCGCGAGGTCAATCAGGATGTCGGCCTGCGTCGGACCGCGTCCGCCGGTGTCGCCGCTTTCCTCGGCGATGGCCTCATCGAGCGCCGTCACCCGACAGCCGGCCTTCTTCAACTGCGCCCGCATTGCCTCAAAGGCGGCCCGGTCATCCTTCTTCAGCGCGGCAAGCCGTTCCAGCACATCGGGTTCAAACGGCGAGCCGGGATCGGTGGTGGTTTTCTCCACCAGCCCTTCGAGCGGATCACGAATGTCCTCGGCCGCATCAATTGCATCGGCAATGAAATTGTCGGCAACAGCTTGTTGGTCGTCGTTCATTGTGCGCCCTCCACGATCGAGGACACGCGGCCCACCAGCATGTCGTTGAAGTCCATGCCCTTCGGCGGGCGGGCGATGCGCACGCGAGGTCCATCGCGTTTCCAGCGCAATGCGCAGTCGCGGGCCGCCGCTTCACCGGGGTCATCACCATCAGCAAGCACGATCACGTCGCGAACGGCCTTCGGGAGATCGAGTGCACGCAGGCCGGAGGTGGACAGCGCGGCCCAAGCCGGGTGACCGGTTTCCTGCATGGCGGCGAGGCAAGTTTCAATGCCTTCCCCGATCATCAGCACGTCGCCGGGTTCTGCGAGTCGCACCGCACCACCACGGCACGGCCCGAGCATCATTTTCTGCGGATCGACTGGAGCCTTGCCAGCGCCGTTGCGAGCGAGGAAGGTGCGATGGATCGCAAGGGGCGCGTCGTCGGACCCGCGTGCGACCAGCGCGATCATGGCGGGCCAGGAATCGCCGGAAGGATGTTTCAGGCAGGGATGGAAACGCAGCGTCGGCGTTGCTGGCAGCCGCAGGCCACGCGATCCGAGGTAGGTTTCAATCAGCGTACCGCCCGCCGGTTTCGCGGCCTGCCAGATTGACAGCGCGGCCTCGGTGCGCTTGACCTCGTCGCGATCCGGCTCTGTCGGCTTGGTGACGCGGCGCGATGCGGCGTATCGGAACAAGCGCGGACCGTTCTGCGTCCACAGGCCATTTGCTTTCAGGTGTGCAATGACCTCGTCCTGATCGCAGCCGGCATGGCAACGGACCAGCACCTTCCCGTCGCCGGTATCGCGCAGGGAGAGGCTCGGGGTGCGGTCATCGTGGGCGGGACAACGTGCCGACCAGCCGCTACCGGCCTTGCGCCCGCCAAGAGCCTTGGCAATGGTTTCAGCGGTCATGGCAAACCTCCGCTGTATCGGCGGGTGCCGCGACGATGGGGTTGTTAGCCAGAACTGGCCGCGCAGCCCGCGACCATTCGGCAAGGATTGCAAAGAAACCGGTGACGTTCTCGGCTATTTGCCGGGCGTCCTCACCGGTGAGGTTGCGTTGAAGGCGAGGTTGCCAGACCTTGTGCGTCTGCTCGATCAGGTTGTTGCTTGCTGCGTGCGATGGTTTCATCGAAGACTTCACGCTCGGCTTGTCGCCGCTCGTGCCTTTGTAGTCTCCGATCTCGGAATCCCACCGATGACGCTGGACCTGACTTCATTTTCATATTT
>SXGU01484769.1_pt1 | contig 17111 bp, 9 predicted proteins | sample 3174531 | NCBI WGS metagenome assembly SXGU01 (sample SAMN11356863, study PRJNA531348) | freshwater metagenome | isolation source: freshwater sample F1-140 | place: China: Fuxian Lake, Yuxi | collected 2017-12-25 | reverse complement strand
GGGCAGGGCGCTCTGGGCAATCAGCGCGAGGTCAGCGCCCGTGCAGGCGATGGAATCGGGCCGGTTCATCAGCCAGGAGTTCTCCAGCTGTGCGCGAAGCGCGTAGAGCTTTTCGAAGTCCACCCGCACTTCGGGAAGCCATGCCGCCTGCGTCGTCCCCGTCGCGGCTGGAGTGCGATAGGCGTAGAAGCTGTTCGGATCGCGCCCCAACTTCACGAAGAACTGCAGGTCGCCAGACTGCCCCCACCCGCTGCCGCGTCCGCGGGCCCAGAGGCGCAGCTCGCGATACTGGCGAAAGTTCCGCGCGCCTTCCGGGAACTTGTAGAACGCCTCGGCACGCTCGAGCGGGCGCAGTGCCGTCGCGGTGAGGCGCAGCGAGCGCTCGTTGATCACAATGCGCTCATTCTCGAGGCCCGTCAGCGCCCGTTCTGCTTCGTCCACCACGCCTGGCGGTGACTGGTAGCCCAGTGTACTCAGCGAATCCTGTGTGCCAACCACGCCGGCGAAGACCAACCCATTGCCCTGCCGCTCACCGCCGATACCGGTGAGCACTCGATCTGATCGCTTGAGCCAGCTCGCGCCCTCGAATCGCAGCCGCGAAATCACGAGCTGCGAAAACTCATTGTCGCCAACAGTGCCGGACACCATCGTGAGGCGCACGGCACGCACGCGCTGAATCGCGGGGCCGCCGTTGATCGTGTCGGCCGGCGCGGCGAACGGGAGGCGCACCAGCACCCAGCAGAGCTTGGGCGCCGCAGCGCCAAGTGGATCGTTGGGCGCCGGACGGCAACCGCCCACGCGCGTCCACGTTGACGGCACCGCCAGGTCGGCGACATACCGGAACACCCGTTCGCGTTCGCGTTGCCCCGCGTCGAAGTTGAGCACGTTGTCGCCGTCCACGTCCCACTCATCAAGACGGCCGTTGCCAACGGTGCAGTTGGTTCGCGTGTCGCCAAGCCGGGCCACACTGAGATTCGTCCGCGCGCACATCGGCACATTCGTGACCAGCCCACCGCCCGTTGCGGCGGTGACGAGCAACCGCGGTACAACGTCGCCGGGCAGCCCCTTGTCGTTCACTTCCTGATTGAAGGCGCGAGAAAATGGATCGCGCTCGGATTGCAGCGTATCACGCCCGACGACCGCGCGTCCGATCCAGACCGAATCCGCTCCATTCACGGTGAGTTGCGTTGGCACGATGGCGACGCCGGTTTCGCTCACATCACCGAGGTCCACGACCACCGTTGGATTCCGCGAGCGGCGCGTTGCAGCGGTGTCCACCAGCGCCCAAAACTCCACCGCTTCCTTGCCCGTGAGGTTCACTCCCGATGCCGCGCCGAGCACCTGACGGATTGAGCGCCAGCGCCGCCCTGTCGGCACCGCGCCGCCCACATTCCACCGGTAACGCTTCGACGCGTCGTTGTACGCGCCACCGATGGAGAGCGGATACAGCGTCATCCACATCACCTGCTCGGGCTGCGTGGTTCCGGCCCCGGCCAACTTGGTGAGGGGATCGATTTCCTGCAGTGTGAACCGCGGTACGGAATCCTGCGATGCCAGGAAGCCGTTCGATTGCCACGCCATCGTGCTCGCGCGGGAGAGATCGAGCGCGGACGCGCCGCCGAGCCGAACCGGAAGCGTGCGTCCGAGCGCCGGCTGACTGGAGTAGTACCAGGCAGGGTCGGCGAGTGACACGCCGAACGCCCCGTCGGCATCGAAGGTCTCGAGCCACGCTTCCCCCGACCCGCGTGCGAGTGGCCGACTCATCGCCAGTTCAGCCTCGACACGAAAGCGCGATGCGACCGCCGACTCGCGACCGGTGAAGCGACGCGCGACGCGTGCAAACGCCGGCACTTCCAATCCGTACGCGCCGCTCACCCCCGCGACGATGGCCGATTCGTCGGCGTAGCCGAGTTGCGGGCGGGTGAATGACGAGTGCTGGCGCTGGCCGATCGCCACGAAGTTGAGCTCGCCATTCCGAAACGCGAGTTGCGATGCCAGCCCGACGATGGTTGTCGGTGTTGTGACGAAGAGGGGCGTCTCTTCGAAGCGCACCGTCACCTGCCGCGGCCGCGCGTAGACGGAGTCGGCGCGCAGCAGCGTGACGCGGCCAAGGTCATAGTCCACGGTGTAATCGGTGTTGCGGCGCAGCACAGTTCCGTCGTCGAGGACGAGGCGTTCCGAGAATGGGCGCACTTGGGTGGAACCCAACGGAATCGTTGTCGCGTCCGCACCAGCGTCGCTCTCGAACGCGAGCCGCAGGCGAAACACGGTCTGCGGATGCAGCGCCGAGTAGAGGTCTTCGTTGGGCGTCGTGTAAATGGCGTCGTTTGCCGGATTTGCGGGATCCCGCGCCAGACCGGCGCGACCAAACGGTTGCAGCGATGGGAAGATCACGAACGATTCGCGCACGACCGACGTAGCCGCCGAGCCGGCGAGCGCGAGCACCGGATCGCCGCGCCGCGGCCAGACCCGCGCCTCTGCGTCGAACGCCGTGGGCGTTCCGAGGCGCGAGACGCCGAACAATTCGAGATAACTGCGCGCCGAACCGCCGACCGGACGTTCCTGATCGAATGTCCCACCGGCCGCAACGGTGAGCTGCACTGTCTCTCGTTTGACCTCCGCACCGCCCACCAGGTAGGCCGCGCGAATCTCGCGGAAGAAGGCATCGTCGCCAGGGCGGACATTCGGATCCCAGAGGAGATGCGCGAATTGCTGGCGTCCATCCACGCGCGTCAGGTCGGGCGTGCCGCCAGTCGTGGCGATGACTGTATCGCGGCCGGCAACGCGCAGCGTGTATGCCAGCACGAGCCGTTCCTTGTTCGGATCCAGCGGCTGCGCGAGCATCACCCAGAGCTGCGACGGATCGACGTAGAAGTCGACGTTTTCGCGGAGCGGCTCGTAGACCGGCCCGCGGCGCGACGCGACATCGCCAATGAGTTCAAACTGCGGACCGTTCGGGTTGGGGGGCTGACCGCCGATGAGTTGCCGATAAAGGGAAATCCGAACGGGCCGAACGGAATCGGGGAGCGCTGCAGCAAGTTGCCGGAGCTGCGTGCTGTTGAGGACGTCGACGTTGGGATATCCGGCCAATCGGCGGGGATCGACCGTAAAAAAGAAGCGGCGCGCCTCCACCTGGTAGTCGTCGATCTCGCGCGTGCCGGCCTGGAGTCCGGTGCCGCCCACCGTGAAGGTCCGGTCGCGCTGCACAATGCCCTTCTGCTCGGCGGCGATAGCGCGCACGGTGAGTCGCCCGAACTGCGCGGCGGCCTGGACACCGTAATTGCCCTGCGGAATGCCGCTCGTGATGAAGCGCGACGCCGGGATGTCGAAGGTCACGTTGCCGACATCAACGCGCTGCAGCCACTCGTTCGGTTTGCCCGTGTATGAAAGGGCGATGAGGTTGGAACCGTCGTATTCGCGGCGCGAATCGTAGTTCACGTCAGTCCGCACGCGCTCGGCGATGGTGCCACCAGTCTTGAGCCCGAACTGGAAATCGGGCACCGGCTGGAAGCGGGCGTTGCACTGCGAGCTGAAGATGAAGAGCTGGCTGGCCACGCAGCGTTCGTTGCGCGTGCGCTCTGCCTTGAACTCGAATCGGCCGTTGAACTGCAGGCCCAGATCGCTGCCCGGCCCAAAGATCCGCGCGAGGGTGGAATCATTGCGGTTGGCTGAGTCGGCGCGGGCACGGGCCGTATCGCGAACCGGGGGTACCGCCGCCTGTTGTGCGGGGGCCGGCCGAATGGCTCCACCAGCTGCCTGGCCAACGATGACCAGGAGCGCAGCGATCGAAAGGCGACTCAAAACCAAATCACGGTGATCGGACGGCGCACCCGGGCCCGGGGTCGGGGTATCAACTATACTTGTTGCGACCGGTGGACGGTTGGTGTTCGGACACCGGCTCGTGGAATATACGGGTCACCGGAAAGCCTACAACCCTTTGTGCTGTAGGGAGTTCCGGCCCCCGCGCCCTCACTGCCATTTCGTGAGAATTATCAACCGGTACATCCTCCGCGAGCACTTGGGGCCACTGGTCTTTGCCATGTCGGCACTGACGTCGCTCCTGTTGCTCAACTACATCTCCAAACAGCTCCCCCACTTAGTGGGGAAAGGGCTGGAATGGACGGTGATCGCGGAGTTCGTGCTGTTGTCCCTGCCGTTCACTGTCGCGATGACGCTGCCGATGGCTGTGCTCGTCGCCACGCTCCACGCGTTCAGCCGTCTGGCATCGGACAGCGAGATCACGGCATTTAAGGCGAGCGGATTAGCGCTCCCGCGCCTGATGGCGCCGGTCATTGTCGTGGGGCTGATCCTTTCGATGGTGATGGTCTGGTTCAACGACCAGGTGATGCCAGCCGCCAACTGGCGGCTACAGACGCTGACAAGCGACATCGCCCGAAAGAAGCCAACCATGACGTTGCGGCCGCAGGTGATCAATGCGATCTCGCCCGGCCGACTCTATCTGAGCGCAGGTCGATTGGTCGGCGGGTCGAGCGAAATGCGCGACGTCACGATCTACGACCTCTCCGGGGGCACGCGTCGCAGGACCATCCGGGCGGACTCCGGCCATGTGGAGCTCTCAGCGGACGGCCGCGATCTCCTGTTGTCCCTGTTTGATGGGTACATGATCGAAGTGAACTCCACGGAACCGCTGCGGTTGCAACGCGTGTTCTTCACGAGGGATTTCGTGCGAGTGAAGGGGATTGGCAACGATCTCGAGCGGAACACGGCAGGTGGCCAGAAGAGTGATCGCGAGAGCACGGTGTGCGAACTGCAGGGTCAGCTTCGCCGTGCCGTCAGCGAGCGCGACAGCCTATACGCGATTGTCCAGAAGCTCGACCGTGCGACCGCGCAGGCGATCGGCGTGCGACCGGTGGCCGCGAGTAGCGGCGCCGCGTACTGCGGGTTCCTGAAGGTGATCCTGCCCACGGAGGCGAAAGCTCAAGCCGCGGCGCAGAACCCAGTCCCGCCGCAAACACCCGCCATTCCACCGTCGGCCGGCGTGAAACTGCCAGAGCCCGTTGCCAGCGATGATCTGGCGCCGCCGATCGGCCTGACCTTGGAAGGCCTGAAGCTCCAGATCAATCAGGCCCAGCGTGTGATCAATGGGAATCAGGTGGAGATCGAGAAGAAGTTTGCGATCGCCACGGCGTGTGTGATTTTTGCGCTCCTCGGCGCGCCGGTGGCATTCCGGTTTCCGCGGGGCGGCGTGGGGATGACGATTGGCGTGAGCCTCGCCGTATTCGGCGTCTATTACATCGGCCTGCTCGGCGGCGAAGAGTTGGCCCGGCAAGGGCTGCTTCCGGCATTCGTCGCGATGTGGGGCACGAATGCCATCCTGCTCGTGATCGGCCTCGTCCTGACGGCGCGGCTTGGCAACGAGGGCACCACCCACCGCGGCAGCGAGCTGTCCGACTGGCTGGCGCGCGCGAATGAACGGCTGCTCGCCCGACACGGACGCCGTCCGACCTCGGTATGAAGCGTCGCCTGATCAGCCCGCTCGACGGCTATGTTCTCCGCGAGTTCCTGGGGATCTTCGCGGCGGCGGCGCTCGGTTTCCCGGTGCTGGTCATCGTGGTCGATATCACCGAAAATCTTGGCAAGTACATGCGGCGCGACCTGCCCGTTCTCGACATCGTGCAGGCGTATGTCTACGGCGTGCCGGAGACGATGTTCCTCGTCCTGCCCGCCGCGGTGCTCTTTGCGACCGTCTTCTCGATCGGCTCATTCACCAGGCACGCTGAGATCACCGCCGCAAAAGCTTCGGGCATCAGTTTTCACCGGTTTATTGTCCCGATTGCGGCCGGCGCCATGGTGTCCACGATCCTGGGACTGGGGATCTCGGCTATTACGCCCCGCGCGAATGCCCGGCGCGGCGAGCTGCTGCAAGAGCGGAGATCGCGCAACATCGACTTCCGGTCGAACTTCACGTTCTCCAGTGAAGATGGACGCGTCTATCAGGTTGGCACGGCCGACGCCGTTCAGGGCGTCCTCGACCAGGGCGTGCAGATTGAGCGCCGCGGAACCGGGCCTGTTTTCCCGACATACGTAATGCACGCGCGGAATGCGCGGTATGGAGAAGACGGCAACTGGATGCTGCGACAGGGGATCATGCACCTGATGCCCGATGACTCGTCATCGTTCACCGTGGCGTTTGACTCACTGCGCGACAGGGGACTCCGTGAAACGCCCAAGATGCTGATGGCGGACCCGCGCGCACCTGAAGAGATGGGATACAACGACTTGGGGGCCTTCATCGAGGCGATGGAGCGCTCCGGGACCGATGTCAACAAGTTCCGAACGGCCCGAATGCTGAAGCTGGCAGTTCCGGTGACCTGCGTGATTATCATGCTCTTTGGCGCTCCGTTGGCGACCAGCACCCCGCGGAGCGGGCCGGCCCTGGGCATCGGCATCAGCCTTGGCACGACAGTAGTCTTCCTGCTGCTGGTGCAGCTCACGCAGGCGATCGGGGAGAAGGGGCTGGTGATGCCCGAGCTGGCCGCGTGGATTCCGAGCTTTGTCTTTGGAACGTTGGGAGCGATTCTGTTGTCGAAAGTTCGCACGTGATCCACCCGCAATGACCCACCCCACCGACTACCAAACCAGGCAGTACCGCGAGACGCACACCTTTCCGGTGGTGCAGCGCGCGCCCATCAAGTTCTTCCGGAAGATGAGCCGGGCGACCTTGGGGTTTTTTGGCGGGTTGGGGGCGCGGGTGCTCTTCCTTCGCGATCTCAAACGCGCGCTTGGCGAGCCCTCCACGTACATGCCCCACGTGGTGCGGCAGATGCGCGCGATCGGTGTGGACTCAGTGCCGCTGGTCATCATGGTGGCGGCGTTTATTGGCGGCGTCATCGCCATCCAGGTCCGATACCAGCTCTTCCCCGGTATCCAACTCTCCATTGTCGGGCTTTCGTCGCGCCAGATCACGGTGCTCGAAACCGGACCGCTGCTCACAGGCCTGGTGCTGGCGGGTCGGATCGGCGCGAAGATGACCGCTGAGATCGGCACAATGCGTGTGACCGAACAGATCGATGCACTGGAAACGCTGGCCTACGACCCGGTGGCATATCTGGTCGTTCCGCGGCTCCTCGCGGCGATCATCATGTTGCCGATCCTGACGCTGATGGCGGACGTCATCGGCGTGATGGCCGGCGCGATGGCGGCCGTGTTTGTCGGCGGAGTTCAGCTCTCCATGTTCGTGGAAGGCGTTCGGCTCGGATACGACCACTTTCAGGTGGCGTACAGCCTGATCAAGGCCACGCTTTTTGGCGCAGCGATCGCCTATCTGTGTACCTATGAAGGGTATGTGACCCAGGCAGGCGCGGAAGGGGTGGGTAAGGCCACGGCCAAGGCGGTCGTTATCGCCTCCATCTGGATTCTCATCCTTGACGCCGCCACTGCCCTTCTTCTCGCACCATATTTGCAAGGATGAAGCGACGCGACGAAGTACTCGTAGGCATGGTGGCGACCGTGGCGCTGGTCATGGGATTTGTCGGCGCCCTGTGGCTGGCCCGTGGCGGCCTGATGCCTGGATATCCGCTGTACACGACGTTCGCGTGGGGCGCGGGCGTCAAGCAGGGGCAACCCGTGCTGCTTGCCGGCGTCAGCGTGGGCTACGTGGACAAGGTCGCGCTGATGCCCGAGGGGCATCTGGTGGTCACGGTGCGCGTGCGCCACGAGTACAAGGTTCCCAAGGGCAGCACGGCCACGGTGGCACCGAACGGCTTCTTCGGCGACATGTTGATCGCGCTCAAGCCGTCGAAGCCGACGTCGGAGAGCTTTGCTGAGGGCGACACGATTCCGAGGGGCGCTGCCGCACTGGCCATCAGCGACGTGCTGGTGCGCGTGGATTCGCTCGCCAACGATCTTTCCATCGTCATGCGTGCGGTGCGCACACAGCTCGTGGACGAGCACGGCCTGCGCGACATCCGGAACACAATTGCGCGCGCCAACGGCGTGTTCGACGAACTCCAGAAGGTCGCCGCCGAGCAGAACGAGGAGTTGAAGCGCACGCAGGCGTCCCTGCGCAAGATGGCAACCGCGGTAGACAGTGCCCAAGTGGATTCGACGATCAAGGCACTGAAGGGCGCGGCGGCGAGCGTCTCGACACTAGCCACCGATCTGCGCAGCACGACGACGCGTCTGGACTCGCTGATGAGCAAGGTGAACAGCGGCTCAGGTACGGTTGGGAAGCTGATGAATGACCCAGCGCTCTACGGCGACGTCCGCGGCACCCTGCAGCGTCTGGACTCGCTCATGGCTGACCTGATGAAGAACCCGAAGAAGTACGTGAAGCTGTCGATCTTCTAGGCAGTTCGGAGCGACCGCGAGTATTACGGCGGGGACGCGGGTTTTTACGGCGGGGACGCGGATAAACGCGGAGCACTACCGATACACGCAGATGCTGAAGAGGGGGAACGACAGTGCGGGACCACGCTGTCGTTCCCCCTTTCAGTTGCAGTATCCGCGTTTCTTGTTGTTCCGATCCGCGAGCATCCGCGTCCCCGCCGTATAACCATCCCTGTCACGAAAAAGCAGAACGGCCCGGAGCGCTTGCGCGCCCCGGGCCGTTTTCCCTGCCTGGCGTAGGGTTACCAGCTGTAGCGGAAGCCCGCCTGGAACTGGTAGTTGTCGCTCGTCCCATTGCCCTTGATGTACGTCTTCTGGTTCACGTTGTGCGTGAAGATCGGCACCGCAAACTTCGGATTGATGTCGCTCATCCCGACGTGCGTGAGGACCGGTACGTTGCTGTTGAACGAGCCGTCGGTCTGCTTGCTCTTGCCCCACTCATCGTTGATCAGGTTCATCACGTTGTAGACCTGGAAGATGAACGTGGCGCGCTGCCCGCCGAGGAACTCGGGGAGCGACTGACGCACCGTGAGGTCCATCTGTTCCTGCCACGGCACACGGCAGGAGTTGCGCTTGAGGATCTTGCCGCGCTGGCTGCTGAGGCACTCGCTGCTCTTGACGAACGCCTCGAACGCCGCCGCCTGGGTGGCCGCCGTGATCGAACCCGAGGGGTTGAACCGGATCTCACTCGCGTCGAGCGCGTTGTTCGGCACGTAGATCAGGTCATTGCCCTGCGTGCCATCTGCGTTGAGGTCGCCGGCTCCGCTGGAGCCGCCGTAGACGTAATCGTGCGGCGCTCCCGAGTTGCCGCGGTAGAACAGTGTGATATCGGTGGCGAGGCGATCCTTCCACCAGTTGAATGTGTAGGTGCCCTGAACCAGCACGTTGTGCGGTTGGTCAAAGAGCGACGTGGTGACGTCGGCGATGTTCTGGTCCGTGGCCAGCGTCCGGCCAAAGCGCCAATTCGACGACGCCGTGGACGACCCGAACGACTGGACGTCATTCGCGTGGCCATACGTATAGGCCGCGACGCCCTGCCAGTTGCGGCTGTACCGCTTCTCAAGCTTGAACGTGACGTTGTAGAAGTAGTCGTTGCTCTGGTTGCGCATGTCGTAGCCGGCGGCAAACCGCGTGGTACCGCCATTTGCCATGATCTTGGCCGGTATCGACGCACGCGCCGGTCCCGTAGTCAGGATCGTGTCACCGAAGAGCACGCGTCCACGCGGATCAACACCGCGAGGCGCGTTCAGGTTCAGGTTCACCATGAACAACTGGTTGAGCGTCTTGCCGTACAGGCCTTCGACCGTGGCGACGACGTTCTCGCCGATCCGGCGGTCAAAGCCGAGCGAGAGGCGCATCGGCTGCGGATACACGAGGTCCGACGCCATGAAGTTCACTTCGCCAATGGGCTTCACCGGCGCGCCCGTGCGGCAGTTGCTGACGCCCGACGGATCCACGTTGAACGACGGCGACTGCGCCGTGCTGCCGCTCGTGTTGCAGTTGAGGAAAGTGATCAGGTTTCCCGAGTTGATCACCGAATTCTCGAGCCACACGCCCGGTGGCGTACCCACGAAGAGGCCGATGCCGCCGCGGAGCTGGTTCACAGCATTGCCCGTGATGTCCCAGTTGAAGCCCACGCGCGGCGACCACTGAATCGTCGTCTTGGGCGTGGCGTCTGTCCGGCGCCCGTAGGCACTGTCCACCGCAGCGTTGTAGGCAATGTCCGTGAGGAACTTGGCGATATCTGCGCGGAGGCCGCCGGTGATCGTCAACCGCGGAGTCGCCGCCCACTGGTCCTGAGCGTACCACGCCGAGTTGATCGAGTTGAAATAGGCGTTGCCCTGGTCGGCAAGAATGATGGACTTGCGGAACGAGTTGGCGTTGCCTGCGGCGAGCGAGTCCAGACTGCGGAAACTCCAGACGCCTAACGACGACTGTGTAAAGAGGTTTCGGATGTTGTTGTACTCGTTCCGCGTGCCGAACGTCAGCGTGTGCGAGCCGACGTTCTTGGACCAGTTGTTCGTGAGTTCGTAGGTATCGAAGTCGCCCTCATTGCCCTGCGAGAACTGGTCGGCGCCGGCAATGATGGTGGCGTTTCCGCCGCCGACGCGCGGTACCGTGACCGTGATTTGCGGAAAGGCCGCGCCCACGCGACGATCCCGCACGCGATTGAACCCCACGAAAAACTCGTTTGACGATCCGTCCTTGAAGTTCGAATACAGCTGCAGCACCGGCGACACCTTCTTGCTCGTCAGGTTATGCAGGTTGGACGTGTAGACCATCGTGCTCGACGAGCGGCTGTTCTGCGCGCGGAAATCCTGCTTCGCGTCGCCGTAGTTCACGCGGAAGACGAGCCGGTGACTGTCATTAAGCCGGTAGTCAAGGCGCAGGAAGGGATTGTGTTGCGGGCGCGGCCCGTTGACGACCTTGGTCGTGCCAACGGCAGCGAAGCCGTACGGCGCCGCGGCCACGATCTGCTCAAATCGGCGAAAATCCGTCGTCGCGATCTGCAGCGGCGAGGTAGAGTTGAGTGGCTGATCCTCGTATGGGCCAAAGAGCGGGACGTTTTCGTCCTTGAGTTCGTCGGCAAAGAAGAAGTGGAGCTTGTCCTTGATGATCGCGCCGCCCATCGAGAAGGCGAGCTGGCCGCGATCGAACTGTGTGTTGCGTAGCACCGGCGTGGGGCGGCCGAAGCGTTCGTTGCGGTAGTCGTAGAACACTGAGCCATGGAACTCGTTGGTTCCCGACTTCGTCACGGCGTTCAGCAGGAGGCCACCGAAGTTGCCCTGGCGCACGTCAAAGGGCGCGAGCAGCACCTGGAACTCCTTCACCGCTTCGATCGACACCGACTTCGCGCTGATCTGTCCGCCCGGCTGGCCGGTGGCCCCGAGGCCGAACACGTCGCGCTCGGAGGCGCCGTCGATCTGCACGTTGTTCATGCGGTTCGACATACCGCCGGCCGAGTAACCGGCGCCGGACGTGGACACCTGCGGAACCAGCTTCATGAAGTCGGTCAGCTGGCGGTTCTGGGTGGGCAGCCGCTGCAGCACGGTGTCGCCAACCGACTGCTTCGTGCCGGTGTTCGAGGACTCAAAGCCGTCATTCGTCGCTGTGACGGTCACCGCCGAGATCTGCGCGGCCTGTTCCGTCATCTTGAAGTCGACGCGGGTCATCTGCGACAGGGTCACAACGATGCCGTCGCGCGTCTGCGGCGCGAAACCGATCCGCCGCGCCGACACGGTGTAGCCGGCACCGACTTCGAGACCGACGATGGTATACCGGCCATTCTCGCGCGTGGTCGTTCCGGATGTCGCGCCGGTGGCGCGGTTCGTCACGGTGACCTGCGCGTTGGCGAGGGCGTTGTTGCTCGGGTCGGTCACGGTACCGCTGACACCACCGGTCGTGATGCCTTGGGCACCCAGCGACGACGTCGCCAGAAGGCCAAGGATCGCCGCGACGGTCAGCCGCGAACGAAGGTTCTGCATGTGGAAACCTCGTGGGGTGAAAAGACGCTGAAAACGAACACGGGAAAGCTACGAACGCCTGGCGCCATGCACAACGCATACGGCACCGTGCGACCGACTTGAGACGAATCGTCGCCCTTGCGTCAGGCCGTGACGCGACGTCCAAAGAAGAGGTAGTAAACCGGCACGCCAAGCAGGACGACGCCAAGCACCCCGAGCGTCTGCACTCGACTCGACTCCTGGATGATCGCGTTGCCGAGTAGATAGAGGACACTGGCCACAAAGAGCGCCGGCACAAGCGGGTAGAGCGGCGTCTTGAACGTCGGGTTGTAGCCAGGTCGTCCGCGCAGGCGGAAGATCGCGGCCACGGCGAGCGCGTAGAAGGGCAGGAACGCCGTCACGAAGGCGTCCGCCAGCGATTCAAATGTTCCGATCAGCACGAAGGCGCAACCGAGGCCTGCCACCAGCGCGACCGAGATCCAGGGCGTGCCGCGCGTGGGATGCACCTTGGCGAAGACGGGGAAGAAGAGCTTTTCCTCTGCCATCGCAACGAAAACGCGGGGACTCGTGAGCAGCACAGCGTTCAGCGTGCCGAAGGTCGAGATCATCACCGTGATAGCCACGAACGCCACACCGCCAGTGCCAATGACCCGCTGCGCCACGTCCGCGGCGACGAGCTTCGAGGTTCGCATCTCCTCAATCGGCATCACGGCGAGATACGCCACGTTCGCCGCGAGATAGATCGCGAGCACCAGCAGCGTGCCCCCGATGAGCGCGCGCGGCAGGGTCTTTTGCGGGTCCTTCACCTCGCCGGCGTTGTACGAGAGGTCGGCCCAGCCGTCGAAAGCCCAGAGCGTCGAAACGAGCGCCAGCCCAAACGCGCTGACCGTCACGCTTCCCGCCGGGATCGCCGGTGTGAAGTGCGCCGCGCCACCGCTCGAGCCGAACGCGAACGCCACCAGCACAATGAACACCAGCGCCCCGTACTTCGCGATCACCGTGACGTTCACCACCGCTGACGACGCCTTGACGCCAACAATGTTGAAGAGCCCAGTGAGCACGATGGCGCCGACCGCGATGAAGCGCACCGGCATCCGTTCATCGGCCGCAGCAGGGTCCCGGCCGAGCACGCGGAAGAAATACTCGGCAAAGGTGATCGAGATCGCACCCAGCGAGGCCGCCCGGATCATCACCAGTTGACCCCAGCCGAAAAGGAAGCCCGTCATCCGTCCCCAGCCTTCGCGGCAGAAGACATAGACGCCGCCTGTCCGGGGGAGCGCGCTCGAGAGTTCAGCGAGCGTCAGGGCGCCGCAAAGGGCGAAGATTCCGCCCACGACCCAGACCGAGAGCATGGGCAGCGGACCCGGAAGCTTGTCGGCGATGCCGGCCGGAGAGCGGAAGATCCCGGATCCGATCGTCGACCCGATGACGATGGCGATGGCGCTCCAGAGTCCTATGCGCCGTTCAAGGGTGCCAGCGCTCGGGGCGCCGGGTGCAGCAGTCGGCTCAGCCATGGGCAAATGCTACCGTATGCGCCGCCAATGCGCGAGCTTTCACCGATCCCGATTTGGCGCGGCTGCGCCACCCCTTCTTCAGCACTCGCGTACTCGTGGCCACACCGCTCGCCGACGTCCTTTTCTACATAGTGGCCGCACTGATCGGGGTATCGCAGGCGTTGATCCTGCTCTCCACCGCGCGCGGCATGCAGCACGGGCCGGACGCGGCAGCAGAACCGTCGCGCACCGGCATTGTCCCCGGGCCTCGCAGTGCTGCGCTCGAATGGACATACGCCATTGTGCCAGCCATCGGACTCGCCGTGTTGCTCGTATTCGCCTGGCGCACAATGCATCCGGCAGCGATGCAGGTCGAGGGCGTGGCACCTCCGGCGATGATCGGCACATGACCGGACCGGTAGCCCCAAACGCCACCGACGCGACAGCCGCGACGCCCACACGTCCGCTCGCCGCCGATCTCCTCTCGCTCACGAAGCCGCGAATCATCTCGCTGCTGCTCGTTACCACCGCGATGCCGATGTACGTGGCCGGCTCGCCCAGCCTGCTCACCGTATTCATCGTGATGGTGGGCGGCTACCTGATGGCCGGCGGTGCCAACGCAGTGAACATGTACTTCGACCGTGACATCGACGACGTCATGGCGCGCACGCGCACCCGCCCGATTCCGTCTGGACGAATGGCGCCGCAGGCCGTGATGGCGTTCGGCGTTGCCAGCGCAACGGCAGCAACTTTCCTCCTCGGGCGTTTTGTGAACCCGATGACGGCGATCCTCGCGCTTGGCGGGTTCTACTGCTACGTCTTTGTCTACACCCGGTGGCTCAAGCGCAGCACGCCGCAGAACATCGTCCTCGGAGGGGCAGCCGGTGCCTTCCCTCCCCTCGTTGGTTGGGCCGCGGTCACGGGCACGGTCGATATCCGCGGTGTCATTCTGTTTCTGATCGTTTTCTATTGGACGCCGCCGCACTTCGGGGCGCTCGCGCTCAACAAGCAAGTGGACTACGGCCGCGCGGGCGTGCCGATGGCGCCGAATGCCTGGGGCACGCGCGAGACGATCGACCAGATGCTCTGGTACAGCATTCTCCTCGTGGCGCTGACGCTGTTGCCCGTGGCCATCGGGATGCTCGGCACGCCATACCTGATTGCGGCGATCGTGCTCGGTGGCGTGTTCCTGCGCGGAGCTTGGCTGGTTTGGCGGCAGCGTGACTCCGGCGAGTGGAGCGCGCCAGCCTGGAAGCTCTACAAATACTCGCTGCTTTACCTGGCGCTGCTCTTTGCCGCGATGGCGGTGGATCGCCACCTGTAGAGCACGGCACCCGCCACCAGCATCGCGGTCCCGGCTAGCGACATTCGCGGAGCATCAACCCACGCGCTGAGCACGCCGGCCGCGGCGCAAAGCACGAACATCGCGGGGAGCCACGGATACCAGGCCACCCGGTAGGGGCGCGCGAGATCGGGCCGCGTGCGACGCAAGCGAATCACTGCCGCCGCCGCGAGCCCAAAGAAGACCCAGTCGGCGAACACCACACCCGAGAGCAAGGCGTCGAGTGAGCCGCCGGTAGCCAGGAGCAGCACCAGCGACCAGCCACCGAGCAGCACAAGGGCGACGTGGGGCGAGCCAAACGTCGGGTGCACGCGCGCGGCGAACCCGAGCAACGTGCCGTCAGCGCCAAGCGCGAAGATCACGCGGGCGTTTGTGAGCAGCGCAACGTTCACGAAACCAAAGATCGAGAGCATTGCTGCCAGCGTGATGGCGCGCGCGCCCATGTCACCGAATGCCCGCTGCGCGGTATCGGCCGCCACCGCCGTGCTTGCCGCCATGCCGTCGCGGCCGAGTGCGTTCAGGTATGCCACGTTGGCGCCGACATAGATCACCACCACAATCGCCACACCGATCATCAACGCGCGCGGCAGCGTGCGCGCCGGATCACGGATCTCGCCGGCGACCATGTTCGTTTGCTGCCATCCCCCAATCGTGAAGAGCACGGCGACGAACGCCGCCGACAGCCCAACGCCAATGCCTGGCGCCGTTGGCGCGGCGACTGCGGGTTCCGGAGGCGCACCGCTCGGCACGAGCAGTAATCCGCCGACTATCAGCGCCGATAGCGCCAGGATCTTCGAGACTGTGAAGACGTTCGCCGTGATCGTTCCGGTCTTGATGCCCAGAATGTTCGTGAAGGTCACCACGACGATCGTGATCGCGGCGACACCGATCGGCCCGCCAATGGGCGCGATGTCCACGAAGCGCGCGAGGTAGTTGCCAAATCCAACGGCCACGGCCGCAATCGCGCCGCTCGCGATCATGAGCAGGATCATCCAGCCGTGCAGAAATGCCGCGAGCGGGCCAAAGGCCTCGCGGATATACACGTACGGCCCGCCAGCCTCGGGGAACATTGCGCCGAGTTCGGCAAAGGTCAGCGCGCCGGCCACGGCGACGATTCCGCCCACGACCCAGATACCCAGGATCCAGGCCGGCGACCCGAGCGCGGCTGCGACTTTCGCAGGGGTGAAGAAGATGCCGCTGCCGATGATGCCGCCAACCACCAGCAGTGCGGCGGACGCGAGCCCGAGCTCGCGCCGCAGTGCCACGGCGCCTGCGGGAGGCGCGGTCATCTAGACGACGAAGAGCTCCCGCTGGATTTCGTGCGGTGTCACGACGAGTTCGCGCTCCCCGATCCAGCAGTTCACCTCGGAGCGCACACCGATTTCGCCAGGGATGTACACGCCCGGTTCCACGGAGAAACCCACGCCCGGGATGAGCAATCGTTCTTCGCGTGTCTCGAGGTTATCGAGGTTGGGGCCGGATCCGTGCAGCGAGCGCGCATCGATGGAATGCCCGGTGCGATGCGTGAAATACTTGCCGAATCCAGCCTTCTCGATCACCGCGCGCGCCGCGTCGTCCACGTCGGCGCCACGGACATGGTCACCGGCGGGAATACGTCGCGCGAGCAACTCGAGCGCGGCGTCGCGCGCGTCGCGTACAGCCGTCCACACCTGAACCAGCCTTGGGGAGGGCGTGCCGATGCTCGCCATCCATGTCTGATCGGCGTAGATGCCGTCGGGCTCGGTGGCCCAGAGGTCAATCAGCACCGCATCGCCCTCGCGCAGCGCCCGTGGCGCCGCGGCTGACGGCTCATAGTGCGGATTCGCCGCATTTTCCGTCGCCGAAACGTTCGGCCCATGGTCGGTGCCAAGGCCACAGGCCGCGAACTCGCCCTGCATCCACGCCATCAACTCGTGCTCGGCGATTGGTGCCGGCGTGCGCGCTGCTGCACCAGCTCGCGCAAAAGCGCTGCGCGCGATGCGGGCGATCTTGTCGGCGGCACGGAGGTGCGACGCGCGGCCGGCATCGCTCCAGACCGCAAAGAACCGGGTCACCAGGTCGGCGGACGTCACCACGGTGGCGCCGGCGCCACGCACCATCTCGAGCACGCCAGCAGGGACCCGGTCGACCACCGGCACGGCATCGCCCGCCGAGTATTCCATGGCAATCCGCTTGCCGCTCACTAGCGACGCGACATCGGCCTCGAGGGTGCGCCACGCCGCGTAGACGCGCCGTTCCCAGGCCGCCGGCCAGCGTGCCCATCCGAGTTGCTCAATCGCGTGTGAAAGACCCCCCGGCGTACCCTGCGTGGGTACCCAGGCAAAAATCCGCCGCGAGCCCATCCCTTCCAGCCCCACCATGGAGCGCGCGACCGGATTGAGTCCGCGAAGGTCATAGAGGAGCCAGCCGTCCACGCCGGCGGCGGCGAGCGCAGCCTGAATCCGTGGAAGCGTTGCCGGCGTG
>SXGU01161539.1_pt1 | contig 17120 bp, 18 predicted proteins | sample 3174531 | NCBI WGS metagenome assembly SXGU01 (sample SAMN11356863, study PRJNA531348) | freshwater metagenome | isolation source: freshwater sample F1-140 | place: China: Fuxian Lake, Yuxi | collected 2017-12-25 | reverse complement strand
TGTGACCAAGCCGTTCAGTAGCCGGGAGCTGGTGGCGCGCATTTCGGCGAATATTCGCCGCAGCCTAGTTGAGGCTGAACCGTCTGCACCTGCCGAGACGCGCTTCACGGTTGGGCCTTTGACTATTGACGTGCCGACACACGTAGCGACGAAAAATGGTGACAAGATCAAGTTGACGGTCACCGAGTTCAAACTGTTGAAATGCCTGATGGAGCACCGAGGCGTGGTTGTCCCGACGAAAACCTTGCTCCGGACAGTGTGGGGATACGACGACGCTGATGCGGCGGACATCGTGCGCGTGACGGTTCATAGATTGCGCCGCAAGGTTGAGGACGATCCGGCGCATCCAGTCCTGCTCCGGACGGTTCCTGGCGTTGGGGTGATGTGCGCGGAACCGGAAGCCGACAACAGCGTGTCGTGAGAGAGACCGGTTGCAACCGGTTCAGTAGGCGTCGTATGATGTCCACGGTGCCAAGCAACGGCACCGTCGTGTGCGGAAGTGGCGCAGTGGTAGCGCGTCTCCTTGCCAAGGAGAAGGTCGCGGGTTCGACCCCCGTCTTCCGCTCCCATCTTTTCGTGCCAAGCTACTGGGGTTGCACCGGTGACTGTCAGGAAAGGACGGATCACCCAAGGGGTCGCCAATCAGGGTGACGTAGCCAAGTGGTAAGGCGGGGCTCTGCAAAAGCTCTATACGCCGGTTCAATTCCGGCCGTCACCTCCCTCCCTGCCCAGAGAGTGAGTTACTCACCGGTTGGTTTGTCGCCCGTGAACACGGCAGTCATGCCGAGAATGGCGACTGCGACCATGACAAACGCGCCTCCGAGCAGGATTGCGCCGTCAAGGTCGGATTCGAGAAGCGCGTAGATTGCCACGGGCATCGTTTGGGTTCGTCCGCGGAGCGAACCCGCGAACATCAGGGTTGCGCCGAACTCTCCTACGGCTCTCGACCAGCAGAGGGTTGCTCCAGCCACGAGGGCAGGACGTGCGAGAGGCACCGTGACGTGCCGGAACGCACCCCATCCGGTTGCGCCGTCGATCATTGCGGCGGCTTCAAGGTCTCGATCAGCACGCAGGAATGCGGCGCGTGCCGCCCTCACGTAGAAGGGGATTGCGACGAAGCACTGTGCAAGGATGACGCCAGTCGTTGAGAACGCGAGGGTGATCCCGGCATCGGCTAGCCACGAACCCACGAGACCCCGGCGACCGAAAGCGAGCAAGAGGGCGAGACCGGCGACGGCCGGTGGCAGGATCACCGGTACATCGACCAGGGCATTCGCGAGGCTCCGGCCTGGAAATGGCACTCGTGCGAGAGCGAAGGCTGCCGGCGTGCCGACGATGATCGCGATGAAAAGGGTCAGGAGCGATGTCGTGATTGACAACCACACGGCGCTGCCGAGTGCATCAGGTCTGCTGGCGGTGGCGAATGGATCGACAGATGAGGCGCGGATGAGCAACGCGAGTGTTGGTAGTCCGATGAAGGCACCGACACTGGTCGCTGCGCCGATTGGTGTCCAGCGGGGCATGCCGGGGGTCATGACCGTCCTTGCCGGTGACGGTGCAACTCACATCGGGCGAACGCGCGGTGGGTCCGCCCTGCCGTCGAAGAGATCACGCCGGCTTGAACTTCGCCGCGCTGAGGATGGCCTGTCCACCGGGCGAACAGATGAAGGTTACGAGCCGTCGCGCCGTTGCCGGGGCCCTTGCGGACTTGAGCACCGCGATTGGGTACTCGGCCACCACATTAGCGTCGTCCGGGATGTCGATGGTTGTAATCTCGGTGGCAGCCACGGCGGTGACGTCGGTCGCGTAACAGATGCCGGCGTCGGCTTCCCCCAACTGGACCTTGACCACGACCTGACGGACGTTCACTTCCTCTGACACGATGTTGGCAAGGACTTTGGCGTCGTACCCGTCTCCGTTCCTCGGGTCGGCTGTGAGCTTCTTGAGTGCGGTGCGCGCATAGGCACCGATCGGTACGTCTGCCGGTGTCGTGACAAACTTGATGCCAGGCTTGGCGAGGGAGGCAAGGGTTGTGACCTTTCCGGGGTTGGCCTTCGGGATGATCACGACCAGCCGGTTCCGGGCAAAAACCTTGGCGTCGCTGTCAACGAGGCCCGCCTTCGTCGCCTGTTCCATCTGGGCGAGGTCGGCGGAGGCGAAGATGTCGGCCTTGGCGCCTTGCTGGATCTGCGTGCGAAGTTGGCTCGATGACCCGTAATTGGTGGTGATTGCCAGTCCCTCGTTACCCACTTGGGATTTGAATGCGCTTGACAATTGGTCGAACACGTCGGTGAGCGATGAGGCTGCGAAAACGACGACTTCCTTTGGTTCGGTGACTGAGACAGCGGTTGACGTGCCTGACGCTTCGGTTGGCTTTCTCGAGGCCGAGTTTGCTGCCGGTGCGGAAGGCTTGTTGGCGGTTGCGGGTGCGTCCGTGCCACCGCACGCGGCGAGGATGCCGGGTGGCGTGAGAAGTGCGATGACGGAGCGTCGATCTAGCATGTGGGTTTGGTTTCTAGGCGGCGATGTTGGCAATGTACCTGCCGGTCTCGTCAGTGTCGTACCCAAGTGCCTGGAGGTCGCGACGGCACGCGTGACCGTTGAGAATGTCCAATAGCCGGGCGATGCGTGGGTCAGCGAGCGACGCAGTGGGAAAGACAAGGTCGTAGCGTTCTGTCGCAAGCGGTACGAACCCCAGACCGGTCGCAGCTGCCGCGTCGCGGGTAGCCACGCCAGCGTCGGCCGCCCCGATTGCGACGGCGTGGGCCACGTCACGGTGGCTGGATGCGGTTGGACCCGGGATGTGCAGTAGCGAAGGTACCCCGTCACGGCGAAGCACACGGTCGAGCATTCGGCGTGCGCCAGATCCGACCTCCCGGATTGCAATGCGCACGCCTGGCTTGATCAGGTCGGCGCCGGACTGAATTCCAAGGGGGTTGCCGGGTGCGGTGACAAAGCCGGCCTCCCACGACCCGAGGGTGATGACGCTGACAGGTGACGGATATCGCACCTTGCGGATATCGGGAAGGTTTGCGATCCCGGACGGTTCGTCCAGTAGGTGTACACCGGCAGCATGCGTACGTGCGTCGGCCAGCGATTGAAGGGACGCGGTGCTGGAACGTCCCAACCATAGGAACCGTCCGGTGCCGGTCGTCGCGTTCAGGCGATCGGCGAGGACACCCAGTCCAGTTGCGCACCCCATGAGGACCACGTTGTCCGAGCTTTCGCGACGGTCACGAACATGCTCGAGGTGAAACCCATCGGCATTGGCGGTGCCGATGGCATCCGCTGAAACATGGGCACTGTCGCCGGCGAGTGGGTAAGCGACCCAACGGCCCGAGAGAAATGCGAGTGCCAGCCTGCCTGAAGAGTGAGTGCCGGTAGGACCGTCGACGTCGACGGCAGCGTTATCGGGTGCCATGGGGAACAGGTGTTCGACGGTCGTGCCCAAGGTACGGGCAATTCGAATTGCAACATCGACCCCCGGGATTGCACGGCCGACCTCGATCGCGTGCAACGACTGACGACTGACCCCAACCTGCGAGGCGAGTGCAGCCTGCGGCATTCCTCGATGTTCGCGCATCGCGCGGGTTCGGGACGCGACAGTACCTTTCATGACAGGTAAACTTTACCAACTGTCGCGTAGACACGCCATTCCGCGACCATGAGCCCGCCATCACAAGGTGGATGCATCGGAAGACTGGCGTGAGCGGGGGGTTGGCCCGACACCTGTTTGCCACTTGTCCGGTTTGGAGCGGTCGGGGTGAAAAGGGTGCCGAGAGCGGGGTTCGAACCCGCACGCCCGCGAAGGCGGCAGATTTTAAGTCTGCTGCGTCTGCCTGTTCCGCCATCCCGGCACGGGACTTCGACATCGTACCGGGTTGGGGCAATCGCAGGGTAGATCGTTCAGGGTGGGCGGGTGGTGGCAATGTCTTTCAGGGCATCGGACTAGTCGCCTGTGCGCGCACCTATAATCGAATGACGACGTTGGTCGTTGGGAGGAAACGCGATGCCAAGTGGTGCGCCCGGCAAGAAAGAGAAGAAGAAGCCGAAGAAGGATGCCGCGACCAAGGCGGTGCGGTCCTCAGTCGGTGAAGCCTCGATGGCCGTAGAGGTAGTGTCCAAGCGCAAGAAGGAACGCGCGGGCTAATCCGGCGAGGGGTTGTCTGGGTACGGCACACCCCTCCCAGACGGACAGGTCCACGAGATGATGTCTCCTTTTGGCGACCGGTGCGTTCTTGACGATGTGGAGACACCGTGCCGACGGGGACTTGGGAAGTACCTGCCAGCGTCGTGTGTCTCTCGATGTGACCGGTCATCATGACCATCAGTGACGCATCGCCGACTAGTCCTGCGTCCGCGGTTGATGACCAAGGCAGGGCTGGTTCGTCCACCATCGCAACTGAGGCCAAGCCGGTGCGCGCGCCGTATGCGCCTTTCGTTCAACCCCATAGCGCCTACACTGCCACGGTCGACGATGCCTCGCGCATCGCCTGGCGCGTCACCCTCGCTTCTGGGTTGATCCTGCTCACCGTGCTTGTGGGGGGGCCGCTTGTTCGAAACTGGTACGTCGGTTGGGCGATTGAGTCGCGCGGCGCCACGATGCGGTCCATCGACAGCGTCGTATTCGTGCAGAGGCAGGGAAACGGCGACTGGGTCGTCGCTCGGACCAACGAGGACCTGGACGAGGGTGATGTCATTCGCAGCGCGATCAACGCCCGTGCCTTCATTCAGTTCTTTGATGGCAGTACCGCACTCGTCTTTCCGGATTCGACGTTCCGGATCATCCGTAGTCAGCAGGGACGTTTCCAACCCAACCGCTATTCGCTGATCCTCGAGGTGGTCAAGGGACGCGCGCGGATCGGTGTGGCGCCCGCAGAGGATCCGTTGCAGGCATTCGTGCAACTACGCGCGCCGTCCACCCAGGTACATGTGACTGAAGGCAGTTACTCTGTTGATGCTTCGGGTGACCAGTCTCAAGTCACGACCCGACGTGGGGTGGCAACCGGGTATTCGAATGGCGCGGTCGCGTCGGCGCTGACGGGTCAGAGACTGGTTGCGACCGCGAACCGGCCCCCGATAGGCGGTCTGTCCTCCCGACGCGATCTCGTGACAAACCCTGTGTTTGCCATCAGGGATGGGGCTGGGCCGGCTGACTGGACTGAACGCGACATTTCCGAGCAAGATCCGCCGGGAGTGGTGACGTACCACCCGACGGCCGGCACGATCACGCTTGCGCGACGCGGTCAGGGGCACGGCGAGACGATGATCGCCCAGAACGTCGACGTTGACCTTTGGGACTTCGAGAGGGTGGAAGTGGAGGCGAGTGTCCGAGTCCTCAGCCACACGCTCTCCGGTGGAGGCTGGCAGGGCACGGAATATCCGCTCATCTTAAGAGTGATCTACCGTGACATCACAGGGACAGTCCACACGTGGTACCGGGGCTTCTACCTGCACAATGATGACAACTTTCCGGTCAGAGAAGCCGATCTGTTTCCTTCTTCGGACTGGGTCCGCTTCGAGACGAGCCTCCTCGGGATCGTTCCCCGTCCGTGGCGCATCATTCGCGTCGAACTTGTCGCATCGGGATGGGACTACGCTTCGGTGGTGAACGCATTCCATATCTGGGCTGATTGATTTCTGACTGCCACGGAACCCCACGACCGCGGATTGGCATAGGTTGCGTGGAGCGAGCCTGGCTAGCACGCACCGCGTGTGGCTCCCCCCAAAGGTTGCGGGCCGATCAAATGTACGCTAGGAGGCTGCATGACACTTTCCTGCGGTGTGGACCTTGTGGAGATTGATCGGGTTGCGGCGGTGTTAGTCCGCTGGGGAGACAGGTTCCTCACGCGGGTCTTCACCGAGGCGGAACGCGCCTACTGCCGTGGTCGCGTACCCGAACTGGCGGTGCGCTTTGCAGCGAAAGAGGCGGTCAGCAAGGCGCTTGGAACCGGAATTGTCGGCATGGCATGGCGTGACATCGAGGTGGTTCCGGATCCGCGAGGCAAACCACTGGTTGTCCTCCATAACCGCGCCAAGGCACGAGCCACGGAACTCGGCTTGATCGATTTTGAGATTTCTTTGTCGCATTCGCGTGACATGGCCATCGCTATGGTTGTGGCCCAGAGTGTCGACCGGGTGGGATCGTAGACGCAACGTGTGCGACTGATCACATCGGCAGCGATGCGAGCGTTGGAAGATGCCTCGGAGCGTGCGGGGGTGCCTCGCCACCAACTGCTTGAACACGCCGGGTTAGAAGTTGCACGCCGTGCAGAACGTCTGACGGGTGGTGCACGTGGCCCGACGGTTTTGGCCCTGATTGGCGAGGACAAGAACGGTGCCGATGCATTAGTTGCGTGTGGCTATCTGGCGCGATCGCGCGGTTGGGGTGTGCGTCTGTGCCTTACCCAGTCGCGGGCCCTAAAGCGAGCGAAGGTTGTACAAGAACAAGGTTGGGGGGATGGTGGGGCGGACGGGGAAGTTTGCGATCAGGTCCGTGTGCAACAGGGGCAGTTCCGGATCGCTATTGACGTCCCGTCGGGGGTCGATGCCGATACGGGTGGTGCCGATCCGGTTGCATTCCAGGCGTCGCTCACCCTTGCCACCGGGCCAGCTCAAGCGAGGAACGAGCGTCTGTCAATAATGGCGGGGGATGGGGGTGGGGATGGGTCGTTGAACTCGACGTCGGAATCCCGGGCCAAGTCCGTTTGGAGCTGGGCAGCACGCTTGCGGATGACGGTGGAATGTGGCGAGCGATGCCCTCCCAGATTGCGCACTTACTTCCCGCGTGGCCGGACCAGTCACCCCAAGGAGACATTCGGTCGCGTCCTGATCGCGGGTGGTTCGGGCAGGTATCCATGCGCACCAGTTCTGGCTGCCTTGGGAGTGCTAGCGAGGAATGAGCGGATGAAATAGGGCGGGGATGGGGGGCATTGCACCGGGCAGTGGTGATCGGGCCGGGTCTCGAGTCTGATGAAGCGAGGTGTGAGCGTTCATGAACAAGGGTTGGGGGTGGCGTGGTGACTTTCGTGTTTACTCCACACCTCGCTGAGATGGCACGGCTGACTGGCCTGACCGCCGAGACGGTGAGCGGGGATCCTGTTGGTATTGCCCGATGATCCGCGATGCGCCGGGGTGTCGTGGTCGTTCTCAAGGGACCCCCGTGCATGGTCGAATCGCCCACCGGAATTGAGGTGGTTGGCTCGTACGCGGATGCGGTGTTGGGTACGGCCGGAAGTGGGGACGTGCTTGCCGGTGTCATTGCGTCCTTGGCAGCACAGGGTGCATCGTCACGGGAGAGTGGTGTTGCCGGACTGACCATGCATGCCCACGCCGGCGAGGCATGGCGCGCCCAACATGGAAGCGCGCACCTCCGTTCATCCGACCTTGGCGCGTGGCTTCCCGTCGCGCGTCGGATGCTTGACAAGTGTCGCTAGACCCCTCACTGGAACCACCAGTGCGTCATCGATGGCGGACGTTGACAGGACCACCACACTATTATCAAGCGCGCTATTCGCGCTTGTTCTTGAAATCATCCCACCCAATAAATGGCCCCGCACCCCGGTCCGCGCGAAGCGAGGCAATGGGTAGTAAGCGAGGGACGAGCGTATAGAAACAATGGCGGCGGGGATGGTGGGGTGTGGATGCGGGCGAGGGTTTGCAAAGCTCTGGAGGTGTTTGGAATGCGTGCCGTCGACTTGATCAACAAGAAGCGCACTGGGCTGCGGCACGAACCCGGCGAGATCGCATCGCTTGTCGCTGGGTATTTGCGGAATGACATCCCGGATTACCAGATGTCTGCGTGGCTGATGGCTGTTTGCTGGCGAGGCCTCGATGCGGTGGAGACTGCAGAACTCACCCGTGCGCTCGTTGAAAGTGGCCAGCAACTTTCTTTCAGTGATTTGACGATGGCGGTGGTGGACAAGCATTCCACGGGGGGCGTTGGAGACAAGACCACACTCGTGCTTGTGCCCATGCTTGCCGCGGCGGGTTGTGCGGTTGCCAAGATGTCGGGGCGAGGGCTTGGGCACACCGGTGGCACGATTGACAAGTTGGAAGCGATACCCGGGGTCAATACGGAACTGGGTATCTCAGAGTTTGCTGCGGCCGTCCGGACGCGAGGCATGGCCGTTTCGGCCCAGTCGCCTGATCTTGCGCCAGGGGATGGTCGTCTGTACGCACTGCGTGATGTCACCGGTACGGTCGAATCGATTCCGCTGATCGCGAGTAGCGTGATGAGCAAGAAGATTGCCACTGGCGCTCGGGCGGTCGTCCTTGACGTGAAGGTCGGCAGTGGCGCGTTCATGAAGACCTTGGAAAGCGCGCGCACTCTCTCAAGGGCGATGGTTGATCTTGGGTCGGCTGCTGGACTGGCGGTCGTGGCCGTCATCACCTCAATGGATCAGCCTCTTGGGATGGCTGTAGGAAACATCCTGGAGGTGCAGGAGGCAATCGCCACTCTGAGTGGTGGCGGTTCGAGCGACTTGCTTGAACTGTGCGTGATCCTGGGTTCTGAGGTAATGGTTGTTTCAAATTCGGCATTGACCATTACTGAGGCTAGAACGCGGCTCGAGGCGACGATCAGTTCCGGTGACGCGCATCGTTGCCTGCGTGACCTGGTTGCATCGCTCGGCGGTTCCCCCGATGTGGTTGATCATCCGGAGAGGCTGCCGGCGGCGCCTTGGCAAGCGCGGGTGGTCGCCCCGCGGGACGGTGTGGTCGCTCGCATTGACGCCTTGGCGATTGGAGTGGTGGCGATGCGCCTGGGTGCCGGTCGGGCAACAAAGGGGGCTTTGATCGACCCGTCCGTCGGCATTGTCCTATCCGTGCGCGCGGGTGACCGGGTGAAGGCGGGCCAGTCGTTGGGGGTGGTGCATTCGCGGGAACCGCTTGGGTCGACTGACAGGTTGGTTACCGAAGTCGCGGATGCCTTCACTTGGTCGGCGACGGACATTGTTCGGGAACCCCTTGTGCTTGAGATCATCCGCTGATGCGACGACGACCAGGCAGAAAGGGTCCTCCTCTCCGCCTCCCTGTCGCCTCTTGCTGGTACACGCTTCGCTCCGGAGTGCTTCGATAGCGTGTCTCTGCACGTCGGGTGCAGGCGCATCAGACACTCAAGACCGGAGCCACCGGTAGACTCTCGCTGGCGCGTCGCTGTCGGCGCGACTGTGGAGAACAGGGGTCGGGATGCGCCTCGGGATTATCGGACTGCCCCAAAGCGGCAAGACGTCGCTCTTCAATGCATTGACCGGTGGTGAAGCGCCGGTGGCCGCCGGTGGGTACGGTCAGGACACGCACATTGCCGTCGTCAAGGTTCCGGACGCGCGTCTGGACCGCCTGACCGAGATGTTCTCGCCGAAGAAGACGACCCCGGCCGAGGTGCACTACCTTGACTTCCCGGGTGCCGGGTTCGGATCGCGTGACCGGAGCGAAGTGGCTTGGGTCGGGCAGCTCCGGACCGTTGACGCCCTGGTGATCGTGGTTCGGGCCTTTGCTGACCCGAGTGTGCCGAATGATGGACCGATCGACCCTGTTGCAGCCCTTGAGAAATTGCAACTGGATCTCGTGGTGGCTGATCTGGCGGTCGTTGAACGAAGGCGCACGAAGCTTGAGAGCGACCTCAAGAAGACCAAGACGGCCGAGCGCGCGCCAATCGAGGCGGAGATTGCCCTTTTCGAGGAGTTCCAGAAGTCACTCGAGGAGGGTCAACCCCTGCGCGCGCGAGATCTGTCGCCGGACCAGTTGCGTGACATCAGAGGGTTCCAGTTCCTGACCCTCAAGGCAGTGCTTGTGCTGGTTAATGTAGGTGAGGACCAGTTGGGTGACCGAGCTGCCCTCGAAGTCAGCGTGCGCACTGCGTATCCATACCCGATGACTGCAGTTGCCTCCCTCTGTGCGAAGTTGGAGATGGAGTTGGCGCAGCTTGATGGCGAGGATGCTGCCACCTTCATGGCCGACCTTGGTTTGGTGGAGCTTGCCGCGGGATCGGTGATCCGCCAGAGCTATGACCTGACAGGGTTGATCTCGTTCCTCACGGCGGGTGAGGATGAGGTACGAGCATGGCCGATTGTCCGTGGCGAGAAGGCACCAGGCGCCGCGGGAGTGATCCATTCCGACTTGGAGAAGGGGTTCATCCGCGCTGAAGTGGTGGCGTACGATGACCTCATCACGACCGGAAGCATGGCCGAGGCGCGCAAGCGCGGAATGCTTCGGCAAGAAGGGCGGAACTACACCGTCCTTGATGGCGACATACTGAACATCCTGTTCAGTCGATAGGCAAAGCAAAGGGTGTGCCGGGATGTTTCGGTCCCACCCTTCGCAACATCTTTCTTGGTTGAGATGTCGGCGCCCACTCCGCCGCCCAATCGCCCGTGATTGCAATGCGATTCGCTTTTCAAATGGAGGGTGCTAGCGGGGCTTGTGCTTGAGGCGTATCTCGACGGCCCGTGCGTGCGCCTCGAATCCTTCGGCACGGGCGAGGCGAGCCGCAACCGGGCCGATTTCGGCGAGTCGACGTGGAGACAGTCCGATAACGCTGATGATCTTGATGAAGTCAGCCACGGACAATGGTGAGGCGAACCGCGCAGTCTGGCCGGTAGGCATGATGTGGCTGGGACCGGCGACGTAGTCTCCGGCGGCTTCGGGAGAGTGACTTCCAACGAAGATCCCACCGGCGTGGCGAACTTCACCAACCCATGTCCACGGGTCTTCGACGAGTAGGCACAGGTGCTCCGGTGCGAAGGTGTTCGCCAAGGCAATTGCGTGGGCGACCGATGAAGTCACTATGGCGCCGCCCCGATGAGTGAGGGACTCCCGGGCAACCGCAGCGGTCGGCAGGGTTTCCAGTTGGCGCCCCACCGCCTCGGCGACTGACTTTGCGAGTTCGATGCTGGTTGTAATGAGAACCGAGGTTGCCAGCGGGTCATGTTCGGCCTGGGCCAGGAGGTCGGATGCAACCTCCTCGGCGTCGGCTGATCCATCGGCCACCACGAGCGTTTCGGTTGGCCCGGGGAGTTGGTCGATGTCAACGGCACCGTAGACGCGACGTTTGGCCAGGACGACGAAGAGGTTGCCGGGACCGAGGATCTTGTCGACCTTCGGGACGGACTGAGTGCCGTACGCCATCGCGCAGATTGCCTGGGCGCCACCCAGTTTGAAGACACGATGGACGCCTGCGATGTCGGCGGCGACGAGCATCTCCGGACGCTGCCTTCCGTGCGAATCCGGCGCGGTGCACAGGACCACTTCCTGAACTCCCGCGACGCGGGCGGGAACGGCGGCCATCAGGACGGATGATGGGTAGGCACCACGTCCGGACGGTGCGTAGAGGCCAACGCGGTCGAGTGGACGTACGACCTGACCAAGACCTTCGCCGAAATCGAGCCAGGACCCGTGGGGCTGTTGCCGGTGAAACCGTTCAATGCGGTCGGCAGCAACCCTGAGGTCGGCGACGAACTGCGCGGAAACGCGTTGGTACGCGGCTTCGATCTCCTCGCGGGTCGTTTCAAATGAGCCGGTGACCGTTTCCCCGAGGCGCGCGCCGATCTCGCGGAGTGCGTCATCACCGCGCGCGCGCACCTCCAGGCGAACGCGTTCCACAAATGCTTCCGGACTCAGTGGGATGCCGAAGACCACCTCGGTCCGTGCCGATACGGCGTCATCCGGCGTGAGTTCATCGATGGGTACGCGGTGGAGGATTGCCTGCGCTTCCGGTGTCCCGGCGTGCGCGATGCGCAGGATGGTGTCGTTCGTCATTTCGTGGTCGTTCCAGATGGTCGGCTCAGGCGGTGGGCGCACTATCGGGACGGGAACGTCGATCTGAGACGGACGTGCGTCCTCGATCTGAGACCGACACGCGTCCTATGGGGTCAGACGCCGAGTTCACGGTTGAGTTCGAGAACCCGGTGCGACTGCTCATCGAACAAGTAGCGGAGTTGCAGGACTGAGATGCCCGAACCACCGGCGTCACGCAAATGATCAACGGCAGCTTGGAGGTCCCGGGAAGGAACAATGATCGTCGCGGCGAACCAATGGCCACTCCGCCTCCCCGTCGCCCCTGATTGCATTACGCTTCGCTCCTCAAGGCCTTCGGTGGCGCTGAACACGCGGGCAATTGTCGGTCCGGTCCGGCCACGGGTTGCCGGTGAACCGAGCAACTTTTCGGCAACTTCCGTCTCGGTCGTCGCGCGCAGGTTTGCGGTGACCGAGTAGAAGCCCTGAGCGCGTCCGCGCGCTTCGATCAGTTCGAGGATCCGCCTCGCGAGTTCGCGTTTATCCCTGTCGGTCGTGAGTGATCGCCGATTACCGATCAGGCAGGCCTGCGTCTTCATGACGATGGCTTGCCTCAGGACTTTCAGACGGTTCTCCTTGAGGGAGACGCCCGAGACCGTCAGTTCGACAATCACGTCTGCGAACCCGGCTCCGGGTGCTGCCTCGACACCTCCGTCCATCGCAATGATGGTGAAGTGGGTGATTCCCTTCTCGTAGAGGAAACGCTGTGCGAGACGCGGGTAGCTGGTGGCGACGCGCAGGAGTTGCCCTCTTTCGCGAAAGGTGACCGCAACGTCAGCGAGGTCGACCATCGAAGTGACATCGATCCAACCGTCGGGGACGGCGACGACGAGGTCACCCGTTGAAAACCCCAAATTGGGATCCAAGATCACCAGGTCGTCACCCTCGATACCGAACTCGGAAACAAAGTCGACCCCGGTGAGACCGATGTCAAGGTCGCCATCGGTGACTTGGGTGACAATGTCGCGCGCTCGTTGAAAGTAGACGACGACGCCGGGAACACCGGAGATGTCTGCGGACAACTGCCGCTCGCTTTCCCTGCGGACGCGGAGGCCACACCCCTCAAGGAACGAGAGTGCGGCGGGTTCAATACGCCGTCCTGACGGTACGCCCATTCTCAGGACGGTGTCTTCGGTGTCGGTCATGACCGCGCCTCCCCCCCACCATCCCGGCCGCCTTTATTCTTGGACGCTCGTGGTTCGCTTGTGCCGGTTTCCGCGCGGGTCGTTGGCCGAAGCAGACCTGCGCCCTCGGAGTTCGGTGGCGGATTTGCCCGCAACCAATCCAGAGCCGATGTGATCGGGATTGGCCCATCCGGAACGGAGATTGTGTCGTCGGCCGGAACGCCCTCTGGTGTGAGCGGGCGCAGGCGAAGGGTCTGGGGAGGGTCGTCTTGGGACACCATCGCGAGATATGCGAAACCCTCACGGGCGGCAAATGAAATCGCGCTTCGGGCGGCGCGGCCGCTGGTGTCCAATGCAGTGGTGACCCCCATGTGCCGGAGCGCCGTGGCCGCGCGGGCGGCGGGAACCGCATCACCCGGGGTAGATGGAACGATGAAAATCGCATCCGGAACCCTGTCAGCAGTGCCGTCACCGGTTTCGGCATCCTTGGCAAGCACGAGGCGTTCGAGGCCGAAAGCGAACCCGATCGCGGTGACCGATTGCCTTCCTCCGAGGACGCGGTAGAGGTCGTCGTAGCGTCCGCCTCCGCAGAGTTGTTTCTCAGCTCCCAGTGCCTCGTGGTCCACTTCGAAGACCATGCCGGTGTAGTACTGCAGTCCGCGGCTCAGTCCGAGGTCAATCTGGACGCGTTCGCGCTTGACGCCGAACGCATCGAGAAGAGTAATAGTCTCAGAGAGTTGGTCCAGGGGTTTCGGATCCAGACCGTGGGATTTGAGGAGTGCGCGGGCCACATCGAGGGCGGTATCCGGGTCGCCTCGAACCGCGCCCAGTTCTTCGATGAATGAGAGCGCGCGGTCTACGGCCGCGCGTGCAGAGTCAGCATGCATGCGTGCTGCCAGGCGGGTCGTCACATCTTCCAAGGTTCGACGACCCAAGTCACCTGCGCTGGTCTGGGCAACCAGACGGGCAAGTGCATCCCCCCACCCCGTCGCCCCTGATTGCAACACGCTGGATGTGGACGAAAGTTCGGCCGTGGCATTGGCGCCGCGAACCTGAGCAGTCTCGTCTGGCTGGATGAAGTCCGGGTCGAGGGATGCGAACCGGGTCCGCACCGCCTCGATACCGTGTCGCCTGGCGTCCTCGAGGCTTTCGAGCAACAATGCACGTCGACGTCCGGTGAGGCCAAGGTGGGTTAGCAGTTCACCCAGGATGCCGACGTTGCCGATAGTCACCGAGTACTTGGTAATCCCGATGGTGTCGAGGGTCGTGGCGGCCAACGCGATGATTTCCGCATCCGCCAGGACACCTTCGGCACCGAGTACTTCGACCCCGGTCTGCATGAACTGCCGAAACCGGCCCCGTGACGGGCGCTCGTACCGAAACACCGGACCTGTTGCAAACACCTTGTCTGGAAGACGTGGTGACGGTTGGGCGATGGCTGCCCGCACGATGCTTGCGGTTAGTTCGGGCCGTAGGCAGATCCGTCGGCCACCAAGGTCGTGGAAGGAGTAGAGCTTCGAGATAATCTCGAGGCCGGATTTCCTCAGGTGAAGTTCGGCCGGTTCAAGCACAGGTACATCCACGCGCCGGAAACTGTGGAGCAGGAATGCGGATTCGCAGCTCGTGCGCATGGCATCGAGGCTCGTTGCCTGACGGGTTTGATGGTCCTGCGTGCCTCGGACGCGTTCAAGCGGTCGCCGTTCCACGGGCATCCTTTCCGGCACCAAGCGGAGCCGCGCCGGAACCGTCCCTGCCGGGACGCTCCACACTGTCGAGCAGAATCGTGACTGGGCCGTTGGCGACGATGTTGATCGTCATGTCTGCGCCGAACTTCCCGGTGGCGACGGGTATGCCAAGGGACTGTAACGACACAATGACGGCTGTGATGAGCGGTTCGGCAACCGTTGGATGCGCCGCGCTGGTGAAGCCAGGCCGTCGACCACCGCTTGTATCGGCGAACAGCGTGAACTGCGAGACGATCAAGGCAGCGTCCCCGGTGTCAAGAAGTGAACGGTTCATTCGACCTTGGTCGTCATCGAGAATCCGAAGCCCCGCTATCTTGCGTGCGACCCAGCTTGCATCTTCTTCACGGTCCCCATGGGTCACACCGATGAGAACCGCAAGACCGCTGCCGATTTCCCCGACGCGTTTCCCGGCTACCTCCACACTTGCACCACGGACACGCTGGATGACGGCGCGCATGACTTTCTGCAGGCCGGCTATGCCGAGACCGGTGAAGCCGGTGAAGCCGGTCCGCTTCCAGTGGTTGCAGGCGCCGGCGACGCGGGGGTTGCACTGGGTGCGCTTGCCGGAGCAGCGGTATCAGACTTCGTCTCGGTTGCTGGTTGTGGCGTGACTGCTTCCGTGGGCGCGGACGCGGTCTCCGATGGTGCCGAAGGGCGACTGTCGTTGATGTACCAACCCGACCCTTTGAACACGACACCCGCTGCGAAATATACCTTGCGCACATTGCCGGAGCACTCGGGACATTCGGTGATAGGGTCGTCGGAAAACTTCTGCACCAGTTCAAATCGATGGGTGCAAGCGGTACATACGTACTCGTAGGTCGGCATTTTCGGTGCGTGTACTCCTGTTCCCGACCCTACGGTCAGAGTGGGGATAGTCTAGCAACCGGTCACCGTCAATCAGGTGAGGTCGGGCAGATCCAGGAGTAGGCCCTCGATGGCGAGGCGGGGATTGACGTTGGCGTCAATATGTGCCCATGCCTCGCGCGTTCGGGTGAGGGCGGCAATGATCTGGGTTGTGGTGAGACCCCCGGCCGCTTGTCGCAACGCACCCTCACGATCGATGTTCGTGATCAGTTCCGGGCATCCGGCATGGCAAACGAGGGCGTCGCGCCACCAGGTAACCCAATCCTCAAACGCCCCGGCCATCCGTTCACGCGTCTGGGCCACCTTACGACTGTCCTCGAGGCGGTCTGCCAGAGAAAGTCGGCGTGTACGTCGCGTCGAAAGAATTGTTTCAAGAAGCGTCAGGTGGTCGTCGCGACGGCTGAGTTGCGCCGGATCATCGGACGTTGCGATGGCCCATCCGGGTCTCCCGCCTGACAGACGTGCAAGAAGGTCGGCTTGGTCCCCATCGACGCCCCGGTCAATCAGGCCCTTGGCGATGGTCGCAAGGGGCACGGTCCGTAGCGCCACTTCGCGACATCGCGACCTGATTGTTGGAAGGACTTGGTCGGCGTCGTTCGTGGTCAGGATGATCACGGTATCCGGGGGAGGTTCCTCGATGGTCTTGAGAAGCCGGTTGGCGGCCTCGTGTTCGAGTATGGATGCCTCGCGCACAATGAACACCTTTCGGGTGGACAGGTACGGGTGCAGGCTTGATTGATGGATCACTTCCTGTGCTTGGTCGGTCACGATGGTCCGCTTGTCGTCGCGACACTGCACCACATGGATGTCGGGATGGCTGCTACGGCCTGAAGCGTGGCATGACGGGCAGGCGCCGCATGGTGCGTCGGTCTGCAACGCGTGACAGACCACCTGCGCGGCGAACGCAATGGCAAGCGTGCGCTTTCCAATCTGTGAAGGTCCGGTAATCAGATATGCGTGGCTACCTTGACCACGTGCGTACGCCGTCCGCATGTGGGTGACAGATGCGTCATTCCCGATGAAATTGACTAGGAAGCGTGGCATGTGGTGGTTCCATGGCAACCGGTTTGCAACTACCGTTGTGCCTGATCGTTACCCGGTTGATGGAGACCGCATTTCCAAGCGATACCGGGCCTTCGCACGTGTTTTGCCCGAGTTGCGTCGGGCGGGTAGAAGCTTCGGTGTCGCAGGATGATACGGGTATCGGGTTCTCGGATATCGGTTCACGTGACGCTGTCACGGTGGTGCGATGCCCTGATTGTCAGCTTGTCCTGAGCGTCGAGGTTGACCCACGGACGAGGAACTCAGTGCCGACCAGTGGTGACCATCATCCCGACGGTGGGGTCATTCACGGCGTTGGGGCGAACCACGTTCCTGGAGATGTTTGAAGTCACCTGCGGGTTGTGTCGAGCAAGAACTGCCAGGCGCGCCCGCTCCATCGGTGCAGGTGTGTCTCGTGACGGGTAGTCGCCAACGAGCAAAAGCGTTGAAACCAGACGACGCACGCGAGGGGCGTGGCGATTGGAAGGGGACGGTTGCAGGTGATGGTGCCGAGAGACAGAATTGAACTGTCGACACTGCGATTTTCAGT
>SXGU01136078.1_pt1 | contig 17121 bp, 15 predicted proteins | sample 3174531 | NCBI WGS metagenome assembly SXGU01 (sample SAMN11356863, study PRJNA531348) | freshwater metagenome | isolation source: freshwater sample F1-140 | place: China: Fuxian Lake, Yuxi | collected 2017-12-25 | reverse complement strand
TTCTAAGATTTTTTTATTATTTTCATTCTTCTTCAACGAAATATCAATAAATTCAGTTTTTGAAAATTCGCCTTTCGCTGAGAATTTTTCAAATTTACCATTGATGATTTTACCTATTAAATTAAAATTTTTTAATGGCACCTGCGATTTAGTATTTAAAGTATTCATTTTTATTTCAACATCTTTAGTAAAATTTTTTATAGGATTGGCTTTACTATCGCTTGAAATTTGCTTAAGCAAATAAGTAGCATCAAATTTATTTCCAATAATATAGATTTTTTCTTTAAAAGAGATTTTAAAATTGTTATTTTCTTTATTGTTATTAAAAGTAAGAATCTCAAGATCTAAAATTGATGCTATTTCATTTTTGCTGTTTAATTTTAGATCATTTATAGAAATTAAATTTTTATCTTCAGTGAATTTTATATAATTGAATGTAAGATTATTATTTTTGTAATTTATTTCACTTTTAATATTGCTGTTATTTTTATAATTGCTTTTATAATTTAAAATTTCTAAAAAAATATTGTCAACTAAGTCAAGATCAATAACATAAGTAGGATTTTTATTATTTAAATCATGGGAAATTTTAAATTTTTTATTTTCTATTCCTCCTAGATTATAGAAACCATCAAACTTTAAAAGATTCGTATTTTTTGAATTTAAAGTTATTGATAAATTTGTATTAGATATTGAAATTTTTTTAATCTGATTTTCTAAAAAATTACTTTTAAAATTTTCTTTCAAATCTAGTTGAGCTTCTGAAATATTTCCGCTTGATTTATAATCGTAATCAATTAACTTAAAATTTTCATCAATTTTTAGTGTAAAATCATGTAATAAAGATCCTTGTATACTTAACTGATTTTTTTCTAAAAAATTTAAATTTAAATTAGTAAATAATTTCTTTATTTCACCTTCTTTTGTTTTGAGTTGGGAGTCGAATTTTCCTTCAATATCTATTTGTTTGTCTCGCTTTAAACTTATAGAACCATTAGATATTAAAATACTTTCATATTTTGCATTTAGAGAGTTTATTAACGTTAGGTTTTTATCAGTTATGAAATTAAGGCTTACGTCTTGAATTAATAAATCATTTAAAACTTTAACATTAATTTTTTTTACTGAGCCATTTATTTTATAATCTTCAATTTTTAAATTTTCTCCTAACTTTATATCAATGAAAATTTTTTCAATCTCTCCATTATTTAAATTATTGAGTAAATAATTTTTAAAATTGGAAGGTTTGATCCTAATGGCTATTTTTTGAATATCAGTAATGTTAAAATTTTCAAAAGAAAAAATAGTTCTATTTATTTCATTTTTTGATTTTAAAACTGATATTATTTTAGTGTAAAGATTTATTTCTTTAATTGGTATTTTAATATTCTGATAAATAATTTTTGGCTCTACTGTTGAGAGATAAACCTGAAATTTTTTAATATCAAATTTAATTTTTATTTCATCTAATGAAAGCTCAATATTAGGTTCTTTTTTTTTAATTTTACTGATAATTATGCTATTAAATTTAGATGTTTTAATTCCAAATACAGACAGATAAAAAATAGAACCAATAGCTAATGCTATTATGATTAAAAAAGATCTAAAAATTATTTTTTTCATTATGATTTAAAAAAATGTCCTTCGATAAACTGATCTAGGTTACCGTTTAAAATATCTTCTGGGTCTGTACTTTCAACTTTAGATCTTAAATCTTTTACAAGTTGATAGGGTTGTAAAACATAAGAACGTATCTGATGTCCCCAGCCAATATCTGTTTTTGCACTTACGTTTTTTTGTTCTTGCTCTTCTCTTTTTTGTAATTCATGTTCATATAATCTTGCTTTCAACATTTTATAACATGTTTCTTTATTTTTATGTTGTGATCTTTGATTCTGACACTGAACAACAATCTTGGTTGGTAAATGAGTAATTCTGACCGCACTATCTGTAACGTTAACGTGCTGACCTCCGGCCCCGCTTGATCTATAAGTGTCAATTCTTAAATCTTTTTCATCAATTTTAATATCAATTGAATCATCTATTGAAGGATAGACCCAAACACTAGCAAAGCTAGTGTGTCTTCTTGAACCGCTATCAAAAGGAGATATTCTTACCAATCTATGTACGCCTGACTCATTTTTCATTAGTCCATAAAGATATTCTCCACTTACTTTTATGGTTGAAGACTTAATTCCAGCTTCTTCGCCTTTATGTTCGTTAATAATTTCAGATGTAAATGATTTTTTATCGAACCATTTTAAATACATTTTCCTCAACATTTCAGCCCAATCTTGACTTTCGGTTCCCCCAGCACCAGCATGAATTTCTAAATATATATCTAGATAGTCATTTTCTCCTGATAAAAAACAGCTAATCTCAGTTTTTTTTATTTTTTTTTCTATTTCTTTAATCTTATTTAAACAATCAGAGATTGTTGCTTCATCAGATTCCTCTTTTGCTAAGTTATAAATATCTCTAAGGTTTTGAAGATCTTTTTTAGAATTATTAAATAAATCGAAAATAGTTTCAAAATGTTTTTTTTCTTTAACTGTTTTTTTTACTTTATTATTATCTTTCCAAAAATCTTCTTTTGCAATTATAGAATTTAAATCATCTAATTTTGATTTAATATTATTGGTTTCAAAGATACCCCCTAATATTAATCAATGCTTTTTCGGCTAAGTCTATTTGTGTCTCTATAAATTCCATTAATAAAACTGTCTAAATTTAATCAAACTATCATAATTTAATTTTTTATCTAAATTATTATTTCGCATTCTGTCAACATCCTTTGATTTAAACGCTTCGACAATTGCTTCTGCGTTGCTAAAATTTTCTTTTTTTCCAGTGTTATAATCAATTGCTGCAAAAAATATTTCTTCTGGAACAGAAAATGGCTTAAATTCATCCTTGTATAAAGCTTGCCTAACAAAATTTTTAAATATTGGTAATGCTGCTACAGCTCCAGTTTCATTCTTACCTAGTGTTTTTGGATCGTCAAACCCAATATAGACTCCAACTATTAGTTTTGATGTTGCCCCTATAAACCAAGCATCATAATTATCATTAGTTGTTCCTGTCTTTCCAGCAAGAGGTACATTTAAATCCTTTAGGTTTTTACCTGTTCCTCTTTGAACGGCTCCTTCTAGCATTGATAAAATTTGGTAGGAAGTTTCTTTGCTTATAACCTGTTTGTAGTTATCTTTTAAGTATGGAGTTAAGTTTTCTGTTTCTGAAAATTTGTCACATCCGACACATTCTCTTTTATCGGAATTATAAATAGTTTTACCTCTTCTATCTTGAATTCTTTCAATAAAAATAGGATTAGTTTTTTTTCCACCATTAACAAATATAGTGTAAGCATTTGTAATTTGGAGCAAAGTTGTCTCAGCTGAACCTAATGATACTGATAATAGTTCTGGAATTTCATTATAAATATCTAATTCATTAGATAAATCTAATATTTTTATTAATCCTAAATCTTGAGCTATTCTCACCGTCATTAAATTTCTAGAATATTCGATACCTTTTCTTAAAGTAGATGGGCCATAAAATTCTTTACCATAATTTTCTGGTTTCCAATTTTTTAAACCAACACCTTGTTCGGCCGTAAAAGGAGCATCAAGTATTATAGAATTTGGCAAAAAATTATTCTCTAATGCTGCGGCATAGACAAAAGGCTTGAAAGCAGAACCTGGCTGCCTTTTAGCTTGTGTTGCTCTATTAAATTCACTTGAGTTAAAACTAAATCCACCAGCTAAAGCTTTAATTTTTCCATTAAATGGATCTATAACTACAATAGCACCATTAACATTTGGATATTGTTTTAGCTCCCACTTTTGATTTGTATCTTTATTTATATAGATTACGTCATTTATTTTAAATGAATCGTAAATAGTTTTTCTAATCGCCCATTTCAAATTATTAATTACAATGGTTCCTTGCTCTTCTTTGTTTAAAATTTTAAAAACTATTTCTGAATCTTTAACGTTTATAATTTCAGCTAAACTCCAATTTAAACTAGAGTCTAATTTTTTTTCATTTAAAATTTCCTGCCAATTATTTTTAGTTTTTGTATTTAAAATTGGACCTCTCCATCCATGTCTTCTGTCATAGGCCTCTATTCCTGAACGCAAAGCGCTCAATGCATAAAGCTGATAATTAACATCTAGGGCAGATTTAATAGATAATCCTTCAGCGTAAAGTTTATCAAATCCATACTTATCTTTAATTGTTTTTCTAATTTCCTCAGTGTAATAATTAGCTTCTTCGAGAAGTTCTATTTTTCTTTTTTTTAAATTAATTTCTTCTAACTTATATTTTTCTAATTCACTATTACTAATAAAATTATTTTCATTTAAATTTTGTAATACTAAGTTTCTTCTTAATTTTGCTTCTTCATAAGATTTAAATGGATTGTACTTATTTGGTGCTTTTGGTAGAGCAGCCAATAATGCTGCCTCTGAATAATTAAGTTCTTTAACAGATTTGTCGAAATATTCTAGGCTTGCCGCGGCCACACCGTAAGTGCCGCTGCCTAGATAAATCTGGTTTAAGTAAAGCTCTAAAATTTTTTCTTTGGTATATGCTTTTTCTATTCTAAAAGCTAAAATAGCTTCTTTGATTTTTCTTTTTAAAGAAACCTCATTCGTCAATAAGAAGTTTTTTGAAACTTGTTGTGTTATAGTTGATGCGCCTTGTAATCTTTTATCATTAACAATATTCTTAAAATTATTAATTATTGCTCTAAAAATACCTTGTGGGTCTATGCCGGAATGATCAAAAAAATTTTTATCTTCAGCTGAAATGAAGGCGTTTATTATGAGTTTAGGTATTGAATCATAAGGAATAAAAAGTCTTTTTTCGACAGCGTATTCTGCGATCAAATCTCCGTTATTTGCATATACTCTGCTTGAAACTGGCGGTTCATAAGTTTCTAATTTTTTATAATCAGGTAATCCTGAAGATAAATACAAAAAACCAGAAAAAAATATAAATAATATAAATAAAAAAGAAATAATTGCCGATTTTACAAAGATGTTAAAATGACTAAACATGATTCTTATCAGATAAAGCTTAAATTTTGGCTATCTTAAGGCGCATTTTTAGACTTCTATTGTTGATGAATAAACTCAAAAAGTTTTATATAAGATCATTATGGAAAATCTTAAACAAAAATTTTTAAATTTAATCATTAAAGGAATTCATTCGAAATGGAAAAAAATTTATATATCGATGCCTCGCATCCAGAAGAAACTAGAATTGTTCTCAGATCAGAAAATGGAATTGAAGCATACGAGTACGAAAACAAAAATAAACTAAATTTCAAAAGCAATATTTATTTAGGTACTGTAAGTAGAGTTGAGCCCTCCTTGCAGGCGGCTTTCATTAATTTTGGTAGAGTTAAACATGGATTTCTTGCATTTAATGACATTCAGTCAGATTATTATCAAATTCCAACTGAGGATAAGGAAAGACTTCAAGAAGTAGAAGAAAAAATAAGGGAAGATTTAAAAAATGAAAACTTAAATGATTTAAATAATGAAATTAACACAGATGATGAATCAGTAAATGGAAATAATAAGGATTTAGAAAATAGTGAAGAAAATCCTGCAATTGTCAAAGAGGAAAACTCCGAGTCAATAATTTATAAAAATGAAGATGATGCTCCAGCTGAAATAGAGAAAAAAAATAATGTAAGAGAAAAATTAAAAAATTCATATGGTGTTAAAAGATATAGAATTCAGGAAGTTATAAAGCCAGGTCAAGTAATTTTAATTCAAGTAATTAAAGAGGAAAGAGGAAATAAAGGTTCTGCGTTAACTACTTTTATATCTTTAGCCGGAAAATATATGGTCTTAATGCCTAACACGGCCAAAGGTGGTGGTATATCCAGAAAAATTTTTAATTCTGCTGATAGAACAAAAATAAGAAATATTCTAAATGAAATTGAGATACCTAAAAGTATGGGGGTTATTGTTAGAACTGCAGGAGCTAATAAAACTAAGAATGAAATTGAAAAAGATTTCCAAAATACTTTAAAAACATGGGATCAAATCCAAAGTAAAACTTTGGACTCTAATGCACCATCATTAATTTATGAAGAAGGAGATATTATAAAAAGAGCTCTAAGAGATATATATGATAACGATACATTAAATATTTATGTAGATGGTAATGAATGCTATCAAAAAACTAAATCATTTATTAAAGAATTAATGCCAAAAAGTGCGAAATTTTTAAAAAGACATAAAAGTAAAATTCCACTATTTCATGAGGCTGGAATTGAAAAAGAACTTAATAATATTTTTGATCCAGTAGTTAAATTAAAATCTGGTGGTTATTTAGTAATTAACCCGACTGAGGCTTTAGTTGCTATAGATATTAACTCTGGACAATCAATTAAAGCCTCTAACATTGAAAAAACTGCTTTGAATACTAATTTAGAAGCTGCAGAAGAAATAGCAAAACAAATTAAAATTAGAGATTTGTCTGGTTTAATTGTCATAGATTTTATCGATATGATGAATTTCTTTAACAAAAGATTAGTAGAAAAAAAAATAAGAGAAATTGTTAGGAACGATAGAGCAAGAATCCAGGTTGGTAAGATTAGTACTTTTGGATTGTTGGAAATGACCAGACAAAGACTTAGAGAAAGTTCAGTTAAATGGGAAACAAATTTATCTTTAGAATCTTTTGCTTTAAAAATAATAAAAAAATCAGAAATGCTATCATTTACAGATAAAGTAAAGAGTATAGACGTTCATGTTCCTGAAAAAGTTAAGATTTATATAAATAAAATTTTAAATAAGGAAATTAATTATTTTGAAAGTAAATTTAAAATAAAAATCAATTTTATTGCAGATCCTCAACTTATTATTCCCGAGTATAGTCTCAATTTATTCGATAAAAATAAAAAATTAATTAATAAAATTGAAAATATAAATAAAATTGAAGGATTTGAGATGTTAACTAAAGAAAAAACAAATGAGGTAAAAAATTTAACAAAAGATGAAAATAATAAAAAATCTGTTTTGGTGAAAAAAAAAATAATGAGAAAAAAGAGAAAAAAAAATCTCCTAGAACACTATGGGTGAGAAGAAAAAAACCTTCCTAGATTAAACCTTTAGATGGACTGCTGGCATCTGCATAAAATGATTTTTGCATTCTGACAGCGATAAAAGATTGACGGCCAGAGATTACTGCGTTTTTGAAAGATTGTGCCATTAAAAGAGGATTTTTTGCTTTAGCAATTGCACTATTAACTAGAACTCCATCACATCCTAATTCCATCGCAATAGTTGCATCAGAAGCTGTGCCAATGCCAGCATCAACTATAATTGGTACCTTAGCATTTTTAATTATAATAGATAAATTAATTTTATTTTGTATTCCTTGGCCTGAACCTATTGGAGAGGCTAATGGCATTACAGCGGTTGCGCCTAGATACTCCAGCTCTTTGGCCAATAATGGATCGTCTGAACAATAAACTAAAACTTTAAATCCTTCTTGAACTAATACTTTAGTTGCTTTTAATGTTTCAATCATATCAGGATATAAAGTTTTTTTATCTCCTATGACCTCTAATTTGACCATTTTCCATCCACCTATCTCTCGAGCCAATCTTAATGTTCTCAGAGATTCATCTGCGTTAAAGCAGCCTGCAGTATTAGGAAGATATTTTATTAGTTTTGGGTTTAAATAATCGGTTAATATAGGTTTTTTTTTATCTAAAATATTTAATCGTCTAATAGCTACAGTAACCATGTTAGCTCCAGATGCTTTAACCGCTTCGGCTGTTTCTTTAAAATTTTTATATTTGCCAGTACCTACAATTAATCTAGATTTTAGAATTTGATTATCTATTTTAAAAATATCTTTCTTCATAAGGATTACCCGCCACCAATAAAATGCACTATTTCAATTTTGTCCTTATTTTTTATATAAATTAATTTATATTTATTTCGATTAATTATCTTACCGTTTAATTCAACTGCAACTTTTTTACTTTCGATTTTATATTTTTTTAATAATATGGCTATAGAGTATTTATTACTTAATTTTAAATTACGTCCATTTATTTGTATTTTAACCATAATTAAGATATCTAATATATCTACTTTTCAAAAAATGAAGTACAAAATTATTATAATTAATGGTCCGAACCTTAATCTTTTAGGCGAAAGAGAGATAAACAAATACGGGGCTGTAACGTTAAAAAAAATTGAAAAAGATTGTAAAAATTTTGCAAAAAAAAAAGATATTCAAGTAACTTTCAAACAATCGAATATTGAAGGTAAAATTATAGATTTTATTCAAAATTCTAGAAAAAAATTTCATGGTTTAATAATTAATGCTGCTGGATATACCCATACATCAGTAGCAATTAGAGATGCTCTTAAGATTCTAACAATGCCTATAGTAGAATTACACATTACAAATATATACAATAGGGAAAAATTCAGACATAAATCTTTAATAAGTAAGACGGCAAGAAGTATTATTTGTGGTTTTGGAGTAAAAGGCTATATTTTAGCATTAGAAGGAATTAAAGAAATTATAAAAAATGAAGATAGACAAAAAGTTAATTAAAGAGCTTGTAGATAATTTAGACGAATTCAAATTAACTGAGCTTGAATATCAAAATGGCGATACGAAAATAAAGGTTTCCAAAGCATTCAAATCAGCTGGTATAAGTAAATTATCTGAAAATTTGATTTCTAACAACAAAGCTGTCTTAAATGAGGAAGAAGAAGGAATTAGAATAAAGTCTCCAATTATTGGTACGGCTTATTTGGCACCCGAACCAGGTGCAAATCATTTTGTTAAAGTTGGAGAAAAAATCAAAAAAGGACAAACAATAATGATCGTTGAAGCTATGAAAACAATGAATCATATCCCCACAACAAGAGACGGAGAAGTAAAAAAAATATTAGTAAAAGATGGGCAACCTGTTGAGTTTGGACAAACCTTAATTCTTTTAAAATAATTTAATGTTTAAAAAAGTTTTGATTGCCAACAGAGGAGAGATTGCTGTTAGAGTGATTAGGGCTTGCAAAGAATGGGGTATTTCAACTGTTGCAGTTCATTCTGATGTTGACGCTGATTCTATGCATGTAAGAATGGCTGATGAAAGTGTTTGTATTGGTTCCCACCAACCTCAAAATAGTTATTTAAATATTGCTGCAATAATTTCTGCTGCAGATCTTACTGGGGCAGAAGCTATTCATCCAGGTTATGGTTTTTTATCGGAAAATGCAAAATTTGCAGAAATAACAAATAATCATGGAATAAAATTTATAGGTCCAAGTGCAGAATTAATTAGAAAAATGGGAGATAAAATAGAAGCTAAAAAGATTGCAAAAAAATATGGACTTTCAGTTATTGAAGGATCTGAAGGTGGTGTTAAATCTGTTGAAGAAGCAAAGAAAATTTGCTTTAGAATTGGATACCCGATCTTAATTAAAGCTGCAGGAGGAGGAGGTGGAAAAGGTATGAAGATTGTTGAAAAAGATTCAGAATTAGAAAATCTATTTTTAACAGCAAAATTAGAAGCTAAAAAATATTTTGGAAACGATGAACTGTATATTGAAAAATATTTTAAACATCCGCGACACATCGAAGTACAAATTCTAGCAGGAAAAAATAGAACTGTTCATTTACATGAAAGAGATTGTACTGTTCAAAGAAGACATCAAAAACTAATTGAAGAAACCCCTAGCCCCGTACTAAGCGTAGAATCAAGAAATGAATTACTGAAAAGTACGGTTAATATGGTTGAAAAACTTGGATATGAAGGTTCTGGAACTATCGAATATATTTACGAAGATGGAAAATTTTATTTTTTAGAAATGAATACAAGAATTCAAGTCGAACATCCGGTTACTGAGGTAGTAACAGGAATAGATATAGTTAAAGAGCAAATATGGATAGCCTGTACTGGAAATACGGCTTTAGAACAAAGCGATATTGCTCCAAAAGGACATGCAATTGAGTGCAGAATAAATGCTGAAAACCCATTTAAGGATTTTGAACCAAGCCCAGGTATTATTTCAGTTTGTCATCAGCCCGGAGGGTTTAGAACAAGAGTTGATGGAGCTATATTTCAAGGTTGTAAAATAACTCCTTATTACGATAGCCTAATTGCTAAGCTTATCTGTCATGGCAGAAATAGAACAGAAGCTATTCAAAGGATGCAAAGATCTTTAAATGAATTTGTCTTAGAAGGAATTGAAACAACTATACCATTTCACAAAAAACTTATTTCTCACAAAAAATTTGTTAGTTCTAATTTTGATACCAATTGGCTAGCAAATGAAAAAATTATTTAAACATTTTCACAATTAACAAGCCATAAATCATAGACTGGATGATCTAGTGGATTTAAAGTAGTGCTTGTAGAAAAAGTCCAACCATTAAATACGAAAACTTTATTACTTAAATTATCTGTAAGATCTTTAACTTGAATATATGCTGCCTGACCCTGCTCTGGTTGAGACTCAATATTTCCACATTTTAAGACTTTTATCTCGAGTAAACCAAATTTTTTTGTTTCACCTAAAAATAAATTAATATTAGAAGTTTTAGCAGTTATTTTATCTAAAGCAACTATATTAACTCTAGTTGATTTATTTTCTGATTCTTTAATTTTTTTTTCTTTTAGTATTAAAATTTCTTTATTTAAAATTTTTTGTTCTTCAGCATCTTCTTTATCAAAACTAGCTTCTAAATCTTCAAGATTTACTAAAGGGACAGTACTTATTTTTTCTTCAGCGTAAGAAAAAGTGATTAAATTAATTAAAAATAAAATAAAAAGTAAACTAACTTTTCCAAGTTTCATATTTTTTTTTTGAGTTATTTAATTTTGAAATCTGATTTGGTTTGTAAGCGTTTAGTGTGCCTGTTTGATTTTCTAAATGTTCTTTCTGCCATAGATATTTTTTTTTTTGTTATTAGGTGTTTCATTAATTGTATGATGAATCCAAAGAAACCATTCAGATGTTATTTTTGATGCTTCAATATTGTCTTTATAAACAACCCATCTTTGATCATTTTTACTTTTATAATATTTGTTTCCATAAGAGTCTTCTCCAACAAATTTTCCGAAAAATAATGTTTTTAAAAACGTTCCTAAGGTTTGTTTGTGCCACCAGATAAAAATTTGTTTTAGATTCATTATAATAACATCCACACACTTTAAGAGTGTATATTAAGCCCTAGACACTTACTATATTTGTTATATATCTTCAATTGTTGATTCCTAAAATATTTAAATGAAAAAATTTATAGTTGAGACTTATTATACTTGTACGTTTAAAACAGTTCATACGCTTGATGAACTAAATGAAGTTGAATTATCTAAAATTGACAGTCGAAATGATGGTGAGGTTGAAGTTATTGATGTAAGACTTAATAATAGAAAAACAAAGAAAATTGGAGACAAGTCTAAACCAGTTAATAAAAAAAATGAAGATTTTGCTGGTATAGACCAGATAGTTGGAAAAGAGGTTCTTCAAAAGAATTTTGCCCACACATCTGAAATTAAAGAAGAAAGTTTAAAAGTTAAAGGCCAAATAAGTTCAAGATTTAGAATGCCTGATCGAAGAAAAGGCTACATTCAAAAAGCTTCAATTGGTCAACAGAAAATTTATCTTCATACAGGTGAATATGAGGATGGCAAGATTGGTGAAATCTTTATTGATACAAATAAAGAAGGAGAGTTAGTTAAAGCATTAATGAATAACTTTGCTATCGCCATTTCTATAGGACTACAATACGGGGTACCTCTAGATGAATTTGTTGATGCTTTTGTAGATACAAAATTTGAGCCATCTGGAAAAATAGAAGGAAACGATAGAATATTAAGTGCTACTTCTATTTTAGATTATGTGTTTAGAGAACTCGCTATATCCTACCTTGGAAGAGAAGAGATGGCACACACTCCATCTATAGCAAGCACTAAGGAACTAAACAATGAGTCTAGTGATGATAAATTTTTAAAAATAGTAAAAAATATTACTTCCAAAGGATTTGTTCGAAGTAATTATGAAGATAAACTTATAGATCTAAGCGATATAAGAATTAATTTGAAAACTAAGAAGTAATCTTTTTATCTACTTTAATATTTAATTCTTTTAATTGTTTTTCTTCCACTTCAGAAGGTGCACCCATTAAAAGATCCTGGGCATTTTGATTTAATGGAAAAAGAGTAACCTCTCTAATATTTTTTTCACCTGCTAACAACATGATAATTCTGTCAATACCGGGCGCTATCCCGCCGTGGGGAGGCGCACCATAACTTAATGCATTAATCATTCCACTAAATTTTTCATCTACTTGTTTTTTATTATAACCTGCAATTGCAAATAATTTATACATCAAATCAGGTATATGGTTTCTAATAGCTCCTGATGATAGCTCAATGCCGTTACAGACGATATCATACTGGTAGGCTTTAATTTCTAAGGGTTTATCAAAATTTATTTTGTGAATATCGCCCTGAGGCATAGAAAAAGGATTATGACTAAATTGAATTTTTTTACTTACTTCATCTAACTCGAACATTGGGTAATCAACTACCCAGCAAAATGCGAATTTATTTTCATCGATAAGATTTAAATCTTTAGCTATTTTTTCTCTTGCCTCAGAGATAATTTTTTCTACATCATTTATTTTGCCACAAGCAAAAAATATACTATCCCCTATTTTTGCAGAAGTAACTTTCATTATTTCTTTTAAAGCTTCATGTTTAAAAAATTTTCCAATAGGGCCTTTTGATGAAATTTCTTTATCTTTTTCAAAAGTAAAATAAGCAAGACCTGATGCGCCCTGTTCTTTGGCCCATTTATCAATATTGTCAAAAAAACTTCTTGGTTTGTCTTTTGTATTTTTGGTAACAATGCATCTAACTTTTGATCCAGACATTACTAATTTTTTAAAAATATCAAAAGTTACATCATCTCTGGTAAAAATATTTGTTAAATCGTGAATTAATAATGGGTTTCTTAGATCAGGTTTATCAGATCCGTACTTAAGCATTGCCTCCTCGTAAGAGATTCTTGGAAATTTTTTATACATTAATTCTTTTGTAGAAAAATTTTTAAATAAATTGATCATTAATTTTTCTACAACTTCAAATACATCTTCTTGATCAACAAAAGACATCTCTATATCTAATTGATAAAATTCACCCGGGCTACGATCAGCTCTAGCATCTTCGTCTCTAAAACATGGAGCAATTTGAAAATATTTATCAAATCCTGAAACCATAATTAATTGTTTAAACTGTTGTGGAGCTTGAGGAAGTGCATAAAATTTTCCAGGATTTAATCTACTTGGAACTAAAAAGTCTCTAGCTCCCTCTGGGCTCGAAGATGTTAAAATTGGGGTTTGAAATTCTAAAAAACCAAGTTTTGACATTTCACTTCTTATAAATGAGATTACATTTGACCTTAAAACAATGTTTCTATGCATTTGATTTCTTCTAAGGTCTAAAAATCTATATTTTAATCTAATATCTTCTGGATATTCTTGCTCACCAAAAACAGGCATCGGCAGATCTTTTGCTTCCGATAAAATTTCAATATCGTCAATATGAATTTCAATTTTCCCTGTTTTTAAATCTTTATTTTCTGTTCCTGATTCTCTTTTTTTAACTTTTCCATAAACTTTTATTACAGACTCTGATCTAAGGCTTTCTAAAATTTTAAAATATTTATTTTTATTTTCAATTACACATTGAGTAACACCAAAATGATCTCTTAAGTCTATAAAAAGTAAATTACCATGATCTCTTTTTCTATGAAGCCATCCAGATAAATATACTTTTTTATCAGAGTCACTTTCGTTTAACTCTGAACAATTATGAGATCTGTATTTATTCATTTATTTAATGCTTTTTTTATTAGATTAATATTTATAGATCTTCCAGTAGATAAAGAAAAGTCGTCTAATCTATCAATTAAATCAAATATAGCTTCATAAGATCGATCGATATTTTTTATAATATATTCAAGTAGTTTACTTTCTATTTTAACTTGCTTATCAGAAAAGATTTTACCTATAATAACCTTTATCAACTCATCTGATGGTAAATCAATTCTGATATTCACAAAGCTGGTAAACCGTGACTTTAGATCATTTAATTTCACGTTATGAGATTGAATCGGCTCTAGAGAGTTAATAACAATATACTGATTGGATAATTGTGACTGATTTAAAACGGAATAAAACAAATTTTCATCTATATTATCTTTATAATTATCTATAATTAAACACTCCTTAACTTTTATATCTAAAAGACTATTCTCTTTTATGTCCATTGCTTTGATATAAAAAGAATTAATTTTTTTATTAAAAATATTAGCTAAGTGAGTTTTTCCACAACCAGAAGGTCCAAAAATATTTATAAATTTACTAGACCATTGGGGCCAACTTTCTAAGAGTTTGTATGCTTCAAAATTACTCTCAGAGACATAGAAATCTTCTTCAAAGTAATTTGTTATAAACGGAAACTTAAAAATTAACTGGCTCATTTAATTAATGGTTGCTATCCAAATGTTATCTTCAATTTTAATATTAATTTTATTTTCTAAAAGTTTATCTTTTAGTTTGTTTATTTTTCCATTGTATTTTAATCTTACTTTTGTATTTTCATTTGTCATTTCTAATACAGAATAATCTTCAACTAAATCTATCAAATTCAAAATATCACGAAGCTTTAAATAATCGTTTGCTTTTTTTATATCTAAAGATAAATCTAAAAAAGAAGGTGTACTAATATCAATTAAATTTTGATATTTCCAAATTTGACTTATTTCTTCTTTTGCAGTTATAATTGCTTGTTCATAAGTTTTAATTTCATTTGAAGAATATTTCTTTAAATTAAAATTTTTATCTATTTCTTTTCCTGAAATTGAGGTCTTCAGATATGCTCTAAAATCATTTTCGGTGAAATAAAAGACTAAAAAAGCGTTGTTCTTAATGTCACTTAGTGATGTTAATTTTTTTATATTGATTAGCTCTAAATTTTCTTTATTCAAAGAGATATATTGAAGATCTTCGATATTTTCTAAAGCTAAATTATAATTAATTAGTATGTTTTTATTATTTGCAATTTCTTTATTTTCATTTTTGAGCCAATTATTATAAAAAAAATTTTCAGAAAACATAAAAATATTTTTATCTTTAATAAATACCGGAAACAAGGTTAGCGAAATACTTGAAACGTCTGAATAAGAAACTCCATTTATAGCAAGAAAATTATTTATTTTTTTTGGATCAAACTTAATATTAATAATTAAAGTATTTTCTTTTTTTTCATTTTTTTCATTTTTAATAATTTGATATACAAATATTAGATCTTCGATAATATTAATTTTAGTTTTATATAAATTTTCGGCATCTTCCTTAAGTAGTGTTTTATCAGCAAAAGATATAAATGCCGTCTTAAATGCTAATTGAATTAATTTTTTTTTATCTAAATCATTATTAATTTTACCACTTACCTCAATATTATTCACATCATAAATAAAATTATTTGATAAAACTGTTTGAGTTTTAGAGAGAAAGACTATTATACAAATTATAAAAAAAAATTTATTCATTTCAACTTATTATCATTTTATTCATGGCAAAAAAAAATACATATAAAAAAAGTGGTGTTAATATTAATTTGGCTGATCGCTTTGTAGAGCATATTGCAAAGATTACAAAAAAAAAAGTTCAAAAAAAGAGTAAATACTTAAATAAAGATAATATTGGTGCATTTGGTTCAACTTTTGATATTAGTAAAATAAAAATAAAAGATCCCTTAATTGTCTCAAGCACTGATGGTGTGGGTACTAAAATAGATTTAGCTAACCAATTTAAAAGATTTGACACAATAGGAATAGATTTAGTTGCTATGTGTGTTAACGACCTAATTGTTCAAGGAGCTAAACCATTATTTTTTCTAGATTATATAGCTATAGGAAAAATAAAATTTAATAAATTAAAGCAAATTCTCAATGGTATTATAAAAGGATGTTATATTTCTGATTGTAGTCTTGTTGGAGGAGAGACTGCAGAAATGCCTGGTATTTATAATAATGATAAATTTGATTTAGCAGGATTTTCTGTTGGAATTGTTTCTAAAAAAAAACTACTTCATAAAAAAAATGTTAAAAATGGAGATGTGGTGCTAGCCGTACCGGCAAGTGGGGTCCACTCTAATGGATATTCTTTAATAAGAACAATTATAAAAAATAAAAAAATCACTAAAAAATTAAAAAAAGATCTCCTAATTCCTACTAAAATTTATGTAAAAGAAATATTAAATTTAACTAAAAATAATTTACTTCACAGCGCAGCTCATATTACTGGTGGTGGACTGGTTGATAATTTAACTAGATCAGTGCCTGAACATTTATCGCTAAATCTGGATCTGGAAAAAATTAAAACTCAAAGTATTTTTAAATGGATAAAATCAAATAATATCAGTGATCGTGAAATGCTTAAAACTTTTAACTGCGGTGTTGGATTTTGTTTAATTACAAAAAAAATAAATATACACAAAATAAAAAAATATTTTTCTAGAGATTATAAGCCATATCAAATTGGTTTTATCTCAAAAAGTAAAAATAAAGTAAATATTTATAATAAGATTAAATGGTAAAAAAAAAAGCTTGTGTTTTTATTTCTGGATCAGGAACTAATCTAAAAGCCTTGATAAAAAGCTCCAGAGAATATAATTTTCCAATAAGTATTAATTATATTATTAGTAATACAAATAAATCTAAAGGCATAAAATTAGCAAAACTATACAAAATTCCTTTCAATATTTTAGATTTAAATAAAACAATAAATTTAGAATCTTTTTTACATGAACTAAAAAAAAGAAATATTTATATCATTTGTTTGGCAGGATATATGAAAATTTTAGGTAAAGATTTTATCAGTAGATTTAATAAAAAAATAATAAATATCCATCCTTCTCTCTTGCCAAAATATAAAGGGTTAAATACTTTTAAAAGAGCTCTGAAAGATAAGGAAAAATTAACTGGCTGTACTGTTCATTTTGTAAATAGTAAATTAGATTCAGGTAAAGTAATTCTAAAAAAAAAAGTTAATATAGAATCT
>SXGU01225758.1_pt1 | contig 17128 bp, 14 predicted proteins | sample 3174531 | NCBI WGS metagenome assembly SXGU01 (sample SAMN11356863, study PRJNA531348) | freshwater metagenome | isolation source: freshwater sample F1-140 | place: China: Fuxian Lake, Yuxi | collected 2017-12-25 | reverse complement strand
GACAGTCCCTTCTCCCTCCGGGACAAATCCGCCGGGAGCGGATTTGCACTCGCCCGTAGGGTGCCGGACAGGAGAGTCCGGCATGATTAGGTTAGGATGAGGGGATCAAATAAGGCTTTTTTCCTTATTTTTATTCTCCTCGGCAACCGCTCCCTGCGTTGCTCTACCTCCTGCATCCGTGCAGTCGTCACCCCAACCCTCTCCAGCAGGAGAGGGAGCTTTTTTCTTAACTTAATGGCAGTGACGCTCCGGCGTGGGAATGCCGGAATACCGCTCCTGCGGTCCGGGACGCTGGAGCGTCCCTCACTGCATTCCCACGCCGGAGCGTGGGAATGATAGCAATACGTCCTACAACAGAACTATTGCTCGGCAATTTTAACCAGCCAGCCGTTTTCGCCGTTGCATCTTGGGATTTTGGCATTTACCTTGATGTTGATTCTTGCCGTTGTGTTAACCAATTCGGCGGGTAAGTTGCCTTTAACCAGAAAAAAGCTGTCTTTATCTTCGGTCGTCACTTCAACCGGGACGGTTTTTACCGTCACTTTAATTTGTTCGGGCTTTTCCACATTAAAAGCCCAAAAGGAAAAGGCCGAACCCGGCGCGACAGTGGCTAAATTTGCGGGCAGAAACTTGGTCAGTTGCGGTTTTAAGCAGCCGTTTTCGCCGGCGCCGCCACCACCGCTGCTCGCGCCGTGGCCGCTATGGTGCTCGGCGGCATGGCTCGCGCCGATAGTAAAGCAGGAAAGCAAAAAAAAGATGGCGAGTAGTCTGGGTGTCTTCATGGGTTTAGCCTTCAATTATTATTTTTGTCGTGATCGGTAGGGCGAGCTTTTGCTAAAGCCGGAAAGTTATAAATAAAGCGTCATCATAAAACATTGGAATAGTCCTGCTCCAGTTGCCTGAAACTCATCGACGACATGAAGCGGCTGAAACTCAGCCAGGACGAAAGCCCCATCAGGTCTTTAAACTGCGGCGGCAGAAACAACGGCGCGATGACGGTGCCTTCTTCCACCAGATCGGCTAATACCTTCATGTCTTCGATCATGGTTTTGCCGCAAAACAGCAACGGGATACGATCCGGTTTGCCCTTGTTGACCGCCAGACGCATGAAGTTATAGGTCAGCACAAAACCTTTGATGTAAGTCAGGTCTTTGGTGAACGGCATGCCGTCGGAACAGCTGCCCCTGAACACCCGGCTGCTCAGCATATAGCTTTCTTCATTGTCCAGGCCTTTGTCCTTGAAGAAATAAAAGATGTCCATGAAGTCGGCGCCTTCTTCGGCCAAGGTGATCGCGCGCACTCGGTTGATCAAGCGTATTAAGCGGTTGGGCGTGGAACTGAAGGTTAATATTTCCATTAATACCGCCAGTCCTTCTTGAGTGATGGTTGCGGACGGCGGCCCTTTGCCCAGAAAAGTGCAATACGGTTGGGCCAAGCCGTTCAGTGTAGTACCCAGATGCACCCAGACTTCATGGACTTCAAGCACACGTAAATCGCGCATATTGAACACTGCATCGGCGCGCAGTTTGATGTAGTCGGTACCGGCGGCGGCATCGGCCACGATACCGTCGCTGAGCATCGCGCGCAGGCCCGCGCCGGGAAAGACGGCTTCTATCTTTTCGTTAAGGATGGCTACCGCATCGGTGGCGCTGATGGTTTTGGCTTCTTCGTTCAGAAAATCCAGTTTCAGCAGTTGCGACAAGGTGGCTTCCATCATGCTGCCCAAGTCGGCAATGGTCGGGTCGCCGACATGAAAAACATCTTGGGACGAGCCGTATAATTCTTGGGAGATATTGGAAAAAGTCGGCTTGCCGCGGGCTTCCAGCATACGCACGACATCCAGGTATTCCTTGCAAATCCGGCGCATGATTACGCTAAGCGGATTCAACTGGCCTAATTTACGCATTAAATCGCGTTCGATTTGGTAAAACTCGTGTTTCTTTTCGGTCGGCTCAAAGCCCAATGGACGTTTTTGGTAATATTCCGGGGTGACTACCGGCGATCTCTTACAGTCCCCATCAAAAAAAGCCTGCTTGATATTATCGTCCCATTTGATCGCGTCGAGTATGCGGATCGGTTGTTGAGCCTTGACGATCCGGTCCGATAGCGTTTTGACTTCAGTTAGATAAGCCGAGGGTTTAAGAGCTTTTTTGCGCATAGGTGCCGTTTATTAAAGGTCCAGTGTTATTGGTAAGAAAAATATTCACCATGAAGGACACGAAGAGCGGGAAGATTATTATAAAAACTTCATGATCTTCATGTTCTTCATGGTGCATAAACAATCCGGATCAGCCGTACACATACCGGAACCACGCCCAGTATATCAACAGATTGACCAAGCCCAACGGAATTCCGATACGGGCAAATTCGAAAAAACCCAGTGTTGCCTCATGTTTTTCCGCGTGTTGAATAATAATCACATTGCTGGCCGCGCCCAGAATCAGCAGATTACCCGCAATCGTGCTGCCTGCGGCCAAAGCCATTAAGGCTTCCGGACTCGGATGGGTCAGCATCGGCAGATACAGCGCGACCAAGGGCACATTGGAAATCAACTGGCTGAGCGAGGCGCTGAGCAACATGATGGCGGGAACGGTGGTCAGGTTCATATGCAGATTATTAACCTGTTGCTGCACGATGCCGGTTTGCCAGACGCTGGACATCAGCACAAACAGGGCCGCGAAAAACAGCAAGGTTGACCAGTCCAGATTTTTTAACAGGTTGAATCGGGCGGGACTGAATAGTAGCGGCGGTAGGGCGGCGATCAGCGCGATATGGCTTAATTCGAGCCGCACCGTACTGTGCAGCGCGGACAGAATGACGTTTAGCGCTATCAGGCCGATCAATAAAAACAGGGAAATACGGGACAGTTTAGCCAGTCTTTTATCCAACAATTCGACCGGCCGATGGCTAAGCGGCATTGCGGCGATAAAGTGTTGCCGGTAAGCCAGGCCTAAAACCAGATAAGTAAGCGCCAAATTAAGCAAGGTAGGAACGGCCAGCGCCTTAAAAAAGACCGGGAAAGGTTCGGATAAGCCGCCTTGACTGGCAATCAGGAAATTCTGGGGATTGCCGAGAGGGCTCATCACGCTGCCGATGGTAATCGCGTAAGCCAGCGTTAATAGCAGCAGCTTGCTGTTGATGTTGTGCTCACGGGCCAGACGCAACACCAACGGCGTGCCTATAATGGCGAGGGTGTCGTTCATCAGCAGCGCGGAAGCTAACGCCGCGCCGAACAAAACGGCAGCCACCAATTGCGCTACGGAGGTCGTCCGGTTAAATAAACGATAGGCGAGAACGTACAGGTAGCCGCCGGCAACCAGGGCTTGGCCGACGACGAACATGCCGAACAGGAACAGCATGACATTAAAGTCGATGGCTTTGAGCGCATTGAGCCCGCTGATCTGACCGGTGGCGATGACCATCAGCGCGCCGCCGGTCATTGATTGCCAGATTTTGACATTAAAATGACCGATTTTGCGCACGGCGATCAAGACCAATACCGCAACCAGTGTTAGTACCGATATATTCATTTTATCCCTGATCAATTAGGCGTTTGGAGGCCTCTACAGAATAACGTTAAGGCTTCATAAGCCCTAGTATTGCGCAGCTTGGAAGCCTGTTTGCGCGAACTACTTAGAACCGGTTAAGACTAATTTAAGATTAAATAATGAGAATATGACTATCTCTATCAATATTTAATCAAAGCATGAGCACGAGGACAACCGCATGAATGAAGATGACATTATTTCATCACGACGCAAGTTTTTGAAAAACATGGCTTATGGTTCTTTGTTGATGGCGGGAGGCGTCGGCGTTGCCAATGCTAAAGTTAAATCTATCGCCCCGCATACGGTACTTACTTCACACTCAAGCCATCACAAGAAGCGGACGCATGATACGCCTCTTCGCCGCTTATTCTCAAACAAACCTTCATATCCTTCTTCAAGGATAGAGATTCCCGGAATTGCCGAACTGCGGAATTCGCCTTCGCATAAAATGCTGGCTTTCCATAATACCCATACCGGCGACCGTTTAAGTCTGACTTATTTTGAGCAAGGGCGTTATATTAAAGACGCGCTGCAAGAAATTAATCTGTTATTTCGCGATTATCATGACGGCACCGTCCATCCGATTGACCCGGCATTGCTGGACTTGTTGTATGACTTAAAACATACGCTCGAAGTCAGAAAGCCGTTTCATATCGTCTCCGGCTATCGGTCTCCGGCTACCAATGCCGATCTACGCAAGCACAGCGATGGCGTCGCCAAAAACAGCCTGCATATGCAAGGACGGGCGATCGATATCCGCGTTGAAGGGTTAAATACTCGAATCATTAGAGATGCGGCGCTGGCCATGCAGCGTGGCGGCGTTGGTTATTACGGAAGATCCGACTTTGTGCATTTGGATACGGGGGATGTCAGGACTTGGTCCGGCTAGACGCGATCGGCACAACACAAAGCGTAAGCCTACACCTTCATGTTTTGCCGCGGAACCGCTTAAAGCGGCTGCTCCGGATGAGCGGAAACTTACTTCTTAAACAAAAGTCTATTCAGAATTCAAGCGGATTGCAGCGACTCAGCTCATCCTTCTCCCACCGATTAACATCGGTCATTTACCCTACGCCACAATTTATAATGACTCGACGGTAGCGTTGGCTGGGACTGAGCGGTTTCATAGTATTAAAACAACTAAAGGCGAATCAAATGAATAATAAAAAATTGCGCTGGGGTATTTTAGGCGCCGCACGCATCAATGAGCGTCTAATGCCGGCCATCATCGAAGCCGAAAATGCACAGTTAGTGGCGATAGCCAGCCGCCGTCCCGGCGCCGCCGCACAAACCTTGGCTCAATATGCGCCGCAACAGCAACAGGTGCGCACTTACGACAGTCTCGAAGCGCTGCTCGACGATCCTGAAATCGATGCGGTGTACCTGCCGCTTGCCAATCACCAACATGCCGAATGGACGTTGCGCGCTATCGAACAAGGTAAACATGTTTTGTGCGAAAAGCCTATGGCGCTGACGGTGGCCGATATTGACGCGATTGAAGCCGCTGCGCGGCGACATAAAGTCAATGTTATGGAAGGCTTCATGTACCGCTTCCACCCGCAACACGACCGAGTACGGGAGTTGATCGATTCCGGCATCATCGGCGAAGTCAGGTCGGTGCGTTCCAGCTTTTCTTTCATGATGCGGCCCGCGCGGATGTATCGTCTGGCCGAAAGTGTCGAAAACGGCGGCGGCGCGATGTGGGACATCGGTTGTTACGCGATTCATTCGGCGCGGATGTTTTTCGACGAAGCGCCGGTTGCGGTAACCGCCATTGCTAAATATATCGACAGCGGCGCGGATACGGCCACCAGCGGCATCATTGATTTCGGCGACGGCAAATACGCGCATTTCGATTTCAGCTTTGAACGCGCGCGACGTTGCGAATATGAAATCATCGGCAGCCAAGGCGGTATTAAATGCCACAACGTCTGGTGTATGCCCGGCGATGTGCCGGTCATTTCATGGTGGACTGAGGATGGCGGCAATATTGAAGAACGGCTGTCCGCGGCGAATCATTTTTGCTTGGAAATTGAGCATTTCAGCGACTGCGCCTTAAACGGCAAGGCGCCTGCACTGACCTTGAACGATGCGAAAGCCAATTGCCAAATCATCGTTGCCGCCCTGCAATCCGCGGCTAGCGGGCAACGGATCAAGCTGGCTTAAGCATCGACGCGATGAAACGCGGATGACGCCGGTTTGCGTTTCATTTTGGCTAACTCTTGGACTAATTTGCGATTTTTGCAGGATTTAGCATCAACCCGCGAGTCCACGACAAGCGCGAAAATATACGAAATTTATAATCCGACTTTTAATTTGAAAAGGGCTATATAAGGAGCCGCCTAATCGTTTATGATAGGCATCGGAAAGCAGTATTTTCCAATCCTTTATTTTCAGGCCTTCTCTGGAAATTACATCCAATTACTTCATAGGTATATGATGAATTTAATCAAAAAAGCAGCAATTACTTCTATTATGGCTCTCTCCTTTGGCGCAAGTAACATTGCTTTTGCGGAAGATGCAAAAGCCACTGAGGTTATTGCACATATTGAAGCTGCTATCGCTGAAATCAACAAACACGATTTCAATGCCGCTTATGGACATGAGAAAGCTGCACGTACTGCGTCTGAAGAAATCGTAGGCAATGAAGCTGTGGTAAAGCAAGGACTCGACAGCCTTATTAAAGCGCAAATAATCGGCAAAAGTGCGGATGAACCGAAAGCTATTGCTGAGTTAAATAAAGCATTAGGCTTTTTTAAGTCAATCTAATCATTAGATTCGACATTTTATTGGGACAGGGTTGATTTAAATTGATCCTGTCTTCACTTTAAAATCACCGCTCAATCCCTCGAAGACTGCTCGCGGCTTAGCCGTAAAAAGTCCGCCTCGCTTACATGCTCTCAGTTCAACCTCCGATATCCTGTTATTTATGCCCGATTTGCGCGGCCTCGCTACAGCTCAATCCGTCGTCGGCTAAAAGTTACGCTTGCGCCAATCACCATCATTTTGACCTTGCCAAAGAAGGTTACTTGAATCTTTTGCCGGTGCAGTTCAAACACTCCGCCGAGCCGGGCGATAACAAACAGATGATGCAGGCCAGACGCGAGTTCTTGGAAGCCGGGTTTTACGAGCCGATGGCAACAGCGGTGGCGGCGATGATTGATGCCAACCCGGCCAAGCATCTGCTGGATTTGGGTTGCGGCGAGGGGTATTACAGCCGGAAGATTGAAGCCTATTGCAAAAATCCAATCGTCTTGCATGGCGTCGATATAGCCAAATTTGCGATTGCCGCTGCCGCAAAAAAACAGCCCGGTGCGCGCTTTATCGTCGCAAGCTCAAACCGCTTGCCTTATGCGGATCGGTATTTCGATACTGTGCTGAGGATATTCGCTCCGTCCAATGACGATGAACTCAGGCGGGTGCTGAAACCGTCGGGATTTTTGTTAACCGTAACGCCGGGTCCCAGGCATTTATGGCAATTAAAGCAGTTTATCTATGCCGAGGCGAAAGAGCATGCTTTGACCGACGAATTGCCGCCAGGCTTTGAACCTATGGATAGGCAACGCGTCAGTTACACCATCGCGCCGAATCCGCAGCAACGAATCGCCTTGCTGCACATGACGCCTTTTGCGTGGCGTGCGAATGAAAGCGTTGAACAAGCGATTAAAGCGAGTGCGGAGCTTGAGATAGAAACCGATTTTATGCTGACGTTGGCGATAAAGGCTGCCTGAATTCTCCAACTTATCTTACTTTCCGCATAAAAACTTTGCTGCTGAAAGCATTGATCCGCAAACCGGATTTCAATGCGGCTTCATGACCGACACCGCCGGATATACGCTTAGGGCGCATTGCATCACCCGCCTGTTCTCATGTATCCTGCACCGCATGCAAATACATCTGATTTCAGTAGGAAACCGTATGCCGGGCTGGGTGCAGCAAGGCTACGACGAATATGCCAAACGTTTGCCCCGCGAATGCGAGCTGGTTCTTAAAGAAGTTGCTCCGGGCAAGCGCGGCAAAAACAGCGATGTCGCCCGGATTGTCAAAGAGGAAGGAGAGCGGATGATTGCGGCCATCCCGCAAGGTACGCATATCGTCACTTTAGATATTCCCGGCAAATCGTGGACCACGCCCGAATTGGCGCAAGCGATGCAACGCTGGTTGGCAAGCGGACAGCATGTGTCATTACTGATCGGCGGACCTGAAGGCTTGGCCGATTCGGTCAAACCGTTGGCGCGGGAATCATGGAGTTTATCTAAATTGACCTTTCCTCATCCGTTGGTGCGCATCGTTGTCGCCGAGCAGCTTTATCGCGCCTGGAGCATCCTTCACAATCATCCCTATCACCGCTAATGACCGCGCAGATTATTCTTGCCTCAGCCTCTCCCCGCCGCCGGGAATTGCTGGACCAAATTAACATTCGTTATCAACTTAATCCGGTCGATCTCGATGAAACGCCATTTCCTAGGGAAGCGCCACTGGACTATGTACGGCGGCTGGCCGCCGAAAAATCGGCTGCTTGCGTTGCGCAATTGGGCGACGGCTTACCGGTTTTAGCCGCCGATACCGCGGTGGTTTTGGACGAGCTGATTCTGGGCAAACCTAAAGACCGGGACGATGCATTTGCCATGCTAAGGCTGTTGTCCGGTAAAATGCACCGGGTTTATAGCGCCGTTTCTTTAAGGGGCCGGGAGCACGGTCAGGCGGTTAGCATTACCGAGGTGACTTTCAGGACGCTTACGGAGGGCGAAATAGCGGCCTATTGGCACAGCGGCGAACCTGCCGACAAAGCCGGCAGTTATGCCATTCAAGGCTTGGGCGGCGTATTTGTGGAGTCGATAACAGGCAGTTTTTCGGGAGTGGTCGGTTTGCCGTTGTTTGAAACCGCGGAACTTTTATCCAGGCAAGGTATAAGGATTATCCAATGAGTGAAGAGATCTTAATCAACGTTACTCCGCCCGAGACGCGCGTTGCGGTTATTGAAAACGGGGTGTTACAGGAACTGATTATTGAACGAACCCGGCAGCGGGGTTTAGTCGGCAACATCTATAAAGGTGAAGTGTGCCGGGTCTTGCCCGGTATGCAAGCGGCGTTTGTCGATATTGGCCTGCCCAGGGCGGCGTTTTTGCATCTTTCCGATTTATGCGTCAAGGACCTGGAAAAAAAAGGTTCGGAAAACATCGAGCATTATCTGCATGAAGGCCAGCATATTATTGTGCAGGTGGTTAAAGATCCGTTGGGCAGCAAAGGCGCGCGCCTGACCACGGAAATATCGATCCCGTCGCGGTTTCAGGTGTATATGCCTTATGCGCATAATTCCGGCGTGTCTCAGCGAATTGAATGCGAGACCGAGCGGATCCGCTTAAGAGCTTGTCTGGAGGCGTTCAGGCAGGAACATCAATGCGGCGGCTTTATCGCCCGAACTGCGGCGGAATGCGCGGACGAAGCGGTCTTGATTGCGGACATGACGTTTTTGCTGAAACTGTGGGAATCCATCGCCGCCAAAATTGCCGACGCCAAGCCCAAGCAGTTTATCCACAAGGATTTGCCGCTGAGCGTCAGAACGTTAAGGGATTTATACCGGGAAGGTATTGAACGGGTCCGGGTCGATTCCCGGGAAACTTACCAGCGCCTGGTTGAATTCGCGGAGATTTTTGTGCCGGAAATCGTGCCGGTGATTGAACATTACACCGGCGAATGCCCGGTATTCGATATTTACAGCGTCGAAGACGAAATTCAAAAAGCGCTGGACCGTAAAGTCAACCTGAAATCGGGCGGGCATTTGGTGTTCGATCAAACCGAGTCGATGACTACGGTTGACGTGAATACCGGCGGCTATGTCGGTGGCCGCAATCTGGAAGAGACGATTTTCAAAACCAATCTCGAAGCGGCGCAGACGATTTCCCGGCAGCTCAGGTTAAGAAACCTCGGCGGCATCATTATTATCGAGTTTATCGATATGCAAAGCGAAGACCATAAAAAACAGGTTTTGCAGGCGTTCGAGCGGCATTTGGAAAAAGACCACGCGAAAACCAATATTACCGAAGTCTCGGTGCTGGGGTTGGTGGAAATGACCCGCAAAAGAACCCGTGAAAGTTTGGAGCATATACTGTGCGAGCCTTGCAGCGCTTGCGGCGGTCGGGGCGTGTTGAAGACCGCGGAATCGATGTGCCTGGAAATATTCCGGGAGATTATTCGGGAAGTCAGGCAGTATAAGGTTAAGAAGATTTTGGTGCTGGCTTCCAATGAAGTGGTGGAAATGTTGCTGGATGAAGAAGCGGATATGCTGGCCGAATTGGAAGTTTTTTTGAGTGTGCGCATCAAATTCAGGGCTGAGGCTGAATATAATCAGGAGCAGTATGATGTGGTGCTGCTTTAAGAGACGGTCGCCGGTGTCTTCGTGGTGAATTTTTTAACGATATTTTCTCAATCAATACGAAATATTTTTTAACGTTGTTCAACCCTCTTTAATTAGTGATTCATCATATTACGCGGGCAACGCGGCATCTTATTTTCTGGTCTTTGATCGCGGCGGCGGTCGGCTTGACCGGTGTACGCTTCTTGTTGTGGGGAATCGATCACTATAAGTCCGATTTGGCGAACACTATCGGCACTCTGGCCGGTACGCCGGTCCGCATCGGCCGGTTGGGCGCAAAAATGCGCGGTTTCAATCCTCAGCTGGTGTTAAAAGACCTCACTATTGCTTCGATCGACGCTAGCGAAAAGCCGGCTATCGAGCTGAGCGAAATACGCTTGGGCGTAAATTTGCCGGATCTGCTGCTTAAGCGGGATTTATTGTCCTCGTCTTGGGTCACTTTAGTGGGCGCCAAGCTGTCCGTTAAACGGCAGCAGGACGGCAGTATTGCCGTGGTCGGCTTAAAAGCCGGCGACGGGCAACCCACGTGGCTGTTACAAGGCGCGAGATACCAAGTCTTGCAAAGCGAGATCAGCTGGTTGGATGAAAAAAACCATAGCCGTCCCCTGACGTTCAGCGGCGTAGATCTGGCTATCCTTAACGAGGGTGAACATCACCGGCTTAATGTGCTGATTCGATTACCGCAAAAAATCGGCGATAAATTAAGAGTGTCGGCGGATTTTACCGGCAATATTTTTGAACCCTCAACGGTTCAGGGCAGGGTTTATGTCGAAGGGCGAGCCGTCTCATTAGCCGAATCGGTAGCCGGCCTCGGTTTGGTGCCGCCGCCGGTTCCTTCGGCTTCTGCGAACCGCACCTTAAGCGGAACCGAAGCCTGGGATCGAATACAGCTCAAAACGGGTACCGGCGACTTTAAAATCTGGGCCGACTGGCGGCAAGCGCAGCTGATGTCGATGGATGTCTCGGCGCAAATTCAACAGATGCAGCTGGTTCGGCAGGACAAACAGGAATTTTTCGTCAAGCACTTGGCTACCCGGCTCCACTGGGGGCTCGGCGATGCGGTCAACGGCACAAACAGCCAATGGCGATTGGACGTAAACGATTTTTCGCTGGAAACTCAAGATAGCGCCAAAAATACCGTTAAAAACTGGCCCGCCGCGCTATTTAGCGTTGTTGCGCAACATACGGACAGTCATGCTGTAGCTAAAATAGCGTTATTTGTTCAGCAACTGGACTTGCAAGAAGCGTCCGAACTGGTCCGATTTTTTGCGCCTTTGCCGCAAGATCAGGCCGACACGCTGGCGCAAGCCCAGTTAAAAGGCAGGCTGGAAAATTTCTCTTTGTTCGCCGACCCGGATGCCAAAGCGGTTGCGCTGAACGGTACGTTTAGCCATATCAATGTGGCCTCGTTGTTCTCGGTTCCCGGCATAGAAAACTTAAGCGGTCATATCAAAGGCGACGAAAAACAGGGCGTTATTAATGTGTCGACGGAAGAGGCCCGGCTATCGTCGCCGGACTTGTTTCGTGAAGTCTTGCCGGTCAAACGTCTTCAAGGCCAATTGAATTGGCGGCAAACAGAAGAACTCTGGTCGCTGTCCAGCCGAATGCTTGCGTTGGATTCTTTAAGTTTCCAGAGTAAAACCCGGTTTCGGATCGATATTCCTAAAACCGATAAACCCGTTTTTATGGATTTGCAAAGTTCGTTCGCCGGTGAAGACGCCCGCGAAGTCACGCATTTTTTGCCGGTAGGCATTATGGGCAAGGAGGTTGTGGCTTGGCTGGATCATGCCTTTATCGGCGGCAGCATGACCCACGGCGGCGTGTTGGTCTACGGCAATCTGATCGATTTCCCGTTTACCCGCGCGCCCGGCGTTTTTGAGGCTTTATTTAACGGGGAGAATTTTGAGCTGTCGTACGCTCCGACCTGGCCGCATATAAGCGATATGAATGCCGAAGTCCTGTTTTTGCAGGATAGCCTCAAAGTGAATATCCTGCACGGTCAATCCGGCGCCATGGCGATCAAGCAAGCCGAAGTGACGATTCCGGTGCTGAACAAAAGCAAACAAGTGTTGATTCAGGGCGAAGCGGAAGGCGGGATCGATCAGGTGTTAGCTTTTATGCAGCAGACGCCGTTGAGTTCGCCGGTGGATTCGCTATTGGAAGCCATTACCCCGCAAGGCAATACCCAAGTCGAGCTGGATCTTAAAATTCCTTTGGTGAGTGGCGAGCCCACTGAAGTCGATGGCGCGGTGCATTTAAAAGACGCCAAACTGAACGTCAAATCGCTGGCTTTGCCGGTCAGTAAAATTAACGGCGATCTCAAGTTCAACGAGCAAGGCGTTTACAGCGACACGATTCACGCGGCGGCCTTGGGCCATCCGATACAAATCAACATTGAAAGTTCGGCCGAGCAAACCACCGTTAACGTGGCGGGACGCGTCGGCGTTGACGATTTACAGCAGCAGTTCGACATGCCTTGGTGGAATATCGCTGAGGGAGTGACCGATTATCGGTTAAAACTGGCATTGCCTTACGGCAATAGCGCGCCTGAGTTGCTTGTCGATTCAATGCTGTCCGGCGTGTCGCTGAATTTACCTGAGACCTTGGCTAAGACCCGCGAACAAAGCGTGCCTTTATCGTTGACGTTTCGCTTAAGCGATAACCCGCTGATGCCGGTGCTGTTAAATTACGATAACAGAGTGAAAGCGGCGATGCAGTTGGATACCGGGAAAAAGTCCTTATATTCGGGTCATGTCGTGGTCGGCAAAGGTGAAGCCAACCAAAACCGGGACGCAGGATTAAAGCTGGAAATTAATCGCGACCGTTTGCCGTTGCAGGATTGGTTAGGCTTGGCGGCGGCCCAAGGCGCCGGCGACGGCGTTACCGAACTTAAGATCCATAGCGATCATGCGTTATGGAAGACAAGCGATCTGGGTAGTTTCGATCTGGCCTTAAAGCCCAATGGCAACTATTGGAACGGAACCCTGGTCGGATCGTTCGCAAAAGGCAGTATTCGGGTTCCCAACGATTTTAAAAGCGCCGACAGACTCTATTTGGACATGGAGTTGTTGGATCTGTCGGCTTTAAAACAAGCGGGAACAAAAGCGTCGACGGACGTACAGACTTTATCGCCGGAGCGTGTGCCTTTATTGACCGTCACCAGTCAAAAAACGCTGTGGCAATCGGTTGATCTGGGGCGATTATTTTTGGCAACCGAGCGCATACCGGGCGGCATCGGCTTTAAGCAAGTCGAGCTGACTGGCGAAAATCAAAGACTGGTTTTGTCGGGCGATTGGCGGACGGCCGGAAGTCAATCGCTAACCCATGCCCACGGTCATATGGATGTACCCCGCGCCGGGACGTTGCTGTCGCAATTGAATATCACCAAGGATCTAACCGAAACCAGCGCGGCTGTCGATTTTTCCGTCCACTGGAATGCGGCGCCGTATCAATTCTCGCTGGCCGACTTAAACGGCCGCGTCGACATCAGCTTTAAAAGCGGACGCATCTTAAGCATAGAACCCGGCTTCGGCCGGGTGCTCGGCATGTTGGCGCTGGCGCAGTGGGTCAAGCGGGCGCAACTTGATTTTAGCGATATTTATCAGGAAGGTTTGACCTTTAACAGCATCAAAGGACATTTCGATTTGGCCGGCGGCATCGCATCGACGCATGATTTAGTCGTCGATGCGATTCCGGCAAAAATTGCGATCAGCGGGGATACCGATCTGGTCAATCGAACCCTGGATCAGATAGTGGACGTCACGCCTAAAAGTGCGGATGCGGTACCTATTGCTGGTACAATTATGGGTAAAGTTGCAGCCTTGGTTGGGCGATCTTTGACCGGCAAAGACCAGGAAGGCTTTTTCTTCGGTTCCCAGTATCAGGTAAAAGGCGCTTGGGGTAACGCAGAAATCATTCCGATGCATAAAAACGACGGCTTATTGCAGAAGACCTGGAACGGCATTACCGACTTTCCATGGCTCAAACAAAAAGAGTAAGCGTTGATTCGAAAGTTTTAGGTGACCACATGGCAAAAATTACCGACCTTTCACAATTAGATTTAAACGCTACTTACAGTTATGCCGATTATTTAACGTGGCAATTCGACGACGCGGTTGAATTGATTAAGGGTAAAATTCAGCTGATGTCGCCCGCGCCCAATGTCCGGCATCAAAGCATATCGTGGCGTTTTAACGGCTTGCTGTTTCAATATTTTCGCTATAAATCGTGCCGTGCTTTTGCCGCGCCGTTTGATGTGCGCTTATATGACCGAAAAAAATCCATGCTTGGCAATAAAGAAATTTATACCGTTGTTCAGCCCGATTTATGCGTTATTTGCGATACCGATAAATTGGACCGGCAAGGCTGTAACGGCGCACCGGATTGGATTATTGAGATTTTATCGAAAGGTAATTCCAAGCGGGAAACCCAAGAAAAATATGCCTTATATCAAGAAAGCGGGGTAAAAGAATATTGGTTGGTTTATCCTTATGAGCAATCGGTACACCAGTTTGTGTTAAACCCACAAACGGAAAAATACCAGTTGTCGGCCATGTTTTCAGCGGAAGATCAGGCCCACCCGGCGTTGTTTCCGGATTTGGCGATTGACTTGGCCGAGGTGTTCGCGGAAATTGAAAATCCCGGCAACGGAACACAAATTGTTTAATATAAATACGACTATAACATTATGAGCAATCGATGCGCGGCCATACAAATGGCATCCAGTCCCAATATCAGCGCCAATTTATTGGAAGCCGACAAACTAATCGCGGAAGCGGTCAAAGCCGGGGCCAAGCTAGTGGCTTTACCGGAAAATTTTGCCCTGATGGGCGATCATGAATTAGATAAAATCAAAGCCAAAGAAGCCGACGGTTCTGGACCTATCCAGAGTTTTTTGGCTGCGGTCGCCAAAAAATACGGGGTCTGGGTGGTGGGCGGCACCATTCCGATAACCGGCGATGACAGCAATAAAGTACGGGCGGCGTGTTTGGTTTATAACGATTTGGGCGAACGGGTTGCCCGTTACGATAAAGTGCATTTGTTCGATGTCAGCGTTCCGGGCAGCAACGAGGTTTACCGTGAATCCGACTCGATTGAGCCGGGCTCCGAATCGCTGGTGATCGATACGCCATTCGGCAGGTTGGGCGTCGCGGTCTGTTACGATCTGCGTTTTCCCGAATTTTTCCGCAACATGGGTATGGACATTTTGGTCATCCCGTCCGCCTTTACCGCCGAAACCGGGGCAGCGCACTGGGAATTACTGCTGCGCGCGCGCGCTGTGGAAAACTTGTGCTATGTGATTGCGCCGAATCAAGGCGGCTTTCACTTAAATGGCCGTAAAACTTTCGGGCACAGTATGGTTATCGACCCGTGGGGCGTGGTATTGGATTGCTACAAAACCGGCGGCGGCTTTGTCTCTGCCGAAATAGATCTGGAACGCCTGGAAAAAGTACGAAGCGCATTTCCGGCGCTGAATCATCGTCGTTTTTTTTGTGAATAATATGCACCTAATCGTTAAAAGTTTATTACTGACCGGTTTTCTGGTTTCCTGCGGAACCGCCGAACAAAGCCGCTATCGCGACACTGAAGCCCTTGAGCGTCCGCCAACCTTGGCCGCCAGTCCGACTAGAGAACAGCGCACTGTCGATACCAGCTCGATTCCGAAGAGAAAAGACCGCAACGGCTTAGATACCGATGTTTACTTGAATACGTCATCGCAACTTACCCTCAAGCAGCCTTTTGACGATGCTTGGAATACGTTAGGCCGGGGCTTAAAGCAAAGCGGCATGAAAATAACCGATCATGAGCGCGATAAGGGCCAGTATTACGTGACTCAGGAAAGCGACGAGGATAACGCCGGTTTTTTTGCCAAAGCGACGTCCTTTTTTAGCGATGATTCGGCTATTTATTTGTTAACGGTAAAACCGGAGGGCGAACAAACAACGGTGACAGTAACCCTGGCCAATGCAACCGAGCAAAGCAGCGCGGCTAAAGACGGTACGCCGCCTTCCGCCGAAGGCGCGGAAGACGTGCTACAGCGCTTGTTTACGACCTTGCGCGACAAGCTGGAAGAAGAATAAGTAAGGTGCAAGGTTAAAGGAGCGTTGTTTTGCGCTTTTAGCCTTGATCCTTGATCCTTGAACCTCTATATATTGATTCGTTGATGGAAATATTAAACCTTGCAAGACAAGCCATTCTACTGCCTGCCGGCATACAGGATGGCGATATTGAAAAAATTATGGGCCGATTACTCAGCTCACCGGTTGATGCGGCGGATATTTACTTTCAATCCAGCCATTTTGAATCTTGGGTCATGGAAGCCGGCATCATTAAAGAAGGCAGTCACAGCATTGAGCAGGGGGCAGGCGTAAGGGCGGTGTTCGGCGAAAAAACCGGCTTTGCTTACAGCGACCGCATCGAACTGCCGGTGCTGCTGGAAGCGGCCAATAACGTTAAAGCCATCGTTCGGCAAGGCCGCGAAGTCGAGCCCGTGCAGTGTAAAATCACCACCAAAGCCGCCGACTGGTCAAAGTATTACGCCACGCAAAACCCGTTAAAATCGTTGGCCGATCAGCAAAAAATCGATTTGCTGCACCGGGTGGACAGCGAAACCCGCAAACTGGACAGCCGGATTGAAGAAGTGATCGTCAGTTTGGTCGGCGTCCATGAACATGTGCTGGTCGCCAGACAAGACGGCTCTTTGGTTGCGGATGTGCGGCCTTTGGTGCGGATGAATGTCACCGTGATCGTGGAACAGGACGGCCAGCGCGAACAGGGCAGCATGGGCGGCGGCGGTCGTCGCGATTACAGTTATTTTATCGATCAGGACACCGCTCTAGGCTATGGTCGCGAAGCCGTTAGGCAGGCATTGGTCAACCTGGAAGCGGTCGAGGCGCCGGCCGGTAATATGACGGTGGTGTTGGGCTCAGGCTGGCCGGGCATTTTATTGCATGAAGCTATCGGCCACGGTTTGGAAGGCGACTTTAACCGTAAAGGCACTTCGGCTTTCAGCGGCCGGGTCGGCGAGCGGGTCGCATCGGATTTATGCACGGTGGTCGATGACGGCACTTTGGCGGGACGGCGCGGTTCGTTAACCATTGATGACGAAGGCACGCCGACCGAACAAACCGTATTGATTGAAAACGGCATCCTCAAAGGCTACATGCAAGACAACCTTAATGCCCGGTTAATGGGCGTTAAACCG
>SXGU01009961.1_pt1 | contig 17128 bp, 17 predicted proteins | sample 3174531 | NCBI WGS metagenome assembly SXGU01 (sample SAMN11356863, study PRJNA531348) | freshwater metagenome | isolation source: freshwater sample F1-140 | place: China: Fuxian Lake, Yuxi | collected 2017-12-25 | reverse complement strand
CGCAGATCTTCGGGTGGGATGTCATCGCAAAAGCGCGACAAAAGGGTGAAGGCCAGGTCGCGATAACCCATGCCGCGCATGAAATCGAGTTCTGCAGGCGTGAAATGCGGGTAATGGTCCGGGACATAAAGACCGCCATCAGGGGCCAGGCCTTCGAGCAGGATGTCGAGGAAGGGACGGCGGGCGGGCGCGCCACGGGTACTGGTGTAATGCATCAGGCCAGGGTCTCCATGCGCAGCCGGGTCACCTTGCCATTGATGGCCTCCAGCGCCTCAATGTTGGCAATCGCCACATCCACCGCGCCTTCACGGGCAAGATGGGTCAGCAAGACCACATGGGCCAAGTTCTCACCCTCCGCGCAGGGTTTCTGGATCATGGCATCAATAGAGATCCCTTGCTCAGACAGGATGCGAGTGACCTCCGCCAGCACGCCAGGCTTGTCCACGGCGCGCATGCGCAGGTAGCAAGCGGTTTCGGTTTCGCTCATCGGCAGCACCGGCAAGGGCGAGAGCTGGTCCGGCTGGAAGGCCAGATGCGGCACACGGTGATGCGGATCGGCGGTGATGAGGCGGGTGACATCAACCAGGTCGGCCACCACAGCCGAGGCGGTGGGTTCGGAACCCGCCCCTGCCCCGTAATATAAGGTCGGACCGACGGCATCGCCCTTGACCAGTACCGCGTTCATCACGCCTTCTACATTGGCAATCAGGCGTTTAGCCGGGATCAGCGTCGGATGCACGCACAGCTCAATCCCGTTGGCATGGCGCTTGGAAATGCCCAACAACTTGATGCGATAGCCCATCTGCTCGGCAAACGCGATGTCCTCGGCCGCGAGTTTTGAGATCCCCTCGATATGCGCCGAATCAAACTGCATCGGCACGCCAAAAGCAATGGCCGACAGGATGGTGAGCTTGTGTGCCGCATCGATGCCTTCGATATCGAAGGTCGGATCGGCCTCGGCATAACCCTTGGCCTGCGCCTCTTTCAAGACATCAGCGAAGGCGGCACCTTTGTCACGCATCTCGGACAGGATGAAGTTGCAGGTACCATTGATGATGCCGCACAACCATTCGATGCGGTTGCCAGCCAAACCCTCACGGATCGCCTTGATCACCGGGATACCCCCCGCCACCGCTGCCTCGAAGGCCACCATCACACCCTTTGCTTGGGCGGCGGCGAAGATTTCATTGCCGTGCTTGGCAATCAACGCCTTGTTGGCGGTGACCACATGCTTGCCGTTGGCGATGGCCTGCAGCACCAGTTCGCGCGCCGGGCTAATGCCGCCGATCAGTTCGACCACGATATCAATTGCAGGATTGTTCACCACCGCAAAAGAATCCGTGGTGAGAGTCAGACCCTCGCCCGCTAAGGTCTGGGCTTTATCCAGATTACGCACGGCGGCGTGGGTGACGCGAATCTCGCGCCCGGCACGGCGGGCAATTTCTTCGGCATTGCGGCGCAGCACGGTCAGCGTGCCGCCGCCCACCGTTCCCAGGCCCAGGAGGCCGACTTGTATGGCTTTCATGATTTTCAGTTTTCGGTGGTTGTCTTGATGCGGCGGCTATCGAGGAAGCGGCCGATGCGTTCCATGGCTTCGGACAGCATCTCCTCGTGCGGAATAAAGGTCAGGCGCAGGTGATCAGTGTGGGGCCAATTGAAACCAGTACCCTGCACCACCAGCACCTTTTCTTCTTCCAGTAGCTCGAGGATAAATTGCTGATCGTTTTCAATCGGAAAAAACTTGGGGTCCAGGCGCGGAAAGAGATACAACGCGCCCTGCGGCTTGACGCAAGACACGCCTGGCATAGCATCAAGCATTTCCCAGGCCAGGTTGCGCTGGCGAGTCAGACGACCGTCTGGCGCGACCAATTCGTAAATACTCTGGTAACCGCCCAGCGCGGTCTGGATGGCAAACTGGCCGGGCACATTCGAGCACAGGCGCATCGAGGCCAGCATGGTCAGACCTTCGATAAAGTCCTTGGCGTGGCGTTTTTCGCCGGACAGGATCACCCAGCCCACACGATAGCCACAACAGCGGTAGTTCTTGGACAGGCCGTTGTAGGTCATGAACAGCACATCGTCGGCCAGTGACGCCAAGGGCGTGTGCTTCGCGCCATCGTACAAGGTCTTGTCGTAGATCTCGTCGGCACAGATGACCAATTGGTGCTGGCGTGCAATCTCGATAATCCCCTTCAACAACTCAACCGGATACAACGCGCCGGTCGGATTGTTGGGATTGATGACCACGATAGCGCGCGTCTTAGCGGTGATCTTGGCGCGAATATCGGCTAGATCCGGCAGCCAACCAGCGCCCTCGTCACACAAGTAATGTCGGGGTGTACCGCCCGCCAACGAGACACCAGCCGTCCACAGCGGATAATCCGGTGCAGGCACCAACACCTCATCGCCCGAGTCAAGGAGCGCCTGCATGGTCATCTTGATCAGCTCGGACACCCCATTGCCCAGATAGATGTCCTCGATCCGTACCCCCTTGATGCCGACCCGCTGAGTCTCGTGCATCACCGCCTTGCGCGCAGCAAAGAGGCCTTTGGAGTCGCTATAACCAGCGGCATCGGGCAGGTTGTGAATCACATCCTGCACAATTTCTTCCGGCGCCTCAAAGCCAAACGGTGCCAAATTGCCAATGTTGAGTTTTAAGATGCGATGACCATCTTCTTCTAAGGCCTTGGCGCGCACCATCACCGGGCCACGAATGTCGTAACAGACATTGGCCAGCTTGGCCGATTTTTTAAGCGGGCGCAGCGAAAGGCGTTTAGAGTTCATCGGGCGAAAAGTCCGGGTTAAAGCACAGGGAAACTTCGTAATAAAATGACCGCACAGAAGGCCTCACATTGTAGTCGGATTCCCCACTCTTGGCACCAGACATGACACCCTGTTCAACACGATGAAACTCCACCTCAACACCGCCCATGGCATCCACCTGATCACCGCACGCGGGACAGGATTCATTGAGGTCAACCGAAACCGCTACGCGACCAGCCTCTTGCTTACTGCCGATTCTGTACAGCCCTGGACGATCGGGGATATTGCAGCGCTGACCCGGGAATCGATCGCCGAACTCGTGGCTCTACGCCCCGAACTGGTCCTCATCGGCACGGGGCAGCGGCACCAATTTCCAGCCCCGGATAGTTATCTCAATCTGCTTGAGGCCGGCATTGGGGTCGAGATCATGAGTACGGATGCGGCCTGCCGCACATACAATTTTCTCGTTGGTGAGGACCGCAAAGTCCTGGCGGCGCTTATTGTCGAGACAGCGGTACCGTCCGGCGCTTAAGCGACTGACCCGTCAGTCCAGCTTGATCTGACGCATGCGTTCAATGTCGGTAATGACAACCTTGGCCCCGTGCACTTCGATGCACCCCTGATCAGCCAACTTGTGCAAGAGGCGGGACAGGGTCTCGGGCTTGATGCCAATCCGCGAGGCAATGACTTGCTTGGGGGCCTCGAACTCGACGACCGTGCGCCCCGTATCATCGGGCTCTGAATGATCGAAGATGTACTGGAGCAGGCGGTCCGTACCTTTCATCAGGGTCAGCCGGTCGATGTCCGCCACCAATTTATGCAAACGCATGCTGATGCCAGCCATCATGCGGAAACAGCGTTGCGTATCCTGCGCCAGCCAGTCCTTGAGACGTGCAGCATCCACGCTAATCAAGCGACAGGCCCCTTGGGCAACCGCATTCACCGGATAGCCGTTGCCCATAAAGAGAACCGCCTCGGCAAAAAAACGCCCGGGACCGATCAACTCAATCACCTTCTCGTCGCCTTGGGGTGAAGTCCGGGTCAGCTTGACCATGCCATCGACAACCCAATAAATCGCCGTCAACGGGGTGTTCTGGGCAAACACCATTTGCCCGGAGGACAGGGTCAAAATTCCGGTGTGCGCAGAAATATTGGCGTAATCGACATTATCCAAACCGGCAAAAAGATAGGAGCGGCGCATAACGCCCAGCTCTTCATCACTGGGTTTGGCGAGGTGACCATGACCGGAGGCAGGACTCATGAAGGAAGGATCTCCGCAAAGTGTTGCACCGCAGGATAAACGCCTACGGCCTTGATGGGCAACTGGGTATCGGGTTTCAGGACGGCCCACAGATGGGCAATCCCGTAGGTTCGCGCCGAATCAAGGACCGGCAAACTATCATCGATCAGTAGGGTGCGTTCCGGATCGAACGGCTCCAGCACTTGCAAGGCGGGCCAGAACGCAGGGTTCTCCTTGGCCAACCCGAAGCTGTGCGAGGTATACAGGGCATCAAAATGCTCGGCCAGTCGGGTGTGCCGCATCTTGATAGCTAGGCTCTTGTGATGGGCGTTGGTCACCAGCACCGTACGGCGACCAGTGGCGCGCAGGGCCGAGAGAAAGGCCGGCACCGCCGGATGCACAGCAATCAGATGCGCGACTTCTTCCTTGAGTTGGGCGATATCAAGGTTGAGCGCCTCCGTCCAGTAATCCACGCAATACCAGTTCAGGGTTCCTGCCACCGCATCGTAGCGACGGAAGCACTCAGCATGCCCCTCGGCCAGTGACAAACCGTGGCGCTCGGCAAAACGCTCGGGGACATAACGCTGCCAGAAATGGTTGTCGTAGTGGAGATCCAGCAGGGTGCCATCCATATCGAGAAAGACCGTATCGATCCGCGCCCAATCTGGGGTAGACGGTTTTGGTGTTGGTTGGCAGGTTGATGTCTCCCCCGTCCGACTCACAACACCCCCTCGCGCGAAACGCCACTTCGCCGCAGGATACTGCGCAAAACGCGCAAGGCATCAATTTGAATCTGGCGCACCCGTTCACGAGTTACCCCCATCGCCTCGGAGAGAGCCTCCAGGGTGCACACATCTTCGCCATTGAGGCCGAAACGACGCTCAATCACCCAACGCTGTTTTTCAGGAAGTTCAGCAAGCCAGGCCTGGACAAGTCCCTGGATCTCCGCGTGAGCGAGGGTCTCGTCGGGCGACAAGCCTACCTCATCGGGAATCGTATCCGCCAGTGACAGGCTACCGCTAACATCGAGGGGGGCATCAATTGAGGCGGTCCGTTCATTCAGCATCATCACCCGCTGTACAACCGAAAGCGGTAATCCAGTCAGACCGGCAATGGCGGTCGGGCTAACCTGCTCGCAGCCATGGGCCTCCAAGTGGCGCTGCGCACGCAAGCAGATATTGAGTTCTTTGACGATGTGCACCGGCAAACGCACCGTGCGCGACTGGTTCATGATGGCGCGCTCAATGTTCTGGCGGATCCACCAGGTCGCATAGGTTGAAAAGCGAAAACCCCGTTCCGGATCAAACTTCTCTAGGGCATGGATCAGACCCAGATTCCCTTCCTCGACCAAGTCCATAAGGGTCAGGCCACGATGCAGGTAGTGCTTGGCAATCTTGACCACCAAACGCAGGTTGTGTTCGATCATGCTTTGGCGCGCATCAAAATCCCCAGCGCGCACCCGATGGGTCAAGACGGCTTCCTCGGCTGCCGTCAACAGGGGCTCACGCCCGATATCATTGAGATAAAGCTGCGTCACATCCTGCGTCTCTTCATCGGCCTCCAGAGACAACACCGCGGGAGGTGGATCCCCCTGAAAAAGCTCCTGACCCGCTTCCTGAAACGGCTCCGGCAAAGTCGGTTCTTCTTGCATCTCACTCATTCATCACACCTTGGGCAAATAGGACCGGGGATCCACGGGCTTGCCGAACTCCCGAATCTGAAAATGCAGCTTGACGCGCTCCGCATCCGTGCCGCCCATCTCGCCGATCGGCTGGCCACGCAACACCTGCTGGCCTTCGGACACGATCAGGCGGGATTGGTGCGCATAGGCCGACAAGGTCGTCGAATTGTGCTTAAGGATGATCAAATTTCCATATCCGCGCAAGCCATGGCCGGCATACACCACTTCGCCTGCCGCGGCCGCGTTGACAGGCATCCCTTCAGTCGCCACGATGTCCAAGCCCTTACTGCCATGACGCGGATCAAAGCCACGCGTCACTTGGCCTTTGACCGGCCAGATCCAGCCACTAGCAACAGCCATGGGAACCTTGACCACAGATGGGGACGACTTTACCGGGACACGCTCCCGTCCAGCCGGGTCTGAGGCGGCCTCCGCTGTCCCCGCTTCACCAATAGGGGCAGCCGGCGGCTCGATCAACAAGGCCTGACCGGAGCGGAGGCGCGACTTTTCAGACAAACCGTTCCACGCCACTAAATCATTGATATCCACGCCGCTCGCAAAGGCAATGGCATGCAGGGTCTCACCCGTTTTCACCTGATGCGTGCGCAGACTTGGGCCCTGCCTGAAGCCTGAAGATGACGGATGAGCCATGCCCACCTTCTGGACCGGGGCCTGCACGCCACCCCGGCTCGCACCACCACAGCCAGACAGCACTAGAACGGCAAGAAAAATAGGCGCGAAGTAGAAGTTCATAACCACTCTACCTCGCCAACATCTTTAGGAAAGGCCTGCCAGCAGGGGCACAAACTTGACGGCCTCAAGGATCCGTTCACTGTACTGTCGCTCGCCATCCACTTCGCGGGCCTCAACCAAGACCAGTTGTTGCAGGTCACCAATTCCAACCGGGGCAATCAGCCGGCCACCTGGTTTAAGTTGAGCCTTCAGCTCTGGAGAAATCGTGGGCATCGCGGCTGCCACGACAATGGCGTCATAAGGCGCTTCGCGGGCATAACCGTGCGTGCCGTCCGTATTGCGGACGGTGACATTGCCAATATGCATGGCTTGCAGATTACCGCGTGCGGTGCCCACCAGTCTGGCGATGCGCTCCAGACTGAACACTGTTTTAGCCAGCTTGGCCAGGACCGCGGCCTGATAACCACAGCCCCCACCCACCTCCAGCACCTTGTCCAGCTTGCGCCCCTGACAGGCCAACTCACAGGTCAGGGCCACGATATAAGGGCTGGAAATGGTCTGCCCTTGGCCAATAGGCAACGGTGTGTCATCGTAGGCACGGCTCTGCAATACAGGCTCGACAAACAGGTGTCGCGAGACCTGACTCATGGCGGCCAACACCAAAGGATCCTGGATACCCTGCTCGCGTAGGCGCTCAATCATGCGCATCCGAGTGCGCTGCGAGGTCATACCAATGCCCGTCCCGTGCATCATCGCAACCAACCCTCGACCATGGCCATCTGACCATAGTGCGTTAGATCCAGCTGGAGTGGAGTCACCGAGATGCGCCCTTCGGAGACGGCATGAAAGTCCGTACCCGGCCCCCCATCCTGTGCCCCGCTCGCGGCACCGATCCAGTACATGGTCTGGTGCCGCGGATTGACCGTGCGCACCGTATCCTGGGCTTTGTGGCGCTTACCCAGACGCGTCACCTCGATAGGGCCCAGGTCAGCCAGCGGCCGGTCCGGGACATTGACATTGAGCAGCATCGGTTGGTGAACCGGACTGTGCATAAAACGCGTCACCAAGCCGGCAACCACCTCAGCAGCGGCCGCAAAATGCGTCCCGTCGCTGTGAGCCAGTGAAACAGCGATAGACGGAAGACCGAGCAGGAAACCTTCGGTCGCAGCCGCCACCGTGCCCGAATAGACGGTATCGTCGCCCATATTGGCACCATGATTGATACCGGAGATCACCATGTCGGGGAGTTCGGGCAACAGACCCGTCACCGCCAAATGCACGCAATCCGTGGGGGTGCCGTTAACATGAATGAATCCGTTCGGCGCAGTGCGTACCGAAAGGGGGCGATCAAGAGTAAGGGAATTGCTGGCACCACTCCGATCCAGATCGGGGGCCACCACCACAATGTCGTGACCGTGGGCAGACAGCGTCGCGGCGAGAAGCGTCAGGCCGGGCGCGAAATAACCGTCATCATTGCTGAGCAGAATCCGCATCTCGGCATGCCGCTGAAAAATGGGAAAACAGGAATACGGCAAGAATTTGGTCGGAGCGGCGGGATTCGAACTCGCGACATCCAGCTCCCAAAGCTGGCGCTCTACCAGGCTGAGCTACGCTCCGAAACCCCGCAGCGAATGCCGTCTCATACACGAAATGCGCCTTCCCGCCAAGACTTATGGCGTGAGGTCATCGCGGCAACCCCCTGATTTTCATTATTAATTCCCCTCGGCCGTAGCCGGGGCCGCCGCCGGGTTCCACTGCCCGCGGCGCATCCGGGTAATCGCCACCGACTGGAACAGCCCGGCCTTGCGGAAAGGCTCGTTGGCGGAGAACGCCTCGGCCGCCTCGCGCGAGGGCACGTTGATGATCAGACAGCTGCCCAGGCGCCCCACCCCGTCATCCTCCAGCAGCGCGCCGCCGAGCACCATGATGCTCTTGTGCTTCTCGAGGTAGGCGAGATGCGTGTCCTTGACCCGGGCGCGGATCGCTGACGCCTCCGGGCCTGCGATGTCGCGCTGGTAGATGATGTAGAGCATGGCGGCCCCCCTTTGTGAATCGACTGGGCGATTCGCCGGTTTCCCGTCAGGATACAGCACATGTCACGCCGTCAGCTCACTCCGACCGACAAACTTGAGGCTTACATCCAGGACGTCTCGCTGCGCGAGCCGGAAATCCTCACCCGGCTGCGCGAAGAGACGGCGAAGCGGCCCCATGCCGCGATGCAGATCTCGCCCGAGCAGGGCCAGTTCATGGCCCTGCTGGTCGAGACGCTCGGCGCCCGGCGCTGTCTCGAGGTCGGCGTCTTCACCGGTTATTCCTCGCTGGTGGTGGCCCTCGCTCTGCCGCAGGACGGCAGGCTCATCGCCTGCGACGTCAGCGAGGAATTCACCTCCGTCGCCAGGCCCTTCTGGGCCGAGGCGGGTGTCGCCCACAAGATCGACCTGCGTATCGCGCCGGCCGTCGAGACCCTCGATCGCCTGATCGAGGGCGGCCAGGCCGGCACGTTCGACTTCGCTTTCATCGATGCCGACAAGCCGAACTACGACAATTACTACGAGCGCGCGCTGAAACTGCTGCGGCCGGGCGGCATCGTGGCCATCGACAACGTCCTGTGGGGTGGCTCGGTGATCAAGAAGGAGAAGGACAAGGACCCCAACACGCTGGCCATCCGCGCCCTCAACAGGAAGATAAAGGACGATAATCGCGTGACAATTTCCCTGCTGACCATCGGCGACGGACTGACCGTGGCGCGCAAGCGCCATTAACCTTTCGTCAGGAAATCGTTAACGGTTCTGCAAGCGGGTCGACGCGACAATAAGCTCGAACGTAGAGCTTCGGGCCGGCCAAGCGGCTCGGCGGACATAAAGAACCGCTGACCGACCCCAGGAACAAGCGTCTGTGACGGGTAACTCATAGAAAGGAGTTGCGCTATGTCCAGAAGTGCTTTGATCACCGCCGCGGTTGTCAGCGCGGCACTGATGGGTTCGATGTCGCCGGCCGCGGCCCAGTCGCCGCAGTCCTGCGCCAAGCGCGTCGACATCATCAAGCATCTCTCCGGTCAGTACCAGGAAGCCCCGGTCGCCATCGGCCTGTCGGATAACGGCTCGCTGCTGGAAATCCTCGCCACCACCGACGGCAAGACCTGGACCCTGCTCTTCTCGATGCCGACCGGTGTGTCGTGCCTGATGGCCACCGGCCAGGACTGGCAGGCTCTGCCGCGCATGGCGGAACTCGGCCCGCCGGCCTGAGAGCGGCGGCTTGAGAGTGGTGTCTTGAAGACCTTGCAAGCCGCGCCGGCTCAACCGGCGCAGCATGGCTCGCGGCCTTAGCCGCGAAACCCAGTCCTTATCGCGGCCTTCAGCCGCGAAACATGGGGTGCAGAACCCTGTCGCCGGGCTTGAGTCCCAGGCGTTCGGCCGTGCCGCCGTTGAGCTCCAGCACCGCGCGCACCGGCCCTGACGAATAGATGCTGGTTTCCGAGAACGGCACCGTGCGCTGCGCGATGTTGGCGATGCGCCCCTCGCGGGTGATGAACAGCATGTCGAGCGGCAGCCGCGTGTTGCGCATCCACATGGTCACCGGCTGATCCATCTTGAAATCGAACAGCATGCCGGCGTCCGCGGCCATCGAGGTGCGGTACATCAGGCCGAGCGTGCGCCGCTCGTCGGTGTCGGCGAGCTCGATGGTGAACTTGTGACGCTGGCCGCCGCTCTCGATGGTCAGCTCGCCGGTGGGAAAGGTGACGCGCTGCTGGACGTTGAGCGGCTGGGCGATACCGCCCGGGACCAGCACCAGCAGGGCAAGCACGGCGACAAACAGGCGGCGCGAGTACGCAGTCATAGTCCCTCCCTAACCGATTGCCCGCGCACGGGCAACCCGGGACTACAACGCCGAAGCGGGCCGGCTATTCCGGCCCGGTCAGCCCCCTGGAGACCGGCCCCTAAAGGCCAGCCCTGGCAACGTCCTGGACGAATCTGGTCTGCACGAAGTCGTCCGAGGGCAGGCGCCGGATCATCTTGTTCTCCAGCATCAGCCGGCTGAAGGCGCCGACGCGCTTCACCCAGGTCTCGTCCATCTTCCACTCGGTGGTGATGTTCCTGATCGCCACCTTGAAGATCTCCGGCTTGAGGCCGAAGGTCTTGCTGCCGTCCTGCTCCCAGGCGTCGAGATTGGCCTTCAGGTACTCGGTCGCCCGCGCGTGGGTGAGCACGAAGTCGTGCACCATCTTCGGGTCCTTCTTCACCGTGTCGGCGTTGGCCATCATGGCGGTGACCAGGTCGCCGATCTCGGTGCCGTAGGGATGCTCGACGAGCTGCCCCACGCCTTCGAGAACGCTGAGGCTCGAGCCCGGCTCGGTACCGACATAGGCGTCGAGATCGCCGCGTGCCAGGGCCGCGTGCATCTCGCCCAGCCCGAGGCGGATGATCTGCAGGTCGGCGGGCTTCATGCCCTCCTGCTTCAGCCGCTCGGCCACCACGAGATCCTGCGTCGAGCCCGGCTGCAGGCCGACCTTGCGGCCCTTGAGATCGGCGAATTTCCGGATCGGGCTGCCGGCCTTGGCGATCACCGCCATCGAGGCGCCGGTGAGATTGGAGACCAGCACCACCGGCTCGCCGTTGGCGTTGCCGAGAATGCCGGCGACGATGCCGCCGAGCGCGAAATCGGCCGAGCCCGTGGCCACCGCGTCCTTCGCCGCGGCGGGAGTCGGCACCCAGACCAGCTCGAACTTGTAGCCGGGAGGCGCCAGACGCTCGTAATGCAGCGGATGCGCGTTGCCCACGACCTTGAGGATGGCGACCTTGATGGTCTTGGGCGCCTGCGCCAGCGCCGGCGCCCCCAGGATGGTCAGCGCGGTTCCGGCAGTCAGTCCTTTGAGCAGCGTGCGGCGATTGAATGACATGGGGCCCCCCTTCTGGCTTCGGGGCCTTGAAGTACAAGTTCCATGCCATCGATTTGAGCGCCGGAATCGCGTGAATCCGTGGACGCGCCGTCAATGGCGCTCAATTTTTAGGCAAGGACGGCGGCGGCGACCTCCTCAATCCGCTCCCGCACCGGGCCCTGGTTCGGCGGGTCGGCCAGGGTGGTAAACCAGCGTTCTGGCAAGGGCCCGTCGAAGCGCCGGTTCCACGACAGGCCGCGCAGCACCTCTTCCGCCGCCCCCGGCAGGCGCTCCGGAATGGCGATCCGGTTGAGGGTCGCCCACACGCCGCTCCAGGCCCGGGCGACGGACCACGGGTTGTAGCCCCCGCCCCCCAGTACCAGCAGCCGCGGTGCGAGACCGACCAGGGCGGCGACCGTCGCCCACAGCGCCCGGTTCGACAGCGCCCCGCCGCTCAGCGGATCGTCTGCCAGCGCATCGGCGCCGCATTGCAGGACGACGGCCTGCGGTGCGAAGCCACGGCCGAGCGGCAGGATGGCGCGCTCCACCAGAAAGGCGAGTTCGCTGTCGTTCAGGCCAGCCGGTACGGGCAGGTTGCGTGCCGAGCCCTGGCCGCGATCCTCGACCTTGCCGGTGCGCGGCCAGAGATCCTCCTGATGCACGGAGACCGTGAGCACCCGCTTCTCGCCGGTGAAGGCCGCCTCGACACCGTCGCCATGATGCGCGTCGACATCGACATAGAAGACCCGCTCCAGCCCCTGGTCGAGCATGGCGAGGATGGCGAGTGCCGGATCGTTGAAATAGCAGAAGCCGCTGGCCCGGTCCGGGCGGCCGTGATGCGTGCCGCCGGCCGGCGAATAGATCGTGCCGCCCTGGCGCAGCAGCTCGGCGGCTTTGAGCGACGCGCCGCAGGCCGTGGCCGGGCGGCGGAAGACCTCGCCAAAGACCGGGTTGCCGTTGCGGCCGATATTGTAGCGGCGCGCCGTCTCGTCATCGACCGCCTGCTCGGCTTCGGCGCGGATCACCGCCTCGATGTAGTCGCGGGTATGGAAGCGCTGCAGCTGCTCCACCGTGGCGGTCGGGCTGTCGACATAGACCTCATCGGGCAGCCAGCGCAGCGCCCGGCAGAGATCGATCGCCGCCGAAACGCGCGGAATGGCCAGCGGATGCTTCCCGCCGTAGCGCGAGCGGCGGTAGATCTCACTGCCGATGAAGAGCGGGCGGGTCATATGCGGAGTATATAGGCCCCTCTCCCGCACTGCGGGAGAGGGTGGCGAACGCTAGTGAGCCGGGTGATGGTCTTCGAGCGCTCTCACGATCGTCGCTACTACTCCTTCAGTGTTCGAAAGGATCCCCGCGCAAACCCTCACCCGGCCGCTGCGCGGCCACCCTCTCCCGCAGTGCGGGAGAGGGGCTGCTATGGACTAGGCGAGCGGCGTGACCTCGACCGCGACGGTCACGAAATGCTGGCCGCCGCCGAGGATGACGCCGCGCACCGGGCTGACATCGCCGTAGTCGCGGCCCCAGCCGAGCACGATGTGCTCCTCGGCCACGATCAGGTCGTTGGTCGGGTCGAAATCAATCCAGCCCATGCCGGGCACGAAGAGCGAGACCCAGGCATGCGAGGCGTCTGCGCCGACGAAGCTCGACTGGTCGGCCCTGTAAGTGCGGATGTAGCCGCTGACGTAACGCGCGGCGAGCCCCATGGCGCGCAAGGCCGCGACCTGCAGGTGCGCAAAGTCCTGGCACACGCCACGGCGCTGCTCCATCACCTGGGCGAGCGGCGTCGAGACGATGGTGGCCGCCGGGTCGAAGGCGAAATCCCTGAAGATGCGCGAGGTCAGGTCGCGCACGGCTTCCAGCACCGGCCTTCCGGCGCTGAACGAGGTTGCCGCGTAGGCCGCGATGTCCGGTGTGGGCGTGGCCAGCGGAGAGTCGAAAACGAACTCCGAGGCCTCGATCAGCTCGGGCGTGCCGGGCGCACGCAGCGCGTCGCGCACGCTCTCCCAGGGCGGTGTGGCCTGGAGATCAGACGGCGCCACGCGCGTCACCTCCAGCGTGGCGTTGAGCTCGACGGCGAACTGGGCGTGCGGCTCGCTCAGGGTCAGATGGGCGGTGCCGTTGCCGAAATAGTCGACCGCGTCGGCCCGCGTCGCGGGCACCGGATCGGCGGTGATCGTCGCCTCCTCGACCGTCTGGAACGGCAGGACACGCGGGCTCAGCCGCAGCAGGTGATAGGACAGGTCCACGGCCTCGCTGTAGGCATACTCGGTGCGGTGACGGAGCCGGTATTTCATAGCCGCGTCCAAGAATAGCCGATCGCGTAAGGCACGCGCACATGCGAGAAATAGGCGCGCGTGATGGCGTCGGAAAGCTGATTGAGCTCAAGGCGGGCCTGGCCCAGAAGTTGTGCCATCGCGTCGCGCGGCGCCTGACCGGCCGTCTCGCTGAGACTGGCCGGCTTGGCCTCCTGGATGCGCATCAGGATGCCGCCGGCCAGGGCCAGGTCGGGATCGGTGCCGACCCGGCCGAACGAGGCCGCCAGCTCGCGCAGATGATCGACGATGGTGATCAGCTGGAACTTGACGCCGCGCGGGTTGCGTTCGTCGGCCATGACCAGATCGAAGACCGGGCCGGCCTGGATCGCGCCGAGATAGCGCGAGCGGTAGGTGATGGAGCTGTCGCAGAGCTCAAGCGCCAGGCTGAGCACCGCTTCGGCCTCCTGCGGCGGGCTGGCGAGAACCTCCCGGAGCACCGACATGCCGTAGACGCCGCGCTCCAGCCGCCTGCCGATGTCGAGGAAGCGCCAGCCGCTGCCGCGGGTCATGTTCTCGGCCGCCATGCCGCCGAAAGCCGCGATCACGCCGATCAGGTTGTCGAGGGCGCCGATCATGCGGTCCGCATCCGAAGCGCAGTTCTGCAGCATGTCGCGCGCCTCGGCGACACGGCCGATGACCACGTTCCACATGTCGTTCGACAGCCGGTCGCGCAGCGCCTGGGCGATACGGTGCATCGAATGGAAGAGATCCATCAGGGCCCGGCCGCGGCTGCAATCCGCCGACAGCGCCATCAGCAGCGCCGAGCTGTCGTGCACCAGGTCGACCGTGCGGCCGTCGAGAAGCTGGCCGTCGACCAGGAGCTGCACGAGATGACGCAGGTCCTGGCGCTGGCCCGCGCCATAGCGGTCGACCGCCAGGCGCAGCATGGCGCTGCGCAGCAGACGCGCCGCGTTATCAAGCCGCTCGGCATAGCGGCCGAGCCAGAACAGATCGTCGGCGGTGCGGCTGCGCAGCTCTTCGGCCGGGCGACGCAGGGCCCGTGACGCCGAGGGGTGGCGCGGCGCAGCCGGTACGCCCTCCTCGCCGACCAGGACCCAGGTGTCCTTGCCCATCACGGTCGCCGGCTGGCCCGGCACTTCGTGCGGCACCTGGGCGAAGCCGCCGGGCATGGCGCGCCAGGTGTCTCCGTCGCGCACCATGAACATCCGCAGGGTGAGCGGCTGGGGTACGAGCCCGTCCGGCGACCAGACCGGCAGCATCGAGCGCCGCACCGGCGGCTCGGTGATGTAGAGGTATGGCTTGCGGCGGATCTCCTTGAGCATCGCCTCGCGGCCGAGACGCTGCATCTCGTCGGCGAAATTCTGATCCTCGCGGCGGTTGCCGAAGGCGAGCCTGATCTGCGCGTCGGCGGGAAGATCGGCCAGCCGCTCCACCCCGCCCGCCTCGCCCAGCCAGAAACTGTCGATCGACGGGATGGACAGGGTCTCGCCCAGCAGGTGCTGCGCCAGGCCCGGCAGGAAGGCGCGCAGGCCCGCCGCCTCGGCGACGCTGGCGCCGAGCGCGTTGGCCACCGTCACCGTGCCGGCCCGCACCGCCTGCAGCAGGCCCGAGACCCCGAGCACCGAGGTCTCGCGCAGCTCCAGCGGGTCGCAGTACTCGTCCTCCATGAAGCGCAGGATGACGTCGACCGGCTGCAGCACGCCCAGCGTCTTCACGAAGACCCGGTCGTCGCGCATCGTCAGGTCGGCGCCCTCGACCAGCGTCGCCCCCAGCTGCTGCGCCAGGTAGACATGCTCGAAATAGGCGGCGTTGAACGGTCCGGGCGTCATCACCGCCACGCGCGGCGGCGCCTCGGGACGCGGCGTGAGCGCCGCCAGCGCGTCGCGCCACATCTCGACGAAGGGCTCGATGCGCTGCACGGTGTGGGCGCGGAACATCTCCGGCACGCTGCGCGCCAGGATGTTGCGGTTCTGCAGGGCGAAGCCGATGCCGGCGGGCGCCTGCAGCCGGTCGAACAGCACGCGCCAGGTGCCATCAGGCTGGCGCACCAGATCGGCGGCATAGGCGTGCAGGCGCGCCGCCTGCGGCACTTTCACGCCGACGCAGGGGCGCAGGAAACGCGGATTGCCGTAGACCAGTGCGGCCGGCAGGCGGCCTTCGGCGATCAGGGTGCGCGGGCCGTAGATGTCGGCGAGCAGCAGATCGAGCAGCCGGGCCCGCTGTGCCAGGCCGGCCTCCAGCGCGGACCATTCCTGCGCCGTGACCAGCATGGGAATGAGATCGAACGGCCGCCGCCGCGAGGCCGTGCCGGCGCTGTCGAGATCGTAGGCGATGGCGATGTCGTCGTGCTGGCGGGCGACGCGCGACACGCGCTCGGCGAAGGTCGCCCTGGGAATTGCCTGCAGCGCGCCGACAAGCGGCTGCCAGGCGGCGCGGATACCGCCCGCGCCGCTGACCATCTCGTCAAAATCAAGACCGCTTGCGGCGGCACCCACCACAACAGCCTCCGCGTGCGATGGCTCAAAGGTCGTCACGATGGACGCGCCCGTTTCCCCGAGTCTCAAAGATCGGATTTTATCCGGTTCCGGGGCTGAGAGTCCGACCCATTCAGGCTTGAAAATGCGCAAGGCCCCTCTCCCGCACCGCGGGAGAGGGTGGCGAGCGTTAGCGAGCCGGGTGAGGGTCTTCAAGCGCCCGCAGGATCGTCGTGACTACCCCTTCTGTGTTCGAAAGAATCTCATTGTTCCAGAAGCGCAGCACGCGCCAGCCGTCACGTTCGAGCCATGCCGTTCGCTGCGCGTCTGCGCCATCCTCATTGTGCCGACCACCATCCGCTTCGACGATCAGCCGACGCTTTGTGCACGCGAAGTCGACGATGAAGCGACCGATAGGGTGCTGACGGCCAAATCTGTATCCGCGCAAACGACGATGGCGTAGCGCCGACCACAACCGGCGTTCGGCGTCAGTACTGCTCGCGCGGAGGGTATGGGCCTGATCTTTCACGCTTCATACTAAAATGCCGTCTCCGCGGACCCTCACCCGGCTCACTAGCGTTCGCCACCCTCTCCCGCGGTGCGGGAGAGGGGCAAACACTCTGCGTCCTAGATCCATCTGTCGCCTTAAGCCGATGCAAAACGCAGGTCGAGGGTCAGCGGGAACTCGCCGAGCCGCTTCTCGACCACCGGCGCCGCCGGTCCCGGCGTGTGTCCGGTGGCGAAGAAGCGCGCCCGGCGTCTGGCCTCCGCCTCGTTGCCGTTGACCGGGAAGACGTCGTAGCTGCGGCCACCGGGATGCGCCACGGGATAGGTGCAGCCGCCGATCGAGCGGCCCGACCAGGTGTCCATGACATCGAAGACCAGCGGCGCATTCGTGCCGATGGTCGGATGGAGGGCGGACGCCGGCGCCCAGGCCCGGTAGCGCACCCCGGCCACGAACTCGCCTTCGGTTCCCGTGGGGTGGAGCGGCACCCGCACACCGTTGCAGGTGACCACATGGCGGCTGTCGGTCAGATCGCGCACCTTCAGCTGGACCCGCTCCAGCGATGAATCCACATAACGAACGGTGCCGCCCGCTCCCTGTTCCTCGCCAAGCACATG
>SXGU01159158.1_pt1 | contig 17133 bp, 23 predicted proteins | sample 3174531 | NCBI WGS metagenome assembly SXGU01 (sample SAMN11356863, study PRJNA531348) | freshwater metagenome | isolation source: freshwater sample F1-140 | place: China: Fuxian Lake, Yuxi | collected 2017-12-25 | reverse complement strand
TTTCCCGTCAACGCACCTGGGGCGTACCGATCTCGTTTTTTATCCACAAGGAAACCCGCGAACTGCACCCACGCACCGGCGAGTTAATAGAACTGGTCGCAAAACGCATTGAACAAAAAGGCATAGAAGCGTGGTTTGAGCTGGAGAAGGAAGAATTACTCGGCAATGAAGCGCAAGACTACGACAAGATGACCGACACGCTCGATGTCTGGTTTGATTCGGGCGTCACCCATGCCTGCGTCCTGGACAAGCGCGCGCAATTGAATTTTCCGGCTGACTTATACCTGGAAGGTTCCGACCAGCATCGCGGCTGGTTTCAATCCTCGTTGCTGGCTTCGGTGGCGATGAACGATGTCGCACCTTACAAAGCGGTGCTAACGCACGGCTTTACCGTCGATGCGGACGGCAAAAAAATGTCCAAATCCGCCGGCAACGTCGTCGCGCCACAGTCGGTCATGAAAGACCTCGGCGCCGATGTGTTGCGCCTGTGGGTCGCCTCCACCGATTATCGCGGCGAGATGTCGGTATCCAATGAAATCCTTAACCGCACCTCGGACGGTTATCGGCGCCTCCGCAATACCGCGCGCTTCCTGCTCTCCAATCTCGATGACTTCGACCCGGCGCAACACAAGGTCGACAGCAAAGACCTGCTGGCGCTTGACCGCTGGATTGTTGACCGCGCCTGGCTTTTGCAGGAAGAAGTCAAAACCGCTTATGACACCTATCAATTCCAGCACATCTACCAAAAAGTCCATCATTTTTGCGTGATCGACCTGGGCGGTTTTTACCTGGACATCATTAAAGACCGGCAATACACCGCCAAAGCCGACGGCTTGGCGAGACGCTCGGCGCAAACCGCGATGTACCACGTACTCGAAGCCTTGACCCGCTGGCTGGCGCCGATTATCAGCTATACCGCCGATGAAATCTGGCAGTATATGCCGGGCGAACGCAGCGAGTCGGTATTTCTGGAAACCTGGTACCAGGGCCTGGTCAAACTGGATGCCGATGCCGCAATGAACCGCGAATTCTGGCAACAAGTCATCGCCGCTCGGGCCGCAGTCAGTAAAGAACTGGAAAAAAGTCGCGCCAAAGGCGACATCGGCTCACCGCTGAATGCGGAAGTCGAACTGTATTGCAACGAAGCGCTTTTTACGGTCCTTGATCAGTTGGCCGGTGAACTGCACTTTATCCTGATGACCTCCAATGCTTCGGTCATCGCCGAACAATTCTGCCCCGATGACGCGATCCAGACCGAACTCGAAGGCATGAAATTAAAAGTGCTGATCTCCGGGCATAAAAAATGCGTACGCTGCTGGCATCAACGCTATGACGTCGGCGAGCACGCCGAACACCCGGAACTGTGCGGTCGTTGCGTGGAAAACATAGCAGGCGGCGGCGAGCACCGACACTATGCGTGAGTTGACAATGTTGAAATGGTTATGGCTGTCGTTACTGGCAGTGATCCTGGACCAGGCTAGCAAGCTGGTCATTGACAGCTCCATGCAGTTGTACGAATCGATTCCGGTCATGCCTTTTTTTAATCTCACCTATGTCCACAATACCGGCGCCGCCTTCAGCTTCCTGAGCGATGCCGGCGGCTGGCAGCGCTGGGCTTTTGCCGGGCTGGCGCTGGGAATCAGCATCGTTATCGCCGTCTGGCTGACTAAACTGCAAAAGCACGAAACCTTGCTGGCCGTGGCCCTATCGCTGATTTTAGGCGGTGCCGTCGGCAATCTGATCGACCGCCTCGCTTACGGCTATGTCATCGACTTTCTGGATGTGTATTACGGGAATTGGCACTGGCCCGCATTTAATATTGCCGATTCGGCGATTACGTTGGGTGTGGCGTTGATGCTGGCGGAGTCGTTTGGTTTGGCGGGGTCGAAAGAGCTGGATAGTCAGTAAGGTACGCTGTGCCGTACCATTGATCGCCGAAGGTACGCACAGCGTACCCTACCCGGAACTGTTATTTCATGTCAAACTATCGACGCTGTATGTTACAGCGCTCAACCGGAGCGCGGTTACAATGCGGTTTTATTTTTTCGGCTTTCTGGGCCGCGCCCGACTAGCTCTACGTTAAGGATTGATTCGGATGAACCCACTACTTTATCTCACAATTTTCTTGATTCTCGTCTCAGTCTTTACGCTTGAGGTCATTGCGCCTGCTTCAAAAAACAATTGTGATCGTCGTTGGTTGATTTTGGCTAGTTCTATCAATACGCTGCAAATTGCGGTAGCTTTAGCTGCAGGTCATTTTTTTCATCAATGGTTTGCTGGTCACGCATTATTTCAATTGGAAGGTATTGTATCTCCCTTCGTGGGTGGTTTGTTGACATTCGCATTTGCCAGCTTTATCGGCTATTGGTGGCATCGAATCTCACATTTAAGCCCTTTGCTTTGGCGCGTTTTCCATCAATTACACCACAGCCCCGCCAGGGTCGAATCACTGACTGCTTTCTTCGCACACCCCTTTGATTCAGTAGCCGCCGCACTGATTAGTTGCCTTACTGCATACCTTCTTCTCGGCCTTTCAGTTATGTCTGCAGCCTGGGCCATTCTTTTTGTTAGTGTATTTAACATTTATATCCATTCCGACACTCGCTCTCCCCGATGGCTTGGATATATAGTTCAAAGACCTGAAATGCACCGAGTCCATCATAAATTTGAACATCACGCGCAAAATTACGGATTACCCATCTGGGATATGCTGTTCGGAACGTGGGCCAATCCTGCTCACTACGTCGAGCAATGCGGCTTTTCTCCTGAAAAGGCTGCTATGATATACGAAATGCTGTGCTTCAAGGATGTACATGACTAATTAGTACCGTAGTACCGTAGATACTCTGTTCAAGTTCAAGTAATATTTCGTTGATTTTTACCTATTCAACAACAGGAATCGCATAAAAACGCGTGTTGTCGAAAGGCTTGTCGTGTTTCAACATGCCGTGAATAGTACCGTAGGTCGGGCACATGCTGTTCGTGCCCGACATTTCGATGTTTGTTATGTCAATAAATTGGGGCAATCGTTGTTTCGGATAACATCGGCATACCGGGATGTTGGGCAACGATAAAGCCGTTGCCCAACCTACGATTTATATCACGCTGGACGATGCAGCATCCTATTCGCCCTTGGAAAAATCCGAGCTAAACTAAACAGTCAAGAGACATTATTATGAGCGAAGTCGAAGCCATTGAAGCCCGTATCCGTGACCTGCCACCACAAGATTTCGCCTGTTTGCAGGAATGGTTCCACGAGTTTGAAAACGAGTGCTGGGATAAAAAAATAGCTTCGGATTTCAAGGCGGGAAAATTTAATAAGCTGATCGAGAAAGCGAGGGCGGAATTTGCCCAGGGCAAGGCCAGCGAGCTGTGAAACATTTCACATCCTCGGATTTTTGGGATTCATACCGAGAGCTGCCTGCCGAAATTCATGAACTGGCAGATAAAACTACGAACTTTTAAAAGTAAACCCTCGCCATCCTTCGTTGCAACTTAAGCGCATTGAAGAGCTATGGTCTGTACGAGTCGGTCAACATTATCGCCCAGTTGGCATTGATGCGCCGGGCGGGATCTAATGGATTTGGATCGGCAGCCACGCTGATAATGATAAGTTTATCACCTGATGACTACCTATTTCTCACACATCCTGGAGAATCTATCAGAATCATCAGTGCTCGACAGGCAACAAAACGAGAGCGAGACTTTTATGAATCCGGAAAATAATGCTGAATTAAATGATGCACTTCTTGAGGAAGACGACTTTTCCAAAATGAGTAATGGAGTTCGTGGGAAATATGCCAAACATTTAAAAACGCCGCCATGAACATTATTACCGCTGACGAATTAACAACCAATGGCATTGCCTCGCTTGAAGCGGGATTAAAAGATGATTCAGAAGCCATGATTACCGTGGAAGGTAAAACCCGCTTCGTCATGATGAATTTTGAACATTATCAACAGCTACAGGATTTACAACGCATCGCGGCTTGGCAGGAAGCCGGACAAGACATAACAAACGGCGATTTTCATACGGAAATAGATCGGCATATTGAAAAAATCAAACAGGCCATCGCGCCGATTTTGGGCAATGACCTTGCACGGAATTACAGTTAGTTCCTCGCCGCCCATGACCGTAGAATCGGAAAGCCCCAGACTAGAATCAGGCGTTTTGACGTCCCCGGCCGATGGGATGCTCAAGGAGGCAATAGCGGTCACGCTCGCCGCCGAGCCGAAGTCACGAGTCCAGGTCTTCGAGCACCTTGTTCGAAACATTGAAAGTTTCATGGCCGGACAGGTCCATGAACGTCCCTGGACCTGCCGCATATTTTCGGGTACCGATGGTTCCAGGGTGTTCCGTGGAGGAGTCGGTCACTCGCTCGTTATTGATACGTCAGGCCGCCTCTGGCGCGCTCGCAGTTACGAGGATTTCATTACCACCTATATTGAGGTAGGGAACATTTACGAAATCGATTCACTGACTCCACTTTACGAGCAAATGCGAGAATACCTGTAGCGTCAATTACGGAGAGTATAGCCCTGTCGGTAAACCGCCATACCTTTACGACGCTGAATTTCAAAGCCACCGCCATCGCTGACGGCGCGATCCTTCTCTTTAAACTTTTGCTACTCTGTAGGCTTCTTTCTTGAGTTTTTCAGCCATTTTGTGACCCTGCATCTTTAGTACATATCACTGATTGTGTCACTATTTTTGGTGTATCTTATTGGTTTTCGCTGTACTTCGTTAGACAATAAAAAACCCGCTAAGCCAGATAACTTACGGGTTCTTATACTTCGTTGGGTTTCTTAAAACCCTTGTTTGGTACGATGGCCGGATTTGAATTAATCATAAGACCATGATTATTAAAGATGTATTTTTGACAATAACAAAAAGGTAACGATAAACGTAACGAATTTAGTTTTTACCCCCTGTTTTCGACAAAATCGCCGCAACCATTGCCGACCATCCAGGCACAAAAAAGCCGGTATTACCCGGCTCAATCTGTTTTGATAAATCAATCTGCCTTAAGCTGATGCTGCCGCTTCAATTGCTGCCGATACCGTTCTAAAGTTCAGCTCATAATCCAAGTTTAGAGGATGAATCCGGTTTAGATTCGCATCGTCTGTCGCTTCGTTGGTGACTAATGCTGTGCGCTTTTGAAGCTCCTTTTTTGCAGCCAGTGAATTGGTTATGATCTCGCTGATTATGCCGTTGGCCTCCAATAAAACGGCCTCCAGTTCTGCCGATCGACTCGGTGTTGTAAGATTGATTACCCTTGTAAAAACCGCCCTAAGGTTGTTCTCGGGTTCATTTGTTTCAGGTAGCTGATTTATTAGCAGTTCGATTATTTTTTGCTTTGCGTCCATTTTGGATTCCTTAGATGTGCGACAAGGCTTTCACCAGTGTTTCGGACGTGACGCGCATATTGTCGATCACGGAGCTGTCAGCCGGAAGAAACTTATCCATGTAATGCGTCCGATACAGCCGCATTTGCTCACCACTAATGCCGACTAAAAGGGGACTGGTCGCCGGATTTGTCAGCGCGGCAATGACGGGTTTATCATCGGTTTTAAACGCCTGCGCCATGAATGCGGCTTTTTCTGAACTGTTCAGCCCACGAAACACGGCGCGGATTTCGGCGGCCTGTTCATTTTCAACCAGGCTTGCCGCTGTAATCTGCCTAGCCAGTTGACTTGCCCGAAGCTCGGCAACGGTAGTCAAGGCCCTGTCAGAAGCCGTTTTAAGTGCGGCTTGAAACTTAGTACGCTGCTCTTCTATTCTCAAGGCATTAGCCTTGTCTGACAGCATATCGTCCGGGTTAAGAATAAAGCTATTGAGCTTTTTCAACTGCTCACCCGCCTGCACGAAGCCTCCCCAGGTTTGATGTGTCTTGCTGCCGACAATGCCGTCATGGGGCATCCTTTGGAGTAGGGCTTCAAGTGTATTTAATTCTACGGTGTAACTCATAAGTTTTTTTCCTAAATTTGAGTGAATTGGACAATCTTAAGTTGATCGTCCGGGACGTTCTGCCAGCCTTTAGCGGCTTTGGCGGCATCAAGCTGTTCACCAGGGAAGATGAATAGAATTTTTAAAGGGTTTTTTGCTTTGCTGGATGTCTCAAGTTTATTGAGTCTGTTTTTAATGTTGCTCATGGCGTGGAACTGGTTTGATAAAAACACGGTGGATGATAAAAATCTCGTCGTCTGGGACGTTCTGCCATCCCTTCGCCGCTTTTGCCGCTTCTAGGGATTCGTCGCCGATTAGTCGAAGAACGTAACGTAACTGGTCGTCACGCTTAGCAACACCTTCAAGTTTGCTTAATCGTTTTTTTAAAGTCATTTCCTAGCCTCTAATGCGTCCAGTCGCTTAACAAGTTCTTCGACTTCCACTAACTTTGACTGATTGGACAGTGCCGCAATCAAAGCGGCCCCGATGTCGGGGGGTATCTGTCCCGCCATAGTCGCATTGATGACGTTCCCCCCGGTTTCTGGAAGGCTTGCGCCAACGTCCACGATGACCGGCAAGGCTTGTGCTTTCAATACGGGGATTATTCGGTCTAATAGGATTTTACAAGCCGCCAAGTCGCCACCAATGGCCGCATCTATAACGGTTTTCAAAATGGCCGGCGCTTTAGTCTCGATTGATTTCCTGAGCTTAGCGCCCGCCGTTGTTCCAGGCCGTCGCCCGGATGGGTTGCCCGATTCACCCTTTTTAAAAGCCATTGTTGCTATTCCACTGTTAATGCAGTGTGATGATATAACATAACACTTGATAAGTCATTGTTTTCCACTAAAGCCTTAAGCTCTAACCTTGAATCGTGTAACTCCTTTTCAAGCTGCTGTATCTTTGCCAACAGCTCTACATCTTGATTATTCGTTACAGGAATCAAGCCGGTACGCTTGGCTTCCTCGATCATGGGCAACAGTTCAACGGGAACGCGCACAGTTACCGTTTGCTTACCTGTGGATTTACGGCCTGCGCCCGGCCTAATACCGCCCCAATTGCTTGCCAACTGCACCGGCTGAAGTTCTACTGTATCGGCTATCGTCTGAACCGCCATGATTGCCGTTATCGGTTCAATGTCCGGTATGAGCGTATTGTCTATAGGTTCGCTGATTATCGGCGTGGGTACGGCTTTGTCAGCATTCAGGCGGTCATAGTGCCATTGATAAATAGCCTGTTTTACCTCATCGGGTAATAGCTTGGCTTTGCTGGTAATGCCTAACGCCTCTTTAGCCTGTTTAGTAAGCTTGGCAATGTCGTTATGGCTGTTGGGTGAACAGCCGTACAGTTCCGCTATCGCTTCACTCAGTTTACCCGTGCCGTCGTAATTCATAATATACCTTCATAGTTACTTGATTAATGTAACAATTATCATATTGAATACCGAAACTTAAATCAAATTGTTTTTTGCAACATAATTCATATTGATTATTGTAACTATAATCAATTAGACCGCTGCCCTTCGTTTTTTCACGTCATAAGCGGTTAAACAATCCGACACCGTAACATTAAGCCCGTGTTTTGTTTCACCTGTTGCTTTGTCGATCCACTCACTCGGCTTTAATGATCCGGTGACCGCTAAGGCATCACCTTTTTTTAACTTGGCGATCCTTTCAGCCGATTCATTGAAAGCGATCCCACTCACTACAATGGGTTGCGGCTCGTTGACCGATACCGATAACATGAACTGACAATATAGGGTTCCGTTTGTGGATGTTTTTAACGCGGGGTCTCTGATTAATTTACCGTTGATTAAAGCGTCTATCATGGCTGTGTATCCTTTGGTTTCGGTTCAGGGTTCATCCGCAATAACCAGGCGGCATGATCCGCATTCCGTGCCTGAACTTCAATCGGATTTCCTGCCGGTGTGTAGCATTTGACAATCAAATTTTCTGCTTTTTCAGGCTCTGCTAATTCTGCTAATTTGCTAATTTGAGATTCTGTTTTGGTTTTTGATAATTCGCCGGGATTAAACCACATGCTTAATACTCCATGACTTCCGTGCGGCTACGCCATCTATAACCATGCCAGGTGTATTTTCGGTTAAGTAGCCATGCTCCACCAGTTCAGTTATTGCTGAATCAAGGCGTTTTTTATTTCGTAAATGACTAGGCCCATGAGTGAGCACTACGGCTGTTCTGAAAGCATTATAGTCGCGATCATTCAGCCATTTTGACAACGATTCGGCGTCTGATACGGATTGTGGAATCATTGCCGCGCCTTTGATTCGTAGCGTTTCAGCCAGATACCATTGAACTATTACCAGCGCCCGGCCTAGTCGGTCGGCATCAATCATCCTTGCCCCTATACCATTCTCAATTGCTGTTAATACGCCAGCAATACGACAGGCGTTCTCAAGGGCTTTTGATGCTCTATCTCGCAGCTCCGACAGGTCGTTACCGGATTGCATTAAAGTCTCGAATTGATTAATTGCGGCAATCGCCATTTGCTGCGCTTCATCGTTTAAGGGCAGGGCTACCGGGTCAAGTTCCTGTTTACTCTTACCAGTGCGTAGCTCTGCCTCAGTTAGGTTTTTTAGTTTAGCGAAAAATAGCTTAACCTCATTCCTATCCCTCGGTTGCTCGAAAATATTAATGTGTCGGCTGCCTATAGTGGACTCAGGCCATGCAACCAAACAACGAGCTAAAAAACCCTGTCCGTTAGCCATTCGATCATTTAACAATTGAGCCATAACATCAGGTTGCGCCTGTTGGTGCATAGCTAACCTGCGGCCATATAATACGCCGCTACCATCGCCTGCACGCACCCGGTCAAAGGCTGCGCCATCCCATAGCTTACAGAATCGCGCCATAGTTTTTAGTGCATTTTCAGAGTTTAAGGCATGGCCTCCGATCAATAACCCCCCTTCATCACTAAACAATCCTAGGCTAGGCTGTGCTATAGCCATCAGCTTATAAAGTCCCTCTACTGTTGGCTCACTCACAAATCTTAGTGGCAAGATAGGCGGCTCTGGCTTTTCCGGGCAGGAATACTTGTTTTCTGCTGCTTGGTCGCTTGCGGCCTGATTCTTGGCTTTTGCCGCCGCCTTATTTGCTGCGTCCACAATATCTTTCCATTGCGATAGTTCGGCCTCGTATAGTTTCGCCTCAGTAGCGTATACCTCCATATCCTGCCGTTCTTGAGCCTTTGCCGCACCCAAGACGACATCATCAACCCCGCTTTTACGCTCGCCTGATTCGGCAATGGTTAGCAAAAATAGAGACAAGGGCTTTTTTTCACCCCAAGGAAGCATGACATCATAATGAGCCTGCGCCGCCAAGGACGCGCTAGCCAGGACGCTTTGACAGCATAGTGTCAGCGGTGCTTTTATAGTGTCATGTAATGCTTTTGCCGCCGCGCCTAAGACTTTGCCTAGCTCCTCAATTGGGTAGGGCTTTGAATTTAGCATCGGTGCTCGTAGTGGCTCTGGTTCCAAAATTAGCAAATTAGCAAAATTAGCAGGCTTTGCTTTATTAGAATTTTTTAACTTCTCGGCGGTTTCGTTATGTTTTTCAGGGCTCGGCCACTTCATCGGACGCACTCCTGAACGGCATCAAAAAGCCGTTGCCGTGCTATCTGCACCCGCGCTAGGTCTGCATCAGTCAATCGTTTTCCGGCCACAATGTCGCCGGCTGCGATCCAGATAATTGTCGCCTCACTAGCGATAAACTGGAGCAAGTCGGACGCCGGAATCCGTGACTTAATCGGTTTTGAAGGCGTGGGGTTTTCCGGCATTAGGTCGGCTAACGACATCCCCAAGGATTCCACGATCTCGTCAACACTACAGCCGCCGTGGCAGTGAATGAGAATTTTGCCCTCAATATATCGAATTGATAGGCTTGGCGATTTGTCCGGGTGAGCAGAGCAGCACGCAATCCAGCGATTGTCGCCGGTTCGTCGTACCTTATCCAAAGCTGCCAATAGGTTATCGATGTTAGCCATCGTTGCCTCCCGCCAGGATTTCCTTTATTTTGTTTAGCTCTACCCTCGCTATAGGCGTTAGGCGTTGTCGTTTACACAGCCACCACCACGACGCGCGGCGTTTTTGTAATTTTCTTTTCATGCAAATATCCTTGGCCGGATATAGCAACACTTGCAACCACGGGTTATAATGCCGTTGCGTGTTGGTGGCAAGTGTTGCAAAGAACCGGCGATTTATTAAATTAGATCGTCGGTTTTTTTTCGCCCGCTGTTCTGAGTTCGACCTCGACAGCTTCTACACGCTTCTGCATTTGAGAAACCGCGGTTTTGAGGGTCAACAAATAAGGCAGCGCCAAGTCATCCGGCAAATTGCTTATACTGTGGAGCCAAGAGCTGATATTTATGAAGTCCGCATTGAGTTGGTTAATCGCGTCCTGATTCATTCGTCCGCCTTGCCATTGGCTTTAGTCTTAGGGTTCGCCAGACGGTAGGCGGCATTGCTTGATAAATCAATCAGTCCGGCTATGCTGTCTAGTTGGCTTGAAAGGCTCCAGAACATTTGCCCGATTGCGCTAAAACTCGGCTCATGAAGGCGGTCTACGTCGTAAATCAAGCAGCCGATCGTCATTAGGCTTTTAGACAGGTTTTCGGCTTCAAGCTGTGCGCATTCATCCATTCCGGCCAGATATTTAAGCTCGCCTTGCGTTAAATTGTCGGCTGCTGCCTCGAATAATGTTGATAGTGCTGTGCTGGTCGCGGGTGCGCCAATGGTTGTAGCTTCTTCTTGGGTGGTTTGCTCGGATTGAGCGTGGGTATCTTGCAATTTCATAGCGGTGCTCCTTGTAGAAAGGTTAAGCCGCCGCCCATTGGTCTCAATCGTTGGGCGGTGGAATGTATCAAGTTGAGACTACCGGCAAGGTCCGGCCAGCCTTTTAAAGGGCTGCTCAATACACCCCACCATAACAGAATACACACGACACAATGCCGCCTGTGTTTTTGATGGGTACAAAAAAACCACTGATTTAAGTGGCCTATTGCGGCCTCGCGCGGGGTCTCAATCCCGGCTTTCGTTTTTTGCGAAAGCGGGTACAGGATAGCCGCCTCGGTGCTGGGTGTCAATGGTCGAGCGATCATAACGCACCGCCCAACTCAACAATCAATTTCCTGATGTCTTCTACGGGCCAGACTCTGGTTCGTTCGCTAATTAAAATCCCAGGTGGATATTTACCAGCTTTAATGCCGTTTAAAAAACTTGTCCGGCTAATCGGGATAATGGGCGGTTCTGTTTTACCCGGCACCTTCACGATTTGATTTAACCGTAAAAATCCTGTTTCCGGTAATTGACGATGAATAGGTAATACAGATTTGTCCTGCACTTTCCCGAACTGTAATTGATGTACTACTGGAGTCATTTGTGATCTCCAATTAAGAAAGCACAAATGATAAAGCGGTTAAATACGGCATTTTGTACCGTTTTACTAATTTGAATCTTAAAAAACTGTAGTGACATAATAGAACCTTGTTGGTTAACAAGGTTATGTATTATTCACATAAAGCCGTATTTGTGAATATAAAAATAATTAAATGTTTTTGAGCTATTTTTAAACGATATTCAGCTATTATTAAACGATTATTAGAAGCATTTTTTCGCCGCACTTGTTGCGGTCAATAAGATAACCAGAAGGCTAACGACTCCCGCTTATTGCCCGCTAAAGCTATCCGGTTAAATTTAATTATATCAAGCAATCATCCTGCTTGTTTAAATGGTAAAACCTGCGCCCCATTCTTTAAACTGTCCAGGTAATCCGCCCAGGATTGCATCATACGCCGGCGCTCTTCAAGATACTGCGCCCGGTTATAAGCCGCTCTCACCTGATCTCGTGGCGCGTGTGCTAATTGGCGTTCTATGGCGTCTGGACTCCAGCCCTGTTCATTAAGCAGTGTTGATGCTGTTGTTCTGAAACCGTGGGCGGTCATGACATCGCTATCATAGCCTAACGATTTAAGGGCGGTTCTTATGGTGTTATCCGACATTGGGCGCCCATCGCCCCGGCTTGACGGAAACACATAACGCCCGTTACCCGTTAGCGGTCTGATTTCTTCCAGTATGGCGATTGCTTGAGTTGATAAAGGCACAATATGGTGAAAGTCTGTTTTTGACACATAAGGCCGCCATTCACCCGCCGCCAAGTCAACATCATCCCAAAGCATTTGCCGTATTTCACCGGGTCTTTGAAACAAGAGCGGCGATAACCGAAAAGCCAATTGCACAACAAAGGTTCCCCGGTAATTGCTTATATCCCTGAGTAACTGGCCGACCTGCTTAGGATCAATGACCGCCGCCCGATGCTTGACCTTCTGCGCCGGTATTTGTTTGGTGACGGGTTGCGCCGGGTCGTAGTCGGTGAAATTATGGACTATCGCATAGGCAAAAATGGCGCTGATCTCACTATGGAGCCGGTGCGCTGTTTCGAGCTGGGATTTATCAATTAAGGGTTTGAGCGTTATTAGCACATCTGCCGATTTAATTGCAGTGATAGCCATATCCCCAAGAATCGGAAACGCCAGCCTTTCAAGTCGGCTGGTTTTTTTAATGTGTGTCGTTGCGCCGGTTAAATGCTCGATTGAATCCAGCCAGGCGCGCGCCACATATTCAAAGCTGTTAAGGATTGGCAAGCCTGCCGCCTTGCGTTTTGCGTTCTCAGTGTCAACCTGTGCAACTTGTTTGGCTTGTTTTTTGATTGCACTGGGGTCTATGCCGTTGGCGATATGGTCGCGGGCTTCTTCTGCTTTGCGTCTGGCCGCCTCCAAAGTGACGTTTGGGTAAATTCCAAGAGCCAATTTTTTACGCTTGCCTTCTATGGTGTAAACGAATTGCCACAGTTTAGAACCGTTGGCTTTAACGAGTAAATACAGGCCGCCGCCGTCGTTTTTTGTGTAATCCTTATCTTTGGATTTAAGCGCCCTGTAAACCGTGTCTTTATTGATGTTCTGCGCCATTTTGTTACCTCAATTGTTACCTTTTTTTGAGGCACTATAGCAAAGGTAACGATAAACGTAACAAATTAATGTGTATGTTATGGTATTTCGTTGCACTTCGTTGGACAATAAAAAACCCGCTAAGCCAGATAACTTGCGGGTTCTTATACTTTGTTGGATTTCTTTAAATCCTTGTTTGGTACCGATGGCCGGATTTGAACCGGCACGACTTGCGTCACCACCCCCTCAAGATGGCGTGTCTACCAATTTCACCACATCGGCATAAATATCATATAAACCTTACCTTACGATAATTATTTTTTTACTGGGTCTTGAGCTTTTTCAGGAACATCTTTTTTGCTTTGTTCTGCAGGTTTGATGTCGTCTGCTTTGGGCACTACCGTTTCTTTTATCTCGGCACTGGGCGCTGGGGCAGTTTTAACTGGCTCCTCAACTGGCTTGACAGTGGCCGCGCCTTCAGTTGTTGCTTGGGGCTTTGTATCAGGAACTACCGGGACGCTTGCTGCAGGTTTGGCGCCTTCTACATTAGGAATAGCCAACTTATCCTGTTCAACAGCAGCCGGGGCCATCAAATCATAAGCCGCGCCCTTATTGCCGTTTAATATAGCAAGTCCTAAGCTAGTTGTAAAAAACAAAGCCGCCAGAATGGCTGTCGTTCTGGACAAAAATGATGCTGCACCTTGAGCGCCAAAAACCGATCCTGAAGAACCGGTACCGAAAGCAGCGCCTGCATCAGCTCCTTTGCCTTGTTGCATCAACACCAAGCCAATAACGCCTAAGCCTAACAATACATGAATAACAATAATTACCTGATACATAAAAAATCTATACTGCTCTAAATCGAATGATAAATCTTTAAAAAGGATTCCGCATCCAACGAAGCCCCACCTATTAAGCCGCCATCAATATCCGGCATGGCAAACAAACCCTTTGCATTGTCAGGCTTGGCGCTGCCGCCATATAAAATTTGTATTTTATCGGCAACTGTTTGATCTTTAGCCGCAATATATTGACGAATATAGCGATGCACTTCCTGAGCCTGCTCATCACTTGCTGTCTTGCCTGTGCCAATAGCCCAGACAGGTTCATAAGCAATCACTGCATTGTTAAAAGCATTGATGCCTGCCAGATTAATAACGGCATCAAGCTGGGTATTGATCACATCAAAGGTTTGATCCTGTTCGCGTTGTTCCAGCGTTTCGCCTACGCACAGGATAGGGATAATTCCCTGTTCTTGCGCCTGACAAAAACGTGCGGCCACAGATTCGTTGGTGTCGCCGTAATAGCTACGTCTTTCAGAGTGTCCTACAATCGCGTATTTGCAATTAAATTCACTCAACATGGCTGCCGAAATTTCTCCGGTAAAAGCACCTGAAGCTTTATCCGCGACATTTTGTGATCCTAACGCCAATCCGCTGCCTTTAACTACTTCGCTAATGCTTGGGATATAAACGTATGGCACACAGACTGCTATTTCCGCATTATTGGAACCCAAGCCGGCAATGATGCCTTTGGCAAGTAACTCAGCACTCGCAAGATTTCCATTCATTTTCCAATTACCGACAACCAGAGACCGACGCATGATCATTACCCCCACTTAGAATAAAACCGTGTATGATATAGGCTAAAAGCTTTTAGATCAAGCACCTATTGCTTTCTTAACATCTTCTGCCAATTGATTGGCGTAATTCTTGACAAGTTCTTCATTCTCGCCCTCTACCATCACACGAACTAAGGGCTCTGTGCCTGATGCTCTCAGCAACACTCTGCCTTTATCACCCAGCTTTTTCTCAACCGCTTGCACAGCTTTTTGTATGCCTTCATCGGTATCAGGGCGGATTTTTTTATTGGTTTTGATGTTTATCAAAACCTGCGGATATTTCTGCATACCGGATTTCAGTTCATGCAAACTTTTTCCGCTGCTTTGCATTTCGGCCATAATTTGTAGCGCGGCAATAATGCCGTCACCGGTTGTGGTTTTATCCAGACAGATAATATGACCGGAACTCTCACCACCCAAAATTCCTTTATGCTCGCTCAGCATTTCCATCACATAGCGGTCGCCCACTTTAGCCCTGACTAAATGAATTCCCCATTGTTTGAGTCCATGCTCCATACCCAGATTGGTCATTAATGTACCGACGACCGGACCTGTCATTTGCCCCGCATCCAGCCTTGATTTGGCGATAATGTAAATAAGCTCGTCACCATCGACGATTTCACCTTTATGGTCAACCATAATCAAACGATCACCATCACCATCCAATGCAATGCCCAGATCTGCCCGATAAGCCAAGACGGTTGCCGCCAATTTTTCAGGTTTGGTCGCACCGCATTCGTCATTGATATTAAGTCCGTTGGGTTCAGCCCCTATCGTTACGACTTCGGCGCCGACTTCACTAAACACATGCGGAGCAATGTGATAAGTTGCCCCGTTGGCGCAGTCGATGACTATTCTCATATCGGCAAAATCAAGCCGGGTCGGCACACTGGCCTTGCAAAACTCGATATACCGGCCCGCCGCATCAACCAGACGTTTCGCTTTACCTAACTTCGAGGATTCTACCGTCGTCATCGGGGAATCAATATAGTGTTCTATTTTCCGCTCTATATCATCAGGGAGTTTGGTGCCCTGTACGGAAAAAAACTTTACCCCATTATCATAGTAAGGATTATGAGAGGCGCTAATCACGATGCCTGCTTGTGCTCTTAAAGTCCGGGTTAAATACGCTATACCCGGTGTAGGCATAGGTCCCAACAAGCGAGTATCGACGCCTGCCGCAGTGAGTCCGGCTTCCATCGCGGATTCAAACATATAGCCGGAAATCCGTGTGTCTTTACCGACCAGGACAAAGTCATTGCCTTCGTTTGCAAACACCCGGCCCGCAGCCCAACCCAGCTTCAATAAAAAGTCTGCGGTTATTGGCGGCTCCCCTACCCGACCCCTGATGCCGTCGGTTCCAAAATATTTTCTTGTCATGGCTGTAAATTTTAAAAATGGGCTAAAAGTAATATACGAAAAACAGGCAAATTTGTCATTTTTGCCATTTATATCTTTCGCTCGGCTTTTTTACACGGCACATAAAAAAAGAGAGGTATAAAAATACCTCTCTTTTTGTCAAACCGGTGAATTTTTAATTTTGCTCTGCCGTTCCACCAATTGATTTTTCAGTTTTTTTCTCATCCTTGCTCTTGACTTCATCAACGCTAACATCTCCACGAGGAGGCGTATCATCCCAACCTTGAGGATCTCTTACCGGTACGCGGGCCATCAAATCGTCGATTTGATATTTATCAATGGTCTCATATTTCATCAAAGCTTCGGCCATGGCATGCAGAATATCTATATTTTCTTTGAGAATTCTTTCCGCCCGCTCATAGTTCCTGTCAATAAAAGAACGTATTTCTTCATCAATCGTATGTGAGGTTTCTTCAGCAACGGTTTTATGTTGCGTTACCGAACGACCAAGAAACACTTCGCCCTCTTCTTCACTGTAGGTTAATGGCCCCAAACGTTGCGATAAGCCCCATTTAGTCACCATATTTCTGGCCAATTCAGTAGCACGCTCAATATCGTTGGAAGCGCCGGTACTGACCTGTTCCCAGCCGAAGATTAATTCTTCGGCGATACGTCCGCCGTATAAACTGGAAATCATGCTATCAAGTTTTTGCTTACTGGCGCTGTATTGATCTTTCTCGGGCAAAAACATGGTGACACCCAGCGCACGCCCTCTGGGCATGATACTGACTTTATAAACAGGATCATGCTCGGGAACCAGCTTGCCGACAATGGCATGGCCGGCTTCGTGATAGGCCGTCATTCTCTTTTCTTTCTCACCCATAACCATGGTATGTCTTTCAGCACCCATGATCAGCTTATCCTTGGCTTTTTCCAGATCCGCCATATTGACGACGCGTTTATTCATTCTAGCGGCAAGTAAAGCGGCTTCATTAATCAGGTTTGCCAAATCCGCACCGGAAAAACCGGGAGTACCCTGAGCAATATACTTAACCTCTATATCGCCATCGGCAGGTACTTTTTTCATGTGAACTTTAAGAATCTGTTCACGGCCTCTGACATCGGGTAAGCCGACGGTAACCTGGCGATCAAATCGGCCGGGACGGAGTAAAGCCTTATCCAGAACATCGGGACGATTGGTTGCGGCAATAACAATGATGCCTTCATTGCCTTCAAAACCGTCCATTTC